>Ga0209172_10000051_pt1 | contig 347333 bp, 325 predicted proteins | sample LarsenN4metaG_FD_184113 | JGI IMG/M metagenome (GOLD analysis project Ga0209172, IMG submission 184113) | Hot spring sediment bacterial and archeal communities from British Columbia, Canada, to study Microbial Dark Matter (Phase II) - Larsen... ... | reverse complement strand
GGACCGGCGCGGACGCCCGCGTCCAGTTCGAGTGGCAGGAGTCGGGAGGCCCGCCCGTCGTCCCGCCGGCGGACACGGGCTTCGGTCGGGTGCTGCTCGAGCAGGCGCTCGGGGTATCGTTGAGCGGCGAGGTCAAGCTCGACTTCATGCCCGAAGGCGTGCGCTGCCAGATCCAACTGCCCGCTTTTCATCTCCTCCGCACAGAAGAGGGGGAGGGGGCCATCGACCGGTCAGCCCGGGCTTGGGGCGCGGAAGGGGACTCGACGATGCACGGCTAACGCGCTGCCTTTTCGCCGCCGCTCGCGCGCCCGGCCACCATCGAGGCGTTGTGCCTGAGCAGAAAGCGCTCGAGCACGCCCCCCCACAACTCCCATCCGGCGCGATCGTCGACGAGAGCATGCCCGTCGCGACCGTACGCCGGGAGGTGCACGAGATCGACCTTGCCGCCGTGCTCGCTCCAAGCCTTCGCCATGCGGCTTGCGATGTCGCTGTCGAAGTAGCTGTCATTGCGCGCATAAACCCAGAGGGTGGGCACCCTCGCCGTCCGGCCGTAGGCCCCCGCCGCCTCGACGAGCCGATCCGGACCGCAGATGGAACCCGGCACACCGTAGGCGTATCCGCCGCGACCACCGGCGAAGTTGACGACCATTGCGAGGTTCGGCGGGTTGCGCGCAGCCAGCGCGAGCGAAGCCCAACCGCCGGTCGATATGCCGACGGCAATCGACCGCCGTGCCTCAATCCACTGTTGGGTGCTCATGTAGGCGAGGGCGGCGCCGACGTCCTCGGCAGCAGCAAGGCCGGCCCCGTAGTGATCCGGATTGCGGCAACTATCGGTAGCCTCCACGACCGCCCCGCCCGTCGCTCCAAATCCTCTGCGCTGTGGAAGAACGACGGCGTAGCCACGGTCTACGAACCAGCGCGAGAGCCAGTAGAATACCGGCATGGACACCGCCTCGCGGTTGGCTTCGTCAGAACCGTGGTTGATGAGCACGAGCGGGAAGCGTGACCCGCGCTCCGGTGGGCGGAAGACCGTCGCGCGTAACGCGCGGCCAGGGTCACCGCTCGGCAGCATCCACAGCTGCTCACGCATGCGCGGACCTTCCGGTCCGAATGGGCCGTAAATCGAATGCGCACCGGTCCCGCGACCGAAGTCCAACGCGCCCGATGCGACCGCGCCGAGCGTTCCGAGCATGAGCGCCACCGCAAGCAAACACGCGGCGGCCACACCACGATGGCTGTGAGCGACCCTCACTTCCCCTCTTGCCCCTGAACCCACCCGCGGTCGTTCGCTTCTTGTGCGAGAGCGAACCCCGCCAATTACCCCCGCCTGGAAATTACCCCAACCTGGAATGCTGCCCGGAACCCGCGGGGCTCGGTTACGTTTCTACAGCAGAGCGTAGTCAGAGGCGCTCCCACTTGCAACCACGGTCAAGAGTAGGAGGAACAAGAATGCGCAAATGGACGGAGTTTTGCGCAGCTGGCGCAATTGCCTGCTTCGCCGTCGCGGGCCCAGCCTTTGCTCAGATGAAGGACAAGGGTTCGGCCACGAAGATGACGCAGGCCGAGTGCGAGTCGTTGTGGAACCGGGCCGACGGCGCCAAGGCGGGCTCGCTTACGCAATCGCAGGCCCAGCCCTTCGTGAAGAATTTCAGCGCGGTCGACAACAATGGTGACGGCCGTATATCGCGCGCGGAGTTCCTCCAGGGCTGCGACGCGGGACAGGTCGAGAGCGGTGCCGGAACAGGTGCCGGCACAGGTACGGGTACCGACAAGAGCGGCAGCGGCTCGGGCTCGCAAAGCCCAGGCATGTCTCCGGGATCTGGTGCCGGATCGAAAGGCGGCACCAACAAGTAAAGCATTCGTTGAGGTGGGCCGTCCCATGGCGGCCCATCTCGTTTGGGTTGCCGGATAGCCGAGGGGGAACGACCGTGGAAAGCATTTTCAGTCAGCTGCTGCAGTTCGTGCAGCAGGGCATTGGTGCGATATTCCGTTTCGTACAATTGGTCTGGACGTGGTCGATCGATCAGATCGCCAGAGTGGCGCAGTCTCCATGGCAGAGCTGGCCGCTCTGGAAACAGGTGCTGCTCGTCCTGATCGTAGCCGGCGTGATCTGGGCGTTGTTCAGGGTTGCGAGAGAGCTGTGGGAGGCGGGCGAAAGGGTGTTGGCAGCGTTCGCCGCGCTGCTTGGTGCGCTCGTACGAACGCTGCCGAGTATCGCTGTTGCCGGTCTCATCGCGCTCGGCGGACTCTGGCTGCTGAACAATTTCGATCCTTCGGCGGTGAGCCTTCCCGGCAACATCAATCTTACCGCACGCTGACCCTTGGCGTCTTTCTTCCCACCGCATGCGGGGCTCGACTGAGGAGCGGAACCGAGCGCGCGAAAGCACGTTCTTCGCACATTGCCGGGGCAGCAACTCGGAGGATAAAGATGAGAGTTCCGTTCGCCATCGTGGCGGCTCTGCTGGCGGGAAGTTTCACCGCCATGCCGAGCGAAGCGGCGCCGTTGGGCTCCGCAGCCGACGTGCTGAGGTCCAACTTCGCGACGCCGGCCGGAGTGCAGGAGGTCAACCATCGGTGGAACCATCACTGCACCTGGCGGCGCAGCTACCGGCGCAGTGTCAGAGTATGCTGGTGGTCGCCGCGTCGCTATTACGGACCGAGCTTCTATTTCAGGTTCGGTCCCGACCGTCGTTACCACTACAGGCACTACCGCCGGTACCACTGGCGGTGAGCCGTCCCTTCAACGCAGCGTCCGAGCCATCCTGCGGGTATGGCTCGGACCGCGGACTCGGGCAGCAGAAGTGTGTTCGATAGCGCTCGCTCAGGGTGGCGCCAAGTCTGCCACGGGCGCGGAACGGAACGGCAAGACCGACGTTTCCCGCACGACCGCGCGGCCCATCTAGCGGGCCCCATGCATCATCCACCCATGCATCATCCAAAGGAGCAGTCCATGAAACGTACGATCATTGCAGCGACGGCCGCTGCAGCCCTCATCGGCGGAGCCGTCACGGCATCTGCCCAGCAGGAGGAAAAACAGCGACCTCAGGCGCAGGGTCAGTCCGAGCAGCCTCAGCAGGCTCCCTCTTCTGGTGACGCGGGCAAGAAATCAGCGCCGTCCACTCAAGGCGGTATGAGCGCCGAGCCGAAGGCGACCGACAAAGGCAGCGACCGAAGCGGCAAGGCGGCGCAGAAGCGCGAACAGGTGCCAAGGTCGGAAGGCAAGAGCACAGCTCAAGATAGGGGTGGGGTTCCGAAGAAGGACACCGCCGAGGGCAAGTCCAAGGATGCCGACAAGAAAGGCACGGCTCAGAGGCGCGATGACGATGCCGACAAGAAGGGAACCGCGCAGCGCACGGACGAGGCCGACAAGAAAGGAACGGCCCAGCGCAAGGGAGACGCCGACGCCGGGAAGAGAGGAACGGCCCAGCGCAAGGATGACAAGGATGAGAAGGGTGGCGCAACGGCCGGCCGAGACGCTCCCGACAAGGACAAGCAGGCTCGCGAGGGCAACAGGCAGCGGGTCGAGCTTTCCCAGGAGGAGCGCACCCGCATCCGCACCACCATTCGTCAGCGGAATGTGCGGGAGGTCACGAACGTGAACTTCACGATCAGCATCGGCACGAGGGTACCGCGGACTGTGACGCTGCATGCACTGCCACGCGAAGTGTTGGAAATCGTTCCTCACTATCGCGGCTACCGCTACTTCGTCGTGAGCGATCGCATCTGCATCGTCGATCCGGCGACCTACGAAATCGTCTACATCATCGACGATTCCGGTCCCCCGTCGCGCAGTGCTCGACTGGTGCTCACGGACTCCGAGCGTCAATTCGTGCTTAGCCGTATCGACCTCGATAGGCCGAGTGCGATCGACGTCGACATTCGCCTGGCGCTCGGAGCCGAGATCCCGAGCCGCGTCGAGATCTACGAATTCCCGGCCGAGATCGTGGCAACGATCCCGAAGTTGCGCGAGTACCGCTACGTGATCGTCGACCGCCGGGTAGCCATCGTCGACCCGGACGGCCGTGATGTCGCCCTCGTGATCGAACGCTAACGCGCAAGCGCCATCGGCCAGTGCGGCTCACTCTTAAGGCCGCACTGGCTCCTTCATTCAGTTGTTGGTCGCCTGGCTGGTCCGCGGCAAGCCGTAGAGTTGCACGGCACCCCTAACATCACCGGCCTGCAGGGTACGGAAACGCTCCTCGTAACGAGCGGACATGATCTGGCCGGCGGGCTCAGGATGGTCGAGACCGATGGCGTGCCCAATCTCGTGCGCCAGCGTGTAGCGCAGGTCGTAGACTTTAAGATTGCCGTCAAAGCCGATCTTCCAGCGCTTGGCAGGATTGAGGCAGATGAGCGAACGTTCGATCTGCCGCCATGGCCCGTCGCCTGCCTCGTACTTGACATCCGCAAAGGCGTGGCCGAGGGGTTCGCCTTGCGCTCCGATGACGATGCCGGCGCGGGCGGGATCATCGATCTCGCGGAAGCGGATGTTGGCGACACGCTCCCACATCAAGAAGGCGGCGCGCACCTCACCGCGGAACTGTTCAATGCCGACCCCCGAGCGGGACAGCATCGCCTCGAGGGGGGCCATCGTGCGGCAGTTGCGGGCATCACGGTACTGAACAGGTCCGCGAACGAAGCCATAGGTGACGTGCACGGTGCCCTGCCCAGGCTCGCCCCAGTGCACGAGGTTTCCGTCCAGGTCGAGCAGGCGGAAGCCAAGGAGCGCAGGAGGGCTCGGACCTGCCATGAACATTTGGGTGCTGGCGTCGCCGAGAGCACACCCAGCCAGGACCGCCAGGCCCAGCAGCAACTTGTTCAACTCTCCCCTCCCCCGGCTCGCGAAACCCCCTAAAAGAGTTGAAGGCGGGTGGCCCTGGCCAATCCCAACAGTCCGCCATCAACGGGTCCGGCCCGCGGCACGTTAGTGTGCTATTCGGCAGAATTTTGACACCGGTTCCCGGCTCGTTGGGCGAGTCCCGACGCATCTCGCGGGGCGCGGCAAGGATGGCGCCGAAGGTCGCGGAGTCAAACCAGGGTTTCGATTCGCCCGGTGCGCAGCGCGGTGAGAAAGCTGTCGCGCCAGTGCTTTGCGTCGCGAAGTCGCACGCGTTTCAAGAGCGCGCGATAGCGCTCGCGCTTCTCCTGGATCGGCATCTTGATGGCAAGCTGGAGGGCCTGGGCGACCTCGTCTGCGTCGTAGGGATTGACGATAAGCGCCTCCTCGAGGTCCTCCGCGGCACCTGCAAACCGCGACAGGATCAGCACGCCCGGGTCCTTCTCCTCCTGCGCCGCCACGTATTCCTTGGCGACCAGGTTCATGCCGTCACGCAGCGGCGTGACGAGCCCGACGTGACTGCCGCGGAAGAGGGCGGCTAGCGTATCGCGTGGCATCGTCCGATTGACATAGCGCACCGGCGTCCAGTCGAAATCGCCGAAGGTGCCGTTGATTGCACCGGAGAGCTGCTCCAGTTCGCGGCGAATGTCGGCATAGGCGTCGACGTCCTCACGGGTTGGGGCCGCGATCTGCATGAGAGTGGCCGCCTTCATGTTCTCGGGATAAAGCTCGAGCAGCCGGCGGAAAGCCCGCAGCCGTTCGGGCAGACCCTTCGTGTAGTCGAGCCGATCGACACCGATAATGTGGACGCGCGCAAGGGCGCGCCGATGCAGGCGCTCGATGCGTTGGCTGGCGTCGGCGCTGCTGGCCATCGCGGCAACGGAGTCAACGTCGATGCCGACCGGAAAAACGCCGACGTTAACCGAGCGGCCCCTGGCGGAGATGCGCCCTCCGGCGCTGAGGCCGCCAGCGAGCTGGTCGCGCACGAAGCGTTCGAAGTTGCCAAGATCGGTTGCGGTCTGGAAGCCTACCAGGTCGTAGTCTAGGAACGAGGCGATAAGCCACTCGTGCTCGGGGGTGGCGACGAGAACCTCCGGCGGCGGAAACGGGATGTGGAGGAAGAAACCGATGGGGTTGGCAACGCCCGCCCCCCTCAGCTCGGAAGCGAAAGGGATCAAGTGGTAGTCGTGCACCCAAATGAGGTCATCGTTCCGGATGAATGGCCGAATAGCTCGGGCAAAGCGCGCATTCACGCGGCGGTAGCCGTCGAGGAAATCGTTGGAGAATCGAGCAAGATCGAGGCGATAGTGGAATACGGGCCAAAGCGCGCTGTTGGAGAACCCAAGGTAGAACTCCTGATAGTCCTGCTCGGTCAGCGGCACGGTGACGATGTCGATGTTGCCGTGCTCGATCCGGGTCGGGGCGAGGCTTGCGCCCGGCGGGGCGACGGCGCCGTCCCAGCCGAACCACAGGCCACCGCTCTCCTTGAGCGCGTCGAGAACGCCGACGGCGAGGCCGCCCGCCTGCTCGGGCCGGCTCGGGTCGGCGACGCGGTTGGAGACGACGATAAGGCGGCTCATATGACCTGCTCCCAGGGCATCGATAAGCGCATGGCGCCATTGATGATGCCGACCATCGAGTAGGTCTGTGGGAAGTTGCCCCAGAGCTCGCCCGTGTCAGTGTCGATATCTTCCGAAAGAAGACCGAGATGGTTGCGCTTAGCCAGCAGCACCTCGAAGTGCTCGCGTGCCTCCTCGGTGCGGCCCAACCGCGCGAGGGCTTCGACTCGCCAGAATGCGCAGATGTTGAAGGCCGTTTGCGGCAGGCCGAAATCGTCCTCTGCCTCGTAGCGCATCATGTAGGCGCCACGGGCTAACGTGCGCTCGATCGCCTCGAGCGTCGATACGAACCGCGGATCCCTGGCGTCGATGAAACCGACCTCGGCCATCAGCAGAACGCCCGCGTCGAGGTGCTGGCCGCCGAAGCTCTCAACGAATGCCCGCCGCTTCTCAGACCATGCATGCTCGAGTATGGCGCGGCGGATCACCTCCGCCTTCTCACGCCAGCGGTGTGCCCGCTCAGTCTCACCCATGTGCGCAGCGATCCGCGCCAAGCGGTCGCAAGCCGCCCAGCACATGAGGCTTGAAGTGGTGTGAACGCGGGAGCGGGAGCGAAGTTCCCACATTCCCGCATCGGGCTCACCGTGCAACTTGAAGGCTCGCTCGCCCACCATCTCCAACCGCAGGAAATCCTCGCGCCTGGGCGGGTGCAAGAGTCTGCGGTCGAGAAAAGCCTGCGCCACACCGAGCACAATGTTCCCGTAGCAGTCGTGCTGGAAATGCTCGTGCGCCTGATTGCCGACGCGAACCGGGCCGATGCCGCGGTAGCCCGGCAGCGCGCTCACCGTGCGCTCGGTCAGCACCTTCTCAAGGCCAACACCGAACACCGGCTGGATATGACCATCGGTGACGGCAACGATGTTCATCAGCCAACGGAAGTAGTTCTCCATCGTGCGCACCGCCGACAGGCTGTTGAGGGCGCGCACCACGAAGTAGGCGTCCCTCAGCCAGCAGTAGCGGTAATCCCAGTTGCGCTGGCTACCCGGCGCCTCGGGAATGCTGGTGGTCACCGCAGCAACGATGGCGCCGGTGGGCTCGTAGGTACAGAGCTTCAACGTGATGGCGGCCCGAATCACCGCCTCTTGCCATTCGGAGGGGATGGCAAGCCGGTGCGTCCACTCTCGCCAGTAGAGCTCGGTCTGCTCCTCGAAGGCTCGGGCGGTATCGGCGGAGCCTTCACTGAGCGTCTCATCCGGGCCGAGGATCAGGTTGACCGTCTCGTCGAGGTTGAAGGCGGTCTCGCTCAATATGTAGTCGATCGGGGCGTCGGTAGTGAGGCGCAGCGTGAAGCGGGGACCGACGTAGCGGATGTGATTGGACCCCGTCGTCAGCACCGGGCCCGTGGCGCCGTAGTCGAAGCGGGGACGCATAAGGATGCGGACACGCGGGCTGCCCGACAGCGGTCGCACCCGACGCACGATGGTCTGTGGACGGAAAGAGCGGCCGCGCCAGACGAAGCGCGGCGCGAAGTCCTTGATCTCGACCGACCCCTGTTCGCCGTGCAGAACGGTCCTGAGCACGGCGGTGTTGGGGACGTAGGCCTGTTCGGCGCTCTTGAGCCCCTCGAGCTCGACGGCGAACACACCCGAGCCTTCCGCTTCGCGCGGAGTGCCGAGAAGGGCGTGAAACACCGGATCGCCGTCGAAGCGGGGCAGGCAGCACCAGACGATGCGGGCCTCGCCGGTAACAAGCGCCGCAAAGCTGCAGTTTCCGATAATTCCGAGCTCCAGCGTGTTCATCTTCATCCAATTCATGCGCCGTGGTCTGCAAGCGAGGCGAGCCACTCGACAAGGGCGGCGGCGGTCGCGATGCTCCAACGCGCCCTGGTCCGGCCATCGCCCACTTTGATCGAGTGGCCACCCATCGCCTCGACGACCGCAAAGCCGTCCTCGTCGGTGACATCATCCCCGGCGAACACCGGCAGCCGCCCGATGAACGGCGGCTCGGCCATGAACGCACCAATGGCCGTGCCCTTGCTCGCGCCCTTCATCTTGACTTCATACACCATCTTGCCGTGCACGATCTCGAGATCGTCGCGACCCTCGACCACGTCTCTCACTGCCGCGTAGCAGTCATGTGCGAGTTCGGGGTGGGTTCGATAGTGAACCGCTACCGCCCCCGGCTTGGGTTCAATGAGCAGAGCGGGCAGCGCTTGCTTGAGCGCTTCGGTCACTGACCGGATCACGCTGGCGTCCAGGTATCCAGCGTGCACCCGTCCGCCCGCGTCGCGGCGCATTAGCCCGTGCACGCCCGCAGCAGGAAGCACCAGGGGCGCGAACAGGCGGTCGATGTCGGCTAAGGATCGACCGGAGACGATGGCAAGCGCGCCGTCGAGCCGGCGGGCAAGGCGCGCGAGCAGCTCGACCGTCGCCGGCTCCACCCGAACCTGCTGTGGAAGCTCGGTGATCTCGACGATGGTACCGTCGAGGTCGAGAAACAGTGCGATGGACCCAAGACCGGCAATCGTGGGCAGGGAGTAGGACTTCGACATTGCGTACCTGTTGCCATCAGATCTCCGCCGCAGCAAGGCAGCCGTTTTGCAGCCTGCGTCGTTTACTATGGGCCGTGCCCTTGCATGCTGGCGAAATACGCCCACATCGCTGAGCAGGGCACCACTGGCGAGGTCGTCCATGAAAGCGCTGACCGTAGGCGGGGCAATGATCGACACGATCGCGATCATCGAGAGCGATCGTATCGAGAGAATGACCATGTTCAACGCCGATACCTCTTTTCTGTTGCTTGAGGAAGGGCGCAAGACCGAGGCGTCGGAAATCTCCACGCATTGCGGGGGCGGAGCAGTCAACGCGGCGGTTGCCATGGCACGCCTAGGTCATGATGTGGCTGCCCTGATCAAGCTTGGCCGCGACGAGCGCGCCGAGACCATCCTTGCACGCCTCATGCAGGAAGGCGTTTCGGCCCGGTGGGTCGTGCGCGATGCGCGCGCCCCCACCGGGGCATCCGTCCTCGTCTCCTCTCACGACCGCAACGCGGCGATCTTTACCTTCCGCGGCGCCAATACGCTTCTCGAGCCCGGCGACCTGAAGATAGAGGCATTCGCCGTCGATCTCGTCCACGTGGCGAGCCTCTCCAACAAGTCGGCCGACTGCTTCCCGCTCATCATCGAGCGGGCCAAGTCGCAAGGCGCCCTGGTGTCGGCCAACCCCGGCGTGCGGCAGCTTTCCGCACGCGGAGGCGCTTTTCAGCAGTGCCTGAGACAGATCGACGTGCTCTCCATCAACAGGGCCGAGGCGGACGTGCTGGTGCCGAGCCTCGTTGCCGCGTTTGGCGAAGGAGGGCCCACCTCTCCGCTGGCTGCTGCGGAGGAGGAACCGCCGCCCCTTGCCGTGCGCGGCCTTGAGGGCGGCGGGTTCGTGCTGAGCCTGTGGGCGTTTATGGGCGACATGAGCCGGCTTGGCGCCAGATACATTTTGCTGACAGATGGTCGTGGCGGCGCCTTCCTGGGCATGGACGACGAGGTGCTCTACTGTCCCGCGCTCGAAGCGCAGGTGGTGGGGACGGCCGGCGCCGGCGATGCGTTTACTGCCACGTTCAGCGCATTCATCGCTCAAGGCCGCCCACCGGAGCAGGCGCTGATGGCCGCGGCGCTGAACGCGACGTCCGTCCTCGGCTTTGCCGACACGCAGAGTGGATTGCTTACCGCCGAGGAGCTCGAGCGCCGGCTGAAGAGCGGCGCAGCCCGGGCACCCATTCGCCGCTGGCGACTGCGGTGAGGCACCACTTCACGCATCGTTGAGGTGGCAGGCCGAGAGCCGGCGCGGCGCAACCTGCTTGAGCAGGGGTGCTTCGAGCCGGCAGCGTTCCATGGCGTGCGGGCAGCGCGGATGAAAGTGACAGCCCTTAGGTGGATCGAGCGGGGAAGGTATCTCGCCTCTGATGGGGTGGAACGTCCGCTTGCCCGGCGCGATGCGCGGCATTTCCGCAAGCAGCGCCTGGGCGTAGGGGTGGTTCGGGGAGCGAAACAGCTCCTCTGCCGGCGCCGTCTCGACGATGCGGCCGAGGTACATGATGGCGATGCGATCCGAGATGTGCTGGACCACGCCGAGGTCGTGACTGATGTAGAGGTAGGTGAGGTCGTAGGCGGCCCTCAAATCCATGAACAGGTTGATGACCTGGGCCTGAATAGAGACGTCGAGAGCGGCGATCGCCTCGTCGCAGACAAGAAACTCGGGCTTCACGGCAAGCGCCCGGGCGATGCCGATGCGGGCGCGCTGGCCGCCCGAGAATTGGTGGGGATAGCGACGCTTGAGCGCCGGGTCGAGGCCGACTCGCTTCAGCATCTCATCGACATAGGCGGGCAGTTCCTCGTTGGAGACGAGCCTGTGCACGTGCGGGGCCTCACCGACGATGGTCTCGATCCGTGCGCGCGGGTTCAGGGATGCGTGTGGGTCCTGGAAGATCATTTGCACCGCAAGGCGGGCGGTGCGAGCTTCGCTGCCCCTAAGGGCCGAGCGGGGCCGGCCGCGGAACAGCACATCTCCCTCTGTCGGCTCGAGCAGGCCGGCGATCATGCGGCCGAGTGTTGACTTGCCACAGCCCGATTCACCGACGAGCCCGACTACTTCGCCCTTAGCGATCGCAATGTCGACGCCATCGACGGCGTGCACGGCCCACCCGCCTCGATCCGATCCGAGGCGCGCCACAATCCGCCCGGCTAGATCGAGCGAGCCGACGAAGCGCTTGACAAGTCTGCGCCCCTCGATGAGCGGCGGCTGAGCGACGGCGGTCATGAGGCGGCAGGCTCGGCAACGAGCGGACGGAAGCATCGCACCTGCCGGCCGACCATGGGCTCGGTCACAGGTGGGGCCGCCAGTTCGCACTCGGCGACGGCTTTCGGGCAACGCGGCTGGAAGCTGCATCCGGGCGGAGGAGCTAGCAGCGAGGGCGGCAGGCCCGGAATCTGGGCGAGCCGCGCTCCGCGCCGGTTGGCGCTCGGCACCGAGCCGAGCAACCCCTGCGTATAGGGATGCAGCGGCCTTGTGATGATGTCGCTTGTCGCGCCCTGCTCGACAATACGTCCCGCGTACATGACGGCGATCCTGTCGGCCAGCGCCGAGACCACGGCCAAATCGTGCGTGATCCAGATCATCGCGGTTCCGGTCTCGCGGCAGAGCTTCTGCGCCTCATAAAGAATCTGCGCCTGGATCGTCACGTCGAGCGCAGTCGTCGGCTCGTCGGCGATGATGAGGTCGGGCTTGTTGATGAAGGCGATGGCGATGGCCACGCGCTGGCGCATGCCGCCGGAGAGCTCGTGCGGGTAGGCTTCGAGCCGCTTCTCGGGCGCCGCAATACCGACGCGGGCAAGCGCGTTGCAGGCCAGTTCCCGCACGGCGGCGCGAGTGACGTGGCGATGCGCCCGCACGGCCTCCATGATCTGGGTACCGATTTTGAGCACAGGGTTCAACGTCATCATCGGGTCCTGGAAGATCATCGCAATGCGATTTCCGCGGACCTTGCGTAGCGCGGCCTCGTCGAGCCCGTTGAGCTCCTGTCCCTTGAGCCGGATGCTGCCGGAGACGACGCGGCCCGGCGGATCGACGAGGCCCAGGATGGAGAAACCAGTTACGGTTTTGCCGCAACCCGACTCCCCGACGAGTCCCAGCACCTCGCCCGCACGGACCTCGAAACTGACGCCGTCGACCGCTCTCACGATGCCCGCCTTGGTGAAGAAGTGCGTCCGGAGATCCGCGACCTCAAGCGTCGGCGAAAGCGCCTCCCTCCCGCTCATCGCGTCAGCCTCGGATTGAGCACGTCGCGCAGCCGGTCACCCACGAGATTGATGGCGAGGATAGTCGCTAACAGCAGGAGCCCTGGGAAGAAGCTGATCCAGTACTTGCCAGACAGCATGTACTCGAAGCCATTGGAGATCAGCAGCCCAAGGGACGGCTCGGTCTGGGGCAGGCCGACGCCGAGAAACGAAAGAGTCGCCTCGAGCGCGATCGCGTGCGCGGCCTGGACCGTTGCCACCACGATCAGCGGCGGCAAACAGTTGGGCAGGATGTGTTTGAGGAGAATGCGCGTGTGCGTAAGTCCCAGGCACCGCGCCGCCTCCACGTACTCCTTGCGCCGCTCGATGATCGCCGTGCCGCGGACCGTGCGGGCATAGTAGGCCCACTGCACAGTGACGAGCGCGATCACGATCTTGTCGACACCCTTGCCCAGCACTGCGATCAGCATCAGGGCGATCAGGATGGCGGGGAAGGAGAGCTGCATGTCGACGATGCGCATAATGAGCGTCTCGACACGGCCGCCAACATAGGCGGCGGTGAGGCCGACAAGGCTGCCGAGCACGGTGGCGATGAGGCCCGACATGACGCCTACGGCCAGCGAGATTCTGAGGCCATAGAGCATGGCACTGAGGAGGTCGCGTCCGGCACCATCGGTGCCGAGCCAGAATGTGTAGCCGGTCATGCCTTCGGAGCCTGGCGGCAGGCGGCTGTCCAGCACGTCGACCTCGGCCAGGTCGTAAGGGTTCTGCGGTGAAATCACTGGGGCTAGCACGGCAAGGCAGACGAGGAGAAACAGAACCGCCAGCGCCGCGGTTGCAATGGGGCTCTCGAAATAGTCGCTGAGGAATCGCCTGAGCGGCGTTTCGACGGCAACCGCCGACGCCTCCTGTTGGGTTGAGATCTCCGGTTCGGCCAGGCTCATTGAGTGCGCTCCCCAATCCTCACGCGCGGGTCGAGCACGGAGTAGAGGATGTCGACGATGAGATTGATGACAACGAACATCAGCACGATGATGATGAGGTAGGCGACGATCACCGGTCGGTCGAGCGTCTGGATCGAACTGATCAGCAGCCTGCCCATGCCGGGCCAGGCGAAGATGGTCTCGGTGACGACCGAGAAGGCAACGAGATTACCGAACTCGATACCGAGCACAGTGACGATCGGGATCAGGATGTTCTTCAAAAGGTGCACGCCGACGATGCGGCGCTGGGAGAGGCCCTTGGCGCGCGCGAACTTGATATAGTCTTGGTGGATTGTTTCTCGCGTGCCGGCACGGGCGAGGCGGATGACCAGCGAGATCTTCAGCAGCGCCAGGTTGAGCGCCGGCAGCAGCACGTGGGTAAGGCCGTCGAGGGTAAACAGACTCGAAGTGATGCCGAAAAATGTGGCAGCCGCTCCCCGTCCGGTCGATGGCAGCCAGCCAAGCATCACCGCGAACACCATGATGAGCATCAGCCCGACCCAGAACGTCGGCAGGCTGAAGCCCAGGATAGAGCCCGCCATGATGATTTTGGAGAAGGGGCTCTCCGGCTTCAGGCCCGCATAAAGCCCGAGCGGAATGCCGATCACGATCGCCATGAAGAGTGCGGCGAACGCGAGTTCCAGCGTGGCCGGCATGCGCTGTAAGATTACCCTGAGGGCCGGCTCGCCGAATACGAAGGACTTGCCGAGGTCGCCAATGAGCGCCCCCCTCACGAAATAGAGGTACTGCTCCCAGATCGGCCGATCCAGGCCGAGCGCGCGGATGGTGGCCTCGATCTCCTGTTGATCGGCCTGGGGGTTGATGAGCAGGTAGACGGGATTGCCGATAACGTGGACGCCGAGGAAAACCACTACTGACATCGCCACGACCACGATCACGCTCTGCATCAACCGGCGGAGTATGAAAGCGGTCATCGGCGCGGCCCCACGCTCGCTTAGCCGTCTCGGCGCCTGCGATGGCGTAGCGGCGCGACCTTCACTGGCCGCGCCAACGCGGCGTCATTTGCGCGCGCTCACGCTCATGGCAAGCGTGTATTCATCCGTCCTCGCCTCGTAGCTCAGACCTTTTCGCACTGCCCAGGTGTTGATCTGGTAGTGGGACGGGATGAGCCCAACGTCGCCCATCGCGACCTCGACGGCCTTGGCAAGGGTGGCCTGACGCTTGGCATCGTCGACCGTCGCAAGGGCCTGGTCGATCAGCTTGTCGAGTTCGGGATTGGAGTAGCGCCCGCGGTTGGCCGAACCCGAGCCCTTCTCCTTGTTGAACGTACCGAGGAGGGCCCGCAGTGGGCTCGAGGTCTCGCCCGTATCGGAGCCCCACCCGACGAGTATAAAGCTGAACTCGGGCTCGCCGTTGGCGCCCGTCGAGGCGCGGCTGAAGAATACGGCGGGCGGCAATGTCTCGAGCGAGGTCTCAACGCCGATGCGCGTCAGCATCTGCGCCACGGCCTCAGCAATCTTGACGTCGTTGGTGTAACGCCCGTTCGGGCTGTGCAGGGTCATCTTGAACCCGTTGGGGAAGCCGGCCTCGGCGAGCAACTTCTTGGCGCCTTCGGGGTCGTACTTGGGCGGCTTTACGTTGGGAGAAACGCCAAAAAAGCCTTCGGCCAGCAATTGGCCAGCCGGGATGGCGACGCCCTCCATGACGCGGCTGACGATGGCATCACGATTGATGGCCAGGGACAGCGCGCGCCGGACCCGCACGTCTTTGAGCGGGTTCTTGATCGCACCACCGTCCTTGGCCTTGATGAACGGGCTTACTTCGCGGAACTGGTCCATGTGAAAGTAGATGACGCGCCGCGACACGGTCTGCGAGAGCTCGACCTTGGGCTCCTTCTTGAGCCGCTCGATGTCGGGCGTCGGCGTGTCCTCGATGAGATCGACGTCGCCTGCGAGCAGGGCTGCGACTCGAGCCGGGCCGGCCTTGATCGGCCGCATGGTCACCTTGGCCCACTGCGCCTTGTTGCCCCAGTAGGCATCGTTGCGGATGAACACGATGCGGTCGCCCGGCACGTACTCGGCGAACTTGAAGGGGCCGGTGCCGATCGCGGCCTTGCCCGAGTTGTAATCTTCGGTTTTGGCGCCCGTGCCATGCTTCTTGGAGACGATGAGCAGGTTCGACAGATCGTTCGGCATCAGCGGGTAGGGCGCGGCAGTCGAGATTTGGATCGTGTGGTCGTCGATCTTCTTCACCGTCTTGCCCTTCACCATCGCTGCAAAGCTCGACGGGCTGTTGGGCACGTTAGGCGCGCGTTCGAAAGTGAAGACGACGTCATCGGCCGTGAAGGGCGAGCCGTCATGCCATTTGACGCCCTTGCGCAGCTTGAACTCCCAGGTCGTGTCACTGATGGTGTTCCAGCTCTCGGCGAGGCCAGGCACCAGCTTGTTCTTGGCATCGGTCTCGACCAGGCGCTCGAACACGTGGGAGAGCAGCGCGTTGTTGGGGGTGAGATTGTGGAAGTGGGGATCGAGCGCCGAGGGTTCGGCAGCGAGCCCGATCTTGAGTTCCTGGGCGGCGGTAGAATTGATCGAGGCCGCGAGACCGAGGCAGACAGCAAGGCAGCGCGCGACGAGCATGGGAGGCCTCCCGAACGGATTGCGTGCTGAGCGACAAGCTTGCACGGAATTCCGACCTGTGCAAAACAAAAGCTCGAATTGGATCAAGCCGGGTTCTGGTCGCCGTGCCATCAAACAGCGACCGCGTGGAAGGCTAAGATGCCATCCTTCCTCGACACGCCTGTCGACCGCGAAGCCATTCTCGAGCAAATCCGGCGCATTACCGCGATCGAGAGCCCGACCAGCCACCCGGCCGGCGTCAACCGCGTGCTTGATGTGATCGCGAGCTGGTTCGATGGCACCGGCACGCGCCTGGAGCGGTCTAAGATCGACGACCGCTTCGGTGACATCCTCAGGGTGCGCAGCGATCCGGCTAGCGATGTGCCGGGCATCCTGGTGCTGAGCCACGTCGACACCGTTCATCCCGTCGGCACGCTCGGAGGCGCCTTGCCGTTCCGCATCGACGGCGACAAGGCATTCGGTCCCGGCATCTATGACATGAAGGGCGGTCTGGTCCTGGCCATTGCAGCCTTCCAGCGCCTTGCCAGGACCGGTTCGCGCGGCGCGCTGCCGATCACCTTCATGTTCACACCGGATGAGGAGGTGGGTAGCGTCGCCTCGCGTCCACATATTGAGGCGGAAGCCCGCCGGAGCCGATACGTTCTCGTGACCGAGCCCAAACACGGCGGCACGGTGGTTACCTCGCGCAAGGGCACAGGCAGGTTCCTGATCGAGGCGCACGGGAGGCCCTCGCATTCGGGCGCTGCCCACGCCGAAGGGCGGAGCGCCATCCGCGCTATGGCAAAGGTCATTCTCGAGGTCGAGGGCTTCACCGACTATGAGCGCGGCATCACCACCAACGTAGGCCTCATCAGCGGTGGCACTGGCGTGAACGTGGTGCCCGAATACTGCCGCATCAACGCCGACATGCGCGTGTGCGACGAGGCGGCGGCCCGCGAGACGGAAGCCCGGTTCATGGCGCTCAAATCGCCAGACCCGGGTGTCGAGCTCAGGGTCTCAGGCGGCGTCACCCGGCCGCCGTTCGAGCGGGGCGCACATGTGGACCTCCTGCTCGATAAGGCAGCCGCCGTGGCCAGAGAGCTCGGACTTAGGCTCGTCACAGGAGCGCGCAATGGCGGCGGCTCCGACGGCAACTTCACGGCGGCCATGGGCCTGCCCACGCTCGACGGGCTCGGCGTCGACGGCGATGGCGCCCACACCCATGAGGAGCACATGCTGATCTCCTCGATCGAGCCGGGTACGCGACTGATGCAGGGCCTTTTCGAGAGGCTGCGCTAAAGCGGACCTCATGCAGCCACGTGATGCCCGGCCCCGCACGCGCTTTCTCATCATCCACAACAGGATCGCAGGAATGCGACGGCGCTGGCTGCTCGGTCAGGTGTGCCGGGAACTGGAGCGGGCAGGAGCGGAGCTCTCGGTCGTGCCCGCCGACAGCTTCGAGGCAGACCGCACTCTCGCCCAGAAGGCCGTCCAGTCGGGGGCCTGGCATGCGATCGTCGCGGCCGGCGGCGACAGCACTGTGCGCGGGGTTGGCGCGGGCCTGCTCGGCGGCTCGGTGCCACTCGGCATCATTCCCATCGGCACCGGCAATGTGCTCGCCCACGAAATCGGTTTTTGCAGCGGGCCGCGGAGCATAGCTCGCAATCTGATGTACGGGCCAAGCACGCCGGTGCAGGGCGGGGAGGCCAACGGGGCATGCTTCTTTGCCATGGCCGGCGCGGGCTTCGACGCACGCGTGCTCGCCCGCCTCGACCTCGGCTGGAAGCGCCGCGTGGGCAAGCTCGCCTATGCATGGCCCTTGCTGGGCGAACTCGCCCGCAGGCCCGACGGCATCGAGGTGGAGATCGACGGACAGACGTACCGGTGCTGCTGGCTGATCGTAGCCAAAGCCTCGCGCTACGGCGGGCCATTCCGTCTTACGCGACAGCGCACCGTTCATGACGAAGGCTTTCACGCTGTCATCATTCGCGCCCGCAGCCGCACGGCCCTTGTCGGCGTCGTCCTGGCCCTTCCCACAGGGTGCCTGGAGGCGCACCCATTGGTGACGGTCGTGCGCTGCCGGCACGTGGCAATCCGGCCTCAGCCGGCCCTGCTCGTGCAGCTCGACGGCGAGGTGGTCGCCACTGCGCCGGTCGAGATTGTGCCTGCGGAGCAGCCCCTGCAACTTATCGTCGCTGCGGCCCGTGGTTAGCGACAGATTTATGAGATCCCGGCAAACATCGAGCCGGGCTTAATCTGGCGTCGAATTCTGCAGTGTAGGGTTTCTCGCGCCCCTCCCGAGGAGCCAAGACCGCGCATGATTAGATCCAACAATTCCGCAACTCCCACCGGAGAGCAGAGCGACAACACCCCGGCTCGCGGGGAGGGCCACGCCTCTTTCAGCCTCCCGGACGCTGGCGCCGAGAAGACCTTTACGTCGATGCTGGCCGAGGGTCTCGCCGGCAATCTCGAGGATACAGAGGCTACCGCTCTGGCCGGAGTGCACGAGTACGACGGACACGTCGCACTCGCTCTTGATGCGGGCCTTCTGCCCAGCATCGATACCGCGCTCGATCTGCTGACGAGCTCGCACGACCTCTTCGATGTACCCGCCGTCGATCTCGGCGCCGTCGCCGACGAGAGCTAGCCGACGCGAGGTCAAGCGCAGAGTTCCAGGAGCGCTCGCTGCAAGTTGCAACAAGGAGAAAGGGAAGATTGCGGGGCCGTTTGATTGCTGAGGTCTGCCGTCAAGGCCGGGGGAACAACCGGATGTTTTGGCAGGGAGGTATTCATTATGTCCATCGAGACTGGAAGGGTTGCGCGCCACGCGAATCCCGAGGCCATCGGGGACCGCCTTAAACACAACCTCACCTCCGCTGCGCCCCAACGCGAGCGCGGGCTCTGGACGTTTCTCACGTGGTCGTTCTTTCTTTCGCAGCTGTTGGCGGCGCAGCAGCTAATCGGCACTGCAGCCAATACGGCCGAGGCAGCGGAGGAGACCTCCCAATCCACTCAATCCTCAAACGCGCAGTCTGCGAGAGTCGCGTCCGCCACAGTTGAAGGCGGTAGCCTCGCTCCAGAGGCGAACGAGTTCGAAGATGATGATACCGCTCTGGCGCACATCGGTCTCGCCTTTCCGCCCTTCGATCGGCCCACAGGTCCAAATTCTGGGCACCACATTGGACCTTCGCCCGAAGCCAGTCCCGACGCCGCCTATGGTGTGCGTCCGCTCGCTGCGGCTGATCTGGTCACACTGCCTGCCACCCAGGGTGAGCCAGGCTTTACCAGCGTACCCAGCACCGCGTCTCCTACGGCACAGGACCCCGGTGGGCCACGTCTGCTCGACCCGATCCTCGATCCAATTGAGGATGTGGTCGAGGACGTGGTCGGCCTCCTCGATCCCGTGATCGACGACATTCTTTCGCCAGTGGGCGACACGGTGGACGATGTGATCGCCGCGCTCGCGCCGCTGACGGACGCTGTACTCGACCTGACGGGCGACGTCGTGGGCGATGTGGGCGACGTTACCGGCGCCCTGGCCCCGGTGGTCGAGGCGGTGGGCGAGGTGGTGGAGACGCTGGAGCCGGTGGTCGAGCAGGTTGTTGCACCGGCTGTCGCCGTCGTCGGCGACGCTGGCGAGGCGCTCGCTCCGGTGGTCGAGGCGGTGGCGGCGCCGGTCGGCGAGATCGCTGAGACGCTGAGCCCCGTCGTTGCCTCGGCCACCGAGCCCGTGGTCGAGGCGGTGGGCGAGGTGGTGGAGACGCTGGAGCCGGTGGTCGAGCAGGTTGTTGCACCGGCTGTCGCCGTGGTCGGCGACGCTGGCGAGGCGCTCGCTCCGGTGGTCGAGGCGGTGGCGGCGCCGGTCGGCGAGATCGCTGAGACGCTGAGCCCCGTCGCTCCTTCGGCCACCGAGCCCGTGGTCGATGTCGTCGCATCGTCTGGCAGCGTGCTGCTGGAAGGCCTACCGGCCGTCAGCAGCCTCGACGACCTGTTTTCCGGCGGCGGCTACACCCAGTACGGTCTTGAGCTGCAAGTCTCGCTGGAGGGTGGGGAGCTGAGCGCACTGCCGGATGCGAGTATCGAGGTCTCGGCACAGCCATCGCAGACGGATGTAGCGCTCCAAACGGATCTCGACGGAGCGAACAGCGTCGCCGGCAGCGTTCAGACTCTGGGCATGAATATCCTCCCGCCGAGCCCGCTCGAGGGCCTCGGGCTGCGCGGAGTCGGCGATCTTTGGGGGTAGAGGAGCGTGGCGACCTTCACACGACGGGGCGCGCTTGTGGGCAAGCGGTTCGCCATGCCGCCACCAGGTGTGCCCGTTGCCTTGCCCACGACTGCCGGCATGGTCAGGTGAGCCATGGGTATGGCCTCGCCAGCCGCTGACCATACCGGCGCCGCTCGTGCGCCTGATCGCGAGCCGCTGCGCGAATGGCGCCGGGTCGCATTCCGTACCTTCGTCGGCGTCAGCCTGTTCTCGGTCTTCGTCAATCTGCTGATGATGACCATGCCGATCTACCTGTTTCAAATCTCGGATCGGGTGCTGACGAGCCGGAGCAACGACACTCTCATCATGCTGTCGCTGCTGGCGATCGGTCTCATCGTCGTGCTTTCACTGCTCGACACGCTGCGGCGGCAGGTGCTCGGCCGACTCGCGACCCGCATGGAGACGCTGCTCGGCGGGCCGATCATCGCCAGCATCGTTGGCACGGCACCCGCAAGCGACGGTGGCAACCTTCATCCGCTGCGCTGCCTGCACCAGGTGCGTGGATTTCTGGCCAGTCCAACCATGCTCATATTGTTCGATGCGCCGATGGCGCCGCTTTACTTCTCGGCCGTGTTCCTGATCCATCGCGACCTCGGTTACATCACGCTCGGAGCAGGCATGCTCCTCGCCGTCACGGCGCTCTGCAATCAGCGCGCCACCTCCACCCCAATGGGCATGGCCGTCGCCCATGGATCGCGCGCAGATGCACAGGCCGATGCGCTGGCCCGCAACGCGCAAGTGGTCAACGCCATGGGCATGTTGAATGAGAGCATCCTGCAGTGGGGGCGGGAGCAGGCGAGCGCGCTCACCCTGCAAATGCAAGCTCTCGACCGGAGCTTCTGGATCAGCGGCGTGTCGCGTTTCTGCCGCCTCGTCACACAGATTGCCATCCTCGGCTGGGGTGCCTACCTCGCACTGGAGGGTGCGCTGACCGGCGGCATGATGATCGCCGCCTCGATTATCGCGGGCCGCGCCCTGCAGCCGCTTGAGGGCATGATCGAGGGTTGGCGCAGCTTGGTGCAGGCGCGCGCCGCCTATGGGCAGGTGCGCAGCGCGGTTGACCTGGCGCAGAGGGAGACACCGCGACTGCTTCTGCCGCGTCCGCAGGGTCGACTCACCGCTGAGAAGCTCCTCTATCTGCCTCCGGGCAGCAAAGAGCCGGTGCTCAACGGCGTAAGCTTCGAGCTGCAGGCAGGAGAGTCGCTCGCCATCGTCGGACCGTCGGGCTCCGGCAAGTCGACGCTCGCGCGCATTCTCGTCGGCTGCCTGCTGCCGACGGCGGGCAAGGTCAGGCTCGACGGCACGGAGCTGCGCAACTGGGACCGACGGCAGTTCGGTGAGTACACGGGATACCTTCCACAGGAGGTGGAGCTGTTTCCGGGCACGATCAGAGACAACGTTTGCCGCATGCGCAGTGATCTGCCAGACGAGACCGTTTACGCTGCCGCGGTCCTGGCTGGCGTCCACGACATGATCTGCCACCTGCCCAACGGCTACGAGACGCACCTCGAACGCAGCGGTGCGCCGCTGTCGGGCGGCCAGAAGCAGCGCATCGCGCTGGCCCGGGCCTTCTTCGGCGACCCGTCGATGGTCGTGCTCGACGAACCCAATTCCAACCTCGACGCAGCGGGCGAGCAGGCTCTTTCCGAGACGCTGCTCAGAGCTAAGGAGAGGCGCGTGACGACGGTCGTCATCACTCAGCGACCGGCCCTCCTCAGCATCGTCGACAAGGTGCTGATCCTGCGCTCAGGACGCGCCGAGGCCTGCGGGCCGCCGCAGGTCGTGCTCCGCCGCCTGTTCCAGAGCGCCGGGGCCGGCAATATTGGCGCCGCGCTATCCGCGCGCGAGCCCCCTGCTAAGGTTGAAGCCGCCGGATGAATGCGTGTCCCGGCATCGATCACTGGCACCGCGGCGTGCCGTCGGACGTCCGCCTGCCGACCATGGTGGGCGTGGCGATCCTCATTCTGTGCCTCGGCGGTTTCGGCGGATGGGCGGCACTGGCGCCTCTCGACGGCGCTGTCGTGGTTTCGGGTTCCTTCGTTGCCACTGGTCAGAATAAGCTCGTGCAGCACCTGGAGGGCGGTATCCTGCGCGAGATGCTGGTCAGCGAGGGAGACCTCGTGGAGGCCGGCCAGCCGTTGCTCCGGCTCGATGACACGGCTGCCAACGCCAGGCTCCAGCGACTGCTTTCCAGGTACCGCCGTCTGATGCTCATGAAGGCGCGGCTCGAGGCCGAGATCGAGGGTAACGCGTCCTTCTCGATCCCGCCTGTTCTCGCCGATGCCCCCGAGGTGGCCGACATCTATGCCCGCCAGTCGATTGAGTTGCGCGTACGTCGCGCCAGGCTCGACACCGAGGTGGAGGTTCTGAAAAAGGAGATCTCGGGGCTCGAGGAAAGCGTCAGAGGATTCGAAGCACAGGCGAAGGCCACTGAGGGCCGTCTCGCTCTGTTTCGCGAAGAGCTAAAGGACAAGAACGCGTTGCTTGAACGCCAGCTCGTGCGCAAGTCGGAAGTGCTGACCTTGCAGCGCGCGGAGGCCGAACTGTTCGGGGAGCTTGGCGAGCTTGCAGCCCGCTCGGCCGACGCAAGAGAACGGATCGCCCGCGCCCACCAGCAAGTCGCGCAGATCAGATCGGCTACAGCCCAGAAGGCGATCGAGGAACTGCGGCAGACCGAAACGGAGCTCGACGACATAGAGGAGCAGCTGCGCGCGGCCCGCGACGTGGTGGACCGCGTGGAAGTGCGCTCTCCTGTGCGCGGCATCGTGGTCAAGCTCAATCAGAACACCCCCGGCGGCGTGATCGGCGCAGGTGCGGTGATCCTCGAGCTCGTGCCGGTCAACGACGATCTCGTCATCGAGGCCCCTCTCGACCCGAGCGAGATAGCGCACGTGAAGGAGGGGCAGCGCGCGCTCGTTCGTCTGGCGGCGCTCAACCAGAGGATAACGCCGATGATCGAGGCCAAGACCGTCTATCTGTCGGCCGATGCCGTGGCGAGCCAGACCGCAGGTCGTGCCGACAATACGTTCAACGTCAAGCAGCGCCCCCACTACATCGTGCGCGTGCGCCTCAACGATCAAGACGTCAAGGCAAAGCTCGGCGATTTCCATCCCACCCCGGGCATGCCTGCCGACGTTTTCATCAACACGGGTGAGCGTACGTTCTTCAGCTACATTATGCGCCCGATCTGGGACAGCTTCTCACGCGCATTTCGCGAACAATAGCCGGCAGCCGAGGCTAGGCGTCGCGATGGTGACAAGGTCCAAAGTGGGGGCAGCAGCTCCGCGTACACGCGGTCCGGCTCCGCCTAGATCAGCTGTTGGGCGACGGCCTTGGCCACTGCCTGCGTTGTGGTCAGGCAGTTGAGCTTCTCGCGAGCGGCATTGAGATGGAAGCGCACCGTGCGCTCGCTAATACCGAGGATCCTGCTCGCTTCCCAAGCGGTCTTGCCGGCAGCCATCCACTTCAGGCAGTCGAGTTCGCGGGCCGACATCAGGATCGCGTTTTCGGCGTCGTGCCCGTGGATCCTCAAGATGTGCTGATGGAAGTAGTTGGCAAGGATCTGAAAATCGGTCAGAAGGCGCTTTTTCTGGCGTCGCCACTCGCCCTCGGCCAGCTCTGCCGAGACGCAGAACAATGCCCTTTCGCCGAACAGCGCCCTGAGCGGAAACGACAACACTCGCTGCGCGTCGGCGGCGGAGGGCATATAGGCCCGTAGCGGCTCAGCATGAAGAGCCGCTCCGGGGTCAGGCTCGCTCCAATCGATCGGCTCGCGAAGGGCGCGGTCTAGTCCGCCGACGCGGCCGACGTCCAAGGGCGCAAGGCTGACGCAGTACTTGACCCACTGGTCGGTGTAGGCGCATTGCACGTAACGCTTGCGCGGCGCCGGCAGCGGGATGTCGAGGGCAAGGTAGGCTATCCTCGCCAAGGGATAGACCGATTTCGCGACCTTCAGGAAAGCGATCCCGTCAGCACGCTCCTGCAGGCCCACCGATTCTCCGACCAGGTCTTTGAGCAGACGTTCAAACATCAGCCGACCGCGCAGGCCGCTACGAGGAATTGGAGAATTGAACGCCTGACAATAGCGCAAATCCAGCGCACGAAGCGTCAACGGAATTGTCCGCCGTTTGCGCAATTTGTACGTTCCATTGTCCTCCACCGATTAATGGGCGTCCGACATTGGGAACGGCTCGCGTTAGGGTGCGGCCTGTCCGTTCCGACAGGTGTGAGGCGCACGGGGCGCTGGTAGCGTGCTTACAAGGGCTGAGGTTCAAGGCCCAGCCCACGTCCGCAAGACGCGCCCCAGCCGGTTTCTTTCTCAAACCAGGGGCGCCGCAGAACTAGGGGCTGAACATGCTGGTCGAGCGACGCAAGCTTCCCCGTTACGAGCTGCGGCTCAACGGGCGGATTCTCTCGCCGGACCTGAGCTATGGCGTGGGGTGCGCCATCCGCGATATGTCCGAAACCGGCGCGCTCGTGAGCACCGACGCGCCGGAGCAACTGCCCTCCCGGGTATACCTCTGGCAGCCGCACACCGGCTCGCTGTTCGAGTGCGACGTGCGCTGGCAAAAGTTCGACATGCTGTTCGGTCTGCGCTTCATCGACGTCTGCGGCCGAGCCCAGCGCCGGGCCCTGATCGATCGCTTCGCCTTCGAGCGGCAGCCGCACCGCCCCGCCAACAGTAACTCGCGGACCGCTGTGCCGCATTCCCCGACGGCTTCCGCACGCCTTGCCAGAGCCAACTAGCACCTCTCAGCCCCGATGGCCAAAACCGCACCCATCAATGCGCCCAAGGCCTCCGGCCTGAGGCCGCTTGGGGTTCGGTTCGGCCGGCCCACCGGTTCCGCCCTGCTCGATGCGCTTGCACGCAATCCGCGCGTGAGCGTCCTCGCTGATTTTCGCGATACCAGCGGCTGTCTCATTATCGCGTGTCCCTTCGCCAGGTATGCGAGTCACGATCACCGGTGCGCGGTTATGGATCCATCGATAGAGCGACGCGCCAGGATTGCATGCATCCATCCCGACTGCTGGCACCTGACGACCGAGGACTTCCTCAAGCGACTCCACCCTGCCGATTACTGCCTTGTGGATGCGCATAACCCCTTCGATGCGGGTTACAGGGAACGACAGCGCCAAGTGATCTTGGCCGTTCTCAATCACCACCCGGCGCCAGCCAAGGTGGGAAAGTACCCGGCGCCCAGCGCCCACCGCTGAGGAGGCTCGCGGCGGCGGAACGCCCCACTACCGACGGACGTCTATGCTTCAATCCTTCTGGCTTGTTCCCTTCGTTCACCGACAAGTACCGCGCTCTACGCATCCGTGTTCGAGCTCAAGCCCGTCAACCGCAACCGCGCTCCGGGCCATCATCTGAGCGACGGCGAGGTGACGCTTTCCACCCTACCGTGGTCGATCTCGATCTTCGAAGGGACGAAACCACGCGTCCAGGTCCAGACCACATCGGCTTTAAGGTGGAGAACGTCGACACTTTCAGGGAGCACGTCGGCCTCACGTCGGGAATGAGCACGTACCTCATGCCGATGCCGCTCGGTGGCAGCAAGGAGCCAAGGCGCAAGCTTCTTCCTTGCCGCCCAGGCCGGCGGCAAGTACCAAATTGCCGATCCTGGCGGCGTGTGGATCAATGTGACCGGCGAGTGCGCCGCAAGATGCGAGCAGAGCCGCACCAGCGGTGTTATGGGTAGAGGGCAAAGTCCTGTGCGGGGCAGCGGAGAACTGCCGATCAAGCACTTGAACCCGACTACGTTCGCCCAACTCACGGTCCGCGGCAGATCACGTTGAGGAGCGCCTGGCGCCTCTCGGTGGTCACCGCCTCGAGCGCCCGCTCCATAGCCTTGGGCAGCTCCGCCGGATCGCTCACGCGTTCGCCGTAGCCGCCGGCAGCCTCGACCGCACGCTCGAAGCGCATCTCCGCATCGAAATAGGTAAGCGGCTCGCGACTGCTCCCTGCCGCGAAGCCCTCGGGATAGACCTCGCGCGTGTTGCGTTTGACCGCGCCCCACATCTGGTTGTTGAAGATCACGGTGAGGATCGGCAGCCCTTCCGCCTTGGCGACATAGTGGGCCGGAATGGGATTGCCGAACATGTAGGCCCCGTCGCCCACCGTGCAGACGACGAGCTTGTCCGGCGCGGCCGCCTTCAGCCCCAGCGCGGTGCCGAGGCCCCAGCCCAGCGCGCCCGCCGCGCCGACATTGAAGAAAGTGCCAGGCCTAGTCAGGGTTAGGTGCTCGAAGGCAAGCGGTGATTCCTTGACGAGGATCGCATCATCGCCCTTGACCTTGTTGATGCAGTGCGTGACCCAGGCCGGATGCATCGGCGCGGCGTCGCGGTTCTTCTCGAGCAAGGCGGCCCATCGCATCCGCTGGGCGGCACGCGTCTCGGCAAGCCGCCTGCGCCGCGCCTCGATGCAATCGCGCGCACCCGCTTGGCGCGAGGCGAGCGCTTCGGTGAGCTGCGACAAGGTGGCGCCGAGCACGCCGGTTATGGCGAGATCGCACGGGAACCCGCGCAGCGGATAGCTCGCGAAGATCGGATCGACGCCTAGGTGGATCACCTTGGCATCCGGCGCCGGGGCCTTCCTGCCCGGGATCCAGGGCACGTCGCATTCGGCGACGATCACCACGTCCGCTTCGCCAAGCAGGCTATCGGGATCGAAACCCAGGTGCATGGGGTGATCGGTCGGAAGGCACATGTAGCGCGGCTTGCGCTGAGCGACGGGGATGGCAAAGCTTTCGGCCAGTGCCGCCAGCTTTTTCACGTCGGTCTCGTCGCGGCCTGCGCTCGAGGTGACAAGAAGCGGCCGTTCGGCGCGCGCGATCAACTCGGCCGCCCGCTCGATGGCGGCAGGATCGGGGTGGGGCGGCGACGGCGCGGCACGTCGCGAAGGCGAGGAATAGGCGAAGTTCGCGATCGGAGCGGCTAGCACCTCGCGCGGCAGCGTGAGATAGACGGGTCCCTTGGGCTCGGATATGGCGAGATTGATGGCGCGGTCGAGCACCGCTTCGAGCACCTCGGGATTGGGGAGCTCGTAATCCCATTTGACGATTTCGCGAACCATCGCCCGCTGATCGCGCATCTCCTGCGGCCAGTGGATTTCGCCGGTGCGCTTGCCGGTGAGCCCGCCCTCTTCGCTGAAAGGCGTACGGCCGGCTGTGAAAAGTACCGGAATGTTGGCGCGCCAGGCATTGAGCAGCCCGGCCACCGCGTTGGCGGTGCCGACGTTGACGTGCACCATGACGAGCTGCGGCCGCCCGGTCCTCAGGTAGTAGCCAAGCGCCATGCCGACGGCGACGTTCTCGTGCGGAACGGTCACCGGCTTCGGAGCAGGCCAGCCCATGGCTTCGGCCTTGCAGAGCGCCTCGATCAGCGGTGCGAAATCGGTGCCGGCGTTGGCGAAAAGGCAGTCCACGCCGCGGTCGGCGAGGAGGGCAAGATAGGCGTCAGCTGTAGTTCCGGTTTCGATTGTCTTGACCGTCATCGAGACCGCCTCCAGGCTCCTGTCCAGGTCACCTGCGAGGTTGCGCTATTTGCCCTGGCTGCGAGGCCCCTGGCGTCGATGGCAAGCTTGCCCCTTTCCACGATATCGGCCGGTGTGGCGACACCCTTCTTGGTCACGGACCGTGCCAACCCTGCTGCGCGGTTGTCAAGCGACGTGCTCAAGCAGGAGCGGGTGGGCGGGATTGGCGGGCGGGCGCTCTCGCCCTGTGGGTGGCGTGGCTCACGACCCTCAACTAACATTAGCCACTAAGGCCCTGATCCGGTGGCCGTTCTGAGGGCCGCGCACGACAAGGAGGATGCCCGTGCCGCTAACAGCGCTCAAGTTCTCGATCATCCTTTGGGGTCTTTTCCTGCTGCTCAAGTATGCGGCCTGGCGTTACCCGGCTTTCCGCGCACGGCTGCGTGAACGCAATCTGGTGGCCCAGATCAAGACGCGCGACGAGGAGGTGGGGCGGTGGTTCCAAGTGAGCGGCGGCGTCGTCACCTCCCGCCGCGGCCTGCATCCCAAAGCGGACGTGACGCTCGCTTTCAAGAATGCTGGGATAGGAGCGACGCTGCTGACGCCGCCCATTGACTGGCTCCGCCAGATCAACGCGCAGAAGGACTTCAAGCTCACCATCGAAGGCCCGGAGGACCTTACCAATTGGTGGGCACAGACCATCATGATGAGCCGCAGCGCCGGTTGGAGGTTCGGCACGAGGCTCCCGGACGGCACGATACGGACGTGCAACATGACCAACGGCGGGCCGGTTTTTGTCTATGCGAAGGACGGGCGGATCGTGCGCATGACACCCATCGACCTCGAGGACAGCGACGGCGCGTCGTGGACCATCGAGGCGCGGGGGCTCAAGCTCACGCCGCCGCGCAAGACGACGCTCGCCCCGCACGGGCAGAACGCCAAGTCGATCGTCTATTCGCCCGATCGCCTGCTCCATCCCATGAAGCGGGTCGACTTCGACCCCGATGGCGAGCGCAATCCAGAGAACCGCGGCAAGTCGGGCTATGAGCGCATCTCCTGGGATGCCGCTCTCGATATCGTCGCCGGCGAGATCAAGCGCTGCAAGCGCCAGCACGGGCCGGGCTCCATTGCCGTCTCCCACGGCTCACACCACACCTGGGGCAACATCGGCTACTATCTCTCCGCGCTCTTCCGCTTCGCCAACGCGGTCGGCATGACCCGCGTCCACCACAATCCGGATTCGTGGGAAGGGTGGTACTGGGGCGCCGTCCACCACTGGGGCCATACGCTGCGCGTCGGTCAGTCGGAGACCTACGGCACCGTCGAGGACTGTCTCAAAAACTGCGACATGATCGTATTCTGGGCGGCCGATCCGGAGTCGACGTCGGGCTCCTATGGCGCGCAGGAAGGCACCGTGCGTCGCCAGTGGCTGAAGAACCCCAAGCTCGGCATCAAGGTCGTTCACATCGATCCTTACTACAACGCGTCCGCCCAGTTTCTGCCCGGCAAGTGGTTCGCGCCCAGACCCACCACCTCGGTCGCTATGGCCATGGCCATCGCCTACGTGTGGATCAAGGAGGACCTCTACGACAAGGAGTACGTCGCAACCCACACTATCGGCTTCGACAGGTGGAAGGCCTATCTCATGGGCGAGGAGGACGGCATTCCGAAGACGCCCGAGTGGCAGGAGAAGGAGACCGGCGTGCCGGCAAAGGACGTGCGCGCGCTCGCCCGCGAATGGGGCAGAAAGCGCGTCTACCTGGCGCCCGGCGGCTGGGGCAACGGGCACGGCGGGGCCTGCCGAAACCAGACCGGGATCCAGTGGGCGCGGGTGATGGTTTGCCTCATCGCCATGCAGGGGCTGGGGCGGCCCGGCATCAACATGGGTAACCTGCAATGGGGCTGCCCGCTCGACTTCAACTTCTACTTTCCGGGCTACGCCGAGGGCGGCATGTCGGGCGATCTCGAGAACACGGCCATGCCGGTCGAGCTTTACCAGCGCATGCCGCAGCTCCCGTCCATGAGCTCCAACGCCCAGCGCATCCCGCGCATATGGATGCCAGAGGCCATCCTCGAAGGCAGGGCCGAGGGTTATCCCTGGATCGGCAAGTCCATCGAGCATCAGTTCGCCAGGTTCGCCTACCCGGCGCCCGGCCATGCACCGGTGCGGATGCTTTACAAGTACGGCGGCTCGATCCTGTCCACGATGAACAACACGAACCGATGGGTCAGGATGTATCAATCTCCGAACCTCGAGTGCGTGGTCAACCAGTCGATCTGGTTTGAGGGGGAGGCGAAGTTTGCAGACGTAATCCTGCCTGCCTGCACCAACTTTGAGCGTGTCGACATCTCGGAGTGGGCAGGGCTCGGCGGCTATGGCCATCACGGCCAGCAGCAGCTCAATCACCGGGTCATCGTATTCCAGGCGCCGGCCATAGCCCCGCTCGGTGAGTCCAAGTCGGACTTCTGGATCTTCAACGAGATCTGCAAGCGCCTGGGCCTTGCTAACTACTTCTCGGAGGGCATCAGCGAGATCGACTGGGTGAAGCGTTTGTTCGATGCTTCCGACCTGCCCAAGGTGATCCCATGGAAGAGGTTTCTGAAGAAGGGCTACTACGTGGTGCCGGCTGAGAAAGAAAAGCTGCGCGCGCCGGTCTCGTTCCGCTGGTTCTGGGAGAACCGAAAGAAGGATGTGCCAGAGGCGCAACCGCTGCCTTCCGATTACACGGAGGAGTATCTCAAGGGCCTGCAGACGCAATCGGGCAAGCTTGAGTTCGAATGCAGCAGCCTAAAGCGCGCCAACGATCCCGAGCGCCCACCGATCGTCAAGTACGAGCCGTCGTGGGAGGGGCCGCACTCGGGCGCGCTCTATGAGCGTTATCCGCTGCAACTGCTCACCCCGCACTCGAAGTACTCGTTCCACACTCAAGGCGACGGCAAGGACAGCTTCCTGCTCAACATCGAGGATCACCGGGTAAGGATCGACGGCTACTACTACTGGATCATCCGTCTCAACGCTCAGGACGCGGCCGAGCGCGGGATCAAGAAGCACGATCTCGTCAAGGTCTACAACGACCGCGGCGCGGTGATTTGCGCTGCGCTGCCGACCGAGCGGCTGCCACGTGGCGTCGCCCACGGCTACGAGTCCTCAGCCGTATACGATGCGATGGGCGAGCCCGGCCGTTCGGTCGACCGCGGCGGTTGTCTCAACTTGCTCACCCCTCACAAGTCGCAGACGAGATCGACGCATGCGCTCGCCGGCGCCAACGCGCTGGTCGAGATCGCGCTGTGGGACGGCCACACCGAGCACCTGTCGGAAGCCTTCGCACAGGCCGACAGGGACACGGAGGTCAAGCGCGCGCTCCGCGCCGCCAAGCTCGTGCCGGCGAAATGAGCCGGAGGCCGCGCCGATGAAAAAGTGGAACATGATCATCGACGTTGCTGAGTGCACCAACTGCAACCTGTGCACACTGGCGACCATGGACGAGTACATCGGCAACGCGTGGCCGGGCTATTCGGCGCCGATGCCCAAGCACGGTCACAAGTGGGTCAACATCCTGCAGAAGGAGCGTGGGCAGTTCCCGATGATCGACATCGCCTACGTGCCGACCATGTGCAACCACTGCGACGAGGCGCCGTGCATCAAGGCGGCCGGCGAAGGTGTGATCGGCAAACGCACCGACGGCATCGTGCTGATCGACCCGGTCAAGGCGAAGGGACGCAGAGACCTCGTCGATGCCTGTCCTTACGGACACATCTGGTGGAACGAGGAGATCCAAACCCCGCAGGCCTGGCCGTTCGATGCGCACCTCATCGACCAGGGCTGGCGGCAGACCCGCGGCCAGCAGTCGTGCCCTACGGGCGCCATGCGCGCGGTGTGCATAGAGGACGAGGAGATGGCGCGGATCGCCCGCGAGGAGGGCCTCGAGGTGATGCGGCCTGAGCTCGGCACAAGGCCGCGCGTCTACTACCGCAACCTCTGGCGCTACACGAGCTGCTTCATCGGCGGCTCGGTGTCGGTCGAGAAGGGCGGCGTCGTCGATTGTGTGGAGGGGGCCACAGTCAGACTTCTCAAGGACGGGGCCGTGGTCGCGACCGCCCGGACCGACAACTACGGCGACTTCAAATTCGACCGGCTCGAGGAAAACTCTGGTACCTATCTTGTGGAAATCTCATCCTCCGGGCGCCCTACTCGAATGCTCGAGGTCACCCTCGGCGCCAGCGTTTACCTCGGCGAAGTTCGCCTTTGACGACTGTGGCGCTCCGGTAGCAGGGATGCCGGTACAATGACCAGTGGTGATACCGAGTCACGGGTGCAGACCCGTGAAAGACAGTTCCGATTTAATCGGTACGTCCTCGACCTCGATCGCGGCTGCCTCCTTCGCGACGATGCCGACGTTGCGCTTCGACCCAAGACCTTCTCGGTGCTCAGTCACCTCGTCAGCAATTCCGGCCGGCTCGTGTCCAAGGAAGAGCTGTTCGCCGCCGTTTGGCCGAACCTCGCGGTCACCGACGATGCGCTGGTGCAGAGCATCGCCGAGATCAGGCGCGCACTGGGCGAGGACGGCCGGCACTTGATCTCCACGATTCCGCGCCGCGGCTATCGGTTCGAGGCTGCCGTGAACCCGGTACTGTCCCGTCGCCTTGCGAGCAACGCGTCGCACGCTGCCGAAGGCGGCGTATCGGCGGGGCCGGCCCTACGGGCCGGGGGAGCAAGTCCTTTGGCAGCGTTCGCCGGCTGGTTAACGCGACCAAAGGTTGCGAGTGCAGGTTTGCTGAGCATTGTCGCCGCTGCGGGCGTGTGGGCATTGCTGACTTTCGGGCAGGTAGCCCCCACACCTGGGTCGGGACAAGGATCGATGCCGGTTGCCGAAGCCGGCGCGAGGCCCGCCATCGCGGTCCTCCCATTCTTCGCTCGCGGTGGCGAGCAGGGCCGGGAGTTTCTCGCCGATGGACTGACACAGGACATCATCAACAGGCTCGGCCGGTTCTCGGCGCTAACGGTGATGTCATGGAATGCCGTCCTCCCGTACAAGACCAAAACGGCGAGGCCTGAAGAGATCGCCCGTACACTCGCCGTGCGCTATCTCATCGAGGGCAGCGTCCGCCACGCGCGCGATCGCATGCGTGTCGCTCTGCAGCTCGTCGATGGCAATGGCCGCGTGCTCTGGTCTGGCACCTTCGAGGAGGCACTCCTCGACTACTTCGCCCTGCAGGACAAGATCACCACCGAGGTAGCCGGCGCGCTCGCCACCCGTGTCGCCCACTTCGAGCAGCAGCGAGCTTCTGCCAGGCCGGCTGCAAACCTCGAAGCCTACGAGTACGTCCTGCGCGCCAGGCCGGCGCTCGCCCGCCCCACGCGCGCTGACATCGTGGAGGCGCGCGCGCTTTTGAAGCGCGCTGTGGAACTCGACCCAAACTATGCTGCTGCCTATGCGGCTCTCGCAGAGAGCTACTACATCGATGTTTCCATGGGGTGGGCGGAGTCGCCGACTGCCCGTCTCGCCCGCGCCGAGGAGCTGGCGAACAAGGCTCTTCGTTACGATGACTCGGATGTGCGCGCCCGGGTGGTGCTGGGCCGCGTCCACCTTTTCCATCAGCGATACGAACAAGCGAAGGCGGAGATTGAGCGGGCGGTAGCCGTCAACCCTAGCGATGCGCGCGCCCTTGCCGGCCGCGGCAACATCCTGATGTGGCTCGGACAGACCGATAGCGCCGTCGAGGCGCTGGAGCTTGCCGAGCGCATCGATCCGGAGCTCAGCCCCTTCGACCGCAATGCCTTGAGCCTCGCCTATTACCTGAAACGGCGCTACGTGGCTGCCGTTCGGCAGGCAGAGTTCAACATTCAGAAGTCGGGCGTAACACACTTCAGCCAGGTGATGCTGGCGGCCGCGTTCGCCCAGCTCGAACGGCACGAGGATGCAGCGCGCGCCGTGGCCGCGATCCGCCGCACAGATCCGACCTTCGATCCCAAGGGGTTCGGCAGCAAGTTTCTGCGCGCGACCGACCTCGAGCATCTGCGGGACGGAATGCGCAAGGCCGGCCTTTACGGCAGCGATCCTGGCGGACCACCCGCGGCCAACTAAGCGCTACCGCTTCTCGATGAGCGGCCGGTTCTCGTTGGCTTTGGCGATATTTGCGGCAAGATCCTGTTGGAACAGGTGCGGCCCAGCCGGTCCCCCGAAGATATAGAGCTTGCCATCGCTGATCAGCCAAGCCTCCGGATCGGCCTCCACCAGCATGCCCTTGGCCAGGGCCATGGCGCAGAAGTTCTTGAACTGCGGCGCATAGCGAATGGGGTCGGTCTTGAACAGCTCCCGGTGCTCGGTGCGCGCAAAGAGATAGCGTTGTCCGTCCCACTCATGGGCGATCTCCGCTACCCCGAGCACAGGTTTGCCCATGGTGAAATAGGCGACAGGGTCGTAACCCTTGATGGCGAGCGGTAGCGTGTCCTCTGCATGGGCAGGAACAGCCGCAACAAGTGACAGGCCGGCAACCAGTGCGGCGACGCGGAAAGCGCTTCGGCGCGATAGCGCAGGCATGGGCATCCGTCCTGGGTATCCATCCGAGGGGCGGCTTGCAGGCAGCCAATAATAGGCCGGCACGCTCCCCGCCTGCAAACTGGGGCTCCGGCACTCTGCTCACGCGAGGTTCGCGGAAATTTCGCTCGTCCTTCGGGCTTCCTTCGTTACGGCGGCCGCGCTTTTTGGTGGACTTTGGCCACGTGAGCCGTCTCGCCAAACAGGAGAGAAGACCATGGGTTCATTTGGGAAGGTCAGCGCGGTCGCTGCGCCCTTGCTCCTAATCGCATACCCACTGCAGGCAGAGCCCGTGAAATTCGAGGCCGTCGTCGCACAGAAAGAAGCCGTCCGGCTCGACTTTGCCGATTCGAGCAAGCGCTTCTTTCTGCTCGTCCGGCGCGAAGGCAAGACCGAGGGCCAGGGTCCGCTGGCCGGCACCAGCGTTCAGGAATACGGTGTCCACGACGTCGTCCCCGGCGTCGGGGGCGAGCCGCACGGTTATCTCGAGTTTACCGCCGCCGACGGCAGCAAGGCCTACGTCAAATGGGAGATCCGGGCCGTATTCGTGCCCGGACCCGAGGGCAAGCCGAAGCTGCTCGACAATGGCGTGTGGCAGGTCGTGGGCGGCACGGGCAAGCTGGAAAGGCTCAAAGGGGCCGGAACCTTTCGCCTGCGTTTTCCGGGGCCCACCGACCGCCGCTTTGTAATGGAGGGCGAGTTGGTTCAGTAGGCTGGACCTATCCTGAAGGGCGCCGCATGGCGGGACGGCGTAGCTCGGCTTGGGCTAGAACGGTGCGTGTACCCGCCTCGCCGCCCGTCCGATGCTTGACGCCCACTTACCTTTGCCGCAGCTCGTCGACCTTTCGCGCGCGCTTGCGCCGTGGGCGGAGGCGTTATTACGCGCGGTGACCGGCCTTGCGCTGGTGCCGCACGGGCTGCGCATGGCCTTCGGCTTCTTCCCCGACACCGGCGGCCCCGTCCGCGGCCTGTCCCAGATGGGGGAGGCGCTCGACAAGTGGGGCTATCGCCCCGGCCGGCTCTGGGCGCCGGCGATCGCCATCACCCAGCTCGTCGGCGGGCCGCTGCTGGCATTGGGCCTGTTCACCCAGGCGGCTGCACTCCCAGTCACCATCTTCCTGCTTGCCTCCTGCTACGAGCGTTGGCGCGTCGGCGGCTGGTTCTGGAACACGCAAGGCATGGAATACACACTGTTGTGGGCCGCCGCCGCGGCCTACTTCTTGGTCCACGGCGGCGGCGCACTGTCGCTTGATCATCTCCTGTTCGGGCAGAAGCTGTGACCGACGCTACGAGCGGCATTTTCTGCGAGCCAACCCGCACGCCGGCGCCGAACGGGATTGTGCTTTGCATTACTGCCCACTGAAGATCCATTTCGGCTGTGGACAGGCGCACAAAATATTCCACGACACCGCTCGCGGAGGCGCCCAACGACAGCGGGTCACGTTGCCTGCTGGCAAATCCTCTGAATAAGAGGTGGCTCAGGTCAACAGACGACGGAGTTTCCATGAACGATCAGCCACATCCGCCGAGCGAGGACAAGGCGACGATCACCCGCATCAGCCTGAGTGAGATCTTCCTCCTCTTCTTTCACATCGGCTCGCTCAGTTTCGGCGGAGGCCTCATCGCCTGGGTCTATCGGGAGGTGGTGGAGCGCCGCCGCTGGCTCACTCAGGCGGAGTTCCTCGGCGGTCTGACGCTCGCTCAGGTTCTGCCCGGCATCAACATGGCCAACATGGCAGTCTACATTGGGCAGCGCATGCGCGGCATCGGCGGGGCCGTCGCCGGCCTCGTTGGCCTCCTGCTCGTGCCGTTCTTTGCGGTCATTGGGCTCGTCAGCATCTATGCGCAACTTGGAACGAGTACGACGCTGCAGTCGTTCATGGATGGCCTGGCGACCACCGCGGTCGGCCTCTTCGCATCGGTCGGCGTCAAGTCGCTCCACACGAGCGCGACCGGTCTCATTCCGGTCGCCGTTATTGCCGCCATCGTGGTGATGGTCGGATTCCTCCGCCTGCCGCTGATCCCCGTCGTCCTCGGCCTCGCTACGCTGAGTGTAGCGATCGCCTGGCATAGGGGAGCAGCCGATGCGTGACGATCATCTGTGGACGCTGCTCCTCGTATTCGTGCCGATGTCGCTGTTGTCCATCGGAGGCGGGGGCAGCATTCTCGCCCCCATGTATCACCAGACGATCGAGGTGCATGGCTGGCTCACACCCCGCGAGTTTATCGACCTGTTCGCGATCTCGCGCGCCGCACCAGGACCGGGCGCGACGGTGGTCACACTGGTTGGCTGGAAGGTGGCCGGCTGGACCGGGGCGCTCGTGGCTTCCATTGCCATCTTTCTGCCGTCCTCGATCCTCTGCTTCGTTGCGGCCCGCGTGTGGAACCGCTACCGCGGCACGCGCCTCCACGGCGCACTCGAGCGTGGGCTGGCGCCGGTCGGAACCGGACTGCTGTTCGCGGGCGCGATCGCGGTTCTGCGTGCGGCCGAGACCGGTCCCCTCGGCTGGGTGATCGCGGCGGCGGCGACGGCATTGTTAGTGTGGCGCAGCATGCACCCGCTCCCCGTGCTGTTCGCAGGCGGCACCCTCTACATGGTCGGCACGCGGCTCATCGCTTAGTGCAGCTTCACCTGCGGCTCCGTGCGTCGCGTGATCAGGCGGGCGAGAGTGTCGAGCGTCACCTTGACGGGTCCGTACAGCGCAAGCTCATGCATCTTGTAGAGCGATTTGTACATGAGCCGCGCGAACAGACCCTCGACAAACAGGTTGCGGCCCAACAGGAAACCCATGAGGTTGCCGACGGTCGTGTACTCGCCAAGCGAGACCAACGAGCCGAAGTCGCGGTAGTGCCAGTCGTGAAGGGGTTGACCGGCGAGCCGGCGCCGGATCTGCCCCACCATGTGCGAGGCCTGCTGGTGGGCGGCCTGCGCCCGCGGTGGTACCGTGCCGCCTCGCGCCGGCCACGGGCAGGCGGCGCAGTCCCCGATGGCGAAGATGTTTTCGTCGCGCGTCGTCTGCAGCGTCTGGCGCACCACGAGCTGATTGAGCCGGTTGGTCTCCAGCCCGGCAATGTCCTTGAAGCCGGACGCCATAGGCGAGAACCTCTTCGACCCGCGCTTTAACCCGCACGCGCACACCAAGGTCCTGGAGCAGCTTGCCCGCGCTCTTGGACAGCCGTTCGGGCAGAGCCGGAAGGATCCGGTCCCCAGCCTCGATCAAGTTGATCTTGATATCCTTTTCCGGGTCGATGCGGTCGAGGCCGAAGGCCACGAGCTGGCGCGTCGTCTTGTGAAGCTCGGCCGCCAGCTCCGTGCCGGTGGCGCCGGCGCCGATAATAGCGACGTTGAGCTGTTCCGGCCTTAGCGGCTCGGACTGGGCGTGCGCGCGGATCAAGGCATTGACCAACCGGCGATGAAAGCGCTCCGCCTCCACAGCCGTCTCGAGCGCAATCGCATGCTCCTTGACGCCGGGCACGCCAAAGTCGCTCGTCAGGCTCCCGATGGCGATGACGAGCGTGTCGTAGGGGAAGGCGCGGGCGGGCGTCACCTGCCGACCCTCGTCATCGAAAAAGGGCGCGACCTGGACCAGCCGCTGCGAGCGGTCGATGCCTCTCAGCTCGCCGATACGGTAGCGGAACCCGTGCCAGTGCGCCTGCGCCAGATAATCGAGCTCGTGCAAGCCGAGGTCCATGCTGCCGGCGGCGACTTCGTGCAGCAGCGGCTTCCACAGGTGGGTGCGCGCCTTATCGATGAGCGTGATCGCCGCCTTCCCTCGCCGGCCGAGCTTGTTGCCGAGCCGCGTTGCAAGCTCCAGTCCGCCCGCACCGCCGCCGACTATGATGACCTGGTGCAGGCCGGCGGTCGCGTTCAGGGGCGCGACCACAAGTTCCTGCGCTTGGCGTTGCGCGGTAGTCGGCGCGGGCATTGCCATGGAGAGCCCCCTTCGTCATCAGTTCCGGCAGCTGCGAAGTCGAAAAGGCTGGCCGCTACGGTAAAATGTTCCTGGGTCCAGATCGCGCGCGAAAGGCGGCACTGGAGGTCATACCAGATAAGTAAGCGCATAGGAGGACGGATGAAAACGCCGCGCGAAAGAAATCGGAAGAAGGGTCGGTTGCGGTCGGATGGTGGCCTTGTACTGGTGGCGCGAGCGGCCGATTTCGCGGCGCGCGCGCACGCTTCGCAGAAGCGCAAAGGGGTGGCTCAAGAGCCCTACGTCAACCATCTCGCCGAGGTGGCGCTGCTGCTGACGGAGGCGACAGGGGGAAGCGATCCGGCGCTGATTGCGGCGGCTTGGCTGCACGATACGCTCGAGGACACCATCACCGAGCGAGAGGAGCTCGAAACGCTGTTCGGCAAGGAGGTCGCCTCCATCGTGGCGGAGGTGACCGACGACAAGTCGCTGCCCAAGAGCGAGCGCAAGCGACTTCAAATCGAGACGACGCCGGGCAGGAGCAGGGCCGCGCGCCTGCTGAAGATCGCGGACAAGACGAGCAACCTGCGGGCGCTCGCCAGCAGCCCGCCCATGGGCTGGGACATCAAGCGTCGCGAAGAATATGTGACCTGGGCGGAGGCTGTGGTTGCCGGTTGCCGCGGTCTCAATGCGGACCTCGAAGCCAAGTTCAATGCAGCCGCAGCAGACGCCCGCGCGGCGCTGACGCGCTGATCGCGCCCGCTCGATCACAGCACAATTCGACGCCAGCCGAGGTATATCCGGCATCGTGTGCATTCGCGCACCACGCAGCACTATTTTGTGGCGCATTTGCACAAAAGGCACACGCCAAGCGGCGACAGGCCACACGAATCACGGGACAATCGCGCTTGGATAGCGTTGTGCGGAACTCGAAATACAGCTTGTCCGTTTGGGCCCCACCGGCGGTGATTTATCCCCGCCACGGAGCGTCTGTCTAAAAGGATTCTTCATAGGGGGTGAAACACGAAGACGATGACGTAAGAGGAATGCCATGCTGAACAAAAGGGTTTTGGCTCCCTTTCTAACAGCCACCATCTTGTCCGCCACACCCCTTGTTGCGCATGACTGGTATCCGGCGGAATGCTGCAGCGGGCAGGACTGTGCTCCGGTGACGGGCGTGAGTTTCGTATCGTCGAGCCCGAACGAGCTTCCGGTCATGATCGTGACGACCCAGTACGGGACGAAGCCGGTGCCGAGAAGTATTGCACCGAGAGAGAGTCCGGACGAGCGCATGCACGCCTGTATTTTCCAAGGCCAGGTCATCTGCCTGTTCATTCCGCCGACCAACTGAGGGTCAGCGTCGGGCGATCCATCGCTCCTGGGTGCGGCATCGCGTGCCGCGACGCACCCTCAGGGCAGGCACCGAAACTTTAATGCTCGGTACTTCGAGGAAGCACTGCCGGCGTGCCGCTTCCCGGCCGACGACTGACCGGCGAGACCATGGCTAGCCGATTTCCTGCACGAACCAATCCGTAGGCACCTGGTGTCCGAGCCCGCGCTCTTTGGCCCGCGTGTAAACGAGGTGCGCGACGGCCGTATACTGCGCGCCGCACCCCGTGCTGTTGAGGAAGAACGTGCGCTGCCGGTCATCGGTGCGGCCCGCGATCCTGCCGGTAACGAGCGCACCGAGGTCGGGAAAATCGTTCCAGTCGATATCGCGTTTTGGGTGGTCGCGCATCTCGAAGTGGTGGCGACGCTCCATCTCCGCAAAATCGCTCGAGGCATACTCGAGCTCCTTGGCGCGGGTATGAAACACCACAACATCCAGCTTTCGGAAGCAATCGTTGCAGGCTTCGTCACGCTGAAGGCAGCTCAAATGCATGCCGGGCGCCAGCCATGCGGCAGGAAAGAACGGCACCCGGCTGTTGGTCGCCGTCACCACGATGTCGGCGCCCTCGAGCACCTCCTCAGGAGAGGCCGCGGCGACCATTTCGAGACCCATTTTAGCGGCGTGCCTTTCGGCAAAGGCCACGGCCTCGCCCGGGGTTGGCGTATAAACTTGCACACGCGTGATGGGGCGGACTTCTTTCAACGCAAGGAGCTGCGGAGGGGCTTGGCCGCCAGCACCGAACAAGGCCACACGGGTCGCGTCCTTGCGTGCGAGGTACTTGGCACCGATGCCGTTGATGGCACCCACGCTGTACTGTTGGAGAAAGCCGTCCTGCAGCACCGAGATCAATTCGCCGGTAGCCGAGCTGAACAGGAACACCAGGCCGACGTATCGCTTGTTTTTGGCCGCAGGGATCTTGATCCGGCGGCGCTGGCCGTTGACGGTAGGGAAAGCCACCACGTCCGAAGTCACCCGGATCGAGCCGACTTCCAAGCGCGGCACGGCCCCGTCGAGCGTCTTGAGCTGGTACGCGGCGGGCATGTCGTCGCCGACATCAGCCGAGGTCGGGATGAAGAGGTCGGTTCTGCCCCGGTAGACGGCCCGGCCGCGGCCCAGGTCCTCATACAGGCGTTCCAGCACAAAGACTGTATCGCCCATGGTCAAGACTTGTTTGGCATCGTCGTTGGTCAGCAGTAGAGCCATGTCCGTCTTCCGATCCTTGAAACGATCGGGCTCTCTTACGGGAGCGTGCGACGCACGCCAAGCACGGCCCCCTGCCGGGACCAATCCTCGGCGGCGGGCGGCGGCCGGCCAAGCGATCACGGACTTGGGCACTCAGCCCTCGTGACAGGGCGGGACTTCGTCTACACTGTGGCTGCCAGCCGGGATGGATGCGCACCATGACCGACGTTGCCCAACTTCTTGCCAAGACGAAGCTTTTCGGCCTGCTCGGGGAGCCGGACCGCGATCGCATTGCCCAGCAGATGCGCCCGGCGTCGTTTGCCGCCGGGCAGGCCATCTTTGCGCGCGGCGACCCCGGCACGGAAGTTTACCTCGTGCTCAAGGGGCGGGTGCGGCTGTCGGTGCTGTCACTCGAAGGTCGCGAGCTGTCGTTCACCCATGCCGGACCCGGCGATGTGTTCGGCGAGATCGCCACCCTCGATGGCGGTGCGCGGACCGCGGATGCCACCGCGGTAACGTCGGTGGAGGCCATGACACTGTCCCGCGCCGCCTTGAACCGTTTCCTCGAAACGTCGCCGGAGCTGGCGCGTGCCGCGATCCTGCTGCTGTGCGGGCGCATCCGTGATGCCGATCTGCAACTCGAGGGCGTGGCGCTGCACCGCATCGAGGTGAGGCTGGCGCGGTACTTCCTGAGCTTGGTCGGCCAGCAGCATGGGGAGGTGACGGCGGGGTCCAGGCCTAAGGTGGTTCTCGGCATGTCGCAGGGCGAGCTGGCGCTGCTGCTCGGCGCGAGCCGGCCCAAGGTCAACGCGGCGCTCATGCTGCTTGAGGATTCGGGGGCCATCACTCGCGAGGGCGACCGATTCGTCTGCGATTGCGATGAACTTAATCAAGTGGCGGAGCTCGGTTGACTGGCCGCTGCCGTGGCGGCGCCAGTCGAGCCCCATGAAGGCGCGCGGGCGGTTGCGCAGGTGGCGCAGCCTGCCGTTCTATTCGACGCTGCGCTGGATCGACCGGCGGCTCACCTGGATCGCAGAGCTCGGCACCGCCGGCTATCCGCCGAACGTTCGCCGGCGGCTGATGATCCTCAACATAATCGCTTTCTTGATCGCCATCACCACGGCCGGCTATGCGCTCCAGCACGCGACTCTCGACCACGCGACCTACCGCCCCGTCATCCTGATCAACCTGGGGCTCGTGGTGATGGCGCTGTTGGTACCGCTGTCGCACCGGATCCACGAGATCGCTGGCGGCATTCTCATTCTCGTGTGCGAGTGCATCGCGTTGATTGCGTTCACCGCCTATCTCGGGCGGGACTCGGGCATCCACCTGCAGTACTTCGTGTTCGCGGCCGGGGCCTTCGTCGTGCTCGGGCTCGGCCGCATCAGGCTCATCATCGCCTCGGTCACCGCCGCCCTGTTTCTGCATCTTGCCTCCTGGTTCTATTTCGCCGACAAGGCACCGCTGATTCCGACCGACCAGGAGCTGCGCGATTCCCTTTACCTGCAGGCCGCAGTGACCACCATGGTGCTGATCGCGGCCACCGTCTGGTACGCCTTCCGGCTTGCCGAGAAGGCGAGCCAGGAAACAGACCGCCTGCTGCGCAACATTCTGCCTGACAGCGTGGTGGAGCGCCTCAAGGCCCGGCCCGGTGTACTGATAGCCGACAGTTTCCCCGAGGTTTCGATCATGTTCGCCGACATCTCGGGTTTCGTTGCCATATCGAGGCGCCTCGGTGCGACCGGTGTGGTAGGCCTGCTCAACCGCTTGGTGAGCGAGTTCGATGCGCTGGCTGCCCGCCACGGCGTGGAGAAAATAAAGACCATCGGCGATGCCTACATGGCGGCCGCGGGACTGCCCGAACCCGCTCCGGACCACACCCTGCGGCTGGTGCGCATGGCCCTCGACATGGAGAGGGGGGTGGCGCGCCTTGCCGAGGAGACCGGCGTGAAGGTCGAGATGCGAATCGGCATCGCCACCGGGCCGGTGCTTGCCGGTGTGATCGGCGCCAAGAAGTTCAGCTACGACGTGTGGGGCGACACCGTGAACCTGGCGGCGCGCCTTGAGCAGACGGGCCAGGTCGGGCGCATCCACCTGTGCGACACCACCCGAACGAGGATCGAGGCGCACTATGCCTTCGAGGCGCACGGCCCGATCGAGATCAAGGGCCTCGGGCCGCAGCGCACTTGGTTCGTGGCGCGTGCCTAGCGGGTCGCTGAATGGCAAAGGGCGCCGCGACCGAAGGTTGCGGCGCCCGTGCGGCCACGCGAAGCATACGCTCAGGCCGAGCTGCAGCGCTTCAGGTTGGAGGGGGCGCGCCGCCAAATCATGGTCTCGCTAAGGAACTTGGAGCCGGCATAGCCCATCACCTTCAGGCGGCCGCCGCCCAGCGGGGTGATCTCGACGCTGTACCTGCGGCTGGCGTCCGGATCGTAGATCCAGCCGTTGTCATACCGCCCGCCGCCCACTGGCTTGGCGTTGCCGATAATCTGCATGCCGCAGGCTTCCGAGTTGGCGGCGTCCTGCACCCACACCACACGACCGCACAAACCGTTGCCGCAGTTTACGATCTCGACCGCGCCGCGACCGGTGTGGTCGATCCAGATCCCGGTTGCTTCGGAGGCTTGAGAAGCCGACACGCTGAAAAAGGTCGCCGCTGTGACCGCCGCCGAGGCCAGGGCCCGCTTGAGAATCCTCGACATGTTTCCACTCCTCATCGTTGGCTTCCAGAGGGGCAGAGCCTGGTGAGCTTTGCGCCCCAATCCCTAAGAATTCGCGAGCACCGCTCACGTTGTGATGAACAAGTTGCCTGAAGCTTGCCGGCTGCGCTGTTCCAGCCGGAACAAAGCTTGCGACTTCTCCGCCAGACCCAAGAAGGGCCCGTGGGGGCTGGCACCTGGCAAACAACGGAGCGGCCAGATACAACTCAACGCCGCGAGTGGCGCGCTTGGGCGCCTCCTCCGCCGCTTGAGGCTGGTCGGGGAAGGGTGCTGGCCGGCGAAACGGGCCTTTCCCTCCGCGGCAAGAGGCGGCCCCGGCGCGGGTTCAGCCCACCAGACGACCCGCACGGATTAACTTTGCCGCAAGGCTGGCAGGCAATTGGCAGCCGACATCACCCCAAAAGGGGGGCTCCGGCGCAGGCTTGTGAAGACACCGTAGAGAAGTGCGGTTATAATGACCCAAGTTCGCGGCCCTGGGAGCAGGAGTTGGGGCCGGGTCCGTTGGCGGCATGTGCCCCGCACCGTTGTTCCAGGGGGAACAGCGGCAGATTGGGAACCAGGGCAGATTGAACCTACCAATGACCAGCGGCGACTAACGTTCGAGGTTGCTGCAGAGCAGAAACGAACTCGGACCAGATGGAGACTGCCATGAAGAAGACCGTTATCGCCCTGACCGCCGCCGCTTTCATGGTTCCGGCGTTGTCACCGCCGCCAGCTCAAGCGGGTGGCCGCGGCGTGGCCATCGGCGTGGGTGTCGGCCTCGGGCTTGGTTTGCTGGCCGCCGGCGCGGCCGCCGAGGAACAGCGCCGCCGGGAGGCCTACGAGGCCCAGGTTCGCAGGGAGCGCGCCGTCGCCGCAGCTCGCGCGGCGGCTGCGAAGAAGGCGGCAGCGGCAGCCAAGGCCGAAAAGCAGGCCGAGAGCGCCCAGGTTGCGGCCAGCGCTCAGGTTGCCAAGACCCCGCCCATCGCCAAGAAGACGACGAGCGACAGCGATGCGCCGGCCGCCAAGGTCGAGCCGGTGGCTTCGAGCGCGGTTGCCTCGAGCGGCACGACCGGCAGCACCTCGGCTCAGCCCGCCTCGCTCGACTGCAAGGCGTTCATCCCGAGCGCCGGCATGGTGATCTCGGTTCCCTGCGACGAGCAGCGCCCGCAGTAGCGCCGCCACGAGATAGGAGCACATCTGCAATGGCCCTTTGCAAGGGCCATTGCTATTTATGAGGTTATGAAGCGGGGCCACTGCGCGACGCGTGCGCCGAAGTGCGCGTCGGCAGGAGGCTTGGCGCAGTTCGGCTGTGCGGCTTTGGGGGTTGGCCATGGCGTGGGCATCCGGCGGGCGCGCCGGCAAGCGTGCTAAGTCGGTCAACATGATTCCGAAGATTGCCTATCGGAATCTGTTCCATGACCGGCTGAGCCTGGTCGTCACCCTGGTTGGCATCGTCTTTTCGGTCGTCCTCCTCGCGGTGCAATGCGGGATCTATCTCGGCGTGCAGCGTACCATTGCCGCCATGATGGACCACACCGAGGGCGATCTTTGGATCGTTCCGTTCGGTACCAAGAGCTTCGATGATCCCTCCTTGCTGTCCGGCCGCGAGCGGTTCATCGCGCTGTCGACGCCTGGTGTGGCGAGTGTTGAGGACCTGGTCGTCGGCTTCTCAAATTGGCGAAAGCCGGCCGGCGGCATCACGGCGATCATGCTCGTCGGCTCAAGCTGGTGGACGGGCGGGCTTGCGCCTTGGGATGTAACCCAGGGCAGTGTCGATGCCCTGCACGCGCCGGGCGCCGTCGCCGTCGATGAAACCTACTTCGCCGACCTCGGTGTAACCGGCATCGGCGAAACCGCCGAGATCAACGGCAACAAGGTTACCATAGCCGCCGCCACGCACGGCATTCGCTCCTTCATCACCATGCCCTACGTGTTCACGACCCTCGACCGGGCACGCTCCCTGATCGATGCCTCCGCCGAACAGGCCTCCTACACGCTGGTTCGTCTGGCGCCGGGCGCCGACATCGAGAAAGTGCGGGCCGACCTTGCTGCCCGCCTCAAGGATACCGAGGTTCTCACCCGCGAGGAATTCCGCCAGCGCAGCCTCGACTACTGGATGTTCCAGACGGGGGCCGGATTCGCCGTCATCGCCGGCGCCTTGCTGGCCCTGATCGTCGGTATCGTCATCGTTGCCCAGACGCTCTATGCGAGCACCAAAGACCATCTCAACGAGTTCGCCACGCTGCGGGCGCTCGGCGCCTCGGCCGGTTACATCAACAAGGTCATCCTGATCCAGGCCTTGCTCAGCGCCGTGCTCGGCTACGGTTTCGGCATGGCCCTGAGCGGGCTTGCCATCTGGGCGACGCCGCCGACCGCGTTGCTGATCATCATGACGCCGGGGCTGGCGGCCGCGCTGTTCGCGGTCACCATCGCCATGTGCATCATTGCCGCCATGTCCTCGATCTTCAAAGTGATCCGAATTGATCCGGCCGGGGTGTTCCAGAGATAGTGCCGCCACCGGTTTCTCTGTTGCCGCCCCGGGACGGCGGTTCAAGCCGGTCTCGGCCGGTTGGGAGTTGGCACAAGGTTATGCGGGAGCGTTCGCCTGATGGCAGAGGGTCCGACAGCAGCCACCTCGAACGGCGCCATTCTGGAGGCCAAGGGTATCGTCAAGGTGCTCGGCACGGGGGCGGGCGAGATCAAGATTCTCAAGGGCATCGATCTGCAACTTAAGGGCGGCGAGCTGACACTCCTGATGGGTCCGTCCGGGAGCGGCAAGACCACACTGCTGTCGATCCTCGGCTGCATCCTTTCCCCGAGCGGCGGACACGTAAAGATCGCGGGACTCTCGACGGCGGGCCTCAACTCGGAGGGGCTCGCTGATCTGCGCCGCCGGCACGTCGGTTTCGTGTTCCAGTCCTACAACCTTTTTCCCACCCTGACGGCGCTCGAGAACGTGCTCCTCGCGCTCGACGTGCGCGACGACGACTCGGCGGACCCTTACGAGAAGGCTCGAGAGGCTCTGGCCGCCGTGGGGCTCTCGCATCGCGCCAATTCCTATCCGGCCAAACTGAGCGGCGGCGAGAAGCAGCGCGTGGCGATCGCCCGCGCGCTGGCCGGCTCACCCTCGGTGATCCTGGCCGACGAGCCCACCGCAGCCCTCGATAGTGAAAACGGCAAGGCGGTGATGGCGCTGCTGGCGCAAGTGGCGCAGGATCCCCGTCGCGCCGTGCTCGCGGTCACGCACGATCATCGCACGTTGGGCTATGCCGATCGCATCCTCGGCATAGAGGACGGCCGGATCAATTCCGACAAGCGGCCCCAAAAGGGGACGGCTGGCGGTCATGTCGGCGGGGAAGTGCACTAGGGCCGCTTGCAGGCGGCGAGAAAGAGGCGGAAGCGGCATGATGAAGCTCCTGGCTGTATTCCTTGCGCTGGTGATCGCCGGCTTTGCCGGCTATACGATCAGCACCCAGATCAATCAGGGCGGCAGAGGTCCCTCGGCCTCGCCGGCGGCGCCGCCGCAGCTGCCGTGGATTGCTGCGGCTCCAGGCAAGGTCGAGCCGAAATCCGGCGAGATCCTGATTGGAACCTCCCTGCCCGGCCGCATCGCGGAAGTGCTGGTCAAGGTCAACGACAAGGTGGAGGTCGGCGAGCTGCTGCTTCGGCTCGACGACCAGGAGGCCCGCGCGCGGCTCGCCGCTGCCGAGGCCGAGGCTGCGGTGCGCAAGCAGGAGCGCGATTCCCAGCCGACGCCTGCCGGCCGCGAGGACGTGAGGCGCGCGGAAGACGCCGTGTTCTCCTCCGAGCGCAGCCTGACCGGCGCCCGTTTCGATCTCGATCGCTCGCTGGCCGGCAGGCGCAACGGCACCGTCACCGAGCAGATGCTGACCGAGTCGCGCAGGCGCTACGCCGACGCTCGCGACCGCTTGCAGCGGGATCGCCTGGCCGTGGCAACGGCGCTGGCGAGGTCCAACGTGCCGCCGCCGAGCCGGCTCGAATCCCTGCTCAGTGCCGCCCGGGCGGAGGTCGCGGTGGCAGAGGCGCTGCTCGACAAGACCCGAATCCGGTCGCCGATCTCCGGCACCGTCTTCCAGATCCACGCCAAGGTGGGCGAGATCGTGGTGCCGGCGGCCGAGCAGCCCTTGATCGTCATGGGCGATCTCTCCCTGATTCGGGTGAAGGCCGAGGTTGACGAGCTCGACGCCTCCAAAATCAAGCTCGGGCAACGGGTCTTCGTCAAGAGCGGGAGCTTTCCCGGCAAGGAGTTCGAAGGCAGGGTCGCAGCTCTTGCCCCTTCGCTCTCGGCTCCACGCATCAGCGCCCGCGGTCCGCGGCGGCCGACGGACGTCGATGTGCTCGAGGTGACGATCGACCTTGAGGGCAACACGCCGCTGCTGCCGGGCATGCGGGTCGACGCCTTCTTCCGGCGCGAGTAGGGGGCGACCCGGCCTCGCGCGGCCGGGTCTTGAGAGCGAAGCGGTGGCCGGCAGCGGGAGAACATTCATGGCGTCGCGACCAGTCTCACGCACACGAAAGACGTTGATGCTCGTGCTTTCGGCGCTCCTCTGCGGGGGCGGTGCGGTCTGGTTGCTTTACTTGAACCTGTTCGTGGGGGGCGCTCCGCCGGAGGCGAAGATCCTCGCCGCGATCACGTTTGCGATCGGCGCTGTGCTGGTGTGGATCAACGTGCGCCGCTGGCCCGAAAGTGAGCTGCCGAAGACCTGGGACACGCATTAGTCCTTAACGGGCCAATTCATCCCGCGGCCCTACCTTCCGATCGCTAAAACCTTCGGCCGGACCTCTTTCCGCGAACGGGCTCTGTTGTCCCGCCCGGAACAGCGCTCTCTCCGTTTCTCCTGCATTATCAGCGTATAGCCGGCAATTCCTGGCTCAAATCGCGTCGATGGAGAGCGCCGTGTACGGAAGGATCAGCAAATACCGCGAGGACATCGGGGTTGGCGTGATCGTCGCCGACGACGGGCGCAAATACCGCTTCTTCCGCTCCGACGTGCTCAACCGCAACCATGCGATCCCTGGCGAGGACGTCGACTTCATTCCGCTGGGCCATCGCCCAATCGAGATCATCGTGATGAAGGGTTCGCCGTGGACCGCTTTCGGAGCGGGTCTGCGCGGCTGACCGAACGGGGAGCGAACGGCTATGGCCAACATGTTCGACCTGACCGACGTTCCCGTTGTCGCGCCGGAGGATCTGGCCATCCCCATGCGGCTGTTGATCCGCGGCGAGCGGGCGGCCTTGGCGGTTCTCTACGGAACCGGCCAAGCCGACGTTCGCCTCATAGAGGCGGCATTCTGGCAGGAGTTCAACGGCGATACGGCGGCGGGTGTGGCGGTGCTCCTGCGTTTCCGCGGCCTCATCGGCCTGTTTGCGACGCGGCGGCTCAGAGACCAGCTGCTCGACAAGGGTCATGCGCTGATCGGCCCGGCCGTCGTCGCCGCCGCCGGCATGCGGCTTAACACCAACTGGGGTTTCAATCCCAACAAGTTCCTGCGTGCGCTCGCCGCCCAAGAGGCTAAGGGCGTGGGCGAGGAGCCTGCTGCGGCCCGGCTTGCGCTCGGCGAGCAGCGCCTGGCGGCGTGAGCGTGCTGCCCGCTTCGTCCCCTCGATTCTCCTGGCGTGCCAAAACCAGCGGCGCCCGCTAAGCTGGCTCCAGGAATCGGCTTGGCCGGGACCCCGCCATGCGCGGCCCCGGCCAAGCAGTCGACGAGGCGAGCGCAATTCATGGGTGGCTCTTTCACTCTCTTCCATGTCGGCGGCACTGCCGTCCGCATTCATCCCACGTTCTTTCTCCTGCTCGGCTGGGTCGCGGTGGTTCACTGGATGCGAGGCGGCCCGCAGGAGGCCCTTTCCGGCGTCGTGTTCATCGCCATCCTGTTTGGTTGCGTCGTTCTGCACGAGTTTGGTCACATCCTGGCCGCCGCCAGGTATGGCATCAAGACGCCCGACGTCACGCTGCTGCCGATCGGCGGAGTGGCGTCGCTCGAGCGCATGCCGGAGAAGCCGGCCCAGGAGATCGTGGTGGCGCTGGCGGGTCCTGCCGTCAACCTGCTGATCGCCGCCGTGCTTGTGATCGTGCTCGGCGTGCAGTTCGACATGGGGCTGATTGCGCGTCTCGATGACGTGGAGTCGAGCCTGATCGCGCGGGTCGCAGCCGCCAACGTGGCGCTCTTCGTCTTCAACCTCATCCCCGCCTTCCCAATGGACGGGGGTCGCGTGCTGCGTGCGCTCCTGGCGCTCCCCTTGGGCTACGCCCGCGCCACGCAGCTCGCCGCTCTCATCGGCCAGGGTATCGCGATCCTGTTCGGCTTCCTCGGCCTGCTCGGCAACCCGTTCCTGGTGCTGATCGCCGTTTTCATCTTCCTTGCCGCCAGCGCGGAGGCGGGCTACGTGCAGGCCCGCGACCTGACGCGCGGCTATCTCGCCTCGGACGCGATGATCACCTCCTTCCAGTCGCTCGGCCCCATGGCCACGGCGGACGATGCCGCCACCCTGCTGCTGCGGACGACCCAGCAGGAATTTCCCGTGCTCGACGGCGGCGGGCGGCTGCGCGGCATGCTCACCCGGCGCGCGCTCATCGAGGCGTTGAAGGAAAGGGGCGGGGAGACGCCGGTGCTGGAGATCATGAACGCCAACGTGCCCACCGTCCGCGAGAACGCCTGCCTCGACAGCATTTATCAGACGCTGACGCGGGCCCCGGAAGGCATCGTCGGCGTTGTCGATCGGGAGCAGCGGTTTGTCGGGTACATCTCCACCGAGAATTTATCAGAAATGGTCATGATACGGTCATCTCGAGCGATACCATCCAAGGCACGCACGGCTTGAAGCGTGGAGATGTTTTGATGTCCCGGAGACGGACGGTTGGAGCCTACGGCGCAGCGATCCTGGCCGGCCTGCTCATCCCCTGCCCGGTTTTGGCGCAGACGGCGGGCGAAACCGGCCCCACCAAGGCGGCGAGCGCTGCCGGCCAAGAGGCTGCCGCCAAGCCGCCCGGTGCGTCCGAAGCAGGCGAGCCGGCCCCGGCTGCCTCGGGTGCTGTTCCCGCCTCCCCCGATCAGTCGGCAGTGACCCCCGCTGCTCCCGAGCGGCCCCCCGCCCACCCGATCGTGGCCTACGTGCGCGAGAAGCTGTCGCAATCTCCTGCCCGCGGCGTCGACCGCGGCGACTGGGAGGCTCTCGCTGCCAGTTATGCCGAGCGCAGCGAGCCGCCGTTGTGGGTAACCGAGACCGGATTCACGGCCAGGGCCCGTGCCGCCATGGCCGAGATCGCCAGGGCCGACGACTGGGGCCTTTCGGCGGCCGCCTTCGAGCTGCCGAAGGTCCCTACATCGATCGAGACGGCGGGGGAGGCGGAGATCAAGCTCGGGCTCGCCGTCCTCGAGTATGCGCGTCACGCCCGCGGCGGCCGGGTCGAACCTTCCCGCATCAGCCGCAACTTCGATCAGAAGCCGCCGCTGCGCGATCCCAAGAAGGTGCTCGAGGAGATCGCCGCCGCATCGGCGGCCGACGTCTACCTACGTTCGCTGCATCCCAAGCACGTGCAGTTCGAGCGTCTGCGCCAAGCGCTGCTCAAGGCACGCGGAACGGCCGCGAAGCCCAAGAGCGACAATCCGGCAGACATGAAACTTCCGGACGGCCCCAATCTCCAGATGGGCATCGCCCATCCGCATGTCGGCTTGCTGCGTCGCCGGCTCGGGCTCAAAGGCGAGGCAGCCGAGCAGGACGTCTTCGACGAGGAACTCGAGGCTGCGGTGAAGGCCTACCAGAGGGAGAACGGGTTTGTGGATGACGGCATCGTCGGTCCCCGCACGCGCAGCGCGCTCAACGGGCAGCCGGCCGGTGCGAGCAACCTCCCCGAGATCGAGCGTCTGATCGTCAACATGGAACGCTGGCGCTGGATGCCGGAGACGCTCGGCGATTTCTACGTCTGGGACAACATCCCCGAGTTCTACATGCGGGTGGTCAAGAACGGTAAGCTCATCCATGCGGCGAAGATCGTCGTCGGCAAACCCGACACGCAGACCCCGATCTTCTCGGCCGACATGCGCTATATCGTGTTCCACCCCGATTGGGGTGTGCCCAACTCGATCAAGATCAAGGAGATCCTGCCCTACCTGCGGCCGACGGGAGGCGGCTTTTTCGGGTTCGGGATGACCGATACCCGCATCTTGGAGCGCCATAACCTGAGGGTGAGCCGCGCCGGCCGCCCGGTGGACGCGAGCATGATCGACTGGACCAGGGTCGACATCCGCCAGTTCGATTTCATCCAGCCTCCGGGGCCGGGCAATGTGCTCGGCGTCGTCAAGTTCCGCTTCCCCAACAAGCACGACGTCTACATGCACGATACGCCTCAGCGTGAGCTATTCGACAGGCCGGTGCGCACCTACAGTCACGGCTGCATGCGCGTGCAGGACCCCGTTCGCCTGGCCGAGGTCCTGCTTGCCGAGGACAAGGGCTGGTCGGCGGCGCAGGTCAGGCGGCTGGTGAACGAGGGCAGCGAGAACAACCAGATCGAGCTCACCCGCCGCATTCCCGTGCACGTGACCTACTTCACGGCCATGGTCGACGACGAAGGCATGTTGCGCTGGATCGCCGACCCCTACGGCCATGACAGCCGCGTCGCGGCGGCGCTCGCCGGCCGACCGCTCCCGCCCGAGCGGCTTGACAGTACGACCGACTACGAGCCGCCTCGTGAGGCACGCAGCCGGCCGCCGCGCCCGTTCGGCCCGCGCGACGTGTTCTCGGGGCTGTTCGGAAATTAAGGCTTGCCGTTCGGAGCATGGGCGGCGCCGAGAGAGAGCAGCCGCTCGATGGCCTCTGCCCCATACCCGTACTCGGCAAGCACCTCGCGCGTGTGCTGGCCATAGAGCGGGGCCGGGCGCGCATTGCTGCCAGGCGTTGCGCTGAACTTCACCGGAAACCCTATCGCCTTGATGCGGCCGGCCACTGGGTGCTCAGTCTCCACCACCATGGCGCGCGCTTGTGTCTGCGGATGGGCGTGCATCTCGGTGATGGAGAGCACCGGACCCGCCGGCACTCCCGCCTCCTCAAGCTGGGCGATCCAATCGGAGGTGGTGCGTTTCGCGAAGTGCCGGTCGAGGATCTCGGCCAGCGCTTCGCGGTTCTGCATGCGGTTCCTGTTGCTGGAAAAGCGCGGATCATCGTTGAGCTCGGTCGCGCCGATCACCTTAAGCGTTCGCTCCCAGTTGGCCTGGTTGGCGGCACCAAGATTGATCCAGCCGTCGGCCGTGCGGAAGGCTTGATAGGGCGCATTGAGCGGGTGGGCCGAGCCCATCGGCCCGGGCGATACGCCGCTCGCAAAGGCGATTGCAGACTGCCAGTAGGTGTGGGTTATGGCGGCCTCGAAAAGGGAGGTGTCGACCTTCTGGCCTTGCCCGGTGGCGAGCTTGTGGGCATAGGCTGCCGCGCAACCCATGGCGGCCAGGATGCCCGCGGTGATGTCGGAAACCGGCGCGCCGACCTTGACGGGCGGCCGTCCGGGGCCCTCGCCTGTGATCGCCATGAGCCCGCCCATGCCCTGCGCGATGAGATCGAAGCCGCCACGATCGGCGAGCGGCCCGGTACTTCCGAAGCCCGATATCGCGCAGTAGATGAGCCCAGGGTTGATGGTGCGCAGCCTGTCGTAACCGAGCCCTAAGGCTTCCATCGTTCCGAGCCGGTAGTTCTCGATCAGGCAGTCGGCGCGGGCTGCCATTGTGAGCAGCACGTCACGCCCTTCCTCCTTCTTGAGATCGAGCACGATGCCACGCTTGTTGCGGTTCAGCATCATGAAGGCGGCGGCCTCGCCCTTGATGTCGGGCGGCAGGAAGCGGCGGGAGTCGTCCCCGCCACCGGCCTTCTCCACCTTGATGACGTCGGCACCCATGTCGGCCAGCATCAGACCGCACACCGGACCCGCCATGATGTGGGCAAGCTCGATCACCCGCATGCCCGAGAGCGGTCCCTGGGCGCGGCAGCCCTTTCGCTCCGCGCTCATCGACCCTTCCATCTGGGCGGGCGCTTGGCAAGGAAGGCTTCGAGCCCTTCCCGAAAGTCCTCCGAGGTATAGCACATGGTGATGAGGTCCTCGTCCGATCCGCCGGACGTGGTAAGGCGCATGCGCCGCAACGCGATCTTGGTGGCCCGCAACGTCAGCGGCGCATGGCCCAATAGCATGCGTGCAAGCTCGAGCGCGCGGCCGAGCACGGCCGCATGATCCGCATGCAGCTCCGACACGAGGCCCAGGCTCAGCGCTTCCTCAGCTTCGATCAGGCGGGCGGTGAAGACCATCTCCTTCGTCCGGGCCTGCCCGATGAGGGCCACCAGACGCGACAGGCTGGCGTTGGAAAGACAGTTACCGAGCGTGCGTGCGATGGGGAAGCCGAACTTCAGGTCGCGCGCGCCGATCCTCAGATCGCAGCTCGCGGCGATCGCCGCTCCCCCGCCAATGCAGGCACCGGCGATGGCGGCGATGGTCGGCACCGGGCAGGTTTCGATCGCCGTCAGCACCTCGTCCATGCGCCGCTCGTAGGCGAGCGCCTGCTCTGCGGTCGTGAAGTCGCGGAAGAGCGAGATGTCGGTTCCGGCAGCGAACGCCTTGCCGCCGGCGCCGGTCATGACCAGGGCCTTCACCTCGCCCGCCGGCTCGATGCCGACGCAGATCTCTGCCAGCCGCTCGTACATCGAGAAGGTCAGCGCATTGCGCGCTTCAGGCCGGTTGAGGGTGATGAGCCCCATGCCGTCACGCACCTCGAACAAGATGTCGCTATCGGCGGTTTTGGCGTTCGTCATCGGTTGCTCCATTCCCGGCGCAGCGAGGCGCAATCAGCGCCGGGCGGCCCACCTCTTCACCAGTGCATCGGCCTCCTCGTCGTAGACCCGCTCCCGCTCGAGCTGCCGCTGGAGCCCGACGAGTTGGTAATAGTCGGCAAGCGGGATCAGGTCCCGATCGACATTGGCGAGGGTGTTGTCTCGCTTGATTCCGCGCAGCGTCCTGCGGATCGCCTCGGCAGCGGCGAACATGGTCACCGACGGCAGCGTCGCCGCCGATACGCCGAGAGCTTCGAGCTGACCGAAGTCCAGGTGCCTCCTGCCGGCCATCTGCGAAAGCGTAACTATATGCGGGCGGGGGATCTCCCGAATGGCACGCCTGATCTCGTCGGGCGTATCGAGCGTCTGCGGCTTGGCGATGTCGGCGCCAGCCTCGAGGAAGAGCTGGCAGCGCTCGATGGCGGCATCGACGCCCTCGACCGAGGCGGCATCGGTGCGTGCCACGATGACAAGGTCCGGATCGCGGCGCGCATCGAGGGCGGCCTTGATCTTGGCCAGCATCTGCTCGATCGGAACCACCGACTTACCGGGGTGATAGGCGCAACGGTTGGGAAAGGTCTGGTCGCTGAAGAACAGCCCTGAGACGCCGGCCGTCTCGAACGCTCGCACCATCTGGCGCACGTTGTTGGGACCGCCGAAGCCGGTATCGCCATCGACCAGCACCGGCAGCTCGACGGCCGCGCACACGCGTGCATAGTTGTCGGCGTAGTCGCGCATGTTGCACTGGCCGGTGTCGGGCTGCGCGAGCAGGCTGCCGACGGTCACCCCACCGCCGCAGGCCACCGCTTCGAAGCCCTCAGCTTCGATGATGCGCGCAGACATGGCGTCGTAGGCGCCGGGGATCAGCAGCAGGCCGGGTCGCGCGATCAGCTCTCTCAATCGCTTTCTAAGGCTCATGCCGACTCTCCCGGTGCGCGGCGCCGGTCGCGTGCCGTCTGCATCCAAGGCGCCTGCCTGGCCATTCGCTGCTCCCAGGCGGCGATCTCCTCGGCGTGCTTCAGCGTGAGGCCGATGTCGTCGAGCCCCTCGAGCAGCCGCATGCGATCGGCCGGAGGAATTTGAAAGGCGATGTCGGGGCCGCCTGGACCGATAATGCGCTGCTCACGGAGATCGACCGTGAAATGGGCCCGGCCGTCGGCCGCGATCACCCGCCGTTCGAAATCGGCCGCTACCTCGGGAGCGAGCTCGACGGGCAGGAGGCCATTCTGCAGGCAGTTCTCGCGGTAGATGTCGGCGAAGCTCCTCGCCACGATGGCGCGAATACCGACCGCGAGCATGCCCCACACGGCAGCCTCCCGCGAACTGCCGCAGCCGAAATTGCGACCCGTGACGAGGATCGCCGGATTGCGGAACTGCGGCCGGTTGAGTGGAAAGTCCGGGTCCGGGCTGCCGTCGGGGCGGGTGCGGGTGCGCTTGAAGAGAAGGTCGGCATAGTCGGGCTTCAGCGCGCGGGCCATCTGCACCGGCGCGATTTGATCGGTGTTGATGTCGTCCTGGAGGAGGGGAACCGCAATTCCGGTGACGCTGGTGAAGGGTTGCATGCTTAGACCGTCACTCCGACGAGCTGGCGGACGTCAACGATCCGCCCGGCGACGGCCGCCGCCGCCACCGTTGCCGGGCTGGCAAGGTGGGTGCGTACGCGCGTTCCCTGCCGGTGCTCGAAATTGCGGTTGGTGGTGGAGATACAGCGTTCGCCCGGCTCACCCCGGTCGCCGTTGCTGCCGGCGCACATGGAACAGCCTGGCTCGCCCCACAAGAACCCTGCTGACTCGAACACCTGATGCAGGCCGCGGGCCTCGGCTTGCCTTTTTACCGTCTGTGAGCCCGGGATCACCATCGCCTTGACGCCCGGGGCGACGCGCCGGCCCCGCACGACGGCGGCCGCCGCTTCGAGATCGGACAGACGATTGTTGGTGCACGAGCCGATGAACGCGCGGTCGATGGCCAGGCCCGCCAGCGGGACGCCGGGCTTAAGTCCCATGTAGGCGAGCGCACGCTCCATGCCGGCCCGGTGCGAAGGATCTGCCCCGCCAGGGTCGGGAACGCGCCCGCTGATGCCGATCACCTGGCTCGGGTCCGTGCCCCAGGTCACCTGAGGTTCGAGCGCGGTGCAATCGATCTCAACGTCGGTGTCGAACGGGGCGTCGTCATCGCTGCGGAGCGTACGCCATCCGGCAAGCGCTGCGTCCCACTCGGCTCCTTGTGGCGCCCACGGCCGCCCGGCGAGCCAATCAAAGGTGGTCTCGTCGGGGGCAACGATGCCGGTGCGGGCGCCCATCTCGATGGTCAGATTGCACAACGTGAGCCGCCCCTCGATTGGCATGTTGCGGACCACGGCGCCCGCGTATTCGACCGCATAGCCGCGCCCGCCCGCCACGCCGAGCTCGGCGATGATGCGCAGTGCCACGTCCTTGGCCGTCACGTGAGGCCCAAGGCGCCCCTCGAGGCGGATGCGCATGCGCTTGGGGCGCTTCAAGGCCATGACCTGCGTGGCCAGCACGTGCTCGAGCTCGCTCGTTCCGCAGCCGTAACCCAGGGCGCCCAGCCCGCCGACACTGCAGGCGTGGCTGTCCGGCACGGCATGCGTGGCTCCCGGCAGAACCATGCCGAGCTCGGGGGCCACGACGTGGCAGATGCCCTGCTCGGGATCGTCGATGTCGAACAAGCGGATGCCGTGACGGCGGCTGCCCTCGCGCATGGCTCTCAGGAAATCGCCGCCATCGGGATTGGTGGTGTCGGTGCGGCCGGGCCGGGTCGCCACCGTGTGGTCCTGGACGGAGAAGGTCAGGTCGGGGCGGCGAACGCGGCGGCCGGCACGTTCCAGGCATTCGAAAGCGTGCGGAGCGTGCAGCTCGTGCAGGACGTGCCGGTCCATGTAGATCAGGTCTCGGCCGTCGGCGCGGGTCGCGACCCTGTGCGCATCCCAAATTTTGTCGAACAGCGTTCGGCCCATCGGCGTCCTCTCATATTGCCCCTCCCGCCACACTACAGCGGGAGCGGACAACCGCAACAGCTCTGTTTGAACACCGGCTTTTAGCCGCGTGTCAGCCAGGCACGCGGCCGTTTACAGGGCTTGGCCTTTGCTGTTTAACGACGGCAGGTGATCAGGCGGCACGCTCTACTCAGGAAGGAATATGACATGGCCCGCATCGTCCACATCGCACTCAAGGTAAACGATCTGGACAAGGCGACGCGCTTCTATGAGGACGTGTTCGGCCTTTATCAGACCAAGACGGGCCACGCCCGCGGGCATGTCTCCCGGCACATGACCGACGGCAACATCGATCTCGCGCTGATGGTCTACGACAGCGAGAACGAGAGTGAGGCGCAGCTCTCCGGTCCAGGGCCCTGCATCCACCACTGGGGCATCGAGGTGGAGAACCGGGAGGAGACGATGAGGAAGATCGAGGAGAACGGCGGCACCATCTTCTCCGATCGCGGTGAGGGCGCACTCAAGTTCCGCGCGCCCGACGGCAATCTGGCCGAGATCGTCGAGGTCGGCCGCTACAAGAAGAAGGGTATGAGCAAGGTGTCGCGCATCGTGCACTTGGCCCTCAAGGTCGAGGACCTCGAGAAGGCCACCAGGTTCTACGAGAACGTGTTCGGCTTCAAGCAGGGCAAGACCGGGCACAGCCGCCAGCACATCTCGCGCCACATGAGCGACGGCGAAACCGATCTGGCGCTCATGGTGTACGACAGCGAGGATGCACCGGAGGCGAAGCTCGCGGGCCCCGGCCCGCGCATTCATCATTGGGGCCTCGAGGTCGCCGACCAGGAGGCCTTCGCTGAGAAGATTAAGCAGTACGGCGGCACCATCATTTCGCAAAAGGGTGAGGGAGCGCTGAAATTCCGTTCGCCGGATGGCACCTTGGCGGAAATCGTGAGCGCCGGACGCTACGAAAAGATGAAGGCAAAGCCCGCCTGATCGCAGCGCGTTGCCGAAAAAAGCGGCGTACCCGGCCTATTTCGGCGGTGCGGTGATCGTCGCTATTGCGTGCCCGCCCGTCTAGGGTAGAGTACCTGTCGCCGGAACCGGCACTCCGGTACCGCGGCCGGACTTGAGACAAGCCTCGCGGGAATTCTTGGAGGAAACGACATGTTAAGACGGACTCTCAGCATCGGACTGGCGCTTGTCGGGGCAATAATGGTGCCCGCTTCTGCGCTGGCACAGTTCAAGCCGGCCGCCAACATCGAGCTGGTCGTGCACGGCGGTCCCGGCTCCGGCAACGACGTGTTCGGGCGCGCGCTCGTCAACGTCATCGAGAAGGAGAAGCTTACCACCTCGCGCATCCAGGTCGTCAACAAGCCGGGTGGCGGCAGTGCCACCGCCTCGGCCTATATGGCGAGCAAGGCGGGAGATGCCAATACGCTGGCAGTCTTCACCAACGTGTGGCTGGCCGGCCCGCTTGTTCAGGAGGCAGACAAGGTCCGCTTGCTCGATCTCACCCCCATTGCCCTCATGGTGAAGGAGCCGGGCCTCATCGTCACCAACGCCGATTCTCCCTACAAGACACTCAAGGACTTCGTCGCTGCCGCCAAGGAGAAGCCGGGCACGCTCAAGCAGTCGGGTGGCTCCATCACGTCGCGCGACAACATCATCCGCCAGATGATCATGAAGGAGACCGGTGCCGATTGGGCCTTCATCTCCTTTCCCTCGGGCGGCGAGCGCCTGGCGGCGCTGCTCGGCGGCCACGTCCAGCTCATGATCATCGATCCGGGCGAGGCGCTGGCCCAGCTCAAGAGCGGCAAGCTGCGCGTGCTCGCCCAGGTAGCCGAGCAGCGGCTGCCCGAGTTCAAGGATGTCCCGACCGTGCAGCAGGCCGGCTTCAAGATCCCCAACGTGCCGCAGGCAAGAGGCATCGTCGGACCGCCCAACATGCCCAAGGATGCGATTGCCTATTACGAGGGTCTGCTCGAGAAGGCTTCCAAGACGGCGGCTTGGAAGAAGTACGTGCAGGAGAACTTCCTCGAGCCGGCCTTCGAAAAGTCAAAGGGGACGAGGGACTTTCTCACCAAGTACGAGGGTGAGATCCGCGGCCAGCTCAAGTCGGTGGGCGCCAAGGTCGTCCGCTAAGGTGGTCTGCTAGCTGTGGCCGGGAAACGCAACGACGCTTCGTTCCGGCCGGGCGGCGTTGAGCGCAGGATCGTCGAGCGTGGCCAGGTCACGCTCGACGTTTTGATTCGGGGAAGCGGCCCGCCCATCGTGCTGCTCCCCTCCCTCGGCCGCGGTGCGGCCGATTTTGCTCCCATCGCCGCCTCGCTTGCACAAGCCGGATTTCGCGCCCTTTGCCCCGAGCCGCGCGGCATCGGCCTGAGCCGGGGACCAGTCTACGAAGACCTACACGACTGTGCCGCCGACATTGCGGCTGTGATCGAGGCCGAGGCTCGGGAGCCCGCCTTCGTCGTCGGCCACGCCTTCGGCAATCGCGTGGCGCGCTTGTTGGCGAGCGACCGCGGCGACCTCGTCCGCGCCGTGGCGCTGATCGCGGCTAACGTCGGCAAGGCTCCGAGCCCGCCTGACGTTCGTGCGGCCATTCGCAAGAGCGCCGACCCCGCAGCACCCGAGCCGGAGCGCATTGCGGCGCTGAGGTTCGCGTTCTTTGCTCCCGGCAACGATCCGCGGCCGTGGCTTTCCGGCTGGTATCCCGAGGTCCTTGCCGCACAGCGCACTGCCGGCGACAGGACCCCGCGCGAGGAGGACTACGCGGCAGGCGGCAAGCCCGTGCTCTACCTGCAGCCAGACCACGATCCGCTCGCCCACACGGAGGAGGCCGACGCCTTCCGGCGGGAGCTCGGCGAACGCGTGACGGTCATCCTCGTCCCGCGTGCGAGCCACGCGGCCATCGCCGAACAGCCGCAGTTCATCAGCGCGGCGCTTATCACCTATGCACGCGGGCTTTGGCTGCGGTGAACGAGCGGCGGTAGCGCTCTCCGTCCGTCAGCTTCCGTGCAGGGCCCTGGTCCGCCACTGGTTGAAGCGCCCGAGCAGCGGCGAGAGCAGGATCAGCACCGCACAAGCGAGCAGCACCGCCGAGATCGGCCGGCTCACCAGGATTGACAGATCGCCCTGCGACATCATCAGCGACTGGCGCAGCGCCCGTTCCATGGCATCGCCCAGCACGAAGCCGAGGATCAGGGGTGCGCTCGGATAGCCGAGCTTGCCCATGAGATAGCCGAGCAGGCCAAATCCGGCGAGCAGGCCCACATCGAACAGGTGGCTGGACACGCTGTAGGCGCCAATGATCGACAAGCCCAGGATGGCAGGGTGCAGAATGTAGCTCGGCAGACGGAGGATCTGGGCGAACAGCGGCACCAGCGGCAGGTTGAGCAGCAGCAGAACCGCGTTGCCGATATACATACTGGCGACCAGCCCCCAGAACACGTCCGGCGCCTCGTCCATCATCAGCGGGCCGGGCCTGATGCCCCACAGGATCAGCGCCGATAGCATGATGGCGGTGGAGCTTCCCCCCGGAATGCCGAGCGTCAGCAGCGGAACGAGCGCACCGCCGGTATCCGCATTGTTGGCAGCTTCGGGGGCTGCCACGCCCTCTGGCACGCCGGTGCCGAACTTCTCCGGGCGCCTGGAGACGGCCTTCTCCACGCCATAGGAGACGAACGAGGCGATGGTGGAGCCGGCCCCGGGCAGCACGCCAATGATGAAGCCGGTGAGCGAGCCGTTGACCATGGCGAACCGACAGGCCCTGAGCTCCTCCCAGTTGGGCAAGAGGTTCCTGATCCCCCGCGGCACGGGCAGCATATTGACGGCGCCCCGCTTCTCCACGTTGGAGAGGATCTCGCCGATGGCGAAGATGCCGATGGCGATCACCAGGAAGTCCAGCCCCCCGAGTAGCTTCGATTGGCCGAAGATGAATCGCGCCTGGGCCGTGAACAGGTCGACGCCGACGCTGGCCAGCCACAGGCCGACGAGCAGGGCGAGCAGCGCCTTGATGATAGAGTCGCCGCCGAGCAGCGCAACCAGCGCAAGCCCGAAGCACATCAGCGCGAAGTACTCGGGCGAGCTGAACGACAGTGCGAACGCCGCCACCGGCGGAGCGACCACCGACAGCAGGATGACGCCGATGGTGCCGGCTACGAACGAGGATATGGCGGCGATGCCGAGTGCCGCGCCCGCACGCCCGCGCCGTGCCATCTGGTAGCCATCGATGCAGGTGACGACCGAGGAACTCTCGCCCGGCATGTTGAGCAGGATCGAGGTGGTCGATCCGCCGTACTTAGCGCCGTAATAGATGCCGGCCAGCATGATGATGGCGCCGGTCGGCTCCATGTGGAAGGTGACGGGCAACAGCAGCGCAATGGTCGCGGCCGGACCCAATCCCGGCAGCACGCCGATGATGGTGCCGAGGAAGCAGCCGACGAAGCACCACAGGAGGTTGCTCGGCTGCAGCGCCACGGCGAAGCCGTGCATGAGGCCGTTGACGACGTCCATCTAGAAAACTCCGAACGGAGAGGCAGGCAGATCGACGCCCAGTGCGACGGGGAAAACGAGGTAGAAGCCCGCCGTGCAGCCGAGCGCCGTCAGCAGCGCGGTGAGCACCGATTGCCGGAACACCACCACGACCATGAAGAACGTGAGCAGCGCGAAGCTCAGCACGAAACCGAGCGGCTGCAGCAGGGCGCCCGCTGCGGCGAACATCGCCCAGGCGCCGAGCGCGCGCGGCGCCCCGCTCCAATCGATGCCCCCCTCCTCCTCGCCCTTTCCGTTGACGATCTTGCTTACCACGAGCCCCAGCGACAGCCCGACGATGGCGAGCCCGTACCAGATCGGGAAAAATCCGGGACCGGGTCCGCCCGCGGTGTAGGCCTCCCACTGGCTGGCCTCCATGATGATGTAGACGCCAAGCGCCGCGAGCACCGAGCCCGACAGCACATCGGCGTCCTTCACAATGCGGCTAAGCATGGCCCCTCCCCGGACTCCACCTACCTGATGACGGATCTGCGGCGAGCGCGATCAGCGGCGCGACGTTGGGCAGCTCATCGAGGCGCCAGACCTCCTGCGCCAGCCGCCTTGCGCGTTCCTCTCCGAGCACGGGCGCGGCATTGGCGAGGAACTTGGCCTCGATCGCCGCATCCGACATCGGGTTCTCGACCGTCCCGCTCGCGTGCTCGACGTGCCGTTCTAAGCGCGTGCCGGAAGTAGCAACGAGGCAGCCATGCGCCTCGTCCCTGCGCAACGACTCGTCGGCCGCGGCGCTGATCCTTTTTCGCAGCGCAATCACGTCCCGCGCCCTGGCGCGCTCGTCACTATACTGGGCGATGCCGGCGTCCCTGTCGAGGAATGCCACCGCCGCCGAATGGGCGAGGCTGAACTTGGCTTGCAGGCCGCTTTGAGGCTCGGCGATGCCGGTGATCCGAACGGCTAAGGGGTGCACGCGCAACTCGATGCGCTCCACCTCTGCGGCGGCAAGGCCCGATTCGCCGCTGAGCGCAATGACGGCGTCGACGGCCGGGTGTAGGACGACGCCGCAGGCGTAGGGCTTGTGTCCGTTGCGGGCTATCTCCCAGCGGCTGCCGAGCTCTTTGAGGGCCAGTTCAGGACGCGCTATCGCGCTGTAGATGCGGCAGAACCCGCGCCGCCCTTCGATGATCTCCTCCGAGCTGTCGCAGCCGCGCTCGGCCAGCAACGCTGCGAGCAAACCGTTCGAGGCGGCCCGGCCGGCATGGAACGACTTGGCCATCGTGCCTCGGTTCTGCTGCATGCCGGCGGCCTGCGTCGCGGCGAGTCCGACCGCATGCACCATGCCTTGCGCGTCGAGGCGGAGGAGCCGGGCCGCTGCCGCACCGGCAGCGATCGTGCCGAGCGTGCCGGTCAGGTGCCAGCCGCCGTCGTGGTGGGCGGGGGATGCCTTGCCGACCCGCACACCGGCCTCGAAGCCGACGGCATAGGCTGCGATGAACTCGCGCCCGCTGACCGGCTTCGTCTCGGAGAGTGCCAGGAGGGCGGGAAGGACGGGGGAACTCGTATGCAGCACCACCCCACCCATGTGAGTGTCGTCGAAATCGAGCAGATGGCCCATCTGGCCGTTGACGAGCGGTGCTTCGAGCAGACCGAGCTTCGAATCCCCGCCGATCACGCTCGCCTGCCGGGATGTGCTCGCCGCCTTCAGCACCGAGAGGGTTAGCTCGATCTTCGGGTCCCGGCACGCCGCCAGCGCGCAGCCGAGCCAGTCGAGCACACCGCGGCGGGCGGCGTGCACGGCGGCATCTGGCAGGTGCTCGAAGCTTGCCCGCGCCAGGAATGCGCAGAGGTCCCTGGTCACGCTGAAACCCAACGCTGCCGCGCTGTACTCCATCCTGCCCGTCCTGTGCTCTATCGCCCCTGTCCGCGGCGTGCCCCATGCAGCGGTATCATGGCATATAAAGCCCGCCGCTGACATGGATGGTCTGGCCGGTGATGTAACTCGCCGCCGGGTTGCAAAGCATGCGGACCACCATCGCCACGTCCTCCGGGATGCCTTCCCGCCCGACCGGGGGGCTTGCCGTGATGCCGTGGCCGGATGTGGCGGAGCGCTGGCCGCCGATGCGCCCCGGCACGACGCAGTTTACGGTGATGCCGTGAGCGGCGAACTCGGACGCCATGCCCCGGGTTAGCCCGACGAGCCCCGACTTGCCGGCGCTCACGTGGGCGCGATGGGGGGCGCCAAGGTGCGCGCTGACCCCGCCGATGTTGATGATGCGGCCGTAGCGCTGCTTCACCATGTACCGGAGGGCCTCGCGCGAGCACAGGAAGGCGCCATCCAGGATGACGTCGAGCACCTCGTGCCATTGCTTGAGCGACATCTCGAGCACGGGCTTTTCGCCCCGCAGGGCCGCATTGTTGATGAGGATGTCGATGCGCCCGAACTTGGCGACCGCCGCTTCGATCAGGCCCTTGGCCTGCGCCTCATCGGTGACGTCGGCGAGGTGTGCGAGCGCCCTGCCGCCCACCGCCTCGATTTCCCGCGCCACCTGGCTGATCTCGTCCTTGGCCGTGCGTGCGTTGACGACGACTGCCGCGCCGTCTCCGGCAAGCGCGAGCGCCATCGCTTTGCCGTTGCGGCGCGACGATCCGGTGACGATCGCCACCTGTCCTTGCAGCGGAAGCTGATCGGTCACGGGGTTCCCTCCGGGATTGAAAACTGGGTCATAGGCATCGCTCATCAGGCCTGCAACAAGGGGCTGAGCTCCCGCACCGAAGCGAGCCCGGCGATCCGTCCGGCAGCCGAAACCAGGCTCCGGCTGCGCTCCGGCCCGATGATCGGGCGGATGAGATCGAGCGCCTTGGCCTCCACCTCCGCCTCTGTCATCGGGTTCTCCGGCGTGCCGCGCACCGCCTTGGCATGGTGGCGCAGCCGGCGCCCGTCCTTGGTCTCGATCTCAACGATCGCCTGCCGGGCGGGGACGGCCGCGGTAAGTTGGGCGCTGGGGATCAGCTCGATGCTTCGGCGCACGGCGAGCACCGCAGGGTCCTGCATGCGGGCATAGTCGTGGGCGGCCTCGAAGCCGACCGTACCGTCGAGCAAGGCAAGCGCGACGAGATGCTGCACGCACACGTCGGGCATGTCACGGCCATCGACGATGTGCATGCGGTCGTCCGGCATGGTGATGCCGATCCTGGCCACGTCGGCGGCGCTGATCCTGTGGCCCTCGATGAGCGCCATGGTCGCATCGAGCACGGACTGAATGGGCGAGCCGACGCACCACTTCTTGATGGCCGCCGCCATGATCTCGTAGCGCTCGCCGAGCCCGTCGGTGAGTTTCGCCGGCTCGGGCTTCTCGGCGAAGGCATTGAAGAGATTATGCTTGCCGGAGAAGGGATCGTCGACGGCGGGAAAGCCCGAGGCGACCATCAGCGCGGCGCTCACCCCGTTGCGTGCGCCCATGCCGCCGAAGTCGAAGGCCTTTTCGACGTGGTGCTGGTCGCGCTGCCAGAACGGCACGCCTGAAGCCTGCTGGGCCGCATAGGAAAGTACGTAGCGCACGCGCACCGGATCGAGCCTCAGGATGGCGGCGCCCGCAGCCGCACTGCCGAACAGCGCGCCCAGGCTGTGGGTGCTGTGCTCAGTGGTGTCGGGCCGGCTGTAACCGAGCGACATGTTGAGCCTGGCGCCGACGTCGTAGCCGAGTGCGACCGCGCGCAGGAAATCGCGGCCGCTCGCGTTCTGCCGCTCGGCTACGGCCAGCGCTGCCGGGACGATCGCACAACCCGGGTGGAAGCGCCCGCCGAGATGTGAATCGTCGGTCTCATCCGCATGGCCCGACATGCCGTTGGCGAGCGCCGCGTTAGCGGCAGGCACCATGTGGCGTGTGCCGATCACGGTCGCCTCGGCTGCGCCGCCGATGGCCGCCACGTAAGGAGCGGCGAGCCTGCCGGCCTTGAGCCGGGAGCCCGACAACATGGCGGCAAGCGTGTCGAGGATGTGGAGGCGGGTCTTGGCGGCAACGCCTTCGGGCAACTCTCGATCAACGGCCCCTGCGATGTACTCCGACAGCGCCAGTGTGTGTTTCGAGATGGCGCCCCCGCTGTCGCTGCTCATTGTTTCCTCCCACACCGCAACGAGCGGGAATTTAAGAGAGTTTTGTCACCGGCGCCAATCCGCAGATGGGTTGACCGCTTGTTACCGGCGGCACAGCCGGAGCGGCTGCGCTGTGCCATGGTTGACGAGAAATAAGTGAGCCTCCGACCGGGATCAGGGAGGACGCCATGACGGGCTTGCTAGCCAGCGGTGCAGTCCGCATTAAGCCAGCAGCTGAAGTCCACCCAGCAATCGGCCGACGGGTGATGCTCGGGCTTCGTTTGGTCTTCGCCTCCTTGCTCGCCGCGATCGCGGCGAGGCGGCAGCGGCAGCAGGCCTTCGATACGCTCGACAGGCTCGATGCGCGCACTCTGAGGGACCTCGGCATCGACCGCGGCAGAGCCACCTTATCGCCCTGAGAGCAGCCCCGTCGCACCGATTGACAAATCACCATTGCAAGCTCACTCGAACGATGGTGTTGGATTGGGCCGCTTCCGCTCCAACGCATAGCGCACGAGTGCGGCCGCACGGTAGATGCCGTGCACGAACTTGCCGTATGGCATGACCAGGAAGAGCGCCAGCACCGTGCCGAGGTGAACGGCAAGCAACACGCCCATCGCCGGCGTGGACCTCAGGGCCATCAGCAACAAGCCGGTTACGCTTGTCAGCAGCAGCAGCGTCAGCAGTCCCGACTCCAGCCCGCGCTTATCGTGTGCGATGAGCTGCGGATCGGCCTTGGCGCGCAGCCACAGCAGCCCGACCGGACCGATCAGCAGACCCATGCCCCCCACCGTGCCGAGCACCTTTGGCAGGCTGAATGCCGAGTACGGTGCAACCCAGCCCAAGCCGTAGTGGAAGATCGTGCCCGCCGTAGTCGCGGCAAAGCAGAGCAGAAAACCGTAGAACGTGAGATGATGATAAAGCCGCCGAAAGAAGGAGGGGCGCTCGTCGGGATAGGTGCAGCCGTCGCCGCCGCCGTCGAGATAACGCAGCGTGAAGACGTCACGGGCCCCGGAGAAAAGCGCATCCGGTTTGGCGAAGTCGCGCAACTGCTCGCCGGTATCGCGCCAGAAGCGGAGGAATCCGATGATCCACACGGTGAGGACGTAGAGGCCGGCGATGCCGAACAGCCACACCATCGCGCCATGCGGCATCACCGCGTAGAACGCGTGCGGGCTTTCGTGCGCGGCGAACAGGGCGGCGGCATCGTGGGCGAGGAAGACTCCGATGATGAAGGCCGCTAGCGAGATCGCGGTGGCGAAAGCCACCACGATCCCGTTGTGCTCGAAGGCGCGCCCGAACGCCGCCGGCCACGTGTACTTGCGGTAGGTGGCGATGCGCAGCTCGGAGAACGCGCTTGGCACGTGTACGGCGAACTCGTGGGGCGGCGCATACTGGCACGCGTAATAGCAGGCGCCGCAGCCGTGGCAGAGATTGGCGAGGTAGTCGAGGTCGCCGTCCGAAAACGCGATGCGTCGGTTCATGGCCGGGAACACCGCGCAGAAGCTCTCGCAATAGCGGCAGGCGTTACAGATCTGCATGACGCGCCGGGCCTCGAGCAGCGGATCAGTTGCGGGCACGGCGCGCGGCCTCCTCGCCAGCGATGCGGCCGAACACGGTGCCGATCGTCATGCCGATGCCGGCCAGGTAGCCCTGACCCAGCACGTTGCCCGCCATGATCTCGCCGGCCGCGAACACGTTGTCGGCCGGCTTGTCGTCGCCCATGACGACGCAAGCGCGCTCGTTTACGGCGAGGCCAAGATAGGTGAAGGTGATGCCGGGGCGCAGGGGGTAGGCGTAATAGGGCGGCTGATCGAGGCGCTGCGCCCAGTGCGATTTGGGGGGAGTGAGCCCCTCGGTGTGGCAGTCATCGAGCCTGGTGTGATCGAATCGGCCTGGCCGCACCGCCGCGTTGTAGGCATCGACCGTCGCCTCGAGCGCAGCCCGCTCGAGCCCGAGTGCAACCGCCAGCTCTCCCATGGATGAAGCACGCACCGGTGGGAACACCGGCGGGATGAACTTGCCGACCGGCTTAGAATCGATGATCGAGTACGCGATCTGATCCGGCTGCTCGGCGATGAGGCGGCCCCAGATGGCGTAGCGCTTGGGCCAGAAGTCCTCGCCTTCGTCGTAGAAGCGCCTGCCCTCGCGGTTGACCACGATGCCGAGCGTGACGCTGTCGACGCGGGTGACGATGCCGCCGTCGAATTTGGGTCCCCTGGCATCGATTGCCACCGCGTGGCACTGGCGCGGATCCCCGACCGATTTGGCGCCGGCGTCCAGCATCAGCTTGAGGCAGGTGCCGAGATTGTAGGGCGTGCCCCGGATTAAGAAGTTGTCGGCGGCGGGTCCCCAGGCTTGCCTGAGCCAGCCGATGTTGGATTCAAAGCCGCCCGCGGCGAGCACCAGCGTCCTGGCGCCGGCCTTGGTCTCGGCCCCGTCGATCTTCACCCTGGCGCCGCAGAAGCGGCGGTCGCGGATGTCGAGGCCGATCACCTCCGCGTCGTAGGCGATGTGGACTCCGAGCTGCTCGGCCGTGCGGTAGTAGGCGTTCATCAGCGCCTTGCCCCCGCCGAGGAAGAAGGCGTTGGTGCGGGAGAGCTGCAGCGTGCCTCCGAGCGCCGGCTGGAAGCGCGCGCCCTGTTCCTGCATCCACTCGAGGCACCCTTCGGAGGCGCGGATGGTCATGCGCGCGAGGCCCTCGTTGGTCTTGCCGGCGGTGACGCGCTTCAAGTCCTCCCAGTACTCATCCTCGCAATAGGCTTCGGTCAGCACCGCGGTCGGTGCGCGGTGCATGCAGCGGAAGTTGCGCGTGTGGCGGCTGTTGCCGGCGCGATAGTCCTTCGGCGCCGCCTCCAGCACGAGCACGCTCGCGCCCCGCCGCCGCGCGGTGATCGCCGCGCACAGGCCGGCGTTGCCGCCGCCGGCGACCAGCACGTCATACGTGAGCGACAAGTCCACCGGCCCCATTGGTCAGCGTGGGCCGCCGTGAGCGCCGTGCTCGGCTTCGCCCATCTCGAGCGCGGCGAGAATGGTCCGCACCAGCTCGCGCGCCGACTCTGCGCTGATCTCGACCGCGATGCGTTCCTTGGCGCCGTCGCGCTCGCTGATGAAATCGATGCCGAGCGCGTGATCGAGCGGCGCGTGGAAGGGGTGGTCGTAGTAGACGTGCGCGGTGTCGATCCGCGTCCAGCCGCCCGCCCCCTTGGCGCTTCCCACGAGCCGCGCCTTGCCGACGATATAGGAACACATTCCCTTCCACTCCTATCGCTTGCCGGTGGGCTGTGGCGCGCCGACGTGCTTGGCCAGGAAGGCCAGCACCTTGTTCCATCCGTCGACCGCCTGCTCGACCCGGTAGCTGGGCCTGTACGCGGCAAAGAAGGCGTGGCCGGCGCCGTCGTAGCGGTAGAACTCGTAGCTCTTGCCGAGCCGCTTGAGCGTGGCTTCCGTGCGGTTCACGTGGTCGGGGCTCGGGTTTTGGTCGTCGTTGCCGAACAGGCCGAGCACCGGGCACTTGATGCCCTCGGTGAGGTCGATCGGTGCCACCGGCCTTGCCGGCGTCAGGTCCTGGGGATCATCGACCACCACGCGCCCGCCCCAGCAGTCGACGAGGGCATCCACGCCGGCGAGCCGGCAGGCGGCAAGATAGGCGTGGCGCCCGCCGGAGCAGAATCCCATGACGCCGACTTTGCCGCTGGCCTCGGGCCGCGCCCGGAGGAACGCCATCACGCCGGCCACGTCCCCCATCACCTGATCGTCCGGCACACCGCCCTTGGCGCGCGCCTTCGCCGCCAGGTCGTCGGGGCTGCCGGGCCCCTCGCGGAAGAACAGATGCGGGGCGATGGTGGCAAAGCCGTGGTGCGCGAGCTTGCGCGTCGCCTCCGTGATCCATTCGTCCCAGCCGGGCATGTGGTGGATCAGGACGACGCCGCCATAGCGGCCGGGATCGGAGGGCCGCGCGTAGTAGGCCTCGCCCACGTCGCCGTTGTGACCGCGGAAGCGCACCGTCTCCGCGACCATGTTCCGATAGGCCATGGCTCTGCCTTCCTCCCGATGCCGGCCGTTCGAATGTGTCAGGCTCCGAACTATACCAAACACGCTGCTGCGCCAAGCTCTGAAACCCGTTCGCTTCTGCCCGGTCATGGGCTACTGAGAAGGGGTGCGGAGCGGCAACGGACGGGCGGTCACCGATGGTCAACAACGTGATCGAGATCGAGGTCGACTGGGCCGACTGCGATGCGGCCGGCATCGTCTTCTACCCGCAGTTCTTCCGCATGATGAACCGCGGCACGCACAAGCTCTTCGACGCCGCCGGCTTGCCCTTCCATGAGCTCACCCAGCGCTACGGCACTATCGGCGTGCCGCTGCTCGACATCGAGGCCACCTTCCGCTCACCCGCGCGCTTTGGCGACCGCCTCGAGCTCGAAAGCCGCGTGGTGGAATGGCGCCAGAAGACGTTTCGCGTCGCCCACGTCATGCGCCACGGGGCGCGCGTCGTGTTCGAGGCGCGCGAGCTGCGCGCCTGGGCGACGCTCGATGCCGCCGCGCCGAACGGCCTCAAGACCCTGCCCATTCCCCCGGAGGTGAAGGCGCGCTTTTCCGCACTCTGAACATTCACCTCTCTCCCGCTTCGCCCTCCCTCCACCGTCATCCCGACGCAGGTCGGGATCCACGCCAGCTTCGGCGCGCACTCGTTCGATGGCGGCAGTCGGTCGGACCAAGCCAGCAATCTCGACCCCCGAGCAAGCGGCACCTGGCGTGGATGCCGGCCTCCGCCGGCATGACGGAACACCCGTCGACGTTCTGAAATGGTTAGTCTGGTCTGGCGTGGGTGCCGGCCTCCGCCGGCATGACGGAACGGGGAGGGGCGGCCTACGCCGGCATGACGGGGTGTGGCAACGTCATCTTACCGCCGGCGCCCTTTCTCAACGTCTTCCCGACGCAGGTCGGGATCCACGCCAGCTTCGGCGCGCACTCGTTCGATGGTGGCACCCGGTCGGACCAAGCCCGAGCATTCTCGACCGTTGAGCAAGCGGCACCTGGCGTGGGTGCCGGCCTACGCCGGCATGACGGAACGGGGAGGTCGGCCTACGCCCGCATGGCGGGAGGGGGAGGGCGGCCTACGCCGGCATGGCGGGAGGGAAGCGTGTGTGCGGCCCCCGGCCTTGGCCGGTGCTGGCTGCCCCGCCATGACGGGTTTGCTTGGCGCACACGCTTTGCGCCTCCCGCCACCGTCATCCCGACGCAGGCCCGCGCCGGCTTCGGCCACTCCCCGTTACTTCCTGCCAAACACGATCTCAACGCGGCGATTCTTTTGGCGGCCTTCCGCGTCATCGGAGCCGTCAGGCTTGGTGTTCGGGGCAACCGGCATGGTAGCGGCGAAGCCCTTGGGCGCAAAACGGACGTGCGTCACCCCTTCGCGTTCGACGAGCCACTTTTGCACCGACTGGGCGCGCCGCTCCGACAGCTTCTGGTTATAGGCCGGCGTGCCTTTCGAGTCGGTATGGCCTTCGATTCGCACCGTCCCCTTGGCGCGCTGCCGTAGGATCTCGGCCGCCCGCTTCAGCGCATCGGCCGCGCTTGGACGAATGTCAAACTTGTCGAAGTCGAACAGGATGTCGGCTGGCAATTCGATGCGCGTTTCGATCGCGGTTTCCTTGATTTGCAAGGTCTGAACCTGGCCACCGATATTGTCGATGCGGAACACGAGGTCGAGGGGTGGCGGCAGAATGAGATCGCGCGTCGCGAACACGACCTCACCGACGCTCACGTCCGGGGCTTGCGCGGCACTTGGTAAGGGGCCGAACGCGACCAATGCGCAGATCACGACAACGCGCCGCCACATTGCCCCGCCTCCCTCAGCGCGGCGTGATCGGGACGTTCTCGATCGGATCGAACTGCGGCACGACGACGGTTATCTTCTGGACGTTGTCCGGCGGTGCTGGAAACTTGATCCAAAGATTAGTTTTCTCGCCCTTGCCGAGGTTGCGCAGCGTGGCGCACACGCACTTTTGAGCGGAATCGCGGACCACCAGGTACTTCTTCTTGTTGCTGACATCGATCAGATGCACCCCGCTGATGGCCTCGCACGTATCGCCCGTTTCCCGCAGTGAGCAGGCACTGAAGGATCTATCGCTGTTGTTAATGAGCTGAAACCGCAGCGTAACGGTGCCGCCTTCGTCGCGCTTGAGGTCCCGTATCTCGATCTTCGTGCCTGGAACCTCGCCGTCCGCCGAAAGCACCTGGCAAAAGGCCGTCGAATGAACAAGGAGCGTGCCGATTGTAGCCAGTGAAAGCGAAAGCCAACCGCCCGCGAGTCGGGTTGTCCTCATCTTCGTCACCCTGACCGAAAACGCGCACTATTAGAACACATCTCCGCTCACCACGACAAGCGCCATTGGGTCTGCGCCGCAGCCGAGGCCCCACTCACGAACAGCCGAATGGCTCTCCCTTGGCGGGGCTCGAACGCCTTCTATTTGCCCGCTGCCTCGATCGTCGCTTTCACCGTCGTCAGCACCTGCGGCGACACCTCCGCCAGCGACTTGAACACCGCCTTACCGCGCTCCACCGTGACGAACTCGTAGGGGATGCCGTTGCGCTTCAGCGCCCACTCCGCAAACGCCGGGTCGTTGACGGCCCCTTCGAAACCCTTACGCAGCGCGGCAAGCGCCTGAGGCGGTGTGTCGGGCGGCGCCAGGCCGACGAAGGCGAGATCGCCGAACTGCTGGATCAGCCAGTTCAATGCGTCGAAGTCGGGCCCCGACGGCATCTTTCCGTACACCTCCTTGTAGAGCTCCGGGAACGCCGGCATTTCGGTGATGAGCTTGTTGCGCTCGAAGCTTCCATCCTTGTTGACTACCACGAGGTAGGCGATGCCCATTCCTTCGCCGGATTTGATGAAGTTGCCGCTGCGCGTGCGGAAGGTACCGATGCTGGTGTTGTGGAGCTGGATCTCGCCGCGCTGCATGGCGAGGAAGATGTCCTGTCCGCCGCGGTAGCCGGTAACGAATTTGTGCGGCACCCCGAGCACGTTGAGCGACAGGTGCGCCACCAGCCCGGAGATGTCGGTGTTGTTGAGGGCGCCGACGGCGATGTCCTTGGCCTTGGCGATGTCAGCCGGCTTCTTCAGTCCGCCTGGGATCGAATCGGTCCGCGCATAGTTGACGCGGATATCGCTCGTGCCGCCGAGGTACTCGAACTGCTCATAGCGGGCTCGCAGGCCCTGGTTGCCGAGCGCCTGGGCAAGCGGGTCCCAGGGCCCGTAGGTGATGGTGAGGCCGTCGCGGGCCGCCTTCTCCATCAGGTAGTTGGTGGCGAGCAGGCCGCCCGCCCCAGGCATGTTCTGGACCACGATGTTGGGATCGCCCGGAATGTGCTTCTTGAGGTAGGGCACGAACGATCTGACGAACGTGTCCACGGTACCGCCGGCGGCCAGGTTGACGATGATGGTGAGCGTCTTGCCGGCATAGAATTCGCCCGGCTGGGCAGCGGCGCTTAGCGGGGCAAGCGCGGCGGTGAGCAGGGCCGTGGCGCCCGCGATTGTGGTCCAGACTCGCTTCATTGCACTTCCTCCCATGCCGTTTGGCTCTTGGTGGGTACCGGCTCGTTGTCTCAGCCCTTGCTTGGCGGCGGACTGTCCGCCCCGGCGGCGGCTCCCGCGTATCGCTCCTCGTATCGCTGCCAAGCCTCGTAGCCCAGGATATCGAGATACTCCTGCAGACTTGCGGCGTTTCTCGCGGCCTTAGCGACGTCGCCCTCGCGCTTGAGTTGTCGCAGGAAATTCTGCATGGCGGGAATTGCCGAGAGCAGCACGTACACGGAGAAGCTCAGCACGCGGAACCCGATCTGCTCGAGGGTGACAACATCGAGCGGCGGCACGCTGCCCGTGGGCGTCACGTTGTAAATGAGCGGGCGGTCGATGCGGCGGCCGATTTCCTCGGCCTCGGCACGCGTGCGCGGGCCCTCGACGAAGATGGCATCGGCGCCGGCGAGCGCATAGCGCTCGGCGCGGCGGATGGCGGCATCGAGGCCCTCCACCGCCCGGGCGTCGGTGCGCGCCACGATGACAAGGTCATCATCGCAACGGGCGTCGAGCGCAGCCTTGATCTTCATCTCCATTTCCGCGGGCGCAATCACCTGCTTGCCGGCGAGCATGCCGCAGCGCTTGGGCGTCACCTGGTCCTCGATCATGATCGCCGCCACCCCCGCCCGCTCGAACTCCAGCACCGTACGGCGAACGTTGAGCGCGTTGCCGTAGCCGGTATCGGCGTCGGCGAACACGGGCAGCTCGGACGCCTGTGCAATGCGGCCCGCGACCTCGGCATTCTCCGTGAGGGTCAACAGGCCGACGTCGGGGATGCCGAGCCGCATCGCTGCGGTGGCGTTGCCCGAGGCCATCACCGCCTCGAAACCCTCGCGCGCAACGATCCTCGCCGAGAACGGGTCGCCGACGGCAGGCAGCATGGTGACTTGACGACGGCCGAGCAGCTCGCGGAAGCACGCCGTCGGCTTCTTCGACCTGTCCATCGGTTACTCCCTGGAAGTCGCCAGCATCCTGGCGAGGTCGGCGGTATTGCTCAGGCCCTCGAGGCGCAACACCGTGTCGACGACCCGGCGGCTCCTCTCGTAGCCGAGCACCGGCCGCATGAGGTCGAGTGCCTTGGCGGCGACCTCGTCCTCGGTCATCGGGTTGTGCGGGGTGCCCCGTACGACCTTGGCATGGTGGCGCAGCATGCGGCCGTCGCGCAAGCGGATTTCGACGATGCCCTGCCGCGGCGGCTGTGCGGTGGCGAGGGACTCGTCCGGCTCGAGACGAATGCGTTGGCGCAGGGCGAGCACGGCCGGGTCCGACATGCGTTCCTGGTCGTGCGAGCTGCGGAACGTCAAGCCGCCGTCCACGATGTGGAGGGCGAGCAGGTGCTGGCAGTTGACATTGGCCATCGGTCCACTGTCGACAATGCCGATGACGTTGCTCGGCAGGCGGACGGTGATGGCCTCGATCGCCTCCGGTTCCAGCCGCTCCTCTTTGCTGATCGCCTCGAGCGCATCGAGCGGGGCCTGGTTGGGCGAGCCCACGCACCACTTCTTGATGCAGGCGTCGAGAATGATCGGACGCTCGCCGAGGTCGCGCCAGGCTGGCGTCGGGTCAGCACCCCTGCCGAACACGGCGAAGAAGCCGAGCGGCCCCTCGAGCGCATCGGGCACGCCGGTCATCCCATGCGCGATCATGGTGGCGGTCTGCACGCCGTTGCGTGCCGCTGCGCCCGAGAAGTCGAAGGCCTTCTCTACGTGGCGCAGATCGCGCCGCCAGCACACGAGGCCCGAGGCCTGCTGGGCGGTATAGGAAAGCAGGTGAGGGATCTGTTCCGCCTTGAGGCCGAGCACGACGGCCGCAGCCGCGGCGGCACCGAACAGGCCACCCAGCCCATGCGTCGCGCGTCCCTCGGCGAAGGTGCGCTCGGCCTCGACCGCCATCACCATACGGCAGCACAGATCGTAGCCGGCGACGGTAGCGCGCAGGAACCTGGCGCCTGATGCGTTCTGCACCTCGGCCAGCACCAGCGCTGCGGGCACCACGGCCGAGCCTGGATGGGTGATCGAGGCGACGTGGAAGTCGTCGGTCTCGTCCGCGTGCGCGCACATGCCATTGGCCAGTGCCGCCGTAACGACATCGGTGCGCAGGGCGGATCCCGCCACGACCGCGGCCGGCGCGCCGCCGTACTTGCGCGCATAGGAGATGGCGAGGCGGCCCGGCTCCAGCGCGGCGCCGGACACCATGGCGGCGACGCTGTCGAGGATGTGGTGCTGGGCCTTGTCGGCCACTGCTTGGGTGAGCGCCATGACCGGCGCTTCTGCCAGATAAGCCGCGATCCGTTCGGTGATCGGGTTTTTTCGGCTCTCAAACGCCATGGCGGACCCTCACGTCATGTAGAAGCCGCCGTTGACGTGAATGGTCTGCCCGGTCACGTAAGCCAGATCGTCGCCGGCCAGCGCCACAACCGCCGCCGCGATGTCGGCCGGGCTGCCCGGCCGCCCCAGCGCAAACCGATCGGCCGTGTAGTGCGCGCGCCGCTCCGCCGTTCGCACCGGATCGTCTCCGCTGGCGATCACCAGCCCGGGCGAGACCATGTTCACGGTCACCCCTTTGGGCCCGAGCTCGGCCGCCAGCGCCCGGGTCAGACCGGAAAGGCCAGATTTGGCCGCCACCACGTGCGCGTGCTCGCGGGCGCCGGTGAAGGCGGTGTCGCCGCCAATGTTGATGATGCGGCCCTTTCCGCCGCGAGCGAGATGGGCTGCCGCGCACTGGGCGCAGTGGAAGGCACCGTCGAGGATGATGCCGACCACCTCCCGCCACTCCTCGGGGCCGATCTCCTCGAGCGGCCGCCGGCGCCGCACGGCTGCGTTGTTGACGAGGATGTCGAGCCGGCCGTGACGGGCGACCGCGTCCTCGATCATGCGAGCCACCGCGGTGCGGTCCGAGACATCGGCCAGCGCCAGGCTCGCGCTCACTCGCAGCGCTTCCGCCTCCCGGCGGACGGCCTCCCCCGCCGCCCTGTCCTGGCGACCGTGGATGACGACATCGGCCCCGGCGCGGGCAAGAGCGAGCACGATCTCGCGGCCGATTCTCCTCGTCGAGCCGGTCACCAGCGCGACGCGGCCCTTGAGCATGTCCTTGGTCATCTCCTCCCCGAGCCGACGTCAGCCGTCGGCCTTCGTTTTCCCGCGTTCCACGCGAGGCCCAACCACGACCGTCCCGGCCGCGACCAGCGCCTCGATGCGCTGCGCATCGAGGCCCAAAACCTCGGTCAGGATAGCGCGCGAGCTTTCGCCGAGCGACTCCGGATAGGTGTGGGCTTCGCCGACCCCCTCGACCCTGATTGGGTTGCCGGCGACCGAGACGCGCCGCTCACCGTCCGCTTCGAGCGTCAGCACCATGCGGCGCTCGCGCACCTGCGGATCGGCGAGCGCCTCGGCCACCGAATTGATGCGGGCCGCCGGCACCTCGGCGGCGATCAGCCGCCTCTCGAGGTCGCGGGCGTCGAAGCGCGCGAAGGCCTCCTCGAGCAGCGGCATGAGCTCGGCCCGATTGGCGTTGCGCTCGATATTGGTGGCAAAGCGCGGATCGCTGAGCAGGTCTTCGAGGCCGAGAACCCGGACCAGGCCCTGCCACATCCGCTCGGTAATGGCCGTCACCGCGATCTCGCCGCCATCGCGTGTGACAAAGCAGTTGTAGGTCGGCACGGAGTCGTGGGCGCGACCTTGCCTGCCCGGCACCTCGCCGGAGACCAGATGATAGGCGGCCTGATAGGTGAGCAGCGCAACCTGGCAGTCGAGCATGCCGATGTCGATGTAGGCGCCCTCCCCGCTTCGCCGGCGCCGCTCGAGGGCGGCGAGAACCGCGATGGCGCAGTAGAGGCCGGCGACGAGGTCGCCGATGGGCAGGCCCGAGCGCACCGCCGGCCCATCCGGCATGCCCGTCAGGCTCATGCCGCCCGAGCGGGCCTGTACGATCATATCGTAGGCCGGCTCGTTGCTGTAGGGTCCCGCCTGACCGTAGCCTGAGAGCGAGCACCAGACGAGCTCGGGCCGTTCCGCCATCAGCGCCCTGCGGTCGAGCCCGAGGCGGGCCATCACGCCCGGCCGGAAGTTTTCCACGACGATGTCGCAGGCGAGGATGAGATCGCGCGCCAGGGCGACGCCCTGTTCGGTCCGAAGGTCGAGGCCGATGGAGCGCTTGTTGCGGTTGGCGGCCAGGTAGTAGGCGCTGTCGCCGTCGACGAAGTGTGGCGGCACGATGCGCGATGGGTCGCCGGAGGGTGGCTCGATCTTGATGACCTCGGCGCCGAGGTCGGCAAGCACCAGCGTGCAGAAGGGACCGGACAGGAACTGGGTGAAATCGGCGATGCGGACGTGGGCGAGCGGCTTCCTCACGCCGCCTGCCCGCCCCGCCTCTGGCTCCCCTGGGCGCCGCTGCAGCCGAAGCGCTCGCTCAGCTTGGCCGCCTCTCGGATCAAGACCTTCGCGATCTTGGGCTCCATTTTCCACTGGAACCGTTGCCTTGGAACGGTAACGCACAGGCTGCTGACCGGAGAACACCCTTCGGCGAACACGGGGGCCGCCAGACCGACGGCATCTTCGACCTTCTGACCGTACGTAATCGCATAGCCGCGATCGCGTATTTGGGCAAGCTCGGCCTCGAGCTTGCGCGCCGGCGGCAGCGGCGCCCCGGTGGCTGGCGAGGGCTCCCCCTTGCTGATCAGCTCGGCGATCTCTTGCTCGGGCAGGAAGGCCAGAATGGCACGTCCGGTTGCTCCCCACATGAGCGACATCGGTTCGAAGAGAGGGCAAGGGTACGGCGCCGGCGAGGGACCATCAACTCTGGAGACCGCCATCACCTTTTGCAGCGCCGGCAGATACAGGCAATAGAAGCTCAGCTCGCCGCATTGTTCGCCGACACGCTGCAGCACAGGCTCGATCAGCTCGCGCCGATGACGCTGATTGGCCACCAGCGCGCCGACACGGAACAGCTCCAATCCGGCGCGATAGCGTCGCTTGTCGCGCGTTTTCTCTGCCATACCCTGCTCGATGAGCAGTTTGAGCAGCCGATGAACGGTGCTGACCGGCAGATCGAGCCGCTTGGCGAGTTCCGAGACGCCAATATCGCGCCCCGCTTCGGCCAGCGCACGCATAAGAGCTACGACGCGGGCCACCGTGCCCCTGCTATCGCCATTGGGATCGAGCATTCTCTTGGATTCCAGCCGTGTCACTGCCTGCCCCGAACGCGCTCTCCCAATGCCGTGCGTCAAGCCACCCGGAGACCGGGCGTCAGCCTTGCCCGTGCTTGCTTGTTGCCCCCTGCTCGCCACCCGGCGCCGTCAGCGAAGGTGGGGCGATGTTATCGGCGCGCCAGGTAAATCACAACTAAAGATATAGTGTATCAGAATTAAGCGTAAGTTTACCTTACGTTCGCCCGCTCGGCCCTAGACGCTGAGCACGTGGATGGCGGCGGCGCCGTGGTCGAGCCCGGAGATTCCGCCGCCGGTGACGTGGGCAAGCCCGATCCTGGCGCCCGCCACTTGGCGCTGGCCCGCCCGGCCCTGGAGCTGGCGCGTGATCTCGACGAGCTGCGCCGCCCCGCTGGCGCCAACCGGGTGACCGCGCGCCAGCAGTCCTCCGCCCGGATTGACCGGCACCCGCCCGCCGAGAGACGTTGCGCCGGACCGCAGCAGCCCGACCGCTTCGCCCTCCCTGGCGAGGCCGAGCGCCTCGTAGTAGATGAGTTCGGCCACCGTGAAGGCATCATGCGTTTCGATAACGTCGAGGTCCTCCGGCCCAAGCCCCGCAGCCTCATAGGCCAATTGCGCGGCGCGCTTGGTGATCTCAGGGCTCGTCATGTCGCGGAACCCGGTCATGTAGCGGCCGGAGACGAGGGTTGAGGAGATGACCCGCACCGGCCGCGCGGCGCCTGCACCGGAGAAGCGTCGCGCCGCTCTCGCTGAGGCGAGCACCAGCGCCGCGGCCCCGTCGCCCGTTGGGCAGCACTGCAGCAGCGTCAGCGGATCTGCGACCGGGCGAGAGGCGAGTACCTCCTCCACCGTGGTTGGTTCCCGCATCTGCGCGATCTCGTTCAGCGCCCCGTGCCGGCGCGCCTTGACGGCGACTTCGGCGAGATCGGCGGCGGTTGCGCCGCGATCGTGCATGTAGCGGCGCGCCCGCATGGCGTAGAGTGCGGGCATCACCATGCCGTAGGCGCCCTCCCAATCGTCGGGCTCGATCGGCAGCGGCCCCGAGAGCCTGGTGAGCTTCTCCACCCCGAAAACGACAGCCACCTCGTGCAGGCCGGCGCGGATGCCGGCCCACGCCTGGCGGAAGGCGGTCGCACTCGAAGCACAGGCGTTCTCGACGTTGACCACCGGAATGCCGGTCATCCCGATCAGCTTCAAGCAGCGCTGGCCCGCCATCATGCCGCCAAGCGCGGTGCCGCAGTAGGCGGCCTCGATGTCCTTGCGCTCGGCGCCGGCATCGGCGATGGCGGCGAGGATGGCAGGCGCCGCGAGCGTCGCAACGGTCATCTCGTAGTGGCGGCCGAACGGGACGGCCCCCGTTCCGATCACCAGTACCGCGTCCTCTCCACTCACCGGTTTCGATGCTCCCTGGCCGGGACAAACTCGAACGCAGGCGCGCCCTCCGCACCGATCTTGGCGGTGGCGGTTCGGCCGCGCAGGCGGACAGGCATGTCTATCGCAAGCTCGCCCGCATCGACATCCACGATATGACCGAGCACGCGTATGTCGGGCGCGAGGTCGACGTAGCCGATCACGTACGGAGCGGTCCAACCAGGGCGCGCTGCGTGCACCACCGACCACGTGTAGAGCCGCCCAACCTGCGGCAGCTCCGCCGCCTCGATATCGGCGTGCGCACATTCGGGACAGAACTCCGGGGCGGGAAACACGAGCTTGCCGCAGCGCGTGCAGCGACCGCCGACCAGCCGTGCATCGTTGCCCTCGCCCGCCACGGGCGCGTATTTGCTCAACCGCTCAGGCCGGCGCGGCGCCATGTCGGAGGTTTCCGGTTAAGACTGCAGATATGTGCAATTTACACCAGTAGGTCCTGGCGACGGAAACGGCAAGCCGGAACGTTGACGGGGCCGCCCACCGGCTTGCCGGCGATACCGCGAGGCGGCTGGAATGGCCCGGCCGGCTGCATTAGCATCGAATTGGCGTGGCCCGCGGCCGCCACCACCCCAGGATGCCGTGCCATGCGATGGCCGATTCTTTGACAGCGAGCACCAGTGCACCCCAAGCCACAGCACTACGCCTACAATCTCGATGCGGCGCTCTCCTGCGTCGTCGGCATCCGCTCGATCGTGCCGAGGGACGCCTTCAGCGCCGAGACGCTCGGCACCGAGCGCGAAGGTCATGGGGTGGTGATCCGCCCCGACGGGCTTGTGCTGACCATCGGCTACCTGGTGGCCGAAGCGGAGACCATCTGGATCACCATGAACGACGGCCGCATCTTCCAGGGCCACGTGCTGGCCCACGATCAGCCCACCGGCTTCGGCCTCGTCCAAGTGCTGGCGCACGTCGACTTTCCAAGCCTCAAGCTCGGCAATTCGAGCGGCGCCGAGATCGGCGAGCGGGTGGTCGTGGGCGGCTCCGGCGGCCGCCGCAACGCCATCGCCGCCCGCATCATTGCCAAGCAGGAGTTCGCAGGAGCCTGGGAGTACCTGCTGGAGGAGGCGATCTTCACCGCGCCCGCCCATCCCTTCTGGGGCGGCACTGCGCTGATCGGCGCCACGGGTGAGCTGATCGGAGTGGGCTCGCTGCAGCTGCAGCATGAGATGCGCAGCGGCGAGGTCATCGACCTCAACATGATGGTACCGATCGACCCTTTGAAGCCGGTTCTCGACGACCTCGTTACCTTGGGGCGGCGGCCCGGTCCGGCCCGGCCCTGGCTCGGCATCTACGTGGCCAAGGTCGGTCGGGAGGTGGTTATCTCCGGGCTTGCCAGGCGCGGGCCCGCCCGCAGGGCGGACCTGCGTGCCGGCGATGTGGTCCTCGCCGTCGGCGGCGAGGAGGTGAGTGACCTGGCCAGTCTCTTCCGCCGCATCTGGGCGCTGGGCGAGGCCGGCGTCGAGGTGCCCCTTTCGGTGCGTCGGAATGGCGATACCTTCGAGGTGCGCGTGGCCTCGACCGACCGGCGGCGCCTGCTGAAGCGGCCGATCCTGCACTAAGCCGAAAATCCGCCACTCCGGCTGCCCGACCGGAACCTGTGTCACTCCTTTGGCGTTAGCCGTGGGAACACAGCAACTGCGAAGAGGACTGGGCCATGTTCGGATGGGCAATCTTTTTTCTTCTCGTCGCGTTGATCGCTGCCGCTCTGGGCTTTGGGGGCGTCGCCGCCGTGTCGGTCGACTTCGCTCGGATCGTGTTCGTGATCGCGCTGGTCTTGTTCGTGGTATCGCTGATCTACGGCCTGATTACGGGCCGCCAGCCGCCGCCGCCCGTTTGACCGGCAATGCATGAAAGTGCGGGACGGAACTTTCCGGACGCTGCGGAGTTGTTCCGCAATGGCAATCTCGCAAGGAGCCCACAATGAACTGGGATCAAATAGCCGGCAATTGGAAGCAGTTCAAAGGCAGGATCAAGGAGCAGTGGGGCAAGCTCACTGACGACGACCTTGACCGCATCGACGGCCAGCGCGATCAGCTCGAAGGCGTGCTGCAGGAGCGCTACGGCATTGCCCGCGAGGAGGCCAAGCGTCAGATCGACAACTGGTTCAATCGCGGCTGAACCGCCTCGAAGTGCTGACCAAGCGAAAACCCCTGGCGCAATGCCAGGGGCTTTTCTTTGCATCTGCCTCCTCAGTGGGACCGCGAGGCCCAATCGGCCGGCTCGCGCCGGTCAAGCGGCCGTCTCCGCCAAGGCTTCATCGGGCTTCACCGCCACCAGCCTCTGGATCTGGCGCACCTTGGCGTTGGCGAACATGACGTTCGGGATGTCGATCGTTTCCGCCTTGGCCCCCGTGGTCACAAGCCTCAGGTCTCCGGCCCCGAGGCCAAGCACGACGTGCCGGAAGAAGTCGTCGCCGTGCTGCTCGAAGAGCATGCCGCGCGTATCGTAGGCGAGCTCGCCGCCGCCAATGACGTGCAGCTCGGTAAGCTGGCCCGGCCGCACGCGCCAATAGACCAGGCGGTCGAAGACGAAGAACGCAAGCAGCCAGATGATGAGCAGCGCCGTCGAGAACACGAGATAGAAGCCCATGTTCATATGCACGGAGAGGTGCGGCAAGAATTCAAGGATGTCGTCCCACCATCCGAGCCACGCGAACAGCACCGTCAAGAATGCGAGCGCGAGCCCCACGGCAAGCGAGATCAACCCGCGCAGGCGGAAGTTGGTGAACACGATGACGGCGAGCAGCACCGCGATGAATGGAAGGCCGAGCGCGGAATCCGTGGCGATGTACTGCTGGTGGGCTTCGTCCAGCCGGACCACGCCGCCGCGCATGTAGGTGACGAGCGCCGCGATGAATCCGGTTGCCCACACCGGCCACCAGTAGACGAGGCCCGAGTGGCTGTAGATGTGCAGCTCGGGCAACTTTGCCGGATCCGGATAGTGGCTTGGCACCCCGCCTTCGGCGTCCTGGATTTGATCGTTCATCGTGTCGCTTCGTCATTGGCGAATGGACAGCCGTTGCCATCCGCGCACCCGGCGTGGACACGGGAGGCTTCGGCCGTTCGACGCTGTGGCGGCAACGCCAGGCACGCCCACCCGGTTCCGGCCCGGCGTCGGCGACGATGCATTTCCCTTGCGATCGGAACCGCGTTAGATCAGAGGTCCGACCAGCCGCCCGAGGCCCTGCCGAAACCCGAGGCCCTGCCGAAAGATGCCCGTTCCGCCGGCCCATCCTGGCTTGCGCGTCGCTGCGCTCGTGCTTGTCGCTGCGGCGATGACCTCCCTGCTGGCTAGACCTGCGAGCGGCCAGGCGTTGCCGGTCCCTCCGGAGCCTCCGGGCGGGGGTGGCGGTCAAGCGCTTGCGCTTGCCACCACGCACATGGTGTCGGCCGCCAATCCTTACGCGACCGAGGCCGGACTGGAGGTCCTGCGCACGGGTGGCTCCGCGGTCGATGCCGCCATCGCCGTCGCGCTCGTGCTCAACCTCGTCGAGCCGCAGTCCTCGGGCATCGGCGGCGGCGGCTTCCTCGTTCACTGGGATGCGGTTCGCAAGGAGGTGCGCACCTACGATGGCCGCGAGACAGCGCCGGCGGCGGCCGATCCGCGACGCTTCCTGCGCGAAGGCCAACCGATGCCGTTCGAGGAGGCGGTGTTTTCGGGTCTGAGCGTGGGAGTGCCCGGCCTCGTGCGCCTGATGGAGCTCGCCCACCGGCGACACGGCCGGTTGCCGTGGGCGCGCCTGTTCGAGCCGGCAATCAGGCTCGCCGAGGAGGGCTTCCGCGTCTCTCCCCGGCTCAACCTGATGCTGCGGCTGCAGGGTGCATCCCGCTTTGCTCCCGCTGCCCGCAGCTACTTCTTCGACGACGTCGGCTCCGAGCGCCCCGTCGGCCACCTCCTGCGCAATCCCGAGTTCGCCGACACCTTGCGGCGCATCGCCGAGAGCGGCGCCGACGCGTTCTACAAGGGCCCGATCGCGGAGGCCATCGTCAAGGCCGTGGCCGGCGCTCCCAATCATGCGGGCGACATGACGCTCGCCGATCTCGGCGGCTATGAAGCGAAAGAGCGGCCGGCGCTCTGCATCACCTACCGCGCGCGGCGCATCTGCGGCATGGGTCCGCCCTCCTCGGGCGGGCTCACCGTAGCGATGACGCTGAAGCTGCTCGAGCCCTTCGATCTCGGTCGCGGCCCGCAGGCGGCCATGCGCACCGGAGCGCTGCACGTGATCGCGGAAGCCGAGAAGCTCGCCTACGCCGATCGCGACCGTTACATCGGCGACCCTGATTTTGTGTCCGTCCCTGCCGGCCTGCTCGACGACAACTACCTCGCCCAGCGCCGGCGGTTGATCGATCCGGGCTCGGCCATGGGGCGGGCCGAGGCGGGACGTCCGCCCGGCCTGTCGCAGCGCGCCTTCGGCGCCGACACCACGCTCGAGAACGCGGGCACCACACACTTTTCCATCGTCGACCGCGACGGCAACGCGGTGGCCATGACGGCGACCATCGAGCAGGCGTTCGGCGCCCGCATCTGGGCCGCCGGCTTCCTGCTCAACAACGAGCTGACCGATTTCGCCTTTCGGCCTGGCGATGAACGCGCGGGGCTGGCGGCAAACGCGGCTGCCGGCGGCAAGCGCCCGCGCAGCTCCATGGCCCCGACGCTGGTACTCGGCGCAGACGGCGAGTTCGAGGCGGCACTGGGCTCCGTCGGCGGCAGTGCCATCATCTACTATGTCGTCAAGGCGCTGGTCGCCCTTATCGACTGGCAGCTCGATGCGCAGGCGGCGGCCGCCTTGTTGAGCTTCGGCAGCCGCGGCACCGCCTTCGAGATCGAGGCTGGTTCCTCGACGGTGTGGTATGCACTGAACCTGCGCCCCCTGGGGCACCGCATTGCCCTAACGCTGCCGGTGTCGGGAACCCATATCATCGTTCGGCGCGGCGGGCTGCTGGAGGGCGGCGCCGATCCACGCCGCGAGGGCGTTGCCAGAGGCGATTGAGGGAACACCCCTCGATCGGAGAGCAAGCGGCACCTGGCGTGGATGCCGGCCTGCGCCGGCATGACGGAAGGGGAAGGGCGGTCGGGGCCGGCATGACGGATTTGCTTGGCGCACACGCTTGCGCCTGCCTCCACCGTGATCCCGACGCAGGTCGCGGCATCCCCACCCACCACGTCATCCCGACGCAGGTCGGGATCCACGCCAGCTTCGGCGCGCGCTCGTTTGATGACAACACTCACGATCAGCAGCCATCGGACGAATCGCCAACCTCCAGCGTAGAGCAAGCGGCGCCTGGCGTGGATGCCGGCCTCCGCCGGCATGACGGAAGAGGGCAACGTCATGCTAACGCACCGCGCCAGCGCCCTTTTCTCACCGTCATCCCGACGCAACCGCCGCTTACCCACCCACCACGTCATCTCGACGCAGGTCGGGATCCACGCCAGCTTCGGCGCGCGCTCGTTTGATGACAATACTCACGATCAGCAGCCATCGGACGAATCGCCAACCTCCAGCGTAGAGCAAGGGGCACCTGGCGTGGATGCCGGCCTGCGCCGGCATGACGGAAAGGGGCAACGTCACGCTAACGCACCGCGCGGGCGCCCTTTTCTCACCGTCATCCCGACGCAGGTCGGCATCCACGCAAGCTTCGGCTTGTGATCGTTCCATGACAGCGGCCGCCCGGACGAGGGCCCGGGCACCCTCGACCGGAGAGCAAGCTTGATCGACGGGCGATGTCGAGGGAATAGTGCGGTGTTTGAGTCTGCATTTGTGGGGGCGTCTTGGCCGGCGAGCTTGTCAAGGCTGTTGAGCATTATTTTGCCGAATTGCGCGACGCACGCCGCACCGGCGCGGGTACGCCCGAGCGTACCTATTATCCCGCCTTCGCCAACCTCCTGAATGCCATTGGTGCCGACCTTAAGGGCCGCGTGCTCTGCCTCTCCGACCTGGAGAACACTGGCGCCGGGCATCCCGATTTCGGGTTGTTCACGTCAAACCAGCTCCAGCGCGGCAAGCCGCGCAAGGGACAGATGCCCGAGCGTGGCGTCATAGAAATGAAGCCGGTCGAGGACGATGCTTGGCTGAAGGCCAAGACGGAACAAGTCACCCGGTATTTCGAAGCCTACCGGCTGGTCATCGTCACCAACCTCCGCGACTTCCTCATCATCGGCGAGGCGCCCAACGGCCGCCCCGAGAGGCGCGAGCATTTCCGCCTCGCCAAGGACGCCGCCTCGTTCTGGGAGCTGGTCTCGACGCCGCGGAAATCGGCCGAGCGCATCGGCCGCCCCTTCGGCGAGTACCTGAAGCGCGCGCTCACGCAGTCCGTCGCCCTTCGCGAGCCCAAGGACCTCGCCTGGTTTCTCGCCTCCTACGCCCGCGATGCATTGGAGCGGGTGGAGGCGAAGAAGGAGCTGCCGGGACTGGCGGGCATCAAGTCGGCGCTCGAAGAAGCGCTGGGCATGAAGTTCGAAAGCGAGAAAGGCGAGCACTTCTTCCGCTCGACTTTGGTGCAGACGCTCTTCTATGGCGTGTTCTCGTCCTGGGTGCTGTGGGCGCGGCAAATGCCGCCGCCGAGAGGGCGCTTCGAGTGGCGGCAGGCGATCTGGCATCTCCATGTGCCGTTCGTCAGCGCCCTCTTCCAGCAGCTCGCATCCCCCAAGCAGTTGCAACCACTCGGCCTCATGGAGCTGCTCGACTGGACCGAGGCCACGCTCAACCGCGTCGTCAAGGAAGAGTTCCTGCAGAAGTTCAACGACGCCGACGCGGTGCAGTTCTTCTACGAGCCGTTCCTGGAGGCCTTCGATCCGGACCTGCGCAAGGAGCTGGGCGTCTGGTACACGCCGAGCGAGGTCGTCACCTACATGGTGGCGCGCGTGGACAAGGCGCTGAAGCAGGACCTCTGCGTCGAAGACGGCCTGGCAGCAGAAAATGTCTACGTGCTCGACCCCTGCTGCGGCACCGGCGCCTACGTGACCGCCGTACTCCAGCGCATCGACCGCACGCTCGACCAGAAGGGTTTGGGCAGTCTCAAAGGGCAGATGGTGAAGAAGGCGGCGCTCGAGCGCGTGCTGGGCTTCGAGATCATGCCGGCACCGTTCATCGTCGCGCACCTTCGAGTCGGCAGCGAGCTACAGCGGCTCGGTGCAAGTCTCAAGGAGCACGAGCGTGCCAGCGTCTATCTCACGAATGCGCTGACCGGCTGGGAGCCCGAAAGCAAGAAGCCGCTGCCGTTTCCCGGCCTGGAGGAGGAGCGCAAGAAGGCCGAGCAGTTGAAGCAGGAGGCGCCGATCCTCGTGATCCTGGGCAATCCGCCGTACAACGGCTTTGCCGGGGTGACCATCGGCGAGGAGCGCGACCTGACGGAGGCGTACCGTAAGACCGAGCGCGTGCGAAAACCCGAAGGCCAGGGGCTCAACGACCTCTACGTGCGCTTCTTCCGCATGGCGGAGCGCCGCATCGTCGATAAGACCGGCCGCGGCATCGTGTGCTTCATCTCCAATTACTCGTGGCTCGACGGCCTTTCGTTTACCGGCATGCGCGAGCGGTATCTCGACGTTTTCGATGCCGTCCGCATCGATTGCCTGAATGGAGATAAGTACAAGACCGGCAAGACCACTCCCGACGGCAAGCCCGACCCCTCGATCTTCTCGACCGAGCACAATCGGGAAGGCATCCAGGTCGGCACGGCGATAGCGACTTTGGTGCGCAAGGCGGAGCACGAGCCGGCGAACGCCGTGGGTTTCCGCCACCTGTGGGGCACTGCGAAGCGGCAAGACCTACTTGCGACTGCAGAAACCGAGCCTGCGGATCTATACGAGACCGTCGCGCCACCGCTCGAATTGGGTTTGCCGTTCGTCGTAGCGGCCGCGGGCACGGGCTATTTCGGATGGCCCAAGCTGCCGGAGCTGCTCCCGGTGTCGTTTCCCGGTGTCCAAACGAAACGCGATATGTTTCTAACTGATATCGATCGTGACGCTTTGGAGCGCCGAATCGAAGCGTATTTTGACCCAACCGTGAGCGACACGGAGTTTTTTGCACGGGCTCCTGAAGCTGGTTACAAGACGGCGCAATACGATCCGATAAAAACGCGTGAGTATCTCAAACGCAGAGGAATTTTGCGCGAGAACATTGTGCGGTTTGCATTCCGTCCATTCGATACCCGATGGATATACTGGGAGCCAGAGACGGGTCTGCTCGGTCGCAAGGTCGAAGACTATTGGCCGCACGCGCGTTCCGGAAACCGAGCGATTGTAACGCAACAGCGGCCTCGCAATGACTGGTTTCCATGTCAGCTCATCTCGAAACTCGGATGTCTGGACCTGCTGGACCGATCGGCGACTATTTTTCCACTGACTAACCTTGCCCAATCTCTCGAAACATTCGTCAGTACTTGTCAGTTACAGTCCGAAGCCATTTTTAATCACATCGTCGCGATGCTCCATGCGCCTGCCTACCGGAGAGAAAACATAGGGGCTCTGCGGGTGGACTGGCCGCGCGTGCCGCTTCCCCGAGACGCCGCGACGTTGCGCGCCTCCGCTGCGCTCGGCGCCACCCTCGCCACCCTGCTCGACCCCGAGACACCGGCGCCGGGCGTTTCCACCGGCTCGCTCCGCGCCGGCCTCAAAACTCTGGGGCTCCCCACCAAGCGCGACGGCAAGAGCCTCGATGGCGACGACCTGAAGCTCACCGCCGGCTGGGGCTCCTTCCAGAACACCGGCGGCGGCAGCCGCATCGTCATGCCTGGCCGCGGGCTCGCCAAGGAGCGCGACTACACCGAGCCTGAACGCGCCGCGCTTGCCGCCGAAGGCACGGCGCTCGGCCTCTCGCTCGACGAGGTGCTGGCCCTCCTGGGGGACAAGACCCTCGACATCCACCTCAACGGCGACGCCTGGTGGTCGAACGTGCCGGCGCGCGTGTGGGACTACACGCTGGGCGGCTACCAGGTGATCAAGAAGTGGCTCTCCTACCGCGAGCACGACGTGCTGGGCCGCGCGCTCAAGCCTGAGGAGGCCGCCTACGTCTCCGAGATGGTGCGCCGTATCGCCGCTATCCTGCTGATGGGCCCGGCACTCGACAAGAACTATGCCGACGCGAAGGCCGCCGCGGTGGAATGGAAGGACGGCGCGCCCGTAGCGGACCCAATTCAGCGCGTATGAATTTTATTCACGGGCGAGTCGCTGCAGCTCTCGCCTCGCCATCCCGAATCACCGATGGTCGCTCCGGTCGGATATCTCGCACGGGGCAGCCATGTCGCACCACAATCCTTCGGATGCGTTCAGGGGCGGGCAGATGGAGCTCTTCGGCGGCGAGCCTCCCCCCGTCTCACGCTCCACGCCTGAGGAGATGCGCGCGTACCTGCACGCCCTGCTCGCCGAGGCGCGCGCCGCCTCGACCATGCCCTGGCCGAGAGAGAGGGCCCGCTTCTATCGCTTGCTCGTCCCACAACTGTCGTTCTGGCTGCCCGAGGAGGAGGGCGCGCGCCTGCGCGCCGCCTTCGCGGCGGAGCTGGCGCGGCTCGCGAGCGCGGGCACGCAGCAGGATGGTCGGGTTACACCGAGAAAGTAACCTGAGGCAGCAGAGTCCCTAGCGCTGGGTGGGCGCTCCACGCGCCACTCTCAACGCCCCGGCGAAGGCCGGGATCGACGCAGTTTTCCCGTCGCGGCACCTCCCGGCGAAGGCCGGGGTCCACTCCAGCTTCGGCTCGCCGTCGGGCAGTACGCCGGACGTGCTATGCTGTCCGCCGGTCTGGCGCTCTTGCGCCTCAATGCCGGACAAGACCCTGATGAGCCGCTTGAAGATCAACGTCGTCGGTGCCGGCATCACGGGCCTGTGGCAGGCGCTGACGCTCGCCAGGCGCGGCCATCGCGTGCGGCTCATCGAGGCGAGCACGCTGCCCTTTGCGGAATCGGCGAGCCGGTTCGCCGGCGCCATGCTCGCGCCCTACTGCGAGGCCGAGGGCGCCGAACCGGTCGTCCGCGAGCTCGGTCTGCAATCGCTGGCCAGGTGGCGGGAAACCTATCCCGGCCTTATCGACAAGGGCACCCTCGTCGTCGCCGGTGTGCGCGATCGAGCCGAACTCGTCCGTTTCGCCCGCATGACGGACGGCTTTGAGACGCTCGATGCGGAAGGTGTCGATGCGCTGGAGCCTGGCCTCGACGGCCGCTTCGCCGCCGGGCTCCATTACCCCAACGAGGCGCACATGGCGCCGCTGCCGGCCATGCATTTTCTGCTCGATGCCGTCCGTGCGGCCGGCGCCGAGGTCCTGTTCGGCGTGCGCTGGTCGGGCGAGCGGGGTGACGCCGACTACGTCGTCGACTGCCGCGGCCTGGCGGCGCGCCAGGAGCTGCCACGCCTGCGCGGGGTGCGGGGCGAGCGCATCGTGGTGCGAACCTCGGAGGTGCGCCTTTCCCGCTCCATCCGCCTGCTGCATCCGCGCCAGCCGCTCTACGTCGTGCCGTGGCAAGACGGCCTGTTCATGATCGGCGCCACCGTGATCGAGAGCGAGGATCAGGGACCGGCCACGGTGCGATCGGCGCTGGAGCTGCTCGGCGCCGCCTACGCTCTGCATCCGGCGTTCGGCGAAGCCGAGATCGTCGAGGTCGGCGCAGGGGTAAGGCCGGCGCTGCCCGACAACGTGCCAAGGATCATCGTGCGCGGCCGCACCGTTCACGTGAACGGGCTTTATCGCCACGGCTTCCTGATGGCGCCCGCGCTCGCCACTCTGCTGGCGACCTACCTGGAGGAGGGACGGTTGCGTCCAGACCTCATCGAGGTCGCCTGAGCAAGGCGCGGGTACCCTCTTTCATTCTTGCTCGCGACGATGCATTGTGCGCCCAGAGAGGTTGATGTGCCATGCCTGTCGGACGCAAGCCTGTGCTCGATCGGCCGGCGCGGAGGCGCGTCGTGATCAACGGAGAGCCGGTCGATACCGCGGCGCGCACGCTGGCCGAGCTGCTGGCCGAGGCGGGCTACGGGGATGCCAAGGTGGCGACCGCCCGCAACGGCGTGTTCGTCGCCGCCAGGCTGCGCGCCGAGACGGTGCTCGAACACGGCGATCTGATCGAGGTCGTGGCGCCGCGGGCCGGCGGGTGAAGCTCCTATGCAGAAGTCGCAATCCCGCGATGCCCGATCTGGGCCGCTCACGGTCTACGGCGTCGCCCTTACGTCCCGCCTGCTGCTCGGCACGGCGCAATACCCCTCCCCGCAAGTACTCGCCCGCGCGGTCGAGGCGGCGGGCGCCGACGTCGTCACCGTGTCGCTCAGGCGCGAGCGAGCCCGTGCGCAGGAAGGCCAGCGGTTCCTCGAGCTGATCCGAGATCTCGGTGTGCGCGTGATGCCCAATACCGCCGGCTGCCACACGCCGAAAGAGGCGATCGCCACCGCGCAAATGGCGCGCGAGCTGTTCGAAACGAGCTGGGTCAAGCTCGAAGTGATCGCCAATGACGACACGCTTCAGCCCGACGTGTTCGGCTTGGTGGAGGCGGCAACGGCGCTGGCCAACGACGGATTTCAGGTGTTTCCCTACACCACCGAGGACCTGAGCACGGCCGAGCGGCTGCTGGCGGCGGGATGCGAGGTGCTGATGCCGTGGGCCGCGCCGATCGGCACGGGCCGCGGCCTTGCCAACCCGTACGCGCTGCGCACCATGCGCAACTATTTCCCCGCCGTGCCGCTCATCATCGATGCCGGGATCGGGGCCCCCTCGCACGCGGCGGCGGCCATGGAAATGGGCTACGACGGAGTTCTGCTTAATACCGCCGTGGCCAAGGCCCACGATCCGGTGCGGATGGCGGCGGCTTTCCGTTCGGCCGTCGAGGCCGGACGCGCGGCCTACGAGGCCGGCCTGATCGAACCGCGCGACATGGCCGCGCCCTCGACCCCGCTTGCCGGGACCCCGTTCTTCGACCTCGAGCGCCGCAAATGAGGCAACATCTGCTCGACGTGTTCTACCCGATCGTGCCGGATGCGGATTGGCTCGCCCGGCTGGTGCCGCTCGGGGTGCGCACCGTTCAGCTGCGCCTCAAGGAGGCTTCGCCGCAGGAGGTGCGCCGGCAGATCGAGACGAGCCTAGCCGTCTGCTCGCGCCATGGCTGCCAGCTCATCGTCAACGACTACTGGCGCGAGGCGATCGCCACCGGTGCCGACTTCGTGCACCTCGGCCAGGAGGACCTGGCCGCCGCCGACCTCGCCGCGATCAGGGCCAAGGGCATCCGGCTCGGGATCTCTACGCACAGCCTCGAGGAGCTGGACATCGCGCTCGCCGCAGAGCCCGCCTACGTGGCTCTCGGACCGGTCTTCAGCACGCAATTGAAGGTCATGAAGTGGGCCCCACAGGGTCTGGAGCGGGTATCGGAGTGGAAGCGGCGGATCGGCAATCTGGCGCTTGTTGCTATCGGCGGCATCACGCCCGAGCGGGCGCCCGCGGTGATCGAGGCAGGGGCCGATGCGGTGGCGGCGATCACCGACTTCATGGCCCACAAGGACCCCGTGGCGCGGATCAAGGTGTGGCTCGCATGGGCGGACAAGGCGCGCCTTTGAGGGCGCCGCCCGAACGCCGGCGTTAGCCTGAGGCCGGAGCCAGGCTCGAGGCCGGGCGCGGGGCTGTGCCGGCACCGAGCTTCGGATCGCGCCGCCGCACGGCGAACGCGAGGCTCACCGCCATGAGAGCCATGGCGATGCCGAACGCCGCCATGAACCAGGCCTGCCACATACCCCAGCTGAACGCCGCGATGATCGAGGCGGTTGCAAAGCACCCAAGAGCATAAGGCATCAGCGCTCGCGATAGACTGGCTATCGCGTTGAGCAGGGCAAGGCCGAGCCAGGTCAGCAGCAAAGCGCCGACCGCACCAAGCTCATACCAAGTTTGCAGGTAGATATTGTGAGCATGCGGGCCGGTGCGCAGCGGGTACACATAGCCTGGTGGCGTTTCTTCGACGTCCTTCCGGTGCAGATCGATCGATTTGGTCGAGGCGATGCCCACCCCGAGCCATGGCCTTTTGGCCACCTGCTCGGCCGTGTAGCCCCACAGAATGATGCGCTGGCGGGCGGTGTGCGGCAGCCACGTCGCAAAATGCAGCGAGGCATCCCGATAGGCGGTGGAGACGATCGGCACGACCATGAGCGTCGCGGTGATCCAACCGGCGGCCAGCAGCCCGATCGACAACCTCGGCCAGTGCCGCGCCAGCAGGAAGACAAGCACCCCCGCCGGCAGCGCGACCAGCGAAGTGGTATGTTCCGACAGCCCGATCGTCAATGTGACGCTGGCAAGCATCGCCGATGCGGCGATCCGGCCCCACGGTGGAGGCAGCACGTACTGCGCGCTCAGCAGCATCGGCCACAACATGAGGGCAAGCGCCGCCATATTGCGATTGCTGGCGTACGCGCGTACCGCCTCCACGTCGCCGTTGGCGATGATCAAATGCCGCTCGGGCAAGCGGATGGCGGGCACCAGCCTGAACACCTCTCGTTTGATCCAGTGCCCGGCAAGTTCTTCGACGCAGAGGTAAAGCAGACCGACCGCAAGCGCGATGAGAAGCGTGGTCAGCAACCGCTCAAGCAGCCGGTCGCTGATCGATCGGGTGCCCGCGCAGACAATCCATACCGCGCCGGTGAAGGCGAAATAGAGCGTCACTTTGCCGATCGCCTCGCTGCGGTCGGCCGACCAGGCGACGGAGAGGAGCAGGTAGATGCCGAACGCGAAGGCTGCGAAGAGCATGAGGCCGTTGCCCTCCGCCTGCCGGCGCAGGTCGGCGCGCGAGACCGAGGCCAAGGCCGCCAGGGCGAGAGCAAGGAGCAGCGCGGGCGAACTGCGGGGCCCGATGAGGAAGGCGGCGGCCAGCACACCGATCAGCGTCAGCGCCACGGTCGTCATTCGCCCATTGGCGAGGCGATCGGCGTCGGCGAGCATGAGAACCTGGGTAACCCCGAAATCGTCCCGCACCTCTTACAGGCTTCTGCGAGCGCCGCGCAAGCAGGCCGCTCGCCCGCGCCCCGGGGCTTGATGCCTTCCGCCTCCCAAACGGATAAGGTTGGATGCAATGAAGGGTAATTCGCAACCGCTGGCAGCAGCCGACCGGTTCTTTCGACCGGCGAGCCATCCGCCGCTGCAGACTGGCCGGGTCGGCGTACTGCTCGTCAACCTCGGTACGCCTGAGGGCACCGACTATTGGTCGATGCGCCGGTATCTTGCCGAGTTTCTGACCGACCGTCGCGTTATCGAGTGGTCGCCCCTTTACTGGTATCCGATCCTCTACGGGGTCGTTCTGAATCGCCGCCCTCAGCGGGTCGGCAAGGCTTACCGGGCGATCTGGAACAGCGAGCGCGACGAAAGCTGGCTGAGGACCTACACGCGCAGCCAGAGCGAAAAGCTCGGCCGACGGCTCGCCGAGGTCCGCTCCGCGGTCAAAGTCGACTGGGCGATGCGCTACGGCCGCCCGTCGATACCGGAGCGACTGGCCTCACTCAAGGAGGCGGGCTGCGAGCGCATCCTGTGGTTTCCGCTCTATCCCCAGTACAGCGCCACGACCACCGCGACCGTCAACGACAAGGCGTTCGCTGCGCTGTCGCGCATGCGCTGGCAGCCGGCCGTGCGTACGGTGCCTCCCTACTACGATGACCCGATCTACATCGATGCGCTGGCCCGTTCGATCCGCGCGCATCTTGCCAAGCTCGACTGGAAGCCGGAGGTGATCCTCGCTTCCTACCATGGCATACCACAGAGCTACTTCGAGAAGGGCGACCCCTATTACTGCCATTGCATGAAGACCACTCGCCTGCTGCGCGCTGCGCTCGGGCTCGATGATGAGCGCCTCTTTGCGACCTTCCAATCGCGGTTCGGGCCTGAGGAGTGGCTGCAGCCCTACACGGATGCAACGGTGGAGCGCTTGGCGCGGGAGGGCGTGCGGCGGCTCGCGGTGGTCAATCCCGGCTTCGCTTCCGACTGCCTCGAGACGCTCGAGGAAATCGCCGGGCTCGCCGCCGAGAGCTTCCGTCATCACGGCGGAGAGAAATTCGCCCACATCCCCTGCCTCAATGACAGCGAGCAAGGCATGCGCGTGATCGAACACTTGGTCCGACGCGAGCTCCAGGGCTGGACCTAGAGCGCGGACATCTCAAAAACTCATGGCATTACAACACGATATGCGTTCCAATATTCATCATTTCTCAATCTCTTGTTAACCTGCCGTTCGGCTCTGCCGGATAACCATGGCATGCGGTTCGCTTGCGCCGTGCATCCTCTGAACGAATCGAGGCGATCATGGACTTCAATATCCTGGGTGGGCTCGGCATTTTCGGGGTTGTCCTGATCGTATTTGCGATTGCGATCGCCTGGAGCTGCGTGAAGGTGGTACCGCAAGGCTACAACTACACGGTGGAGAGCTTCGGCCGGTACGAGAAGACGCTGGAGCCGGGTCTTCACCTGCTGATCCCGGTGGTGCAGGCGATCGGTTATCGCATGAACATGAAGGAGCAGGTGATGGACATCCCCTCGCAGGATGTCATCACGCGCGACAACGCCATGGTCACCGTCGATGGCGTCGCCTTCTACCAGGTGCTCAACGCGGCCCGTGCCGCCTACGAGGTCGACCAGCTCGAGCACTCCATCACCAATCTCACCATGACCAATATCCGTACCGTCATGGGCTCGATGGACCTCGACGAGCTGCTCTCGAACCGCGACACCATCAATGCCAAGCTGCTGCAGGTGGTCGACGCGGCGACCGAAGCCTGGGGAGTGAAAGTCACCCGCATCGAGATCAAGGATATCGCCCCACCGCGTGATCTTGTCGACAGTATGGCCCGCCAGATGAAGGCCGAGCGTGAGAAGCGCGCCCAGATCCTCGAATCGGAGGGCATGCGGCAGGCCGCGATCCTCAAGGCCGAGGGCGAGAAGCAGGCGGTGGTGCTGGAGGCCGAGGGTCGCAGGGAAGCGGCATTCCGCGATGCGGAAGCGCGCGAGCGCCAAGCCGAGGCCGAGGCGAAAGCCACCGAGCTCGTCAGCAATGCGATCGCGGCCGGCAACATCCAGGCCATCAACTACTTCATCGCCAACAGCTACGTGAAGGCGCTCGAGGAGCTCGCCAGATCGCCGAACCAGAAGGTCATCATGATGCCGCTCGAGACCTCCTCGCTGATCGGCACCCTGGCTGGGCTCGCCCAGATCGCCGGCGAGGCTTGGGGCGGCGACGGCCCGCGCCCCACGGCCCCGCGCCGCGCAGGATCGGTGCCCCAGGTCTGATCCCGCGCCGGCAATGACAACCGGGCGAACGGCGTGCTAGGCACCGGCCGGCTGGCGGAGGATGGCACCATGCAAGCGATCATCGACTTCTTCTGGACCCTCGGCGCTTGGAACTGGTTCATCATCGCCATTGGACTGCTGCTCCTCGAGTTTCTGGTGCCGGGCGTGCATTTCATGTGGTTCGGAATGGCCGCCGTGGCGATGGGCGTGCTCGCCTTGTCATTCGACATCCCGGTTCACTGGCAGCTCATCATCTTCGCGCTGATCGCGCTCGGCGCCATATACGCAGTGCGCCGCTTCTGGCGGGCGGAGATGGTGGCAAGCGACGAGCCCAACCTCAACGTGCGGGGAGCCCAGTACATCGGGCGTATCGTGACGGTGGAGGAGGCCATCGCCGGCGGCCGCGGCAAGGTGCGGGTCGGCGACACGCTGTGGAACGCGGAAGGTCCCGACCTGCCCAAGGGCGCCCGCGTCAAGGTGACCGGCACCAAGGGTACCGCCCTGGTGGTGGCGCTGATTTGATCACACCACGCCAGCGCGCACCAGATCGTGCACGTGCACGATGCCGACCGGCTTGCCCTTGTCGACCACGAACATCTGCGTACGCTTGAGCGAGTTGATCTGCTCGAGTGCTGCCGAGGCAAGCATGTCAGGACGCAGCGTGTTCGGCTTGCGGGTCATGATATCGCAAGCGCGCGCGGAGAGCAGCTCGGCCCCCATGTGACGCCGCAGATCGCCGTCGGTGATCATGCCGGCGAGCCTGCCCTTGGCGTCGATCACGCCGAGGCAGCCAAAGCTCTTCTGGGTCATGATCACGATGGCATCCGACATCACGGTGTTCTCTGCGACCAACGGCAGCCGGTCGCCCTTGTGCATGACATCGGACACGAATTTGAGCTGAGCGCCGAGCGAGCCGCCGGGATGCAGCGCCTTGAAGTCGTGCGCGCTGAACCCCTTGGATTCGAGCAGGGCGATGGCGAGGGCATCCCCGAGCGCAAGCTGCATGGTGGTGGACGTGGTGGGCGCGAGCCCATGCGGGCAGGCCTCCTTGGCCTTCGGCAGCTCGAGCACGACGTCGGAGGCCTTGGCGAGCGCCGACTCGCGCCGCGAGGTGAGCGAGATCAGCGGCACGGCGAAGCGGCGCGAATAGGTGATGATGTTCTTAAGCTCCACCGTCTCCCCCGACCACGAGACGGCAAGGATCACATCCTGGCGCGTGATCATGCCGAGATCACCGTGGCTCGCTTCCGAGGGGTGAACGAAAAAGGCCGGGGTGCCGGTGGAAGCGAAGGTGGCTGCGATTTTCTGGGCGATGTGGCCGCTCTTGCCGATGCCGGTGACGATGACACGACCTTGGGCAGCCTTGAGCGTACGTACCGCATCCTTGAACGGCGCTGCGAGCGGTCCGGAAAGCTCTCCGGCAAGAGCCGCCAGTCCTTCCCCTTCGATGGTTAGCGTTCGCGCGGCCGAGGCCACCGTCGGGTCCAGCATCACTGTGCCCCGGGCGCCGGTGATCGATTTCAGCTTGCGGATGCTCAGCGCTGGCGATGACATTTCGTGCAAGTTCCCCCCGTGGTTGGCCGCCTAGAAGAATCGTCCCTGGCATCCTGCGTTGTCTAGCAGAGAGCACATGCGCGCCAAAGCGGCGGACCCCTCGTCATCGCTGCCTCAAAGCAACTTCCTAAGTTCCGCCTTGAGGGCCGGGCCCAGATCACTACGCGCGAGCGCGTAGGCGACGTTGGCGGCGAGAAATCCGATCTTGGACCCGCAGTCGTAAATGTTCCCGTCAAAGCGCACGGCGAAGAAGGGCTGGCCGACCGACTTCGCCAGCCTGATCATGGCGTCGGTGAGCTGAATTTCGCCGCCTGCCCCGCGCTCCTGTTCGCCGAGCAGGCGAAAGATCTCCGACTGCAGGATGTAGCGTCCGGAAATGTGCAGGTTGGACGGAGCGGTGCCGGCCGGCGGCTTTTCGACCATGTGGGTGATGCGGGAGACCTTGGCGTTCGCGTTCTCGACCCCGACGATGCCATAGAGATGGGTCTGATCGTCGGGCACGGGCGAGACCGCGATTTGGTTGCCGCCATAGGCCTCGTAAGCCTCGATCATCTCCGCCATGAACGGTTTCTCGGAATGGTGAAGCATGTCGGGGAGCAACAGGGCGAACGGCTCATCGCCGACGATGTCGCGCGCGCACCAGACGGCGTGGCCCAATCCCAAGGGGGCTTGCTGGCGGGTGAAGCTCGTCTGCCCGGCACCGGGCAGGTCGCGCATGATGAGCGCAAGTTCGCTGTCCTTGCCGCGCTCGGAAAGGAAGCACTCAAGCTCATAGGCACTGTCGAAGTGATCCTCGATTGCTCCCTTGTTGCGTCCAGTGACAAAGATGAAGTGCTCAATGCCCGCCGCCCGCGCCTCGTCAACCACGTGCTGGACCACCGGCCGATCGACCACCGGGAGCATCTCTTTTGGGATCGCCTTCGTCGCCGGCAGGAACCGGGTGCCAAGGCCCGCCACGGGAACAACCGCCTTGCGAATACGCCTTACCCGGCTCGGCATCGACCACCTCTCTACAGTCGCTGACCCTTCTTGGCCGCACGCGACGGCCGCTGAATTCACAGGCTGAATTCACAGATACTGCTTGAATTGTGCCAGATTGGGGGCCGCACCTCCAGGGCGGAATCAAGGAAACGAGCCGATCAGCAACAGGTTAAGACAGTCATGAGCGTGCTTGTCACGGGGGGAGTTGGCTATATCGGCAGCCACATGGTGCTCGAACTCGTGGATCGGGGCGAGCGCCCCATCGTTCTCGACAATCTGTCGACCGGGTTCCGCCAAGCTCTGCCAGCCGGGGTCGAGCTCGTTGTCGGGGATTGCGGCGACCCGGAGCTGCTAAGGACGCTCATTGAAAAACATGCAGTGGACGCCATCATTCATTTCGCCGGCTCGATCGTGGTGGCGGATTCGTTTGCCGATCCCCTTGGCTACTATCTCAACAACACGGTGAAGTCCCGCACGCTGCTCGAGACGGCCGTCGCCTGTGGGGTGCAGTTCTTCATCTTCTCTTCTACGGCGGCCGTCTATGGCCGCGCCGGCGCAGCGCCCATTGCCGAGGAAGCGCCGCCTGCGCCGATCTCGCCCTATGGGTGGTCCAAGCTGATGACGGAGATCATGCTGGCGGACGCTGCCAAAGCCCATGGCCTCCGCTTCGTGATACTTCGCTACTTCAACGTGGCCGGCGCCGATCCCAAGGGTCGCTCCGGGCAGTCGACGCCGCGCGCGACGCACCTGATCAAGGTAGCCTGCGAGACGGCCCTCGGCAGGCGCAGCCACATCGAGGTGTTCGGGACGGACTATCCGACACCCGATGGCACCTGCGTTCGTGACTACATCCACGTAAGCGACCTTGCTTATGCTCACAGCGCCGCCCTCGATCACCTGCGGGCCGGGGGGACGTCCGACGTCTTCAATTGCGGATACTCAAAGGGATACAGCGTGCTGGAAGTGATCGAAGCGGTGAAGCGCGCGGCCGGCCACGGCTTCGAGGTCCGTCTCGCCGGCCGTCGGGCAGGTGATCCGCCCTCGCTCGTCGCCCAGTCCTCCAGGATCCGGGCGGCACTCGGCTGGAAGCCCCGCTACGACGACCTCGACCGCATCGTTGCCGACGCGCTGGCGTGGGAAAGGCGCCTGGTTCGCACGTGCTGAACGGCCCTTCGGATGGCCGGCCAAGCGCCTCGGCCAAACAATCGCCTAGGGAATCGTTCACTACCCCGCCGGGTTGCACACGCCTCGAGCCGCTGTGGGCCGCCGCCGGCCCACGGGCAGCCGCTGGAGGGAGGATGCGAACGAGCCAAGCCAAGGCCGCCGCGGCTGCCGTCATGGCAATCGCGGCCTGGCTGATCGGGCCCGGCGCCGGGGCCGCCGACGAGGCCTTCCGGCGATGGGTAGAGGAGCTCTGGCCCGAGGCCCAGGCGCAAGGGGTTAAACGGGTCACCTTCGAACGCGCCTTCGCGGGCGTGGAGCCCGACCGGTCGCTGCCCGATCTGGTGCTGCCCGGCAAGAAGCCCAGCGAGGTAAAGGGGCAGGCCGAGTTCATCAGGCCGCCGCCGGACTATCTCAACCGGGATTATCTTGCGCGTCTGGCGCAGCAGGGCCGGGGTTTCATGGCCCAGTACGCCGATGCGCTGGCGAAAATCGAGAAAGAGATCGGTGTCGAGCGCCACGTCGTGCTCGGCATCTGGGGCCGGGAGACGGCCTATGGACGACACAAGCTGCCGCACCATGCCATCACGGCGCTCGCCACCCAGGCTTACCTCGGACGGCGCAAGGAGATGTTCCGCGCCGAGCTGCTGGCAGCGCTGCGGATGCTCGAAGAAGGCGTGATCGCGCAGGCAAACATGCGCGGATCATGGGCGGGTGCGCTCGGCTTGCCACAGTTCATGCCGACCGACTACTACGCCTATGCCTACGACCTCGACGGCGACGGGAAGAAGGACATCTGGAACTCCGTGCCGGACGCCCTTGCCTCCGCCGCCAAGCAGCTCAGGGACAAAGGTTGGATCAGCGGCCTTTCGTGGGGTTACGAGGTGGCGCTTCCCGCAGCCCTCGACTGCGCGAACGAGGGCCCGGATGCGGAGCGTCCGCTTAGCGCTTGGGTGCGGCTCGGTGTGCGCCGTGTCGAGGGCCGGGCGTTCCCGACCGAGGCGCTTGATGCTGTCGCCTACTTGATGATGCCGGGCGGCGCCTACGGCCCGGCCTTCCTCGTCACCGAGAATTTCAAGGCCATCCGTCGCTACAACATGTCGGACCTCTACGCGCTCTTCGTGGGCAACCTGTCCGACCGCATTGCCGGCGGAGGCGACTTCGTAACGCCGTGGCGGGACGTCAAGCAGCTTTCCACCGGCGATATAGAGGAGATCCAGCAACGACTGCAGCGCCTCGGCTATGCCATCGACAAGGTGGACGGCAAGATCGGTTCGGTAACCCGGCGTCAGGTGGGGCTCTTTCAGCGTGCGAGCCGGCTTCCCGTTGACTGCTGGCCGGGCCTTGCGACGCTCGCCAGGGCGCGCGCCGCGGAAGCCCGACCCTGACCGGCCATTTGACGCTCGCCGGCCTGCGGTCCTATCTGGTCTGGAAGCGGAAGGCTTTGCAGGGAGCTGCAATGATGCTCATGCGCGGGCTTTGTACGGGGCTGCTGGCGGCGCTGGTTGCGGCCGGACCGGTCGTGCCTGCTGCCGCCCAGACCGAGGCCTACGGCTCAAGCTACCTGCCGCCCTTCCCGCAGAACGATACCTATCGCCTGCAGGTCATCGGCGATTCGCTGGCTGAGGGTCTGCTGGAGGGTCTGCTGCAGGCCTTGGCCGGCGAGAACCGGCTGCAGATCCCGCGCCGGGTGCGCAGTTTGAGTGGCCTCACCCGTCCGGAGGCCGAGGACAGCCTGCGCGCTTTCGAGGAGTCGCTTGCCACCGACAGCATGCATATCGCCGTCGTCATGCTGGGGGCCTACGATCGAACTGCCATGCGGCTTGCCAATGGACGGCGGGTGTCCATCGAATCTGAGGAGTGGCGCAGCGAGTATGCCCGCCGTATCGATCGTGCCATGAAGGCGCTCAAGCGGCGCAATGTGGCGGTCTACTGGGTGAGCCTGCCCATCCTGCGCCGCGCGGAGTGGAGCGCGGACGCCTCCGCGATCAATGAGATCATCCGCGAACGGGCCGGCGCCAACGGCATCCGCTTCATCGATGTTTTCAACGAAACCGCCGACGAAACCGGCAACTACAGCGCCTATGGCGCCGACATCGCGGGCAAGAACCGGCTGCTGCGCGAGTCCGACGGCATCCATTTCACCCCTACCGGCAATCGCAAACTGGCCTTCTACGTCGAGCGCGAGCTGAAGCGCGATCTCACGCAAGCAAGCAACGAGCGCGCAACCCCGCTGGCCGGCAGCGAGAGCGAGCAGCGCCGTCTTGTTCCCGCGCCGGCCGCAGCCGCAGCCGATGCCGCCAAGGGAACGAGCGAGGGCAAGGCACCCCGTCAGGCCGGCTCTGCGCCCCGCTCCGGCGAACCTGGGGGCAGCACTCGGGCGGACAATACCAAGGTGTCGTTTAGGGTGCCGGGTGCCAGCGGACGCGAGGAGCAGGTGACGGTAGAGATCCTGCGACCGGCCATTCCGGCCTCGGTGATTGCTCTTGTCACGCGACGGGAGTCCGGAGACCGCGCAACCCCTGTCGGCGAAACGGTGACGGAGACGCTGGCGAACGGCGTCATGGTCATGGGCTCGCTCACGGTCACCGCCACGCCGAGCCTCAAGGGACAACGCCTCCCACCCACGCAGATGCCGTTCTTCCGTGTGCTCGTCAAAGGTGAGCGGCAGACGCCCCGCCCCGGCCGCGCCGACGACTTCCGCTGGCCGCGCGAGGACGACGTACCGCCGCCACCGCCCGAAGCGGCGGCCGCGCCGCCGCCCCCGACAGGGGGCCCCGGGGCAAGAGCGACCCCCCGCACGGCCGCGCCGCGGTCCTGAACTGCGCCGTGCCGGTCGAGCCGCGCCGGCCGCCGGCAAAGCGCGACCTCTGCCGCGTTTCCCTCAGGTTTTGCGCCGCATGTAAGGCCCGCCCGCAGCAGCGCGTCTGCCGCAGGCGATGGCCTGCATAGGATGGGATAGCATGCAGGCGCGAATCGGGCACGCAGAGGTGCGGGAGACCCAAGCCATGGATGCCGACAAGCTCGAAGCCCTCCGCAACAAATACACTGGTGCGGCCGCCGGCGAGGTGCACGATCCTGAGTTCAAGAAGGTCGTCGACCTCCTCTTCACCGGTGTCGAGCGCCGCGCCAAGCCCTATGCCGGCGTCAGCACATTGCTCGATGCGCCGCTGCGACTGGACGCGCCCTCTCTTGCCGATTTCGGCGGTCTCGACGTCGCCTTGGTCGGCGTGCCGCTGGATCTTGGTGTCACCAATCGCCCTGGCGCCAGGTTCGGGCCGCGCGCGGTACGCCAGATTGAACGCATCGGTCCCTACCACCATGTGCACCGTTTCGTGCCGTTGGCGGCGATGAAGGTTGCCGACGTCGGCGACGTGCCGTTCCGCAGCCGCTACAGCCTCGCCGACAGCCACGCGGACACCGAGAGCATGTTTGCGGCCGCGCGGCGCGCGGATGTGGCGACAGTGGCCGTCGGTGGCGACCACTCGATCAGTCTGCCGATCCTGAAGGCGCTAGGCGCCGGCCGACCACTCGGCATGCTGCACATTGATGCCCATTGCGACACCGGCGGGCCGTTTGAGGGCAGCAGGTTGCACCACGGCGGCCACTTTCGGGAGGCCGTGTTGGAAGGGGTTCTTGATCCGGAACGCACCATCCAGATCGGTATTCGCGGCCCGGCGGAGTACCTCTGGGAATTCTCCTACGAGAGCGGCATGACCGTAATCCATGCCGAGGAATTTGCGCGGCTCGGTCTCGAGCGCACCATTAGCCGCATTCGGGAGGTGCTGGGCACGGGACCGGCCTACATCTCCTTCGATATCGACAGCCTCGATCCGGGCTTTGCGCCGGGAACGGGCACGCCCGAGGTGGGCGGCCTCACGCCGCGCGAGGCGATGGAGCTCATCCGCGGCGCCGCCGGCCTCGATATCGTCGGCGGGGATGTCGTCGAGGTGGCGCCGCAATACGATGCGACCAGCAACACGGCTCAGGCCGCCGCGCAGATGCTGTTCGAGATCCTGGCGGTCGTGGTCCTGGCGGTGCAGCGGCGCAAGGGCGGGCGAGCGGCGGCACCCTGATCGAACTCATTCGCAAAAGTTCGATCTCGTCCGCTCCGCAAGGTCGAGGTGCAGGTGATTCCTGTGCGCTTCGTTTGCTTCAGGTCCCAACACCGTGCCGAAATGCCTGCAGGCGGCGGCATGCGTCTGTCGCAGAAACTGGCTACGCCGTGCTTCGCGGTCGGCATTTGGCAAGCCTGTTCCGCGGGTTTCCCGATTGGGACCTCCGAGCCGGTTCGGCTCTGCGAGCCCGAGCGTTGCGGCCTCATCCACGCCAGCGTTGTTGGACGACAGAGGTGAAAGGCCGAGCATGCTCTTCACCTGCGTGGCGATGATCGCCGTCCAGTTCGACTTACTGGCCCCGGTATGGTCGGCCGCCGCTGGCTGTGTCACCGGTTCAGCGGCGGCGGCCGATTTGCCGGCCGCTGCCTGATCCTTTTGCGCCGTCGCCTTCCGGGCCGCTTCGGCCGCGACAGCGCGTGCCGTCGGCCCCCAGTCAGCGACCACTCGCGCCGATTCCGCGTTGGCCGTGAGGAAGCCGCCGATGTCGAGGGCATTGGCGCGGCCGTGTTCGCTGAGCCTTGTCTTGGCCAACCCATAAGCGTTACGACAAGAATAAGAACTCATCGTCTCGATGCTGACGATCGGGGCGCCAAGCAGCTTGCGCGCCAAGGGCTGCACTTCCTCGCGCAGCCACGCATGCAACCGCTGGGCCATGTCGCAGGTTACCACCACGGGCGGCGACAGCACGACCTCGGGATCGCGGCCGAGCCTGATGAGGGTTATGGGAGCCGGGGCCCCGCAAGCCCCTTGCCGGATCGGCTCCTGCGGAATCGCCGTCACCTCGAGCCCTTTGAGCACGGCGGCGCAGCGCGCCCTGGCTTCGGCAACAACCGCGGGGGCCCACACCTCTCCCGAACCCTCGGCGCCGCCCTGTTGCGCCGGCTTGCGCGGCGGGATTGGCGGCACGGCAGGAAGCTGAGCGACCTGGCGCTGTCCTTCGACTGCGGCCGCGTTGACCACAAGCAACTGACCCCCGATCAGGGCAGCAAGCGCAAGTCTTGCCGGTTTCATCGGCCTGTCCATATCGTGAGGCGCCGGTGTGCCCGTTTCCGGCGCAGAGGTACGAATCAGTCCTTGAAGTGTACGTGCGCCGCGGGCGGTGTATAGCCCCCGCGGAAAGCCTGAGAACGGTGGGGCCGAGGGTCGATCTCGAAAAGAGCAGGAGGCTGGCGTTGGCAGAGAGTGCGGACGGGGCGGTTGGCATCGACATCGCCCGGCATGGCGCAGCCGGCCTTATCACGCTGCAGCGCCCCAAGGCGCGGAACGCGCTCGACGACGCCATGCGCCTGCGGCTCACAGAAGCCTTCCCGGCCTTCGCGCGCGATCCGCAAATCTACGGCGTGGTGATGAAGTCGGCGCTGGATGGCATGTTCTGTGCCGGTGGCGACGTGCGAGAGTTGGTGCGCCTGGCGAGAAGCGAGCCTGATCGGGCCCGCCGGTCCCTGGCGCGGGAGTATGCACTCAACTGGCTGCATGAGTGCTTCTCCAAACCGACGGTCTCACTGATCGATGGACCGGTCATGGGCTCAGGCGTCGGCATCACGCTCTATGGCACGCATCGTGTGGCCGGCGAGCGCTACCGCTTCTCCATGCCCGAAACCGCCATTGGTTTTTTTCCGGACGACGGTGTTGCCCACACCTTCGCGCGCCTGCCGCATGAGATCGGGCTGTTCCTCGGCCTGACCGGTCGCGCCATCGGCCCGGCCGACGCCTATCGGTTGGGGCTCGTCACCCACACCATACCGGCCGCACGGTTTGCCGAGATCGAGGCCGCCGTTGTCGAGGCCGATCCGATCGATCCGGTGCTCGATGCGCGCCACGAGGAGCCGGGCACCGGCGAACTCGAACGCTACGCGGGGATCATCGGGCGATGCTTCTCGGCGCCGACGCTACTCGAGATCATCGAACGGCTGCGCAGCGAGCCCTGCGCGCCGGAGTGGCGCGAGGGCGTGCTGGCCGACCTTGCCGGACGCTCGCCTCTCGCCCTCGCCGTCACCCTGGCCCACATTCGTCGAGCCCGCGACCTCGACCTGCGCCAGACATTGACCGTCGATTACCGGCTGGCCTGCCGGATGATCATGGCACCCGACTTCGCCGAGGGCGTCCGCGCGCGCCTGGTCGACAAGAGCCAGGCTCCACGCTGGCGGCCCGAGCGGATTGAAGATGTCAGTGACGCAATGGTTGAACGCATGTTTCAGCCTTTGCCCGGTGCCGAGCTCGTTCTGCCGACCCGCCAGGAGATGCAGGCCGCCCGCGTCTGATCGCTACCAGGCCAAATCCACACGCAACGGCGCAATAGATTAATGGAATGTTTAGTTAGACAGCGGGAACTGTACGTTTACTATAGGTATTAGGGTAAGTTTTATCGGCTCTGCACTAGATTTGCGACAATCCGGGGAAACCGGGAAAGCTGGCAACAAGCCGGCACGCGTCAGACCGAAAGGCAGGGCCATGAGTGTTGCATTGGATGTTGCGCGCCACCGCGCGCCGGCTATGGGCGGGGAGGCGTTCCACGCCGAGTACTTGCAGGCACTGAGGCTGATCGAGCGGCTGCATCGGCTGCTCCTCGATGTCATCAAGGACGAATTCGACCGCACCGGCGGCGCCGACCTCAATTCGGTCCAGGCGCTTCTGCTCTACAACATCGGCTCGAGCGAGCTCACCGCTGGCGAGTTGAAGACGCGCGGCTACTATCTGGGCTCCAACGTCTCCTACAACCTCAAGAAGCTCGTTGACATGGGCTACATCCACTACAAGCGGTCGGAAACCGATCGCAGGTCGGTGCGCGTGAGCTTGACGGACAAGGGCAAGCAGGCCTGCCAGGTGGTTCATAGGCTTTATCAGCGCCAGCTCGGCTCGATCGAGGCGGTGGCCGAGATCTCCGCGGACGACTTCAGGACCCTCAACCGCGCGCTCATGCGGCTCGAGCGGTTCTGGTCGGACCAGATCCGGTTCAGGCTATAGGGTGCATCCGCCGGAGGCCGGTGACAGCGGCCCGGTGCGCCCGACCTCCGGCGTTTTGTTGCGATGAGGCATCACGTTCCGATCTCGGCAACGCGGTGCGGGATTTCAGCCTTTTCATTCTGTGCTTGGCGTTGCACGCTGTGTTAGTGAGGACGCAGCGGGTGCTTCGTTTCGCGTCTGTCACCCACCGCTCGGCATCTCGATCGGGAACGGGGGGATCATGAGCATTTTTGCGCGTGGGGTCGTCGACTCCTTGCGGCGGATCCGCTGGCTCGACCTGCGACCTTCTTTTCGGACGGTTAGGAAGGGGCTGCTGGTCATCATGGCGACGATGGGCGCAGGCGCGGCGCCAAGCACCGCCTATGATGGCCCCGAATGGTCGCCCTTCCGGGATGCTTTCCAGGTGATGGCCAGCAACCGCAGCCACGAACGCGAGTTCGTGCGCGAGTGGGAGGCAAACCCGGCCAAGGGGCTGCCGACGCTTTCACCCGCCAATATCGAAGCGACGAAGGCTGCGATCAAACGCTACGCCAACATCGTGAAGATTGGCGGCTGGCGAGCGCTGCCCGATGTCCAGATGCAAGCCGGCACCAACGATCCTGCCGTCGCGCTGCTGCGTCAGCGGCTGATGCTGTCGGGCGATCTTAAGGAGACCGCGCTCATTGCCGAGCATTTCGACTACGCACTCGAGAACGCGGTCAAGAGGTTCCAGGCTTCGAACGGCCTGCCTCCCTCCGGCATCGTTGACAAGCGCACCATTGCCGCGCTCAACGTGCCGGCCACGGCTCGGCTGCGACAGCTTGAGGTCAATCTCGGCCGCCTCCAGGAGCTCACCCGCTCGACTGGCAAACGGTACGTGGTGGTCAACATTCCGGCTGCGCAGATCGAGGCCGTCGAAAACGACAAGGTGGTCTCGCGTCACGCAGGCGTGGTTGGCAAGATAGATCGTCCGACGCCAGTGCTGCGCTCGGCTATCCACCAGATGAACTTCAATCCGGAGTGGATCCTGCCGCCGACCGTCATCGAAAAGGACCTCATCCCGAAGGGGCGCGAGCTGCAGCGGGCCAAGCAGAGCGTTCTGATCAAGTACGGGATCGATGCCTACGACGGCAGCGGCCGGAAGCTTGATCCCGCCAAGCTCGACTGGAACTCGGGTCAGGTGCAGGGGCTGCAGTACCGCCAGCAGCCCGGCAAGGACAATCCGTTAGGCTTTCTTAAGATCAACTTTCACAACAGCTACTCGGTCTACATGCATGATACCCCGTCGGAGTCTTTGTTCGGGCGCAACTTCCGCGCCGCCAGCTCCGGCTGCGTCAGGGTGCAGGGGATCGAGCAGCTCGCCGCCTGGCTGCTCGCCGACGAGGGCTGGTCGCTCGAAAAGATCGTCGCGATGAAGGAGTCCGGCGAGCGCCGTGACGTCAGGCTGAAGCGGCCGGTGCCGCTCTATTTTGCCTACATAACGGCGTGGGCGACAGCGGACGGGGTGGTCCAGTTTCGCCGCGATCTCTACCAGAAGGACGGCCTCGGAGCAAAGGCGGCCGATTACTGAGCACGAGGCCGCCGCGAGAGCGCCTGCCCCTCACCTCCATCGATTGCGTGGCGCACGCAAGGTGCGTTATTTCTACTCATGTCTGAAGCGCCTGGCCCGGCCTATGGTCGGCGGACAACGACGGAGCGTAGGGTATGGATTACGAGGCCCGGTTTGCTGCGGCGCTGGCTGCCCTGAGGCAAGAGGGCCGCTACCGCGTGTTCGCTGATCTGAAACGGGCCTGCGGCGCCTTTCCGGACGCCCTGCACTTTTCCAAGCACGGTACGCGCAAGATTACGGTGTGGTGCTCGAACGATTACCTCGGAATGGGCCAGCACCCTGCCGTGCTGGCGGCCATGCACGAGGCCCTCGACGCGGTCGGTGCGGGCTCCGGTGGCACCCGCAACATTTCTGGCACCACGCACTATCACGTCGAGCTCGAGGCGGAGCTTGCCGAGCTGCACGGCAAGGAGGCCGCGTTGCTGTTCACCTCGGCCTACGTGGCCAACGAGGCGACGCTCTCGACGCTGGCCAAGCTGCTGCCGGGGGTCGTCGTTCTTTCGGACGAGAAGAACCATGCGTCGATGATCGCCGGCATCCGCCACGGCGGCGGCGAAAAGCGCATCTGGCGGCACAACGATCTCGCCGATTTGGAGGCCAAACTCGAGGATCTCGATCGCGATCGCCCCAAGATCATTGCCTTCGAGAGCGTCTATTCGATGGACGGCCACATCGCACCGATCGGGCCGATCTGCGATCTCGCCGAGAAGTACGGCGCGCTCACCTATCTCGACGAGGTGCACGCGGTCGGGCTCTATGGCCGCCGCGGCGGCGGCATCGCCGAGCGTGACGGGGTCATGGACCGCATCGACATCGTGAATGGCACGCTGGCCAAGGGCTTTGGCGTCATGGGCGGCTACATCGCCGCAAGCCGCGACTGTTGCGATGCCATACGCTCCTATGCCTCCGGGTTCATCTTCACCACGTCGCTCGCCCCGGCAATTGTTGCCGGCGCGCTCGCCAGCGTGCGCCACTTGAAGGTGAGCGGGGTTGAGCGGGCGCGCCTTCAGGAGCGGTCGCGCACGTTGAAGCGCCGCCTTACCTCTGCGGGCTTGCCCGTCCTCGACAACCCGAGCCATATCGTGCCGGTCATGGTGGGTGATCCCGTCCACTGCAAGGCGATTTCCGATACCCTGCTCGACCGGTTCGGCATCTACGTGCAGCCGATCAATTACCCGACGGTACCGCGTGGTACCGAGCGGCTGCGGTTCACGCCGTCGCCGCTGCATTCGGATGCCGAGATGGACCACCTGGTGGCCTCGCTCTCCGCGTTGTGGGCAGAGTGCCCGCTGTCCGAGGTGCCCGCTTCCTCGCTCGCGGCGGAGTAAGCATCGCATGCTGGATGCCACGCTCGCAGAGAGCGATCCGGAGCTCGCCGCCGCGATCGGCAAGGAACTCCGCCGCCAGCAGACCGAGATCGAGCTGATCGCATCGGAGAACCTCGTTTCGAAGGCGGTCCTCGAAGCTGCAGGCTCCGTGCTGACCAACAAGTACGCGGAGGGTTACCCTGGCCGGCGCTACTACGGCGGCTGCCAGTACGTCGACATCGCCGAGTCGCTTGCCATCGAGCGCGCCAAGAAGCTGTTCGGCTGCGCCTTCGCCAACGTTCAGCCAAGTTCGGGCAGCCAGGCCAACCAAGGGGTGTTCATGGCACTGGCCAAGCCGGGCGACACCATCCTCGGGCTGTCCTTGGCCGCTGGCGGCCACCTGACGCACGGCTCGCCCGTCAATCAGTCGGGCAAGTGGTTCCGGGCGGTCTCCTACGGGGTGCGCCGCCACGACCATCGCATCGATCTCGACGAGGTGAGGAGCCTCGCCAAGGCGCACAGCCCACGCATCATCATCGCCGGCGGCTCGGCCTATCCGCGCAATATCGATTTTGCCTCCTTCCGGGCGATCGCGGACGAGGTCGGCGCCTTCCTCATGGTCGACATGGCGCACTTCGCCGGTCTCGTCGCCGGCGGCGCGAGCCCGAGCCCGCTCCCCCATGCACACGTGGTGACGACGACCACGCACAAGACGCTCAGGGGGCCGCGCGGTGGCATGATCCTGACCAACGATGCCGACATCGCCAAGAAGATCGACGCGGCGATCTTCCCCGGCATCCAGGGCGGCCCGCTCATGCACATCATTGCGGCCAAGGCGGTGGCGCTCGGCGAGGCCATGCGCCCCGAGTTTAAGGCCTATGCCCGTGCCGTGATCGACAACTGCAAGGCCATGGGCGAGGTGCTGAGCGCGAGCGGCTTCGACCTCGTCTCGGGCGGCACCGACACGCACCTCATTCTCGTCGACTTGCGGCCAAAGAAGCTCACCGGCAACATCTCGGAGAAGGCGCTCGGGCGCGCCCACATCACCTGCAACAAGAACGGCGTACCGTTTGATCCGGAGAAGCCGACGGTAACCTCCGGAATCAGGCTTGGCAGCCCTGCCTGCACGAGCCGCGGTTTTGGGGTGGAGGAGTTCCGCGTCGTTGGGCGCATGATCGCCAAGGTGCTCGACGGCCTCCGCGCCAATGGCGAGGCCGGCAACGAGACCGTCGAAGCAAGTGTGAAACGGGAAGCCATGGCGCTTTGCGAGCGCTTCCCGATTTACACCTGAGCCCTGTCCGTGCCAGACCCTTGGGCGTCGACCCAAGCGATTCATGTGAGCAATGCCCATGCGCTGCCCGTTCTGCGGGGGCGAGGACACCCAGGTCAAGGACAGCCGTCCGACCGAGGAGCACGCCGCGATCCGCCGCCGGCGCGTGTGTCCGGCCTGTGGTGGCCGCTTCACCACGTTCGAGCGTGTGCAACTGCGCGAGCTGACGGTCATCAAGCGCTCGGGACGCAAGGTGCCCTTCGACCGCAACAAGCTGTCCCGCTCGGTCGAGGTTGCCTTGCGCAAGCGCCCGATCCCGGCTGAGCGAATCGAGCAGATGGTCTCGAGCATCGTTCGCCAGCTCGAAAGCACCGGTGAGAGCGAGGTCACTTCGGCCCGCATCGGCGAGACCGTGCTTCAGGCCCTGCGCGATCTCGACGGAGTTGCCTATGTCCGCTTCGCCTCGGTGTACCGCGATTTCCGAGAGGCCTCCGACTTCGCCGAGGTGCTGCGCGAGATCGCCCGCGATGGCGCGGCGGGGGACATGCAGCGCGAGGGTGCGGTACAGGCGGCGGTACCAGTCGCGATTAAAAAGCTCTGAGCCGCCGCCATGGCCGGGGTCCAGTCCGAAGAGTTCGACCGCCGGATGATGGCCATCGCCGTGCGGCTCGCGCAGCGTGGGCTCGGCAACGTGGCGCCCAATCCGGCGGTCGGAACGCTGGTCGTCGATGAGGAGGCGGGCGAGGTGATCGCTCGCGGCTGGACCCAGCCCGGCGGACGTCCTCACGCCGAGACGGAGGCGCTGGGGCGTGCCGGCACCCGGGCGAGGGGGGCCACACTCTACTCGACGCTCGAGCCCTGTTCGCACTACGGCCAGACGCCGCCTTGCGCCGATGCGGTGATCGCGGCGGGCATCAAGCGCGTGGTGGTCGGCATCGAAGATCCCGACCCGCGCGTGGCCGGGCGGGGGCTCGAGCGTATGCGCCGGGCCGGCATCGCGGTTACCCGTGGCGTGCTTGCGCGCCAGTGTGACTGGGTCGCGCGCGGCCATATCCTGCGCATCACCGAGCGGCGTCCTTTCGTGCAGGTGAAAATGGCGCTCGATGTCGATGGCGGCGTGCCGCGCGGCTCGCAAGGCCGGCCGAGCTGGGTCACTGGCGAGGCGGCGAGAGCCCACGGCCATCTGCTGCGCGCCCGGGCGGACGCCATTGCCGTCGGCCGGGTGACGGTCGAGGACGACGATCCGGATCTCACCTGCCGCCTGCCGGGGCTTCTCCACCGCACCCCTATTCGCGTCGTGCTGGCCGGGCGCGGCTTGCCCTCGCCGGGATCGCGACTGGCGCTGACCGCCGGGCGTCACCCCGTGTGGATCATCGCCGGACCGCATGCCGACCTGGGCGTGCGGACGCTTCTCGAGCGGGCCGGCTGCCGGTTCTTCGATGTCGCCTCGGTCGGCGACCGCCCCTGGCTGCCGGCGGCCATGGAGGCGCTGGTGGCTGCGGGCATCACGCGGCTGCTCGTGGAAGGCGGTCCGACCCTCTGGCGCGCATTTTTCGACAACGGTATTCCCGACGAGGTTGTGCAGTATCGGCGGGGCGAGAGGGGCGCGCCCGCAGCTGAGCGCGATCTTTTGGGTTATGTTCGGCGCGACATGTTCGAGCTCGTTTCCAGCGCGCGGATGGGCGGGGACGGGCTGTACGTATTTCGCCGCAGGCGAGGAGCGTGAGATGTTCACCGGTATCGTCACCGACGTTGGGGAGCTTGTGGCCCGCGACGGCGGCCGCCTCACCGTCCGCTGCGGCTATAACCCGGCGAGCATTGCCGTCGGCGCCTCCATCGCCTGCGACGGATGCTGCCTGTCGGTGACCAGCGTCACGCCCGCAGGCCGGGGCAGCGCGTTCACGGTGGAGGCTTCCAACGAGACCCTGTCCAAAACGACCATATCGGAGTGGCGCATCGGGCGCCGTGTCAACCTCGAGCGCTCGCTCAGAATGGGCGACGAGCTCGGCGGCCACGTGGTGACCGGCCATATCGACGGCGTTGCCCGCATCGTGGATATCCGCGCCGACGGGCCCTCCCGCCGCTTCACTTTCGACGCTCCGGAGCACTTAGCGCTCTATATTGCACCCAAGGGTTCGGTGGCCCTCGACGGCACCTCGCTCAGCGTCAACGAGGTCGCCGGCAACCGGTTCGGGGTCAACATCATACCACATACCTTGACGGTGACCACGTGGGGGGCGAAAAGCACGGGCGAGGCCGTCAATCTCGAGGTCGATCTGTTCGCCCGCTATGTGGCGCGCCTGCTCGAAGCGCGCAGGTGAGGTCTACTCGCATCGTACGTGAGGTACCCTTGGTGCCATGGCCGGACGCGCTCCACACCCGGAAGGGCCTTCGCTCCCGGTCGACCGGACCGGCCAGCGCCTTCTCGTTATAGAGGCTAGGTTCCACGCAAACGTGGCCGATGCCCTTTTGGAGGGAGCCGTCGCGGAGATCGTGGCGCAGGGCGCTGCTTACGAGCGGGTAACGGTTCCGGGTGCCCTCGAAATTCCGCAGGCGTTGGCAAGCGCCGCTGCGGCCGGTGTCATCCCGATGCGGGCACCCAACGCACGGTTCTGCGGTGCGGTGGCCTTGGGCTGCGTCATTCGCGGCGAGACCTCCCACTACGACATCGTCTGCCACAACGCCAATCACTGGCTGATGGAAGTCGCCACGCGCCACTGCATCCCGGTCGGCAACGGCATCCTGACTGTCGACAGCGAGGCGCAGGCTATGGAGCGCGCGCAAGGCGGGCGCGCGGGCAAGGGCGGCGATGCTGTGCGGGCCTGCCTTCGGCTGCTCGACATCGCGCGAGGATTCGAGAGGCAGAACGCGTGATGCGCCCGTCGCCCGAGGGCCCGATGCTCGAGCGCAGCGCGGCGCGGCTCGCGGCCGTCCAGGGCCTCTATCAGATGGACCTCGCCGGCACCGATCTCAACGCGGTCATCGATCAGCTTCTCGCCAATCCGATCGAGGAGGCCGAGGGCGAGTGCAAGGGCGAGCGAGCGACAGAAAGAGCGAACATCGACGCCGCCTTTCTCGGCGAGCTGTTGCGTGGTGTCGTGCGCCGCCAGCGCGATATCGATCCGGTCGTCGATCAGCAGCTCGCCGTCGGGTGGCGCCTTGCTCGCCTCGATTCGATCCTGCGCGCCATCCTGCGCTCGGCCGTCTTCGAGCTGATCGAGCGTCATGACATTCCCGCCCGCGTGATCATCAACGAGTACATCGAACTTGCGCATGCCTTTTTCGCGGGCGAAGAGCCCAAGGTTGTCAACGGCGTGCTCGACAAGCTGGCCCGCCGCTTTCGACCTCAGGAATTCACCGGCCGAAGCGGGTCATGACCAGGGCGGGCGTCATCGACAGCGAGGAGGCCCTGATCCAGGGGTTCCTGGCACCGCTCGCGGCGGGCGCGCCGGGTGCTCTCGGCCTTGCCGACGATTGCGCCCTGCTGGCCCCGCTCGCCGGCCAGGAGTTCGTGCTGAAGACCGACGCCGTCGCGGCCGGTGTGCACTTTCTGCCCGACGATGCGCCCGCCGACATCGCCTGGAAGGCGCTGGCCGTCAACGTCTCCGACCTTGTGGCCAAGGGCGCGGTGCCTGTCGGCTACCTGATGTCGCTGTCCTTTCCGCAAGCCCCTACGCATCGCTGGATGCAAGAATTTGCCGACGGCCTTGGCGAGGCCCAGCGCCAGTTCGGCATGACTCTCTTGGGCGGCGATACCGATCGGCGCGAAGGGCCGCTCTCGATTACGATCGCGGCCGTCGGCCGCGTCGCGCGCGGCCGCATGGTGCGGCGGGCGACGGCCAAGCCCGGGGATGTTCTCCTGGTCAGCGGCACGCTGGGCGATGCTGCGCTCGGCCTTCTCGTGCACGAGGATCGCAAACGGGCGCGCAGTGCGTGGAAGCTGGACCAAGCCGGGCTTGATTTCCTCGAGCGGCGCTACCTGAGGCCCGAACCCCGCCTGGGCCTCATCGGCCCGCTGCTGGCACACGCCACCGCCGCCATGGACCTGTCCGACGGCCTGCTCAAGGATCTCGCCCGCATGTGCCAGGCTTCCGGGGTCGGCGCGCGGCTCGTGGCGGGCCGCATACCCTATTCTCGGCCGGCGCGCCAGGTGATCGAACGGCTCGAGCCATGCAGGCGGGTCGGGCTCACCGGCGGCGATGACTACGAGGTTCTCGCGGCGGTGCCGCACCGGAAAGTCGAGCGGTTCGTTGCGGCGGCAGACGGGGCCGGCGTGACGGTCACCCCGATCGGGGAGATCGTGGCGGAAGGCGGCGTCAGCGTGCGCGGCGACGACGGCCGGCCGCTCACCTTTGAGCAGCTGGGCTACGACCATTTTGCTCGACCTCGGAGCGGCCCTGCGCGCCGCCGCTAGACCCGACGGGACGCGACGAAAGTGCGTATCCGCCCCGTGTTGCAACCGCGCCGGGCTTTTGGCATGGTCCGCGCGCGAATCAGGCTCACAGGGGTGAAAAGCCGGGCAGCGGAGCAGCCGTCCGGTCGCTTCGCCGCGATCTCACCCGGCACACAAGGGGCAGCTTCATGAACACCATCCTTTGGGGGGTCATCGCCTGCGGCGCGCTCTCCCTGCTCTACGCCGTCTACACCATCCAATCGGTGATGAAAGCCGACCCCGGCAACGCCAAGATGCAGGAGATCGCTGGCGCCATCCGCGAAGGCGCCCAGGCCTACCTCAACCGGCAGTACACGACCATAGGCATGGTCGGTTTCGTGATCTTTCTCGCTGCTTTCTACCTGGGCTGGCAGGTGGCCGTCGGCTATGCCATCGGCGCGGTCCTGTCGGGTGCGGCCGGCTACATTGGCATGAACGTGTCTGTGCGCGCCAACGTGCGCACGGCGCAGGCCGCCACCCAGTCGCTGGCGTCGGGCCTTGACATTGCCTTTAAGGCCGGCGCGGTCACCGGACTGCTGGTCGCCGGCTTGGCGCTGCTGGGCGTGGCGGTCTATTACACCTTTCTCACGCTCGGCCTCGGCTTCGGTCCCGCCGATCGCGGCGTCATCGACGCGTTGGTGGCACTGGGCTTTGGTGCCTCGCTGATCTCGATCTTCGCACGTCTCGGCGGCGGCATCTTCACGAAGGGCGCCGACGTTGGCGGCGATCTGGTCGGCAAGGTCGAGGCTGGCATACCCGAGGACGACCCCCGCAACCCGGCCACCATCGCCGACAATGTCGGTGACAACGTCGGTGACTGCGCCGGCATGGCAGCCGACCTGTTCGAGACCTACGCGGTGACGGTGGTCGCCACCATGGTGCTGGGCTCCATCTTCTTCGCTGGCCAGTCGGCACTGCAGGCCGTCATGGCATATCCGCTGGCGATCGGTGCGGTCTGCATCGTCACCTCGATCATCGGCACCTTCTTCGTGAAGCTCGGCGCCAACAACTCGATCATGGGCGCGCTCTATCGTGGTTTCATCGCCTCGGCCCTGCTGTCGATCCTAGGGCTTTATCTGGCCACCCAGTTCGTGCTGGGCGGCTGGGGCGAGATCGGCACCGCCGCCGGGCAGCCGATCACTGGCACCAATCTCTTCATCTGCGGCATCGTCGGCCTCGCTGTCACCGGCTGCATCGTGTGGATAACCGAGTACTACACGGGCACCGGCCTGCGTCCGGTGCGCTCCATCGCCCAGGCCTCGGTTACGGGCCACGGAACCAACGTGATTCAGGGCCTTGCCGTATCGCTGGAGGCGACCGCCCTGCCCACACTGGTGATCGTGGCCGGCATCATAATCACCTACAATCTGGCCGGTCTCTTCGGCACCGCGATCGCGACCACCACCATGCTCGGGTTGGCAGGCCTAGTCGTGGCGCTCGACGCCTTCGGACCGGTCACCGACAATGCCGGCGGCATCGCCGAAATGTCCGGCCTACCCAAGGAGGTTCGCAAGTCCACCGATGCGCTCGATGCGGTCGGCAATACCACCAAGGCGGTGACCAAGGGCTACGCCATCGGTTCGGCGGGTCTCGGCGCGCTCGTGCTGTTTGCGGCCTACAGCTACGACCTGCAGCACTTCACGCAGAATCCCGAGCGCTTCCCGTATTTCAAGGGCGTCGATCCCGATTTCTCGCTGTCCAATCCTTACGTCGTGGTCGGTCTCTTCATTGGCGGTCTTATTCCCTACCTGTTCGGCGGCATCGCCATGACGGCGGTGGGCCGGGCCGGCGGCGCCATTGTCGAAGAAGTGCGGCGCCAGTTCCGGGAGAAGCCCGGCATCATGCAGGGCAAGGACCGGCCGGATTATGCGGCCGCGGTCGACCTGCTGACCAAGGCGGCGATCCGCGAGATGGTGGTGCCTTCGCTCCTGCCGGTGCTGTCTCCGATCGTGCTCTATGTGGCCGCGTACTACGTCGCCGGCGGGGGTGTGGCGGGCAAGACCGCGGCGCTGTCGGCGGTCGGTGCCATGCTGCTCGGCGTCATCGTCAATGGCCTGTTCGTGGCGATTTCCATGACCTCGGGCGGCGGCGCCTGGGACAACGCGAAGAAGATGATCGAGGAGGGTTTCGTCGACCGCATGGGCGTGAAGCACGTCAAGGGCTCGGAGGCCCACAAGGCGGCAGTCACCGGCGATACGGTCGGCGATCCCTACAAGGACACCGCCGGCCCCGCCGTGAACCCGGCGATCAAGATCACCAACATCGTCGCGCTGCTGCTGCTCGCCGTGCTAGCGCACTGAAGCCGGGCTTGGCGAGCCGTCATCCGCCAAACAACTGCTTCTGGCCGAGGTTACGGAACATCTGCCGCAGTAAGCTCTCGTCGCGGGTGTCGGCCGGCGGCGTCGTCCGGCTGATGAAGTCGAACACCTTGCCGTCCTTCAACCCGTAATGGGCGACACGTTCAACCGTGCCGTGCTGGGAGAAATAGACGGCGAGCACCTTCCGGTCGATCTCCGTCGGCGTGAGGAACGACACCTGCGAGGTGGTACTCGATATGTAGTAGTAGGCGTTGCCCCGGCCGAGCGTGGCGGTGGTTGCCGGCGAGCCCAGCACTGACCTGACCTGCTCCTGGGTCATGCCCGTCTGGACCTGCTCCACATCCTTGTCCCGGAACTGGTGGCCGTGCTTGGTGATGATGGGCGAGCAGGCCCATAGACTGAATGCGCACAGGGCCGCACACGCGAAAGGGTTTAGGCGCCCACGGCGCCGCGGCACCGGCTGCCGTTCCTTTGCGCTGATCGCTGGCCCGTCCCTGCCCCGGCCCATCACTGATCCGTCCCCGGAATCGCTTGCCCTCCGCGCTCAGCCCCCTTATCGGGACGCTCGGGCATTTGCAACGCCTGCTTCACCCCGAGCAGCCGTCGGATACCGACTGAACGTGGACGCCCCCATGCCCCTGTGGAGCTTCTTCGGCGAACGAAGTCAGCTCAAGCGGAGCGCAACAGAGCTTTATGGCTCGATCGTGGCGCAAGCGCGCGCTCCGGCGCCCTATCGCGCCCTAAAGGTGCCCGATACGCCAGAGGCCAGGCTCGAGATGCTCATGCTCCATTTGGCGCTCGTGCTGCTGCGGCTCTCAACGGACGGCGTCGGCCATAGCGGCGGCAGAAGAGCACGGGAACGCCTTGCGCGTGCCTTGCTCGAGGCCTTCGTCTGCGACATGGACGTCTCTATGCGCGAGTTGGGGGTCGGGGATCTCTCCGTGCCCCGCCATGTAAACAAGGCCGTCGCGGCCCTATATGAGCGTACGCGCGACTACGGTGCGGCGCTTGCCCGCTCGGACGACGGGCTCGAGGCGCTCATTGCCGCCCGCGTGTTCGCCGGCGGTATGCCCGGGGCCGCGCAACCGCTGGCCGTTTGGGCGCGAGGCGCGAGTGAGGCGCTGGAGCAACAGCCGATTTGCGAACTGCTGGCCGGCCGCGTGAACTTTCCCGGGTGGCCGCCGACCCAGGGCGGTGGCGGCGAGAAATGAGGACTGCCCTATGACGTCGCCGCCGAACCTGCCGCTCGATTGGTCGCATGCCGTCGGCGAAATCCCGCGCGAGGGGCTTCGCGTCGTGCGCACTGCCACCGGCCAGGAAGCAGCCCGTCTCGGCGCGACCCTGGACGTCCTCTCCTGCGAGAGCCTGGAGGTCAGCTATCACATCCGCCCGATAACGCACGGAAGGTATCGGGCCGAGGGACGGCTCACGGCGGTGCTCGAGCAGAGCTGCGTGGTGACGCTCGCTCCCGTCCGATCGGTTGTCGAGGAGCCCATCCGCGTCGAGTTCTGGCCTGCCGATCAGCTTGCGCACTCCTCCAACGTGGACCTCGAGCACAGCGTGCTCGAGGGAGAGGAGGTGGAGCCGATCGAGAACCATCGCCTGGAGATCGGACGCATCGTCTATGAGATCGTCTCGGCGGCGATCGACCCCTATCCCCGTGCCGAAGGCGCCGAATTTGTGTGGGCGGAGGAAGGGGGCTCCGAAGCTGCACAGCGCGGCCACAGCGGTCCGTTCGCGGCGCTGGCAAAATGGAAGGGCAGTGACCAATGACGTGCTTTGCGGGCAACGCTCAAGCCCCGCCACCGCCCGTCGTCGCGCTAGAATCCGGTTGTCACAGAGCGGTAAACGGTTAAGGTGCCGCCCCGTTCCGCGCCGACCGGACGACTCGGCATGGGGCCGGCCGTTCGGGCACGCTGCCGCTTTGCTACTGGGGTGCATTCCCCGATGACTGCGTCGTGTACCGTTGCGCTCGACGCCATGGGCGGTGACTTCGGCCCCGAGGTGGTGATCCCGGGCGCCTCGATTTCGCTCGTGCGCCATCCGCAACTCGAGTTTCTGCTGTGCGGCGACGAAGGGCGCATCAAGCCTCTGCTCGGCAAGTATCCCGAGCTCGCCCGGCGCTCGCGTGTTCTGCACACGAGCACCGTGATCGAGATGGATGACAAGCCGAGCCAGGCCTTGCGTCGCGGCAAGGGCACCAGCATGTGGCGCGCCGTGGAGGCGGTGCAGAGCGGCGAGGCCGCAGTGGTCGTCTCGGGCGGCAACACCGGCGCGCTGATGGCGCTCGCCCGTCTCCTGCTCAAGCCGATCGCTGACATCGAACGTCCGGCGATTGCCGCCCTCTGGCCCACCGTCAAGAGCGAGTGCATCGTGCTCGACGTAGGTGCCAACATCGGCGCCTCGGCCCGCCAGCTCTGCGATTATGCGCTGATGGGCGCGGCGATGGCGCGTGCGCTCTTCCACTTGGAGCGCCCAACGGTCGGTCTCCTCAATGTCGGGGTGGAAGAGATCAAGGGCGTGGAGGAGGTCAAGCAGGCGCATGCCTGGCTCAAGGAGATGTCCGACCTGCCAATCGACTACCGTGGCTTCGTGGAGGGGGATGCCATCGGCCAGGGTACGGTGGACGTGGTTGTGGTCGAAGGCTTTGCTGGCAATATCGCTTTGAAGACCGCCGAGGGCACCGCCCGCCAGATCGCCCAGTATCTCAAAGATGCCATGAGCCGCTCGGTGTGGTCGCGACTGGGGGCCATGCTGGCCAGCGGTGCGTTTACCGTGTTGCGACGGAAGATGGACCCGCGGCGGGTCAACGGCGGTACGTTTCTCGGTCTCAACGGTCTTGCGATCAAAAGTCATGGGGGAACCGATGCCCTCGGCTTTGCGAGCGCGATCGATCTCGGCTACGACATGGCGGAAAGTCAGCTCCTCGTGCGCCTTGCGGCGGATTTGACGACCTTCCACGGCAAGCTCGGGGCTTCGGCCGCACCATGAATGCCGCGGAATTGGGCGCTCTGAGACCAGAATGGCGGTCGAGGGGAAGGCCGCCAGGAGAATCCGCGCCGATGAGAGCGAGGGGGAGTCCGTGACCGTCATTCGATCCGTGGTCAGGGGGGTGGGGTCTTACCTGCCCAAGCGCGTGCTCACCAACCACGACCTGTCGAAAATCGTCGACACCTCCGATGCGTGGATCACGGAGCGCACCGGCATCAAGGCGCGGCACATCGCGGCCGACGGGGAACTCACGTCCGATCTCGGGGTCAGGGCCTGTCAGCGTGCCCTGGACAACGCCGGACTGTCCTCGGGGGACATCGATCTTGTGATTTGCGCCACCGCCACGCCCGACCGCACGTTTCCCGCCACTGCCGTTCGCATTCAGTCGCGCCTCGGCATCTCGCGTGGGGCCGCATTCGACCTGCAGGCGGTGTGTTCCGGGTTCGTGTTTGCACTCGCCAGCGCCGACAGCTTCCTCAAGACCGGCCGGTTCGAGCGGGCTCTGGTGGTTGGCACCGAGACCTTTTCGCGCATTCTCGACTGGCAGGATCGCTCCACCTGCGTGCTGTTCGGCGACGGTGCGGGCGCGGTGGTGCTCGAGGCCATGCGACAGGAAGGGACCCGTGACGACCGCGGCATCCTATCGACCAGGCTCCATTCCGACGGCCGCTACGAGGAGCTGCTCTACGTCGACGGCGGACCTGGATCGACGCGTACGACCGGCCATCTGCGCATGAACGGCCGCGAGGTGTTCCGTCACGCTGTCAACAAGATCTCGGACGTCATCGAGGAAACGCTCGCGGAGCACGGCTTCGCACCTGGCGATGTCGACGTCTACGTTCCGCACCAGGCAAACGCCCGCATCCTCGACGGCATCGCCAAGAAGCTGAAGGTCGATCCCGAGAGGATCGTGATGACACTGTCGCGGCACGGCAATACCTCCGCCGCCTCCATTCCGCTGGCCCTCGACCACGCGCTGGCGGCCGGGCGTATCGAAGAGGGCAGCCTGGTGCTGATGGAGGCCATGGGCGGCGGTTTCACCTGGGGCGCGGCGCTCGTGCGCTGGTAAGCTCGCGCCGTCGCCAGCCATGCCGGCGCGCGGCGCCAGGGCAGCGTCCGCCCGGCGCCACAACATGACGAAAATCTGTTTGCAATCAGCCTCTTGTGATTGACCCCGCCCGGCTGCCTCGCTAGCATCGGTTAAGCGTGTGGGACTTGGGGAGGGCGTTTCATGGGTGGCAAAACGTTGACGCGTGCCGATTTGGCAGATGCGCTCGTACAGAAGGTCGGACTGCCTCGCAACGAGTCGCATGAGATGGTCGAGATGGTCCTGGGGGAGATTTCCGACACGCTTGCCCGTGGCGAAGGCGTGAAACTGTCCTCGTTCGGCTCGTTCGGCATCCGCCAGAAGGGCCAACGTATCGGGCGCAATCCCAAGACCGGCAAGGAGGTCCCGATCACGCCGCGCCGCGTCCTGGTGTTCCGCCCGAGCCACATCATGAAGGGCAGGATCAACGGCAAGCTGGCGCGGCGGCGCGTCAAGGCCGCTGAGTAGCAATGGCGTTGCCTGACGATCAGTATCAACACCGATCGAGACGAGGGCGAAGGTGGGCAAGGCGGCCGATGCGTTTCGCACCATCAGCGAGGTGGCTGACGAGCTCGATGTTCAAAAGCACGTCCTGAGGTTCTGGGAAAACAAGTTTCCGCAGCTTCATCCGATGAAGCGGGGTGGCGGCCGACGCTACTATCGGCCCGAGGACATGGACCTGCTGCGCGGAATCCAGCACCTGCTGCGCAACGAGGGCTATACGATAAAGGGCGTGCAGAAGATCCTGCGCGAGCAGGGCGTGGATGAGGTCAAGCGCTGCTGGCAACGACCGGCGGGGCTCAAAGGGGGAACAGGCGAGGGCAAGCCGAAATCGCCCGGGCGGCGTAAGGGCGCACGGGGCGAGGCGCGTGGGCGCCCCCACGCCTCAGCCGCTCCCGGTCCCGCCTCGCAGCGCGTGATCGCGGCGGCGATCCGCGAGCTCGAGGTGTGCCGCCGCGTGCTTACGGAATCTGCCGCAGGTGGTGCGAGCCGGCGTGTCGGCAGCCGCGCGCGTCAGCGCGGATGACGAGCGGAACCGATCCGCGGATCTGGCTGCTCGATCTGGAGCGACTGCGGCCTGCGCTCGAACGCGCCGAGCAGCGCCTTGGTCTGCTGGCCGCGGACGAGCGCGACGATGGCGCCATGGGCAGCGGCGTCAGCGGCCGTAACCGGCGGGCGGTCCGCATCGCGCTACGGCTGCTGCTCTTGCGCGAAGGCGTGGGCGAAGCGGCGCTCGGGCCGTTGGCTCGCGGCCCTACCGGCAAGCCTTCGCTCGCTGACACCGGCATCGAATTCAGCGTCTCACACGCCGGCCAGAACGCGCTCATAGCGTTGAGCGGCAACGGACCCGTCGGCGTCGACCTCGAATGCTGGCGCACGGTGCACATCCATGAGCCGCGCCGCTCGCAGATTGCGGCGGCGGCCGCTGCCATAGCACGCCGGGCGGAGGATGGTCGGCCGACCCCTGGAGAGTTGGACCGGGCGCAGCTGCTCAGTGCCTGGACCCGGCTTGAGGCCTGGGCCAAGGCACGCGGCTCTGGAATCGGCGTGCTGCTCACGGACCTGGGGCTCCTGGGGCCGGGCTCGCGCCGGGTCTCGCCCGAGGCTGCCGCCGAAAGCGCGCGCCGGCTTGTGGCTCTGGAAGGCGTGGCCGTCGCCGATCTTTGCCTGCCAATCGGCCTTTTCGGCGCGGTGGCGGCGCGCGCCGGCGCGCTGCTCGCGAGCCCGGCGGTTGCCGACCTCACCGAGGAGGATTGGCCAGAGGCGCCGAACGACGCCCGATGCCGTTGACCGCGCACTGGCGGCGGGGCAAAAGGTCGTAAGGCTCGGAGCGTAGCGCAGCCTGGTTAGCGCACCAGTCTGGGGGACTGGGGGTCGCGAGTTCAAATCTCGCCGCTCCGACCAATGAAATCGCAGCCCAGCTGGAATTGCCGTCGTGCGGGGCGAGGCTTCTCTCGCTGGCAAGTGGACTGCTGCGTCAGGCGAAGGTGCTGGCGCTCGCGGCGCTAGCGGCCTTTTCCCGCGTCCTCCGCACTGAGCGCCAGGCCGCGGGGCCGTGCTGGCACCAGGCCGCCGAGCGGGGTGGCTGGTGCCGCCTTGCCGATCGGCGCCATCAGCTCCTTGCGCGCCTCGACCATGATGACGCCGCCGAAGCGGTGCGATAGGCGCGAGCCGATGCGCTCGAAGGCGGTCGCTGACTTCAGCAGCACCGGCCGCTCGATCGGCGGCACGTAGAGGGCGTTGGTGACGTCGAGCGGCGTGAACAGGGCATCGGCCAGGAGCCGCTGAAGCTGGCCGCGGCTGTAGGGCCGGCCCTGACCGAAGGGCGTGGTGTCGAGCCGAGCCCACACCCCGGAACGGTTGGGCACCACGATCAGCAGCCGCCCCTCGGGGGTCAGCACCCGCCACACCTCGCGCAGCAGCGGGCGGGGCCGCTCGGCAACCTCCAGGCAGTGCACGGCGAGCAGGCGATTGACCGAGCGGTCGGGCAGCGGCAGGTGCTCCTCATCGACAAGCACCGTGAGGCTGGGTGCAGTGCTCGGCCACACCAGGGCGCCCTGGCTTGCCGGCATGAACGATCCGATGCGATCGGCCTCACCACGGAAGGCGCCGAGATAGGGCGAGGGGAAGCCGAGCCCGATGAGCGTCTCGCCGTTGAGCCCGCGCCAGCGCGCGCGGATGCGGGCAAGCAGCAAGCGGCGCACGAGCTGGCCCAGCGGCCGCTGGTAGAAATCGCGGAGGTCGGCTACGGCAAGCTGCATCCGGCTGCGATTCTTCTCGCCCCGACGTCCGGGGTAGCCCTATGATGCACCGAATTTCGACCAGCGGGCAGACGGTTGCAATCGGTTCTCCCGGTGCTAGGTTCGCCCTGATACGTTGTCGGCGCCGTTTCTGCCGTGAGCCAGCAGGGCGATGCGGGCGCGTCCATCGCGCGGGTGGGGCGGGCCGCGTCCAGAGGAGCCGGGCATGGCCGATCCCGAGATCCATCAGTTCATCTGCCTTTCCGACAACTACGGGGTGCTGTTGCGCGAACCCGGATCGGGCGTCGTCGCCTCCATCGATGCTCCGAAGGCGGAGGAGGTGGCGGCCGCCCTGGCCGTCAAGGGCTGGCGGCTTACACACATCCTCACCACCCATCACCATTGGGACCACACCGACGGCAATTCGGCGTTGAAGCGTTCGACCGGCTGCACGATCATCGGGCCCAGGGGCGAGGCTGCGCGCGTTCCTGGCATCGACAAGAGGGTCGGCGAGGGCGACACCTTCATGCTGGGCGGGCTCGAGGTTCGGGTGCTCGACACGCCGGGGCATACCGCGGGGCACATCAGCTACTGGCTGCCGGCTGCAAAAGTCGCCTTCGTCGGCGATACGCTGTTCGCCATCGGCTGTGGCCGCGTCATCGAGGGCACGCCGGAGATGATGTGGCGCTCGCTTGCCAAGCTCAGGGAGCTGCCGCCGGATACGAGCCTCTACTGCGGGCACGAGTACACGCTCGCCAACGCGCGGTTTGCGCTCACCATCGAGCCCGAGAACGCCGCGCTTGAGGCCCGCGCCAAAAAGGTCGAGGCGCAACGCAGCAGAGGCGAGATGACGCTACCGACCACAGTGGCCCTCGAACGCGAGACCAATCCGTTCCTGCGCCCGCAATCGGCCGCCATCCGCAAACGGCTCGGCATGGAGAAGGCCGAGGACTGGCAGGTATTTGCCGAGATCCGCGAGCGCAAAAACCGGAGCTGAGGCGACGTGCACGGGCTCGGTGCCAACGACATCATCCGTCTGCTCGAGCTCGAGCGGCATCCGGAGGGCGGACACTACCGCGAGACCTTCCGCGATAGCCGGCAAGACAGCGACGGCCGCGCCGCCTCGACCGCCATCTATTTCCTTCTGGCACGGGGCGAGGTGTCGCGCTGGCATCGGATCGACGCGGCCGAGGTGTGGCACTGGTATGCGGGCGCGCCGCTCGAGCTGTCGCTGGCGGCGGACGGAGCCAATGTAGAGACGCACATCCTGGGCAACGATCTGATCGAGGGTGCTCGCCCACAGGTCATGGTGCCGGCTGGCGTATGGCAGCGGGCGAGGAGCCTCGGCGACTTCACGCTCACCGGCTGCACCGTGGCTCCAGGCTTCGCGTTCGAGCGCTTCGAGCTGGCCCCACCCGGTTTTTGCCCGCGGTGAGGCGGACGATCCGCAAGGCTCCCTCCCCACTCGCTGCCTTCCCCCGCGCGGCCTCGTCCGTGAGGCGCTGCCCACGTGGATGCGCCCCGGCGGGTATCGCCGATGTCGGGACGACTCCACTGGGGGCGAAGCTTGGCTGCTCTTGCGGGCGTTCGACGACTCATGAAGAGTGCCCTCGAATCGCGCCATTTGGCGAGCGGGGGTCTCACACATGACGCATGCCTTGGGCCAGTCGACGCTGACCGCGCTGTTCGTCGATTACGACAACGTCTATCTCTCGCTGCGGCGCCGCAGCGAGGAGGCGGCGAAGCGATTTGCCAAGGACGCGAGCATCTGGCTGAAGGAGATCGAGAGCGGTCGGCTCATTACCTCGACCAACGCGCCGAGGGGCGGCGGGAGCCGCCGCATCGTGATGAACCGCTGTTACGGCAACCCGGTACCCCGGCGCAACACGCACGACAACTCCACTGACATGAGTTCGTTCCCGTTCGTGCGCCACCACTTCCTGCGCGCCGGCTTCGAGGTGGTCGACTGTCCGCCGTTGACGGCCCAGCTCAAGAACTCCTCCGACATCCGCATTGTGATGGACGTCCTCGACCACCTGGACCACGACACCCGCTTCGAGGAGTTCGTCATCCTGTCGGGTGATGCCGACTTCACCACGGTACTGCACCGGCTGCGGGCGCATGCGCGGCGGACCGTCATCTACGCCAACGACTACACTGCTGCCCCCTATACGGCCATCTGCGACGGCGAGGTACGCGAGTCCGACCTGCTTACCCTGTTGCTGGAAGGCCGGGTTCCCGGCAGCGACGCGATCGTGTCCGATGTCGGTTCGAGCGAGCGTCTGCGCAACGAGATCATCGGAACGGTTGCCTCGGCCGTCCGTGCCGCGGGCGGGCCGGTCCCGCTCGAGACGCTGGCGGAACGCACGACGCGGGCGCTCGGGCATGACCGCACCATCGGCTCGGGCTGGGCTGGCGCCGGCAGTTTCCTTGAGCTGCTGCGGCGCGGGCTGCCCGAGGACATTCGCCTGACCGACCAGCCACCTTACTTGGCCTTCGAGGCCAAACGAGGCATTGCGGCAGCGTCGGTGCCCTTCGAGATGCGCGAGGCGCAGCCGCGGCGCGAGGCCGCTCCCATCCCCTCGCCGGCACTGGGGCGTTCGTCCGCGCTCGGCGCACCGGAACACGGCGCGAGTCAGAGCGCCTCACGGCTCCAGGACATCGGCGCCCAGCTTGCGCCGGCCCATCGCCCGACGCCGACGCCGCATCAGTCCCCTGCGCCGAGCGCGCGTGCGCCGCAACTTGCCGCTGCCGGGGCGCGCGGCGTGGGCGCTGCGCCCTCGCGTGCGACCGAGCAGGCCAGTGCCGTACAGCAATCGATCACCCGCATTCAGGAAGCCTGTCAGGCGCCGCCGCTGTCGCCTGCCGAGTACCGCACCATGTTCGAGGTGATGGCCAAGGAGATCAACGAGGGCGGCCTTCAGGGCACGCAGACGCTGGCCAACATCGAGAGCCGTGCGCTGGCCCTCGGCATCGACGTGCGTCGCGACGACGTCCGTTTCATCCTGGAGGTGGTGAGCGAGGCCGATCCATGGTTCGAGCAGGGCGCGTCCGCCAACCTGTTCGCAGGCCGTTTCCGCAACTTCGTGGTGGCGCGTTGCCGTAGCCAGGGCCTCAATCTCTCGACGGAGGAGCTCGATCTGATCGAGGCCTGGTTCGCAGGAACCGGCACAGGAGCTGGCGCTGGGCCGCAGCCTGCACCACAGGCCCAGCCGTACGCCTCCTCTGGGCCGATGGAGGCGGAAGAGATGCGCGCTTGGGGCGGCAACGATCTGCACAGCGGTCACGCCGACCCGAGCGGCGAGGAGTTCCCCAAAATTCTGAGAACCCGGTTGCGCGGCTGAAATTGAACCCGCGCCGGGCCTGAGCATTCTCGCGCGGTTGCGGTCGTCCCGCGCGCCTCTCTCCTGCGCACTCTAGCCATCTCCGGGCCGCTGCCATATTTAGGCTGGGCGAGTGGACCCGGAGGCGCGCGATGAGTGACATGAAATGGCCGCGGCGCCAGTCGGTGGCGGTCAGAGTGGGTCACGTCACAATTGGCGGTGGGGCACCGATCGCCGTACAGTCGATGACCAACACCGACACCGGCGACGTGGAGGCGACCGCGCAGCAGGCCGCCGATCTTGCTCGCGCCGGCTCCGAGCTCGTGCGCATCACTGTCGATCGCGACGACGCCGCCAAGGCGGTACCGCGCATCCGTGACCGCCTCGAAGCGATGGGGGTGCGCGTGCCGCTCGTCGGCGACTTTCATTACAACGGTCACCGGCTGCTGGCCGACCATCCCGCCTGCGCAGAAGCCCTCGACAAGTATCGCATCAACCCCGGCAACGTCGGCTTCAAGTACAAGAAGGACCGGCAGTTCTCCGCCATCATCGACCAGGCCCTGGCGCGGGGCAAGCCCGTGCGTATCGGCGTCAACTGGGGTTCGCTGGATCAGGAGCTGCTGACCCGGCTCATGGACGAGAACGCGCGTGCCTCCCCTCCCAAGAATGCTCGTGCCGTCATGCACGAGGCGATCGTGCAATCGGCGCTTCTTTCGGCGGCACGGGCCGAGGAGCTGGGCCTGCCTGCTGAGCGCATCGTCATCTCCGCCAAGGTCTCGGCTGTGCAGGATCTGGTCAGCGTATACACCATGCTCGCCCGGCGCTGCCGCTATGCGCTTCACCTTGGCTTGACCGAGGCCGGCATGGGTTCGAAGGGCATCGTTGCCTCGTCCGCGGCCATGGCCATCCTGCTTCAGCAGGGCATCGGCGACACCATCCGCTACTCGCTCACTCCCGATCCCGGCGGCGACCGCACGCTGGAGGTCAAGGCTGCCCAGGAGCTTTTGCAGACCATGGGCTTGAGGTCGTTCGCGCCGGTCGTGGCAGCCTGTCCGGGATGCGGCCGCACCACCTCGACCGTGTTCCAAGAGCTGGCCCGCGAGGTCGAGGACATGATCCGCGAGCGCATGCCGGAATGGCGGCGCAGCTACCCCGGCGTGGAGAATCTCAATCTCGCGGTGATGGGGTGCATCGTGAATGGGCCAGGCGAGAGCAAGCACGCCGACATCGGCATCTCGCTCCCGGGCACAGGTGAGCAGCCGGCAGCACCCGTCTTCATCGACGGCAAGAAGGCGGTAACGCTGAGGGGTGCCAACATCGCAGCCGAGTTCAAGGCGATCGTGGAGGACTACATCGCCAAGCGCTACGGACGCGGCTAACCGACCAGTCAGCGACGCAGGCTTGCGGTGGCCTTGAGTTCCGCGGCAAAATCCCGGAAGGCATCGGCAAGCGAAAACGCGGGCTCCCAGCAAAGATGCTGCTTGGCTCGTGAGATGTCGAGCGGCGCGCTTCTGGACTTGGGCGGCTCGCCCGGCTCGATCTCAACGGCAACATCGGGAAAGAGATCGCGCACCACCCTTACCACCTCCTCGAAGGGTGTTATCACGCCGCTGCCGATATTGAATACGTGCTCCTTGGGGAGCGGGAGGGTAGCGGCAAGGTCGACCGCTCTGCCCACGTCCTTGGCATAGACGTACTCGTTGGCCATCGCCTCGGCCGAAGGCACGTGCGCCGTCCTGCCGGCTATGGCTGCTTCAAGTAGGGTCTGCATCTTCAGGCCGCCGGAGGAGCCGGACCAGAAGTGGCCGTAGCCGAACACGTTGGCGGGGCGGAGGATCACCAGCTCGAAGCCGTAGTGGGCGGCAAAGGCTTCAAGGACCAGTTCCTTGGCTGCCTTGAGGGCGCCGTAGGCGCGGACCGGGCCTTTCGGAAAATCCTCGCCGATCCTTGCCGGTGCGGGCACCCGCCGATCGTAGACGCCGAAGGTCGAGATGTGCACTAGACGGCGCACGCCGGCGAGCCTTGCCGCCTCGGCCACGTTGCGGGTGCCGCCGAGGTTGACATCGAATGCGGTCCCGATTGCCTGCTGCACACGCCCGCCGATCAGCCCGGCAGTGTGGACGATGGTGGTGATCCCGTAGTGCTTCACAGCGTCGATCAGCTCGGCCAGGTTGCGCACGTCCCCGCGCACAAGAGCAAAGCCGTTCTCTCCCAGCTTGTGCTTGAGGAACTCGCCACGCGGCTCGCAATCGAAGAACACCACCTTCTCGCCGCGGCGTATGGCAAAGCTCGCAAAGGCAGTGCCGATCAGGCCGGCGCCGGTCACCAACGTAGTCATGCCGCCTCCTTCCGCCGCTCGCCTCACCGTTGTCGCCGGACCGCGAAGCGGACCGCATCGCGCAATACGCTGGCCCTGGAGCCGAAGGGGTCGAGCAGCGAGATCGTCTCGGCCGCGATTTCGTTGAGCTTGGTCCGCGCGGCCTCGGGGCCGAGCAGTGCAACGAGCGTGGCCTTGTTCCGGCCGGCGTCCTTGCCCGTCGCCTTGCCGACGACGGCGGCATCGCCCTCGGCATCGAGTAGGTCGTCGGCGATCTGGAAAGCAAGGCCGAGCTTGAGCCCAAAACGGGCGAGGAATGCTTCCTCGGCTGGTGTTGCGCCAGCCAAAATCGCACCGGAGCGGCAGGCGAAGCCCATCAGCGCCCCGGTTTTCATCTCTTGCAACCGCAGGATGTGGTGCAGGTTGGGGGCGCGCGGCTCACCGAGCTGATCCGCCTCGAGATCGAGGCATTGCCCGCCGACCATTCCCCGCGCTCCGGCCGCCCTGGCCAGCTCCGTTGCGAGCCGGCAGCGCACATCGGCAGCGACGTGCCCGGGCAGCCCGGCGCTCACGATTTCGAAAGCGAGCGTGAGCAGCGCATCGCCGGCCAGTATCGCCGTCCACTCGTCGAATGCCTTCCAAACCGTAGGCGCGCCCCTGCGAACCTGGTCGTTATCCATGGCCGGCAAGTCGTCGTGAGCCAGCGAATAGCAATGCACGCACTCGAGCGCAGCCGCCGTGGCAACGGCCGCTTCGGCGTCAACGTCGAACATCCGGGAGCTCTCGATCACCAGCAGCGGGCGGACGCGCTTGCCGCCGCTCAACGTCGCATGGGCGAGCGCGGCCTGCAGGCGGGGAGGAACGACATGACGCTCCTCGCCACCGGGCGCCTCGGCTGCTAGCCAGGCCCGAAGGTGGCGCTCGACGGCGCGCGCGGCTTCGGCCAACCTTCGTTCGAATGACACAGGCTCACCACATGCCCCTGGCAGGACCGATGCAGCATAGCATTCGACCAGCCTCCGCTGACCCGCCAGCGGCGATATACCATGCACCGCCAGCAAGGGCAGTCGCCCGATGACCGATGCCGTGCCTGATCGAACTTCCGATGTCGCCGTGAGCAGAGGGACGCCGGCCGGATTGGGCCGCAGCGTCGCCCTTTGCCTGCGCGTGGCGTTCGTCTCGGGCACGCGCGTGCTTGCCCTCGCCGCCCTCTCGCTGTTCGCTGCGGCCGCCCTGTACTTCGCCGTCTTCCGCTTCGTTGATCCCCCGCTCTCGGCGCTGATGCTGGCAAGGCTGTTCGGCGGCCAGAGCATCGATCAGCGCTGGGTGCCGCTCCATGCCGTCTCGCCGCATCTGATCCGCTCCGTCATCATCGCCGAGGATGGTCAGTTCTGCCGGCACCAGGGTGTGGATTTGCGCGAGCTCGAGGCCGAACTGAAGCGCGCCGCCCGTGTGGGCGACGGGGAGATTCGGGGTGCCAGCACCATATCCATGCAGGTGTCCAAGAACCTGCTGCTGTGGCAGGGCAGGAGCTATCTCCGCAAGGGCCTCGAGCTGGCGCTCACGGTGCTCATGGAGGTGATCTGGCCGAAGCCCCGCATCCTGGAGGTCTATCTCAACATTGCCGAGTGGGGTCCCGGCATCTTCGGGGTGGAGGCGGCGGCACGCCGCCACTTCGGCAAGTCGGCTCCCCGCCTCACCAGCCGGGAAGCCGCGCTGCTGGCTGCGGCGCTACCCAATCCGTTCCTGCGCAAGGCCGGCAACCCCGGCCCCGGGACGCGGCGACTCGCCGCGCTGATCGAGGGCCGGGCCAGGGCCATCGGCAGCAGGGCGTCTTGTATCCTCGGTAGATAGCGGCTCCCGGCCCGTGCTATTCAGCTTCTCAACTCCTCCGAAAGGGCTTCCCGGAGGGTTGCTGGCGTGAGTCCGCCAAACTAAGGTGCGGCCGCGCTTTCTCACTCGGCGAGATCGGAGACGTCGCATGGCCGTACCGAAGAAAAAAGTGTCGCGAATGAAGCGGGGCTTCCGTCGCTCGGCGGACGCGCTCAAGGCGCCCACCTACGTCGAGGACAAGGACAGCGGCGAACGGCGTCGGCCGCACCATATCGATCTGAAGACGGGGCGTTACCGTGGGCGCCAGGTGCTGGAGCCCAAATCCGAGACCTGAGCCTGAAAGACTTGGGCCGCCCGACCGAAGCCATTGCCGAGCCCCAAAGGGCGGCATATGAGGCCATGAGAGTGTGTGCCACCGCCTGTGGGCCATTCCCGGAGTTCTCCAATGTCGTTCAACGCGCTTCCCTTGCTGGTCATCGTCTTCATCCTTTACAACCTGCTGGTGGTCTTCGGGGGCGCCGATGCCAATGCGTTTCTGGCCAAGGAAGTCGTCCCCATCCCGCTGATGACGACGACGCTGATGCTGACGTGGGCCGACCTCCTCATTCTGCTCACGATGATCTTGCTGTTCGTCGAGCTGATGAAGGCGACCTATACGTCGACCTCCTCGCTCCTCAACCACGGGCTCTCGACGCTGGTGTTCGTCGTCTGCCTGATCGAGCTGCTGATGGTGCCCCAAGCGGCGACGCCGGTGTTCTTTCTCGTCACCGTGGCGGCGTTGATCGAGGTGGTGGCGAGCTACACCATCGGCATTCGCGTGGCGCGCCGCGACCTGTCGCTCGGCGGGGAGGGTTGATCCGTCCGCATGCGCTGACTCGAGCCCGAGATCGATCAGCTGTTCTTCTGCGACAGCCGCTCGATCTTGGCCTGCATGCGCGCCAACTCTGCCTTAAGCTCGGCAATCTCGCTGCCGGCGCCGGACTTCTCCTCGCTTTCCGCTGTCCGCTGACCGGATTGGGGTTGGGCGGCGGACGGCTCGGAACTGGATCGGGCGGATGAGAACGGCGACCACATCGCCATTGCCTGCTCGAAGATCGCCATGTTCCGCCGCGTCTGCTCCTGCAATGCCTCGAAGGCTGCCGCACCGAATGGGTTCTTGCCGAACAGGTGCGCGAATTGGGCGCGGAACCGCTCTTGCTCCTTGACCAGCGTCTCCAGGCTAAACTGCAGATAGGTTGGCACCATCTTGCCGATACTGTCGTCGTAAAAGCGGATGAGCTGGCGCAGAAACGGGATCGGCAGCAGCGCCTGGCCGCCGGCACGCCCCTCCTGCTCGACGATGATCTGGGTGAGCACGGAATGGGTCAAATCATCGCCGGTCTTGGCATCGTAGACCACGAAATCGCGGTCTGAGCGGACCATAGCCGCCAGGTCCTCGAGGGTCACGTAGGTGCTGGTTTCGGTGTTGTAGAGGCGCCGGTTGGCATACTTCTTGATGACTACGGCCTCGCGTTTCTCGGACGGGGCTTCTGGCTTGTTGAGCATGGCGGCTGCAGGCTCGTCATTTTTGGTTTGCTGCGATGCAAGAGGGTAACACGATGGCACTCCGTCGGCCAGCCGTTTCTCACCTCGCTCTTCTCACATGCTTTCCCAATGTCGATTTGGCAGGCCGACGCTCCCGCTGCTATCGTCCGCGCCGCGGCCATCGCCCATATGAGCGACATCGATCCTAATCCGCACCCCCGACAGGCAACCAGCTCCCGGAGCCTTCGCAATGACCAAGAACGCCAAGACCGACAATGCCAGCATCGTCATCGCCAGCGCCGCGCGCACGCCGGTGGGCTCGTTCAACGGCAGTCTTGCCAGCCTGCCCGCTCATGAACTCGGCAAGGTGGCCATTGGCGAGGCTGTGAAGCGGGCCGGCATCGAGCCGGGCGACGTGTCGGAAGTGATCATGGGCCAGATCCTGACCGCCGGGCAGGGCCAGAACCCGGCGCGGCAGGCTTCGGTCGGCGCCGGCATTCCCGTGCACAGCCCTGCCTGGGGCGTGAACCAGCTGTGCGGCTCCGGACTGCGCGCGGTGGCGCTCGGCGCCCAGCAGATCCAGCTCGGCTCCTCGGCGATCGTCGTCGCCGGCGGTCAGGAGAGCATGAGCCGGGCGCCGCACTGCGCCCACCTGCGTGAGGGCACCAAGATGGGCGACATCCAGTTCATCGACACCATGATCAAGGATGGACTGTGGGATGCCTTCAACGGCTATCACATGGGCAGCACCGCTGAGAACGTCGCCCGGCAGTGGCAGATCACGCGGGAGGAGCAGGACCGCTTCGCGGTAGCCTCCCAGAACAAGGCGGAGGCTGCCAAGAAGGCCGGCAAGTTCAAGGACGAGATTGCGCCGGTAACCGTCAAGACCCGCAAGGGCGATGTCATCGTCGCCGACGACGAGTACATCCGCGAGGGTGTCACCTACGATCAGGTGGCCAAGCTCAAGCCCGCCTTCGAGAAGGATGGCACGGTGACCGCTGGAAACGCATCCGGCATCAACGACGGCGCCGCTGCGGTGGTTCTGATGACGCTGGCGGAAGCCAAGAAGCGCGGCATTGAGCCCCTCGCCCGCATCGTGTCGTGGGCGCACGCCGGCGTCGATCCCTCGATCATGGGGACCGGACCGATTCCGGCCTCCAAGCTCGCCCTCGAGAAGGCCGGTTGGACGGTTAAGGACCTCGACCTCATCGAGGCCAACGAGGCGTTTGCAGCCCAGGCCTGCGCCGTCAACAAGGGGCTTGGCTGGGATACCGAGAAGGTCAATGTGAATGGCGGCGCCATCGCGCTCGGTCATCCGATCGGGGCATCGGGGGCGCGCGTACTCACCACCCTGCTCTACGAGATGAAGCGGCGGGGCGCTAGAAAGGGGTTGGCAACTCTGTGCATCGGGGGTGGCATGGGCGTCGCCATGTGCGTCGAGCGCATCTGAGGGTTGACAGAAGAGGAAGATCGGTGCGGCCGGCAATGAGCCGGCCGCATCGCATGCGGCAGACTGTGCCAACATAACGCAACGTCGCGAGCGAAACCGCTCCGGGAGGCGACAGAGATGGCAAGGGTGGCGATCGTTACGGGGGGCACGCGCGGCATCGGTGCCGCCATCGCCGTAGCGCTCAAGCAGAAGGGTTATCGCGTCGCCGCTAACTACGGCGGCAACGACGCGGTCGCACGCCAATTCCAGATCGAACACGGCATCCCGGTCTACAAGTTTGACGTCGGCGACTGGGGCCAGTGCCAGGAGGGCGTTGCCCGCATCGTCAAGGACATCGGCCCGGTCGATGTGCTGGTCAACAACGCCGGCATCACGCGCGACGGCATGCTGCACCGCATGAGCAAGGAGAACTGGGATGCGGTCATTCGTACCAACCTCGATTCCGTCTTCCATATGAGCCGCCTCGTCATTGAGGGCATGCGCGCGCGCAACTTCGGCCGGATCGTGACGATCTCCTCGATCAACGGTCGCAAAGGTCAGATGGGGCAGGTCAACTACTCAGCCGCCAAGGCCGGGCTGTTGGGCTTCACCAAGGCGCTGGCCCAGGAAGGCGCGCGCAACAACATCACCTGCAACGTCGTCGCCCCGGGTTACATCAGCACCGAGATGGTGGCCGCCATGCCCAAGGAGGTGCTCGAGAGCAAGATCCTGCCGCAGATTCCGGTGGGCCGGCTCGGCACACCAGAGGAGGTGGCGCGCTGCGTGGTCTTTCTTGCCGCCGACGAGGCCGGCTTCATCACCGGCGCCTGTCTCGACGCCAACGGCGGGCAGTACATGGCCTGAAAAGTAACCGATCCCATTGATCGACGAGCCGGGATCGCACAAACTGGCCTACGATATGAAGTACGCGGCTTGAGGTACGACATGGAGATCCTTTCGGGTATCTTCGAAGAGGTGGCCACGCTCGGCGAGCAGAGCCTGTGGGCGCTGCTGTGGGTCACCACGGCCATTTGCCTGCTCAGCCTGGCTTTCGCCGCCGTCGAGCGCGCTTCGCAGCGCGCCCGGAACGGTGGAGGGGCCGGCGCCTACGAGGGGAAGGATCGGACGCTCGGGCTCACCTTGATCGTGCTGGGTGTCGGCGGCGTGCTGGTGGCGCTGATCGCTTGGGGCGCCATGTTCGGCGATGTCACAAAGGCGTTCACGCTTCTGGTGCGGCGGCTGCGCGACGTCACCGACGGGAACCAGCTCGCGGTGCTTGCCAGCGTGATCGTGTCGATGATCATTTTCGACATCGGCACCTTCAAGTACCTCGGCTCGGAGCGGCGGACGCCGTCGGCGTCCTAGGGTCGCCTTCAGGGTTCAGGGCAAGCCGCTAGGCCGGTTTCGGTGCCGACCTCGCAGGACCAACTCACGAACCGCGCCATCGGCAACCCTCCCAATGTCCACTGCCCACACAGCGGCACGCGCCACCGTAGAAGGCTTCGCCGCACTGCTGCTGTGGTCGTCGCTCGCCAGTCTCACGGCGCTCGCCGCACCCATGCCACCTTTCCAGCTCGCCGCCATCACGTTCGCCATCGGCACGCTGGTGGGGCTCGCCTACGCCCGAATGAGCGGACAGCCGCTGATCGGGCTGACAGCGATACCTGTCGGCGCATTGGCGCTCGGCGTCTACGGACTGCTCGGCTATCACGCCTGCTACTTCTACGCTCTGCAGCAGGCGCCGCCGCTTGAAGCCAACCTCGTCAATTATTTGTGGCCGTTGCTCATCGTGGTATTCTCGGGCCTGCTGCCGGCTCGCGCCGGTGGAAAGCCTCTGCGCTGGCGGCACGTGGCGGGGGCCCTGCTCGGGTTCGGCGGCACTCTGCTCGTGCTCACCGAGGGGGGCGGCGAGCTTTCCTTTGAGGGAGCCGGCGCCGGTTATGCGGCAGCGCTCGCCGGGGCCCTCATCTGGTCGAGCTACTCGGTCGCTTCGCGGCTCTTTCATGCGGTGCCGAGCACGGCGGTAACCGCGAGCTGTGGCGCCACCGCGCTTGGCGCTTTGGTACTGCACCTGCTCTCGGAGACCACCGTCCCGCCCAAGGACCTCATGGCCTCGGGCGCAGTGTTGGCGATGGGCCTGGGGCCGGTCGGGCTCGCCTTCTATCTCTGGGACCGGGGCATGAAGCGTGGCGAGCTGCGCCTCTTGGGCGTCGCCTCCTACGCCACGCCGCTCTTCTCGACGGCCCTGCTCGCTCTCCTCGGGCTCGGTACGGCAGGGCCGATGCTCTGGCTTGCCGCCCTGCTGGTGACTGCCGGAGCGCTCATCGCGGCCTTGGACAGCCTAGTGCCCGCCCACGCGTCTGGCACGGCGCGCTGAGGGTCACGACCGCGCCGTGCTGACCGCCGTCGCCGCCAGCGATGCCCCGGCCAGTACGGCAAGCACTGCCACGATCGAGGGACCGCCGGGGGCGTCGAGGCCGAAGGATAGGGCAAGGCCCGCCAGCACTCCGACCGCGGCGATTGCGGCCGCGACCAGCGCCATCGCTTCCGGCGTGGAGACGAGTGGCCGCGCAGCCACTGCCGGCATGATCAGAAAGGCGATGGCGAGCAGGATACCGACGATCTTCATGGCCACCGCGATGGCGAGCGCCAACAGCAGCACGAACGCGGCTTTCACCCACTCGCAGGGGATGCCCTCGGCCGCGGCCAGTTCCTCGTGCACCGCCACCGCCAGCAGCGGCTGCCACAGCGCGGTGAGTGCCGCGAGCAGCACGACGCCGCCACCAAACACCCAAATGAGATCGGCGTCGGACACCGCGAAGATGTCGCCGAAAAGGTAACCGATTAGGTCGAGTGACGGCCCGCGCACTAGCGAGGCGGCAATGACGCCCACTGCCAGTGCCGCGTGGGCGAGCATGCCGAGAATCGAATCGAGCGGTACCAGCCGTTGTCGCGACAGCAGGATCAGCAGCACCGACACACCGACGGCGACCGCCAGCGCCGACGCCGTAAGGTCGGCGTGCAGCAGCAACCCGAGTGCGATGCCAATGAGGCTGGCCTGCGCCACCGTTTCGCCGAAGTAGGCCATGCGCTGCCAAACCACGAAGCAGCCGAGCGGCGCGGCGACGACGGCGAGCCCCAGTCCTGCCGCGATCGCCCGCAACAGGAACGGCTCCATGGGCAATGCTTCCATGTTCGTGCTCCCAGTTCGAACGGGGCTATGTTCGTTTGGCATCGCCGCCGTGTGGCGGCTCGGGGGCACCGGCGAGGTCGTGGCGGTGGTTGTGCTCGTGATGGTACATGGCGACGGCACGCGCCGCATCGGGTCCGAACAGGCGTACATACTCGGGGTTGCGGGCCACCGCCTCGGGTACGCCCGAGCAGCACACGTGCCGGTTGATGCACACCACGCGGTCGCTCTTGGCCATGACCACGTGCAGATCGTGGCTGACCAGGAGGACGCTTAGGCCGCGGGTGTCGCGTAGCCGGCCGATCAGGGCGTAAAGTTCGGCCTCCCCGGCATAGTCGACACCGCGCACCGGCTCATCGAGGACAAGCAGGTTCGAATTCCGGAGTAGAGCTCTGGCCAGAACCACGCGCTGCAGCTCGCCGCCGGAGAGGAACGAGAGCTGCTGCTCAGCCACCCGTTCCGCGCCGACCTCTTGCAGAACCCGTTCGATGTTCCTCGGGTCGCTTGCGCCGCCGAGCTTCAGGAAGCGGGCGACCGTCAACGGGATCGCTCGGTCGATATCCAACCGTTGCGGGGCATAGCCGATGACCAGTCCGCTCTTGCGTCGCACAATGCCGTGATCGGGCTGGGCAAGCCCAAGCAGCAGCCGCACCAGCGTCGTCTTGCCGGCCCCGTTGGGTCCGATGAGGGTTACGATCTGGCGCGGTCCGATATCGATGTCGATGGCTTCCAGAATGGTCCTTCCCGAGCGCGCGAAGCAGAGATTGCGCCCGGAGAGCAGGGTCTCGACCGGCCGCGCCTCGTGCGTGTGATGCTGGCCGCGGGCCATGCTCTCGCCTGGCTCTGGCGCGGCAGCGCTCACGGACCGCCCCGGCAGGCTGCGCACACGCCGGAAACCTCGGCCACAGTGCGCGCTGGCAAGAACGCGGCAGCCTCGACTGCATCAGCAATGGCAGCGAACACCTTCCCGCCCTCGATCTCGGCGACCTGCCCGCATCGCTCGCAGGCGAGGATGAGCTGGTTGCGCTCAGGATCGTGAGCGCTGTGGCAGGCGAAGAAGGCGTTGCGGCTCTCCAACCGGTGTACGGCACCCGCCTCGAGCAGGGCATCGATGGCCCTGTAGACCGAGATCGGCGCGAGCCGCCGTCCCTTGGCGGCTAGCCGCTCGAGTATGTCATAGGCGCCGAGCGCCTCATGTGACGCCGAGATCTCCTCGAGCACCCGGCGCCTCAACTCGGTGAGCTTCATGCCCTTCGCTTCGAACAGGCGTTGAGCGCGCTTGAGCGCCGCCGATTGGCAGCGACCGTGGTTGTGCCTGGGCACGGGGAAGGCATCGGCAGGCCAGGTGTGCGCCATCGCGCAAGCTCGCTTCGGATTTGATCGCCAAACTACCCGGTTACAATGTCACATGCTATATTATCACGGGCGCCCGCACGGCGGGAGCGTTGCGCGAACGCCACCGATTCCGCCCAATGCCATCAGCATTTCGCCACGTTCCTGTTGTTAAGGGTGCGGTCCTCCGCCGTGGTGGCTTGTGCGGACCACGACGCGACGGTCGCGAGTCTCGCCATGAGTCCCACGCCCACTGCTTCCGCCTATATCATCGCTGCCCGCCGCAGCGCACTTGGCCGGGTTGGCGGTCTGCACCGGAGCCGCCGGCTGGAAGAGCTGACGGCGCCGGTCATCGCTGCCGTTCTGGCCGACGCCAGGCTGGCCTCCGACAGCGTTGACGAGATCGTCATCGGCAACGCCAGCGCAGGCGGCAATCCCGCCCGCATCATCGCCCTCGCCGCCGGGCTCCCGGAGACTGCGCCGGCGCTAACGATCGACCGTCAGTGCGGGTCCGGTCTCGACGCCATCCTGACCGCGATTCGCACCGTGACGGCAGGGGACGCCGAGGTGATCTTGGCGGGTGGAGCGGAGAGCCTCTCGACGGCACCCTGGCGTATCGCCAAGCCGAGGAGCCTCTACCAGATGCCCCACTTCATCGGCATCGATGCGCACGCCGAGACGGCGAGCGAGGAGCCGCTTGCCTACGAGGCCTCCGAGGCGCTCGCCCGGCGGTTCCGGATCGGCCGCACGGAGCAGGACGCTTTCGCTCTCAAATCGCATCTCAAGGCCGAGAGCGCGCGCCAGTCGCGGCGCTTCGTCGGCGAGATCGTGGCGATCCGCGCCAATGCCGAGGAGGCGCGCGATCAGAGTGCGATCGGCCCGAGTCTGGAGGACATTGAGCGCGAGCAGCCTTTTCGGCAGCCCGACGGCACCTTGACGCCGGCCAACACCAGCTTGCCCCATGATGGCGCGGCGATCGTGGTCGTGGTGTCGGAGCGCGTCTGGCAGGAGCTCGGCAGACCGCGGGCGCTGCGCCTTCTCGCCGGCGCCGCCCAGGGCGTGGCTCCGGAGTCGGAAGCCGACGCGCCGATTGCGGCGATGCAGCGGCTCTACGCCCGTCTCAACGGGTTCGACCGCACCGCTGTCGGCGTCGTTGAAATGAGCGAAGCATCGGCCGCCCAGGCACTCGCTCTCATGCGCTCGCTCGCCATCAAGGAGGACGTGCTCAATCCGGACGGCGGGGCCATCGTGCGCGGCCATCCGCTTGGTGCTTCTGGCGCGGTCCTGGTCGTCCGGCTGTTTTCGAGGCTTGCGCGCAACGGCGCGGGGGCGGGCTATGGCATCGCAACGCAGGGTGCCATCGGCGGGCTTGGCCTCGCCGCGCTGTTCGAGGCTGTGTAATCACTGTTGCGTCGCGGAGCGTTAGGTCGCGGTTCGCAAACTGAGGGCGGGTGCGGGCATGGCTGGCGGGCGTAGCGGTCGTTTGCGTTCATCACCGGTTCAACTCAGGATCGTCACAACTCTGCGAGGGCCTTCGGCCAGGAATGGCCGGCTTGAGCGTGCCGGCCGCGCCGCAGTGGCGCGGCCTCGATTGCCTCGCGCGGGGCGAGTTTGGCTGGCGGCGCCGACCGCTGCCGAGTAAGAGGCTTGCGAGAATATGCCGGTCAAGAACTCGTTGACGGATGGAGCCGTCGCGCTTCTGACCTCCGACCTCGACGTCGGCACCTTTCTCTCCAGCAATCTGCTTTGGCTGTCGCTTGCGCTGATCGCAGCGACCATCGTGCTGTTCAAGGGCCGGCAGATCGTGTCGGCCTTCGAGCGCGCCCTCGCCAGCAACTGGCAGCTGGTGCTGCTCGCGACCACCGGCATCGTGCTGTCGCTTGCCTCCGGCTACACGACCTTCGATGGTATGCGCAACTTCACGCAGGCGCCCCTCCTTTCGGTGATGATCTCGTTCGGCATCCAGGGCGTGATGCTGATCGTCGCCTGGCTGATCGGGGAAAGCTTCGCGACCCAGATGAACCACCGTCCGGTCAACGGCGGCGGTTTCGGCCCCCGCGACGCGCTGATCGGCATGCTGCTGGCATTGACGCTGGTCGGCATTACCTTCTACTGGGCGCTGCAGCAGTTCGATGCGGTCACCATCACCGGCGCGGCCACCGTCGAGGCTGATTGGCACCGGTTCGCCGACGTGGCGTTCTACTACGCTCTGGCGCTGATCGTCATCGCGCTTATGGCCTTCAACTTCAGCCGCGGCGGCGATCTGGCACGGCCCTACGTGCAAAGTGCGCGCATCATCGCCAAGAATCTCGTGCTGTGGGTGATGTTCCTCGCCACTATGGCGGCCTCTGTATTCTTCTCTTTCGACTCCCACTTCAACGCCATCTTCCCGGCCGAGCAACGGGTGCGGGCCGCCGAGATCCGAACGACCGGCCAGGTGGGGGCCGTCATCGCCGACATTGGGGCATTGACGCTGAAGCGGCAGATCGAGGAGGCGGAAAGCCTGTTCGCCAGCGAGGGCTGGCGTGCCTACGATGGTCAGCTGGCACGGCTCGCAGAGGCCGCGCAAGGCTCTCAGGGCGAGATCGAGCGGTACTTTGTGCGGCAGATGGAGGAGCGACGCCGAGCGATCAACGAGCAGCAGGAGCGTATCGCCACCGCCCAGAGCGGCCAGAAGGGACTCGCCAACCGGAAGATTTCCCTGACCGAGGAACTATCGCGGCTTAAGGCGGAACGGCCGGGGCTTGCTGCGGAATACGCCGATCGCAAGAGCGAGCTCGACGCCAAGGCGCGCGAGGTCGACGCCAAGCGGGTGGAGGCGATGGCCGAGGACCGCGGCGTCGAAGGCACCATGAAGCAGGGCAAGGGCCCGGTCTATCGCGAGCGCATGGCCGAGCTCGCCATCCTCCAGGACCAATACAAGATCGGCGAGGAACGCACCAATAATGCGCGCAAGCGCCTCACGGCGGTCGAAACGCGCATAGCCCAGATCGAGCGTGAGCTTTCCGCCATCGACGGCGATCTCGCCAAGTTCAAGGGCGAGGAGGAGACGGCGCTGCATCGCATAAAGGCCGTCGAGGCTGCGGTCGCCGACGAGGCCGGGCAGCGCCTCGATCCGGCGCGCGTGCTGACGGCCTTCGAGCGCGCGCGCGCTGAGTTTCGCCAACAGCCCAACACGGAGCGGCTCGCCACGCTGCAACAACAGTGCACCAATCTCCTCAACGCCGTGTCGAGCAATCCGGTGACTAAGGAGCGGGTGCGCGCCATCGATTGCGATCCCAAGCAGGCAGCCGAGGCTGCGGCCCGGGTGTTTGCACTCAATGCCGGTTTGGTGGCTTTCCAGGCCAAATGTGCCGGCGGCGACAAACTCGCCCGCTACACCTCGACCGATGCGCTGTTGGGCTTCGGTCGCCAGTGCTTGCAGGACTCAGGGCTTGTCAGCAAGGACGCGGCCGACATGGGTGCGCGTCTTGCCGCCATCGACATGAACCGGGACGACAAGGCTCACCGCTTCGTGGTCACCTGGAACGCCTTCTTGGACGGCAACCGGCTCGCCTATCTGGCGCTCATGCTTGCCATCGGCGTCGACGCGCTGGTGTTCCTGTCGGGCCTGTTCGGCGCCCAGGCGCTGCGCTCGCCGCTGTCGGACGTGCCGAGTCCCAAGGCACGCAGCGCCGAGCAGCTCGAGGCCATCGTTAAGAACGCGCTCGGCGAGGAGCGGCTCGAGAACGCCGAGCTGATGCTGTCGGCCATGCAACCTATCGGCATCGAGGGCGACAACCGCTCCCTGGTCGATCTCAGCGGCTGCGACTACGAAACGGCGCGCCGGATCCGGAAGGTCCTGGTCGCCGGGGCCAGCATTGGAGCAGTGGAGCGCGACCCCTCCGATGCCGGCGCCGAGCGCTACTTCGTGCGCTCTGAGCTGTTCGAATACCTGTCGGTGGTTGCCAATTCCGCGCGCGAGACCGACCGCGACTACACCAACCGCAGGCGGCTGATCCAGATCGTCGGGGTGGCGCTGGAGCCCGACCCGTGCCGCAACGCCGAGACCGTGCTCGACTACGTCGAACCGATCAATCAGCGGCACGGATTTATGGCCAAGGTCGAGCTCGATGCTGTGCCCACTGACCACCGCCGTCTGGTGCAGACGGTGCTGAACGCCGCGATGACCCTTGACGCCGTACAGCGGCACGACCGCGGCGGCGTGCCCAAGGCAGGACCGCTCGGGCGTCTGCTGGCTCACCGCGAGCCGCTCGAGACGACCTACCTTGTGCGCTCTGACCTGTTCAAGGTGCTGCTGCTCTACCGCGCCGGCTCACCGGCCCTCATCGCCGAGCGGGCGGCCGCCAAGCATTCAGGCGGGCCGTTGCGGAAGGAGGCGCCCGCCGCCATCGCCGACGCCCGCGGGCCCAAGCGTTTGTTCGCCAGTGGACGGCTCGGCAACGGCTCGTCTCCGCCGCTCAGCAACGGTCACTCCGGCGGCGGTGACCTCGAGGAGCACTTCCTGAGCCGGATCATGGAGCGGCTGGGGCTTCCGCTCCACGCTTACGACAGGCTCCGGACGGAGGACGTCGCCACTCGCGCGGTGGCTGCCGCCCACCTCCTCAAGCGGCAGGCGAGGACGCACATGAGGCTTCATGAGCGCCTGAGCGCGATCGAAAGCGACCTGCGGCGCGAGCTGAGCCGTGCGCACACATTGCTTGCCAACGAGTACGAGGGACAGGGCACCGCCCTTGAGTGCCTGGCCGAGGTCGTGGCCGCTATCAACGAGCGGATTCCGGCGCTGATGTTGCTGCCGGAGAGCGGTGTGCTGGCCGACCTGATCGAGCGGCTCGACGAGGCATCCGGAGAGGTCGGCGGTTTGCGACCCGGCGAGGACATGCTGCGCGACAGGCTGCGGCGCCTCGCGGACGACCTGAGATCGATGAATACTTCCGAAGGCTCGGTATGGTCCCGCATCGAGGACAGCATCGCCCGCCTGTCCGACGCCGACCGGTCGGACACGATCACCGGCACGCTGAATGGAAAGCCCAGCATGCATTGATTGCCGTGCTGCGGCGGGGAAGATGAGGCTCGCGCGCGGCCACGGGCGGGTCCCCGCTCTCACTCCCTGAAGGGCACCACTTTCTGCCTCTGCTCGCCGAGCCCCTCGATCGAGAGTCTGATCGTGTCGCCGGCCTTGAGCCACACCGGCGGCTTCATGCCGAGCGCCACGCCGGGCGGCGTGCCGGTGGTCACCACGTCGCCCGGATCGAGCACCATGAAATGCGAGATGTAAGAGAGCAGCTGAGCCACCGAGAAGATCATGGTCTTGGTATTGCCGGTCTGGCGGCGCTGGCCGTTGACATCGAGCGACATGGCGAGGTTCTGCACGTCCTTGATCTCGTCGGGGGTGACGAGCCAGGGACCCAGCGGCCCGAACGTCTCGGCGCACTTGCCCTTCATCCACTGACCGCCGCGTTCGCTCTGGAAGTGACGCTCTGAGACGTCGTTGCAAATGGTATAGCCGGCGATGTGAGCGAGCGCGTCGTGCGCGGCGACATAGCGTGCGCGTGTGCCGACGACGAAGGCGAGTTCTACCTCGTAGTCGAGCTTGAGCGAGCCCTTGGGGATCATGACGTCGTCGTTGGGGCCGACGATGCAATTGGGGAGCTTGTTGAAAAGAATGGGCTCCTTGGGGATCTTTGAGCCGGTCTCCTTGGCGTGATCCTCGTAGTTCAAGCCGACGGCGATGAAGCCGCGCACGTTGGCGACGGGGGGGCCGAGGCGGGTGCCGGCAGCCACCGCCGGCAGGCTCTGCGGGTCGATCTTCCTGAGCTTGTCGAGGCTGGCGCGGCCGAGCGTCGAGCCGTCGATGTCCGTGATATGTTGGGACAGATCACGGATCGTGCCAGTCCCATCCACGAGGCCCGGCCGCTCCTCTCCCGCAGGTCCAAACCGCACCAGCTTCATGTTCCCACTCCTCACAGGTTCCACTTCCAAATGGCGCTATCGGTAGGCTTGTCGGCTCAGAAAATCAAAGGTTTCGTCGCGCCGAGGGCCATGGCGGCTCGCTCCCTTCCCCAACCAGATGGTCGCGACGGCGCAGGTCGGGGAAGAGCCACGCCCACGTCCCGGCGATCGCGATGGCGCCGGCCCCGCCCAGAACCACGGCGGGCACGGCGCCAAAGAAGCCTGCGAGCACGCCGGCTTCGAGCTGGCCGATCTCGTTGGAAGTGGTGATGAACAGACTGTTGACCGCCGCCACGCGGCCTCTCAGCTCGTCGGGCGTATCGGCTTGCATGATGGTCATGCGGATCACCACGCTGACCATGTCGGAGGCGCCGATCGCCGCGAGGCAAAACATCGAAAGGAAGAAGTTCTCCGAAAGCCCGAAGCCGATCGTCGCCGCCCCGTAGAAGGCGACTGTTGTGAACAGGCGCGGCCCGGCCCGGCGCGACACCAACGAGGTGCGCGACAGCAGCATCGCCATGGCCAGCGCGCCGACGGCGGGGGCGGAGCGGAGGAGGCCGAGACCCCAGGGGCCGACCTGCAGGATGTCCTTGGCGAAGATCGGCAGCAGGGCGACCGCGCTGGCCAGGATCACCGCGAACATGTCGAGCGTGACGGCGCCGAGCAGCACCGGACGCCGCATCGTGAACTCGAGACCGGCGAGGAGGCTCTTCCAGGTCATCGGCTCGTGGTCGGAGCGGGCGTCGCGATAGCGGATGGCGAGCATCGCGAGCGCAGCGCCGGCAAGCGAGAGCAGCGAGAGCGCGAAGGGAAGGCGGGCGTCGAGGGCATAGAGCAGGCCGCCGATGGCGGGTCCGGCGATGGTGGCGACTTGGTGTACGCCCGAGGCGAAGGCGACCGCCTGGCCGAAATGATGCAGGGGGACGAGGTTAGGCAGGATCGCCTGCGAGGCGGGCTGAAAGAACGATCTCGCCGTGGCGTAAGCGGCGACGAGGACGTAAACCGGCCACACCGAGGCGGCGCCGCTCCAGACGTGCCAGAGCAGTCCCGCCGCGGAAAGCGCCATGGCAGCCGAGGTGATGGCGAGGATGAGCCGCCGCTCGCAGCGGTCGGCAACAAGGCCCGTCACCAGCGCCAGCGAGATCGTGGGCAGAAATCCGGCAAGGCCCAGGAAGCCCAATGCAAAGGCGCTGCCGGTGACGTCGTAGATGAGCCAGCCGATGGCCACAGTCTGCATTTGGATGGCGAAGGACACCAAGAAGCGCGCCCAGCAGGCCAGCGCAAAGTCCCGATAGCGAAATGCAGACCAGTCCTCGCCGGACATTTGTTCCCCCTCACTACCGAGCGCGGGCGGAGGTCCTCGGCACGGGCTCAGGCCCGCGCCGCGTCGGGCTTCTCCTCGACCAGGCTGTCCCGATGGCGCAAGTCCGGGAACAGGCGGGCCCAGAGCATGGCCACTCCGATCGCCGCCAGGCCGCCGAAGATTACGGTCGGGACCGACCCGAAGAACCCGGCGATCACGCCCGCGCGCAACTGACCGAGCTCGCCCGAGGTGTTGGTGAACAGCGAATTGACGGCGGCGACCCGGCCGCGCAGCGCATCGGAGGTCTCGGCCTGCACCAGCGTGTGACGGATGACGACGCTCACCATGTCGGCCGCGCCTGCCACGACGAGGCACGCGATCGACAGATAGAGATTCTCAGACAGTCCGAAACACAGCGTTGCCAGCCCATAAATGATGACGAACTGAAAGAGCTTGGGGCCCGAATTGCGCTTGACGAAGGGATGATTGGCGAGGGCGGCCGCCATCAGCAACGCGCCGATCGCCGGCGCCGATCGCAGCAGTCCAAGACCCCAGGGACCGACGTGCAGAATGTCCTTGGCGAAGATCGGCAGCAGCGCCACGACGCTGCCCAGCATGACCGCCATCATATCGAGGCTGATCGCGCCGAGTACGACCGGGCGCGAGCGCGCGAACTCGATGCCCGCGAGCAGGCTGCGCCAGCTCACCGGCTCCTTGGGCGGCGGCGCCGACCGGTGCCGGATCGCAAAGGCGGAGGTGGCTGCCAGGACGAAGCAGGCAGTGGCAACGAGAAAGGGCAGTCGCGGCTCCGCCGCGTAAAGAAGACCGCCGAGCGCCGGTCCACTGATAGCGGCGGCTTGGCTTGCGCCCGAGGTAAATGCGATGGCATTGGCGAGCTGATTGGCCGGCACCAGGTTCGGCACGAGGGCTTGAGAGGCCGGATTGTAAAACGAGCGCGCTGCGCTGAAGACGGCAACGAACAGGTAGACCGGCCACACCATGCTGGCGCCGCTGGCGACCTGGCAGAGCAAGGCCAGCCCGGCCAGAGACATCGCCGTGCTCGACCCGATCAGCACCACTCGCCGGTCGATGCGATCGGCGGCAAGGCCGGTGAGCAGGATCAGCAGCAGTGCCGGCGCGAGGCCGGCAAGACCCAAAAGGCCGAGCGCGAACGGATCTGCGGTGACGTCGTAGATGAACCAGCCGATGGCCACGTTCTGCATATGCATCGCGAGCATGACCAGGAAGCGGGCTCCACACGTCAACGCGAAATCGCGGTGTTTCAGTGTGTACCAGCCTTCAAGCGACATGCTTTCTTGCCTTGCGGCTTGGGCGACTGCGGTGCCGGGACCAAGGGTGGGAGGGCCGCGGACGCGGCGAAGACGGTGCACATTCCGGGACCGCCGGCCGGCGACGGGCACCCACCGGCGGCATCGATCCTATGCCGCGCTTCTCGGTGGAGTGCAAGGGCAGGGCCGGCCTCAGACCGTCGACGGACCGGCGTGACGCTAGGAGGAGGAGAGCGCCTGCTTGACCCGTTCCGGCGTGAACGGAACGCGCCGCAGCCGCACGCCGGTCGCATCGAAGATGGCGTTGCCGATGGCAGCGGCAACCGGGCGCATAGCCGGCTCACCCGCTCCTGCCGGGTCTACGTCAGGCCGGTCGATCAGCACCACCTCGATCGATTCCGGCACATCGCCGATCTCGCCGATCGGATACGACATCCAGTCGACGCTGGTCACCATGCTGTTGTCGAACTTGACCTCTTCGTAGAGGGCACGGCTCAGGCCCTGCACGATGTTGCCCTCGATGCACTGCTCGAGCCCGCGCGGATTGATGATCTGGCCGCAGTCGTGGGCGACCACGAACTTTCTCGCCCACACCCGGCCGCTCCGCTTGTCGACCTCGACCTCGGCGACGATGCCCACGATGGCGCCGTTGCGCTGGGCGTAGGCGAAGCCGCGCCCGACGACGGTGACCCCGGACTGGTCGCGGCGCGGGGAAGGCCGGGGCTGCCAACCATACTTTTCGGTGGCGGCCCTGATGACGGCGGCGTCGCGAGCATCTCTCACATACTTGAGACGGAACTCAACCGGATCGGCCCCGATCGCCGCCGCGATCTCGTCGATGAAGGATTCACTTGCAAAGTGGATTTGCGGCCCGACCGGGTCGCGCAGGTGCGCGCCGCGCAGCGGCGAGGCGCGTGCGATGAAGCCGGGGATGGTCTCCCAGCCCATCTCCTTGTTGGGGAACCCGTAGGACTCGGCCGGAACGCCGAAGGCGGGGGTCGGCTTCGGGGGGGTGCCCATCAACTGCCCCGCCAAGCAGTCTTTCACTTGGCTCTCGTTGGAGCTGACCTCCTGGCGCGAGAAGCCCTTGCTGATGAACTCATAGCCGATCACGTTGTTGGCGGCATCGAGCGCCGCCCGCGCCCTGTGCACCGAGGCCGGCCCCTTGGGGTCCCAAGCAGTGGCGTCGTGGCGCATATACTGCAGGCGTACCGGCTTGCCCACGGCCTGCGCCAGCACCGCCGCATCGTGGGCCGCATCCCCGGCATCGTTGCGGCCATAGCAGCCCGGCCCCTGCACCCAGATGGCATCGACGTCCTCCACCTTCATGCCGAGCACGGCGGCAACGCCATCGCGCGCATAGTGCGGCTTCTGTCCCCCCGTCCACAAGGTGGCCCGGCCGTCGGCGATGGCCACGATGGCACAGGCGGGCCCCATCGAGGCGTGCGACTGAAAGGGCCATTCGTACTCTGACTGTATGATGCGCGCCGCGCTGGCGAAGGCTTGCGTAAGGTCGCCCGACTTTCTGTCGATGCTGCGCCGCTCGGCCGGCGCTTTGCGAATGTGGTCGTAGAGGCTCGCGTAAGCCGGGAATGGCGGCTTCACCTCCGACCACTTCACCTTGAGCGTCTCGGCGGCCCTGATCGCGTCCCACTCCTTTTCCGCGACGACGCCGAGAAACCCCATTTTCCAGACCACTCTCGCACCGGGGATGTCCTTGACCGATGCCTCATCGACCTCCACCGGCTCGGCGCCCGCGACGGGCGGGCGGATCATGCGGCCGTGCACCATGCCCGGCACCTTGATGTCGGTGATGTAGTCAGTCCGCGAGAACACCTTGGGGGCCACGTCCTCGCGGGGGATCGATTTGCCGACGAGCCTGTAATCCTTCGGCGACTTCGGCTTGGCGATCCCGCGCGCCTGCAGGTCGTTGCCGATCCGCTTGTTCCAGTCGAGCTTGACGTTGAAGTACCTGCCGCCGATCAGCTCACCGTAGCCGACCTTCCTGTCGGCATCGGCAAAGACGATGCCGTCGCTGACGGTCAGTCGATCGGCCGGAACATCGAGGTGGCGGCTGGCAGCCTCGAGAAGAATGCGGCGGGCCTCCGCCGCGGCATAGCGCATCTGCATGCCGCCCTTTTGAATGCCGGTCGAGCCGCTGGCGCCGCCCTGGTTCACCGACGAACGCGTGTCGCCCATGACGACGCGCACGCTTCCGACCGGCACGTCGAGCTCCTCCGCCACGATCTGCGCGATCGCGGTCTCGAGGCCGTGGCCCATGTCCATTTTGCCGAAAAACGCTGTCACCCCGCCGTCGGCAGCGATCGCAATGTAGCTGTCGAGCTCTGCCGGATGCAGCGCCGGCTTGGCGCCACCCGCCAGAGCGGCGCCGATCGAGGTTGCAAGTTCCACACTGACCGGGGCGCCCATCGAGACGACAAGCATGCCGGCGCCCTTCAAGAGCGAGCGGCGCGAAAGCGCGGTTGCCTGCCTCGTTGCCATCACCGCCTCCTTAGCCCATCATTGCGGCGGCTCGCCGGACGGCGCGCATGATGCCCATGTGTGTTGCGCAGCGACACTTGAGCCCGGCCAGCGCTTCCTTGATCTCGGCATCTGTCGGTTTGCGGTTGCGCTCAAGCAGCGCCGCGGCCGTCAGCATCCACCCATTGATGCAATAGCCGCACTGGGGCACCTGCTCCTCGATGTAGGCGGTTTGTATCGGGTGAGGGGCCTCCGGCGTGCCAAGACCCTCGAGCGTTTTGATCTTGCCGACGGCCGCTGCGACCGGGGTCACGCAGGAGCGGATAGGCGTTCCATCGAGCTGCACAGTGCAGGCGCCGCACTGGGCGAGCCCGCAACCGAACTTGGGGTTTCTCAAGCCGAGCTCGTTGCGCAGGGCATACAGCAGCGGCATGTCGGGATCGGCATCGACGGTGTGATCCTTGCCGTTCACGTTGAGCGTGAAGCGTTTTGTCGTCATCGCGGTGCGTCCTCCCTCGTCGCGGTCCAAAGCTCGGCGCCGGTCCAAAAGCCCGCCAGCGCTTCGAGCGGGTCCCGCCTGCCGCTTAAGGCCGTTCCAAGCCCTGCGCCGGCCTGCCTTGGCGAGCCCGGAACGCACGGTGCGACGCCCGACGCCGCGGTTCCGGCATGAGAGTGCCAGCCGTCGGTGATGCCCGAGCGCCATCGGGCGTCATGCCCTTCGCGGGCGCGTGCGCAGGTGTTGCCCGGCGCCTCCACTGTCCGTCAGATGGACGATCCCTGTCAACGGGCGATGCCGGGGCATGCGGGCCTCCAGCTCACTGCCGGGTGATAAGCGGCTAGCCGCGCGGCGCCACCCTGGCGTCCGGGAAGCTGTCGGTTGAGGGGAAGTAGGGTTTGACGTCGACAAGCGGCGTGCCGTCGCGGCAGTCGATGTTGCGGACACGGAGCATTGTGCCCGCCACGGCGAGCAGCTCGACGACGGCGAAGCCGATCGGGTTCGGCCGGATCGGCGAGCGCAGCGCGAAAACGCCGCGCGGCACGGCCAGGTGGCTCGGCACCTGGCGGATGAGGTCGCGGCGAGCGTCGTCGAGCCAGTAGAGCAGCACCAGATGCGAGAAGAGTTCGACGCCCTCCAGGCCGACGGCGAAGGCCGGGTCGATCTCGACGGTAGCAACGGCGTCCGCTTCCCGCGTGTTTTTCGGACACTCCTCCACGCTCGCGAAGGGCGTGCGGATGCGGCCGATGAAGTGGAGCGCTGCGTCGGGGCGAGAGGGCAGATTGATCGAGACCTCGCCCGGGCGCGGCGCCTTGGTGCTGCTCATTGCGGCGGCTCCACAGTGACCTGACGTCTGAAGGGCGAAGCTTCGAGCGTTTGCCGCCCCCGGTCAATTGGGGTATCTAGTGCCGCTGGCCAGCACCCGTAGCTCAGCTGGATAGAGCGCTGCCCTCCGAAGGCAGAGGTCACAGGTTCGAATCCTGTCGGGTGCGCCAGATCCAGCAGGCCCGGCTGCACCGCCCCTGGGCCGATCGTTGCTCTTCGCGCTCTCAAGACTGTTTCATCAGCCGGGCTTGAGGTATTGATCTTGGGCACGGGGCGAGTGCGGAAGGCGGCCAGCATGGCGCAGGCAGCGGCTGCAATCGAAGTGCGTGGTCTCATCGCCGGCTACGGCAACGTACCCGTGCTGCATGGCATCGATTTGTCGGTGCAGCCGAGCGAGTTCGTTGCCGTTCTGGGCTCGTCGGGCTGCGGCAAGACCACGCTCCTGCGCACCATCGCCGGCTTCCAGCCGGCCTTCGGCGGCGACATCCGCCTGTTCGGCAGGGATGTGACGGGCGTGGCCCCCGAGAAGCGCGGCGTGGCCATGGTGTTTCAGTCCTACGCGCTGTGGCCGCACATGACGGTGCTCGGCAATATCGGCTACGGGCTGAAGCTGCGCGGGGTGCCGCGGCCCGAGATCCGCCGCCGGGTGGCGGCCATGCTGGATCTGCTCAATCTGCCTCGCGTTGAGGATCGCAAGGTGACCGATCTCTCGGGCGGGCAGCGCCAGCGCGTGGCGCTCGGGCGCGCCCTCGCCATCGAGCCCAGCGTTCTGCTGCTCGATGAGCCGCTCTCCAACCTCGACGCCAAGGTACGCCTGCAGTTGCGGGGCGAGATCAAGTCTTTGCAGCGCAAGCTCGGCTTTGCTGCCATCCATGTGACCCACGATCGGGAGGAGGCCATGACCATGGCCGACCGCATCGTGGTCATGGACCAGGGACGCATCGCGCAGGTCGGCACGCCCGAGGAAGTATTCGATCGGCCCAACTCGGCCTTCATCGCCTCGTTCATGGGCGCCGACAACACCATCGACCTTGAGGTGTCGCGACGTGGCGAGATCGCCGAGTTCAAGGTTCCGGGGTCCGAGCGCGTTGCGGCCGCGTGCACCGTGCCTGCCCCGGCCGGGCGCCTGACCGCCCATTTCCGGGACGATGTGGCGCGCTTGGTGCCCCCCGACATGAGCGGCGACGGCGAAATCGTGCTACCCGGCACCATTATCGCCCGCGCCTATCCCGGCGGACATTATCGCTACGGCGTCGAGGTCGCCGGCCGTCATTACTCCGTCAAGGACTCCGCCTACAGGGAGGTCGGCGCGCCGATCGGATTGAGCCTGCCCATTAAGGCCCTTCACCTGTTTCCTGCCGAAGCAACATCTCAGTCAGGGAGGAATGAACCATGAGAGCGTGGATTGGTGTGATCGGGCTCGGTGCCGTGATCGGCTCGAGCCCTGCGGCAGCGCAGACCGCGGTGCTCAATGTCGCCACCGCCGGCGATCAGAACATGGTCGACTACGTCAAGGACTATCTGGGGCCGTTGTTCGAGAAGGCGAACCCCGGGGTGAAGGTTGTCGCCGTGGGAACCGGGCCTGGGGACGCCGGCTCGCAGAAGATTTACGAGAAGCTCGAGGCACAGAAGCGGGCCGGTGTCGACAAGGCCGACTTCGACGTCATCGTTGTGCACCAGAAGATGGCCGGTCAGATGGTGAACGAGGGCCTCCTCGCTGCCTACAAGGACAAGATCCCGACCGGACCGCTCGTCAGCCGCGACACCGCCAAGAACGTCCTCGGCACCAACGTCGAGGGCTATGTAATGCCGATGTTCCACAGCCAGACGGCCATTGCCTACAACCCGGACCTGGTGAAGGATGTTCCGGGCAGCTACCGCGAGCTCGTCGAGTGGGTGAAGAAGAATCCGGGCAAGTTCGGCTACAACGGTATCAAGGGCGGCATGTCGGGCGTCGCCTTCGTCACCGGCTGGGTTTACGCCTTCGGCGGTGACGCCGGCAAGCTGATCTCCGGTCCCTACGATCCGGCGGCCAAGGCCGGCTGGGACCGGGCCCTGGCCGAGCTCAAGGACTTCAACCGCAACGTCGTCATCACGCCGGGCAATGCCGGCACCCTCGACATGCTCAATCGCGGCGAGATCGCCATGGGCCCGGTGTGGGTGGACATGTTCTACACCTGGATGGCCGACGGCAAGCTGCCGCCCAACATGAAGCTGAAGCTGGTCGGTCCCGGCATGCCCGGCCAGCCCATGTACTACGCGATCCCCGCCAAGGCGGCCAACGCCGCACTGGCGCAGAAGTTCGTGGCCCTCGCAACGAGCCCCGAGGTGCAGGGCGAAGGCATCGTCAAGCGCTTCAACTGGTATCCGGGGATCGATGCCCAGCATCTCGAGGGCAAGCTCGACCCGGCGGTCTGGAAGAAGCTGTTCGCCGACATCTCGCCGGACGAGCTGTCGAGCAAGGGCCAGCCTTTCCCGATCAGCCAGTACTTCACCGACATCCTCGAGGCTTACGAGAAGAAGGTCGCCAACTGAGCTTTGGCGACCGGCGACGCCGGCGGCCGGTGCGCCGGCGGCGTCGCGCTTGGGGATCGCTCACGTGTCCGAACCCTCGAAGATGCGGCCCGACCCGCCGGCTCTGGGGCTCCTGCTGGTCGCACCGGCGCTCGGCATGGTGCTGGCTCTCTTCGTCTACCCGTTTTGCCTTTCGATCGCATCGGCCTTCACCGGGCCCGACGGCTTTCCCAGCCGCGCGAACTTCCTCAAGGCTTTCGAGCTCTACTCGACCGACATCCTGTTCACCCTCCTCATCGTGATCAGCGCGACGGTGCTGACTGCGCTTGCCGCCATCGCCATCGCCGGCACGCTGACGCTGAGCGCAAGCCCCTGGCTCGTCGCCCTGCTCAAGGCCCTCTACCGCTGGCCGCTGTTCATTCCCTTCATCGTCGCCGCTCAGTGCATGCGCACTTTTCTGGCGAGAAACGGGCTCATGAACAATACGCTCGTCTCGCTCGGCCTGCTCGATCCGGCCATGGCACAAAGCTTCCTCGACTGGCGCGGCATCATCATCACCTTCGTGTGGAAGCAGACGCCGTTCGTGGCGCTGCTGCTCGCCGGCGCCATGGCCTCGCTCGATCGCGCCACCATCGAGGCTGCACGCAATCTCGGCGCCGGGCGCGTGCGGGTTCTGGTCGAGATTGTCATTCCGCAGGTCGCCCCGACCCTGATGGTGGGTCTCGTGCTCTCCTTCGTCACGATGCTGAGCGTGTTGTCCGTGCCCATGATGGTGGCGGGCTCACAGCCGACCATGTTGACCGTTGACATGGCCTTCCGGATCAATGCCTACGGCGACTACCCCGTAGCCAACGCGCTGGGCGTCATCTCTTACCTGATGACGGCGGTGGCGGCCTGGCTCTACCTGCGCCATAGCCTGCGCGCGGAGGGCGGCCGCCCATGACACTGCGCCGGCTTGCGGGCTTTGTTGGAAAGGCAGCGGTGATCGGGCTGCTGGCCTTTTTCCTGATCGGTCCGCTCGCCAACCTGCTCCTGTGGTCGGTTGCCGAACGCTGGTACACGCCCTACAAGCTGCCGGTCACCTACGGGCTCAGATACTGGGAGATCGTGTTCCGCCCCACCGGCGATGCCATGGGCTCGCTCATGACCAGCATCGCCATCGCCCTTCTCGTGGTCGTCGTCGCGCTCGCCGTATCCGTGCCGGCAGGTTATGCGTTGGCCCGCCTGCGGCTGCCCTGGCGGACCGCCATCATGATCGCCTTCCTGCTGCCGCAGGCCTTCCCCTCCATCGCGGTCTACATCAACGTGGCGCGGGTCTTCTACGGTCTCGGCCTGACCGGAACCATCACCGGCGTGGTGCTCGTGCACGCCGCCCACGCGCTCGTCTACTCGGTTTGGATCACCACCGCGGCGTTCGCTGCGGTCGACCGCGATCTGGAGCTTGCCGCGCGCAACATTGGGGCAAGCCCGCTTCACACCTTTGCGACGGTCACCCTGCCGCTCGCCGCCCCGGGCATCATGGCTAGCGCCATTTTCGTGTTCCTCGAGTCTCTCGACGAGTTCACGGGCACCTTCTTTGTCGGCGTGCCGCAGGTCACCACGCTGCCGCTGCTGCTCTATAATGCCAGCATGGGCGGCAACTACCAGATCGCCTCGATCACGGCCCTGATCCTGCTCGTGCCGTCGGTCGCCTTCATGCTCGTGATCGAGCGCTTTCTGCGCGCCGATGTGCTCGCAAAGGTCGGACGATAGGCCATGGCAACGGTTCGTCTCACGATGGCTCAGGCGCTGGTGCGCTTCCTCGCGGCGCAAAGGACGGAGGTGAACGGCCGCACTGCGCCGCTGTTCGGCGGGGTGTGGGCGATCTTCGGCCACGGCAACGTCGCAGCGTTGGGCGAGGCGCTCTATGCCGTGCGCGGGGAACTGCCGACCTTTCGCGCGCACAACGAGCAGGCCATGGCCCATGCGGCCGTCGCCTTTGCCAAGGCCTCGCGCCGCCGGCGCATGATGGCGTGCACGACCTCGATCGGCCCCGGCGCCACCAACATGGTCACCGCCGCCGCCGTCGCGCACGTCAACCGGCTGCCGGTTCTGCTGCTTCCCGGCGACGTGTTCGCGAACCGACGTCCCGACCCGGTCCTGCAGCAGATCGAGGACTTCGGCGACGGCACCGTGTCGGCCAACGACTGCCTGCGTCCGGTGTCGCGCTACTTCGACCGCATCACGCGGCCCGAGCAGATCATACCGGCGCTGGCCCGCGCCATGGCGGTGCTGACCGATCCTGCCGAGTGCGGGCCGGTGACGCTGGCGCTGTGCCAGGACGTGCAGGCCGAGGCCTTCGACTACCCTTTGCGCCTGTTCGAGCCGCGGACCTGGACGCCGCGGCGCGTGCGCCCGGATGAGCGGGAGCTGCGCGCGGCGGCCGCGCTCCTGTCCGGGGCGGCCTGCCCGCTGATCGTCGCCGGCGGCGGCGTGCTCTATTCGGAAGCGGAGGACACGCTGCGCGCCTTCGCCGAGCGGCACGGCATTCCCGTCGCCGAGACCCAGGCCGGAAAGAGCGCCCTCCCCCATGACCATCCGATGTGCGTCGGCGGCATCGGGGTGACGGGCACCAGCGCTGCCAACACCCTTGCCGGAGAGGCGGACGTCGTGCTCGCCGTCGGCACCCGGCTGCAGGATTTCACCACCGGCTCCTGGGCCCTGTTCAAGAACCCGGTGCGGCGAATCGTCGGGCTCAACGTGCAGCCGTTCGATGCCAGCAAGCACCTGGCCTGCCCGGTCGTAGCCGACGCGAAGGTCGGCCTTGGGGAACTGTCGGCCGCGATCGGCTCCTATGCATCGCCCCGGGCCTGGGTGGCGAGGGTAGGCGAGGCCAAGGCTGCATGGGCGAGCACGCGAGAGCGCTACGTCGCCCGCACCAACGCTGCCCTGCCGAGCGATGCCGAAGTGATCGGGGCGGTCGAGCGCGCCGGACGTCGCGGCGACGTCATCGTGTGCGCCGCCGGCGGTCTGCCTGGAGAGCTGCACAAGCTGTGGAACGCTACTGAGCCCGGCGGCTATCACCTCGAGTATGGGTACTCCTGCATGGGCTACGAGATCGCCGGCGGGCTCGGCGTCAAAATGGCCATGCCCGATCGCGAGGTGATCGTGATGGTGGGTGACGGTTCGTACCTGATGCTGAACTCGGAGATCGCCACCTCGATCATGCTTGGGCAGAAGCTCACCATCGTCGTGCTCGACAACCGCGGTTTCGGCTGCATCGCCCGGCTTCAGGCGGCGTGCGGCGGCGCACCCTTCAACAATCTGCTCGCCCAATCGAGACACACCGCCCTGCCGGATATCGATTTCGCCGCCCACGCGCGGAGCCTCGGCGCCCATGCCGAGAAGGTGACGGGCATTTCCGAGCTGGAGGCGGCGCTCGCCCGCGCCCGTGCCGGCGAGCGCACCAGCGTTATCGTCATCGAAACCGACCCGCAGCGGGCGACCGATGCCGGCGGGCACTGGTGGGACGTGGCGGTGCCCGAGGTGTCGGAGCGCGCCGAGGTGGGTAAGGCGCGCTCCGCCTACGTGCAGAGCCTTTCCAAGCAGCGGTTGGGAGACTGACGCGCGTGAGCATTCGCATTGGCGCCAATCCGATCGGCTGGTCGAACGACGACCTGCCCGAACTAGGCGGCGACACGCCGCTCGAGGTCTGCCTCAAGGAGGCCAAGCAGGCGGGGTTTGCCGGCATGGAGCTCGGTCGCAAGTTCCCGCGCAAGCCAACGGCGCTCAAGCAGGCGCTGGAGCCGTTCGGGCTCGCCTGCATCTCCGGCTGGTATTCGGCCGCGCTGCTGAAGCGCGACGCGAAGGCCGAGCTGAAGGCGCTGAAACCCCACCTTGATCTGCTCAAGGCCATGGACTCGAAGGTGCTCGTCTTCGCCGAGACCTCGAACACGGTGCACACCGATCGCAAGGTGCCGCTGTCGAAGCGTCCGGTCCTTGCCGCCGATGCCTGGCGGGAACTCGGGCGGCGGATGACCGAGGTCGCCGAGCACACGCTGAACAAAGGTATCCGTCTCGTCTACCACCACCACATGGGCACTGTCGTTCAGTCTGCCGACGATATCGAACGGCTGATGACAGCCACCGGCAGCGCCGTCCATCTGCTGCTCGACACCGGGCATGCGACATGGGCCGGGGCCAACCCGATCGCGCTCGCGCGCCGTTACAAGGACCGCATCAGCCATGTGCACGCCAAGGACGTTCGCAAGGACGTCATGCATTGGGCGCGGCTTGCCGACTTGAGCTTTCTCGAGGCGGTCATCGCCGGCGTTTTCACTGTGCCGGGCGACGGCATGGTGGACTTTCCCGGCGTGCTGAAGGAGCTCAAGGGTTACACGGGCTGGATCGTCGTCGAAGCCGAGCAGGATCCGGCCAAGGCCGAGCCGCTGACCTATGCCCGGCTCGGTTACAAGAACCTGCGCCAGGCGTTGCGCAAGGCTGGACTCAGGACGGGGAAGGAATGACCGTGACGCCGTGGTCGGCGAAGCGGATCCACACCTCGGAACCGACGGCGAAGGGTCGCATCACCCCGCGATCGACCACGAACAGGTCGCCGAGCGGGCTTGCCACCGTGTATTCCATGTGCGTGCCAAGGTAGGCGGCCTTGGCGATGCACCCTTGTAGCGCCTGCTGCTCGCGCGGCCGCTCGGCGGACAGCAGCAGCGAGTCGGGCCGGATGGCGACCTTGACCACACCCGGCTCCGCGTTGCGGTGTCTGAGATTGAGTTCGATGCCGGCGAGGGCCACCCGGGCAAGCGCGCCTTGCGGGGATGACATTTCGCCGACGACCAGATTGGAATCGCCGATGAAGTCGGAGACGAACAGGCTGGCCGGTTCCTCGTAAAGCTCGCGCGGCGTGCCCGATTGCGCGATGCGCGCATTCGACATGACGATGATGCGGTCGGAGACGGCCAGCGCCTCCTGCTGGTCGTGGGTGACGTAGGCCACGGTGAGATTGAGCCGCTGCTGCAGCTCGCGGATGTCCTCGCGCACGCGGCGTCTGAGCTTCGCATCGAGGTTGGACAAGGGTTCGTCGAACAGCAGCACTTGCGGCTCGAGCACCAGGGCCCTGGCCACGGCCACCCGCTGCTGCTGGCCGCCGGACAGCTCCGATGGCATGCGCGATTCGAAGCCCTTGAGACCGACGAGCGCCAGCTTCTCCATCGCCATCTCTCTGGCGCGCGCTTTGCCCGCGCCGCTGACCATCGGCCCGTAGGCGACGTTGTCGATCACCGACATGTGCGGAAAGAGCGCGTAGGACTGAAACACCATGCTGACGTCGCGATCGGCCGCGGACGAGCGGGTGACGTCGCGGCCGCCGATCAGGATCTGGCCCTCGCTCGCCATTTCCAGTCCGGCGATCAGGCGCAGCGTCGTGGTCTTGCCGCAGCCCGAGGGCCCGAGCAGCGTCACGAGCTTGCCGGACTCGATGGTGAAGGAAATGTCGTCGACCGCGGTGACCGCGCCGTAGCGTTTGGTCACGTTACGAAACTCGACCGACGCGGGTGCAACGTCCTTCATACGGGTCCCGTTCTCTGAAACTCGCCGGATGGCTCCGGCCGGCCGCACGCCCGCGACCTCAGCCTGCTCCCTGCAATGCCACATCGCCCGCCGTCCGGCGGCCGAGCCTCCTTTCGCCGACCAGCAGTTGGATGGCCGAGATCGCCAGCACCATGACCACGATCAGCACCGAGGAATAGGCGATCGCCAGTCCGAACTCGCCCGCCTCGACCCGGCCGACGATGTAGGCCGTCGCCATGTTGTACTCGGCCGACACCAGGAAGATCACGGCGCTGACGGCGGTCATGGCGCGCACGAAGCCGTAGACCAGCGAAGCGACGATGGCCGGCCTGAGCAGCGGCAGGATGATGCGGCGCACGGTGGTGAAGGAACGCGCTCCCAACGTCAGCGAGGCTTCATCCAGGCTCTTGTCGATCTGGCTCATGGTGGCGATGCCGGCGCGAACGCCGACCGGCATGTTGCGGAACACGAAGCAGATGATGAGGATCAGCCCGGTGCCGGTCAGCTCGATGGGCGGCACGTTGAAGGCGAGGATGTAGCTGACCCCGACCACCGTGCCTGGGATGGCGAAACTGAGCAGCGTGACGAATTCGAACGAGCGCTGTCCGGTGAAGCGCTGGCGCGCAAGGAGATAGGCGGTAAGCAGACCGATTGCTGCGGTGAGCGGCGCCGAGATCGCCGAGACCTCGAGCGTGGTGATGAGCGAGTTCCAGGCCGAGCCCGAGAAGTGCAGCCCCCACGGTGCCTGCTCGATGCGGAACCCGGTCAGGTAGTGCTCGAGAGTCGGCGTGAAGTCGCGGCCCATGGCGGTGACGAAGCCGCCGACCAGGATCGTCACATAAATGACCGCGGTCAGGATGATCCACGGGATCACCACCGCATAGCATGCCCAAGCCACGCCGCGCGGCAGGGGGGCGTGCAGCCCGGAGTCGCCCTTTCCGGTCACCGTGGTGTAGGCGACGCGCCCCACCCAGCGGTGTTGGGCCCAAAAGGCGGCGAGCGTGAACGACAAGAGCACGATGGCCAGCACGGCGGCGCGACCCTGATCGTGGGCCGCCCCTACCACCGCGAAGAAGATCTTGGTGGACAGCACATCGAAGTTTCCGCCGAGCACCAGCGGATTGCCGAAGTCGGCCATGCTCTCCACGAAGCCCAGCAGGAAGGCATTGGCGAGTCCCGGCCGCATCAGGGGGAATGAGACGGTCGCGAAGGTCGCCCAGCGCTTGGCCCGCAAGGTCTGCGCGGCCTCCTCGAGCGCCGGACTGATGCCCTGCACGACGCCGATGAGCACCAGGAAGGCGATCGGGGTGAAGGCCAGCATCTGCGCCAGGAACACGCCGGGCAGGCCATAGATCCAGCGGGAACGCGCGATGTCGAACCAGTGCTCGAGAAAGGTCGAGACGGCCCCGGCGCGCCCGAACAGCAGGATGACGGCAAGTCCGATGACGAACGGAGGCGTGATGATCGGCAGGATCGTCATGATCCGAAGGGCGCCCTGGAAGGGGAACCGCGTGCGCGTGGCGATCAAGGCGAAGGCGAGGCCGAGCGCCGTCGTCCCGACGCCGACCAGCACCGCCAGAAACAGCGTGTTCCACGCTACCCCGCAGCGCAGCGACGAGTAGAGGCAGCCGAGGCCCCACACCGATTCGTCGAAGAACTTAGCCGCGAACTCGCCCGGCGCCAGGTTGCCGGCGTTGTCGCGCACTGCGCTCGATAGGATCTGGGCAATGGGAAAGAAGACGAAGAGCAGGATGAGAGAGAGCACGAGCCCGATCGAGGACACGGTGAAGGCGTCGCCGCGGCAGTAGCCGCGGCCGGCGAGGCCGTGGGTGAGCAGCATCAGGAACGAGACTGCGGTCAGGAACGCCCCGTAGCCCATGCCGGCCTGTTTCGGGCCGGGCACGCCGATGAGCGCACCGATCCACGCCGCGCTCCAGCCACGATGATCGATGGCAAAGCCTTGCAGGCACAGCCAACTGAGCCCCACCGCTCCGGCCGCGACGAGCCATCTCGCCGCGTCCGCCTCGTTCGACCTTGCGATCAGGGGTGCGGAGCCGATCAAGAGCGGCACGACGAGCGGCAGCAGCCACGGCCGTCCACCTGTCAAGCCGAGGACCAGTCCCGAGCCAAGGCCGCCGCCGTCGATCAGGTACCAGGGCAGGATCACAAATCCTGTCCAACCGAACGCCAGCCACAGAAGGGCCGACTTCTTCACCTTCCGCCCCCGACCGTGGCATGGACCGCGCCGCATCGGCCGCGCATGAACGGACCGCGCGGCGCGCCGCCGAAGCACCGCTCCGCTCGCAACGCCGGCGGGCCGCTGCTCATTTGGCGAGGTTCTTCACCTCGGCATCCCATTTCGAAAGCAGCCGTTTGCGCTCGCTGGAGGAGCCGTACTTGGCGAAGTCGTAGTCGATCAGCTTGAGCTCCGAGAGCTTGGGCGCCTGCGGCGGCACCGGCGCGTTCTTGTTCGAAGGCACCTGGTAGTTCTTGGTCTCGGCGCCGAGCGCCTGGGCAGCGGGCGTCAAGGCCCAATCGTACCACTTCTTGGCGTTGTCGATGTTCTTCGCGCCCTTGATGATGGACATGGAGCCGATCTCGTAGCCGGTGCCTTCACAGGGTGCGACCGTCTTCACGTCCGCATTGGTGACCGTCATCGCGATCATGTCGTGCATGAACGTGATGCCGATTGCCGACTCCCCGAGGCTGACCGCCTTGGCTGGCGCGGCGCCCGACCTCGTGTATTGATTGACGTTCTTGTGCAGGGCTTTGAGGTAGTCCCAGCCCTTGTCCTCGCCCATCAGCTGAATGATGGTGGCGAGCAGCGTGTAGGAGGTGCCGGACGAGTTCGGATCAGCGACCTGGACCTCGTCTCGGTACTCGGTCCGCAGCAGGTCCTTCCAGCACTTGGGCTCGGGAAGCTTCTTCTGCGCCAGCGTTTTGGTGTTGTAGCCGAAGCCGAGCGCGCCCGAGTAGATGCCGATGGTCCGGCCCTTCGTCTGCTGCCACTGGCGCACGGCCCAGTCCTGCAGTTCGGCCATCTTCGGCGACTTGTACTCTTCGGTCAGCCCCTCCTCGGCCGCCTGCAGATGCGGATCGCCGGTTCCGCCCCACCAGACGTCGCCGCGCGGGTTCTGCGATTCGGCCTTGACCTGGGCGTAGGTCTCGCCCGAGCTCTTGCGGGTCATCGCCACCTTGACGCCGCTCTCCCGCTCGAAAGCCGTGACCGCAGCCCTGCACCAGTCCTCGTTGACGGCGCAGTAGAGCACGAGATTGCCCTGGGCGAGGACGGGCGTCGCCAGGGCGGCAACCGCGCAGCAGCCGGCCACGCCCGTCAACATTCGCTTCAAAGCAGCCGAAACTTTCATGGTTTCTCTCCCTACTGGCCGTTTCTGCGGTGTGGCATTTTGTGGCAACGCTAGCATTCTTGTCGCTGTCGGCCAAGCGAGCGCGAGGCGTCAGCCGCCTATCCCGGTGGCCGCCATCAGTGCCTCTCGCAAGCCGCGATTAGTGGCGAGTACCGGGTTGCCGCGGTGCAACCCGTCGTTGGCAAGAAAGTCGTTGGTTGAGCCGCCGGCTTCCTCCACCAGCAGGATCCCGGCGAGCGCGTCCCAGGCGTTGATGTGCAGCTCGGCGTAGCCGTCGATGCGGCCGGCTGCCACATAAGCGAGGCCGAGCGCGCCCGAGCCCGAGCGCATGATGCCGGCGCCGGTCGCCACCACGCGGGCAACCATCTCGGCATACTCCGACATCGGCCGGCGCTTCGACCAGCCAAGCTCGACCGTCGCCTGCCGGATGTCGGTGGTCGGGCTCACCGTAAGGCGGGTCCCATTGAGAGTGGCACCCTGCCCCCGCGCCGCCGAGAACAGCTCCTCGTGTATCGGATCGCAAATCGCCCCCACTTCGATCCGCCCGTCGCAGACGAGCGCGATCGAGATGCCGAAATGGGGGATGCCGCGGGCGAAGTTGGCCGTTCCGTCGATGGGATCGACGACCCAGGTCCGCCGCCGGAATTCGCCGCCGCCCTCCTCGCCGAAGAAGCCGTCCTCGGGAAACGCCTGCGCCAGTCGGTCGGCGATCAGGCGTTCGAGCTCGCCGTCGGCCTCGGTGAGGAAGTCCTGGTCGCCCTTGAGCGAGAAGGTGCCGGGCTTGCGGGTTGCGAACAGCCGCCGCGCCACAACGCCTGCATCGCGCGCGGTCTGCGCGGCGACCGCAAGGCATGCTTCCAAGTCGGCCTGCACTGCGGCTCCTACAACGGGATGGCGAAGGGCGTTGACGATGTGGCGCACAATACGGCTTGATGGAGCCCGCTACAAGGTTGGCACCCGGCTCAAAGGGGGACGCGGCATGCTGACATTCGCGCAGTTTGGTGCGGGGCGGATCGGTCAGATCCATGCCGCCAACCTCGCTCTCAATCCCAAGGCCTGCCTGCGCTACGTCGTCGACGTCGACGCCAAGGCGGCAAAGGCTCTTGCCGAACGCACCGGTGCCGAGGTTGCCGACCGCGAACGTGCCCTCGCCGATGCCGTCGTCGATGCCGTCATCATCGCTTCCTCCACCGATACCCATGCCGACCTGGCCATTGCCGCCGCCGCGGCGGGCAAGGCGGTCTTCTGCGAGAAGCCGATCGATCTGGCGCTCGAGCGCGTCGATCGCTGCCTGGCTGCGGTCAGCAAGGCCGGCGTGCCGTTCATGGTCGCCTTCAACCGCCGCTTCGATCCGAGCTTCAGGGCGCTCAAGGCGCGCATCGATGCCGGCGACATCGGGCAGGTCGAACAGGTGATCATCACCAGCCGCGATCCGGGCCTACCGCCGATTGCCTACCTCAGGTCGTCGGGCGGCCAGTTCCGCGACATGACCATTCACGACTTCGACACGGCGCGCTGGCTGCTTGGCGAGGAGCCGACCGAGGTGTTCGCCTATGGAAGCTGCCTCGTCGATCCGGCGGTGGCGGCAGCGGGCGATGTCGATTCCGCCATGGTGCTGATGCGCACCGCCTCCGGCCGGCTCTGCCACATCAACAACAGCCGCCGCGCCGCCTACGGCTATGACCAGCGGATTGAGGTGCATGGATCAGGGGGTAGACTGATCGCCGGCAATCACACGCCCACCACCGTCGAGCTGGCGGACGGGCAGGCGGTGAAGAGCGACAAGCCGCTCCACTTCTTCCTGGAGCGCTATGCTGAATCCTACCGCGCCGAGCTCGCCGCCTTCATCGACGCCGTTGTCGCCAAGCGGCCGATGCCCGCCGCCGTTGATGATGCCCGCCAGGCACTGGTGCTTGCCGAGGCTGCTGTGCTCTCCAGCAAGGAGGGCCGACCGGTCAAGGTGAGCGAGATCGGCGGAGCACCCCAATGATCGCCCTCGACCTTAGCGGCAAAGTCATTCTCGTCACCGGAGCCACGCAGGGCATCGGCGAAGGGATTGCGCGCGCATCTGCCGAAGCGGGCGCCGCCGGCCTCGCGCTCACGGGGCGCAACGCTGAGCGCGGGGCGCAGGTGGCACGCGCGATCTCTGAGGCCGGGTGTCCCGCCGAATTCGTCGCCGGCGACCTTGAGATCGAGTCGGATTGCCGGCGGATCGCCGCTGCTGCGCTCGACCGTTTCGGTCGCATCGACGGCCTCGTCAATGCGGCCGGATTGACCGACCGTGGCACCATCGATTCGACCTCCGTGGCGCTTTGGGATCGGCTGTTCGCCGTCAACGTGCGCGCACCCTTCATCCTGACGCAGGAGGTGGTGCGCGCACTCAAGGCCGCCTGCCGGCCGGGCAGCATCGTCAACATCATCACCCGCTCAAGCCATGGCGGCCAGCCGTTCCTTACCGCCTACTCGGCCAGCAAGGGCGCCCTGGCGGTGCTGACCAAGAACACGGCCCATGCGCTGCGCAAGGATCGCATACGCGTCAACGGACTGAACATCGGCTGGTCGGACACACCGGGCGAGCACGTGATCCAGCAGCGCGATGGAAAGCCCGCGGATTGGCTGGCCCGCGCCGAGCGCGAGCAGCCGTTCGGCAGGCTGATCAAGCCGCGTGATGTGGCGATTGCGGCGGTCTATCTGTTGAGCGACGCATCCGAGATGATGACCGGCGCCGTCATCGACTTTGACCAGAACGTCATGGGCGCCTACGACTGAACAGAATGGGAGCGGGCGCTGCCGCTCGGCGGCGGACTTTTGGCAGCGGGGAGCTGCGGCCCTTGATCTTGCAGGCGCCGCGCCGGCGATGCGCCCGCATGGCGCGCGGCCGACATGCCATCCTCCTTCAATGTGACCGAATGGCGTGGCAGTCTGCCGGGGAGGTTGTGCTGCAGGGGATGCTCCAATGAAGGACACCGTGACGAAAATCGGCCTCTCGATCCGCTGCACCGATCCCGATTGGCGCGATCTGGCCCACAACATCGACGAGGCGCTGGAGGCCGGCGTTGGTTACGTCGAGCTGCCGCTTTACCAGCTTGACGTCATCGCCGGCGCGAGGATCTTGCACGACCGGCTGGCGCGGGTCCGCGCCGTGACGGAGGGCCGTGGCGCCCGCTACACCATGCACGGCCACCTGGCGATCAACCTGATGGACGAGCCGCATCGGCTTTCGCTCCACCGGACACTGCTCGCCGCCAACATCGAGGTTGCCGCCGCGCTCGGCGCCATCCACCTCGTCGTGCATTCAGGCTTCGCCGGCAAAGGTCCGGCGGCCGCCATCGAGGATGCCTACGCCCGTCAGCGCGAAGCGTTGCACGCGGCCGGCGAGCTGGCGCAGGCCGCCGGCATCGTTCTGTGCGTTGAGAACATCTTCGAGTTCACCGGCGCGCGGATCACCGCGCTGCCGGGTCGCCTTGCGCGCGAACTCGCCGCGATCGCCCACCCCTGCGTGCAAGCGACCTTCGATTTCAGCCACGGCCATCTCCATTGCGCGATGTTGGGCGCCGACTTCATGGCGGAGGCGAAAGCGCTGTCGCCATTTGCCCGGCATCTGCACGTGCACGACAGCTTCGGCCGGCCCGCGGACTTTTGGACCTTTTCGCAAACCGAGGCATTGGCCTTTGGAACCGGCGACCTGCATCTGCCGTTAGGCTGGGGCAGCGTTCCGTTCGACCGCCTAGCCGCCGAATGCCGGTTTCCGGCGGGCGTCGTTGCCGATATCGAGCTGCAGGAGCGCTATTGGTCGGAGCTCAAGGGCTGCATCGAGGCGACACGGGCCTTCGCCGCGCGCCTCCTCTCGTGAGGCTGGCGGCGTGCCGTCCCATTGTTGGCGGCGATTTGGCAGCGGCCGCCCAGGATACACCATGAGAGGCACGAAAAACGGCGCAATTCGGCTTATTGTTTGGCAGATCAAATTGAACGTAATTGCAGTGGCACATAGCTAACTGTCGCAGTAGCATGGTGACTTCACAGGTAGCGAGTAGGAAGGAGCCCACACATGGCCGTCCAAATCGTAATGGATCGCACAGGTGATACGCGGCACGAGTTCGATGCTACCGATGCGAAGGCGGTGGCCCTGGCGGAAAAGCGGTTCCGCGAGCTCACCGGCCGCGGCTTCCGCGCCGTCGCCCTGGGGGAGGGCGGCAACCCCGGTAAAGTGCTTGGCCGCTTCGACCCGACGGTTGAGCGGACCCTGTTCATCCCTCAGCTGCAAGGCGGGTGATGGAGCGTGTGCGCGAAATCCTGAGGGCCCTGTTCCGCAGGGTCCTCAGCGATCACGGTCGCGAGCCGCCGACGCTCACCGACGTGTTCGTGGAAGGCGGCACCCGTTGGCTGGGGCCGCAGATCGGGGTGGTTTTCTCCAACGGTTACCGCGCCTGGGCGCCGCTCCAGCGCTCCGATGAGTGGCGGAGCTCCGAAGAGCTGGCCGCCTGGGAGCTGCCGAGCCGCCGCCGTGCGGTGTGCCGCGAGGCGCACCTGATTTACGCCGAGGTTCTGGCGGCACATCGGCTCGAGTTGAGGCAACAGCGCCGGTCGCGCATCGCCCAGCAGATCGAGCGGCTGGCGCAGAGTTTCCGGCCGCGCCGGGAAAGCGCGCTGTTTTTCACCGTAGGCCGCAGGCTGTTCGACGACGAGGGAAGTTCCGAGGCGCAGGAGCGCGGCATGCGGCTCCTAAAGGAGAACCTCTCTCCCCTGCAGCGCGAACAATACGAGAAGCACCGCTATTTCGAAGTGATCGGCGGTCGCACCGGAAGACGCTATCGCATCCGCCACGGCCGCATGATGAACATCGACCAGCTCGACGCCAAGGGAAGACAGGTGTGCGGCTGGTGCTTTTTTCCGGAGGGACATTTGGTGGCCGGCGACGTGATGCTGGCCCAGAAGCTGGCTCTCGAACTGTTCGAAGCCGAGGCGCTCGAGGTCGCCAACAGATTTTGATAGGCGCCAGCGACCCTCGTCACCCTCGTCACGCTCTGACGTACTGCGGGAATTCAGTTGACGCTCGCGGCCGATGCCCACATATCTGGCAATGGGGCGAAGCGATGGAGATCGCCATGCGAAGAACGATCATTACCTCGTTTGCCGTCGTGGCCTTGGCTCTGGGCACGATGACCGCTACGGCGGAGAGGGCCGAAGCCCACCGCGGTGGTGCCATTGCTGCCGGCGTGGCCGCCGCCATCATCGGCGGCATCCTGCTGCACAGCCTCTCGCGCCGGCACTATCGGCGTCATTACCACTACTACTACTACGACGACTACCACTACCGCCCGCGCGTCTATTACGTGCCGCGCTCCTACCGCAAATACCGCTATTACCGGCACGGCCCGCGACTGATCCGCCGCTATCACTACTGATCGGACCACTTGAGGCGACGCTGTCGACCGCCACGGATGCTCCGTGGCGGCCGTTTCATTTGAGCGCGCCGACCGCCGCCGTCATGCGGCCCGGCGACGGTCGCTGGTCGCGTCGAACGCCACCACGGGCGCCGCGGCTCCGGCGATAGCAGGCGTGTGCGCCCAGCCATAAGCGAACATCGTCATCAGTGCCGATGCGGCGAAGAAATAGGCGCCGGCCAGCACCGTGGCCTCGGTGTAGCCGGAAGAGTTCACGTAGAAAACCATCAGCGCCAGCACCATCACGTCGGTCATGGAGTAGCGCCCGATCCATTCCATCGTAAAGATCGAGCGGCTGCGAAATTCGGGGCTCAGATCCGGCGAGGTGACGAGCGTGACCAGGTAGAACAGCTTGAGGAAGGGAAAGAAGATCGACACGGTAAACAGCACCGTGCAGAGCAAATATTCCTCGTTCCTATAGAGCGCATAGATGATGGTCACGATCGAGTGCTCGTTGGTCCATACGTAAGCGGTGGTAAAGCGGATGACGGGCAGGACGATGCCGAGCGCGAAGAACACCGTCGCCAGGATGATGAAGAAGCTGAGCACGAAGTTTCGCAGCCCCGCCGCCGGGCGGATGACGGCGGATCGGATTGCGGGCCGAGCCTCGCTCCGGATCCAGGCGAAGGCTAGCATCATCAGCACCACCGCGGCGGTGAAGAAGTAGACGCCGGTGAGGCTCGCCACATCGTAGACGCCCTGGCTCTTGAGGAAGAATATCGTGAGGGCGAGCACAAAGACATCGTGCATCGACCACTTGCCGAGCCACTCGAGGGCCCTGAGGCGTCTGGCCTGCCGCGCCATCTCCGCTGCGCTCAGCGTCGAGAGCAGAAGCAGGTAGACCAGCTTGATGACGGGCAGTCCGATCGAGAACGCAAGCACGCTGAGGCCGAGGAAATACTGCCCGTCACGCAGCAGAACGCCGACCGTGGAGAGCAGCGAATGCTCCGTGGTCCAGAACACGTACTTGGTGAAGCTGATGATGGGCAGGCTGATGCCGAGCGCCAGGCAGACGCTGGCGGCGAGGATCGCCAGGCTCAATAGGAAGCGCCGTCCGCCGAGCGCCATCGCGCGCTCCTCCCCACCCCGCCGATTGTCGCGGTCGATGACGGCGACTTGCTGGCTCTGGCCCGGCGGCGAAACTTTGGCGTGGCGGTGCTTGGGCCTAGGCGACGGCGGTCTTGCCCCTGAAGGCGACGCCCTTCTCCTCAAGCATCTGCTGCAGCTCACCAGCCTCGTACATCTCGCGCACGATGTCGCAGCCGCCGACGAACTCGCCCTTGATGTAGAGCTGCGGGATGGTTGGCCAATTCGAGTAGGCCTTGATGCCCTCGCGCACGCTCATGTCCTCAAGCACGTTGACATCCTTGTAGTCGACGCCGAGCAGCTGCAGGATCTGGTCGACCTGCATGGAGAAGCCGCATTGGGGCATGCCCTTGCGGCCCTTCATGAACAGCACGACATCATTGCTGGCGATGGTCTTGGCGATCCAGGCCCTCACGTCCTGTTCAGCGGTCATGCGCTTTCCTTTCCGTGCGTGCGGCGCCTTGCCCAAGCGCCCGCGATCGAGGGGAGGATGTGGCGGCGCCGCCGCGAAAGTCAATCCTTGGCCGCCGTTGTCAACGCCAAGGCGTGAAGCGTGTCTCCCATGCGCCCGCCGAGCGCCTCGTACACCATCTGGTGCTGCTGCACGCGGGTCTTGCCTTTGAAAGCGGACGAGACGACGTGCGCGGCGAAGTGGTCGCCGTCGCCGGCGAGGTCCTTGATGGTGACGTCGGCGTCTGGGAACTTTGCCCTGATCAGCCGCTCGATCTCATGGGCGTTCATCGGCATTCTGGCGGCCCTCGATCCGTTTCGATGATGGATGAATACAGGCTATCAGGACGCTCCGGAACGGAGCAAGAACCTTCGGTCGGTGGGCTTAAACCGATCCCATGTAGCGCGGCAGCCAGCTTTCGTGTGCCGATTTGAGGTCGCCGAGGGCCAGCGCCTCCTCCCCCTTGAGCCGCAGCGCTTCGCCGCCGGTGCGGCCGACGATGCGGGCCGGCAGGGCCAGCAGGCGCGCGCGCGCGATGACGTCGTCGCCATGCCGGGGAGCCACCTCGATGACGTAGCGGCCCTGATCTTCGCCGAACCACACCGCATGCGCCGGCAGCCGCCCCTCGTAGGCGAACAGCTCGACGCCGACGCCCCCGCCGAGCGCCATCTCGGCGATGGCGACGAGCAGGCCGCCGTCGCTCACATCGTGCACCGCCTTGGCCCGGTCCTCCCGGATCAGCCTGCGAATGAGGCTGCCCGCCTTCAGTTCGTCGGCGAGATCGACCGGCGGCGGCGCCCCCTCGAGCTTCTTGGTGCAGATCTGCTGGTAGAGCGACTGGCCGAGCCAGCCCTGCTCGCGTCCGATCAGGATCAGCAGGTTGCCCGCGCCCGTGAGCTTGAGGTCGGCGATTTTTCCGAGATCGGGCACGAGCCCGACGCCGCCGATGGCGGGTGTAGGCGGAATGGCGACGCCGTTGGTCTCGTTGTAGAGCGACACGTTGCCCGAGACCACGGGGAAGTCGAGCGCCTTGCAGGCTTCAGCCATACCCTCGATGGCGCCGACGAACTGGCCCATCACCTCGGGCCGCTCCGGGTTGCCGAAGTTCATGTTGTCCGTGATGGCGAGCGGATCGGCGCCGACCGCGGTCAGGTTGCGCCACGCCTCCGCCACCGCCTGCTTGGCGCCCATCACCGGATCGGCGGCGACATAGCGGGGCGTCACGTCGCAGGTGAGCGCCAGACCCTTGTTGGTGCCGTGCACGCGCACCACCGCGGCGTCACCGCCGGGCCTGAGGATGGTGTCGCCCATCACCGTGTGGTCGTACTGCTCCCAGATCCAGCGGCGCGAACAGAGCGCAGGACCGCCCATCATCGTCTTCAGCGTGGCGAGGATGGCGTTGGGCGCCTTCACCCACTCGGGCAAGATCGGCTTGGGCGGCACCGTCGCCACCCACGGGCGGCGGTAGACCGGCGCCGAGTTGGCGAGCGTTGAGACCGGGATGTCGGCTTCGACCTTGCCCTTGTGTCGTACGATCATGCGGCCGCTGTCCGTGGTCTTGCCGATCACCGCGAAATCGAGCCCCCACTTGCGGAAGATCGCCTCGGCTTCCGCTTCCGCCCCGGGCCTCAGCACCATCAGCATCCGCTCCTGCGATTCCGACAGCATCATTTCGTAGGCCGTCATGCCGGCCTCCCGCTGCGGCACCAGGTCAAGATCGAGTTCGATGCCGACCCCGCCCTTGTCGGCCATCTCCGAGGTGGACGAAGTAAGTCCCGCCGCGCCCATGTCCTGGATGGCGATGATGGCATCCTTCGCCATCAGTTCGAGACACGCCTCGATGAGGAGCTTCTCCGTGAACGGATCACCGACCTGCACGGTCGGCCGCCTCTCCGCCGAACTGTCGTCGAACTCGGCCGATGCCATGGTGGCGCCGTGGATGCCGTCGCGTCCGGTCTTGGAGCCGACGTAGACGACGGGCAACCCCACGCCCTTGGCTGCCGAGTAGAAGATCCTGTCCGTGCGAGCGAGGCCCACGCACATGGCGTTGACCAGGATGTTGTTGTCGTAGCCCGCATCGAAGTTGGTCTCGCCGCCCACCGTCGGCACGCCGGTGCAATTGCCATAACCGCCGATGCCGGCCACCACGCCGGCGAGAAGGTGGCGAGTCTTGGGATGCGCGGGATCGCCGAAGCGCAGCGCGTTGAGGTTGGCGACTGGGCGCGCGCCCATGGTGAACACGTCGCGCATGATGCCGCCGACGCCGGTGGCAGCACCCTGATAGGGCTCGATGTAGCTCGGGTGGTTATGGCTCTCCATCTTGAACACGGCGGCGTCGCCGTCGCCGAGGTCGACGACGCCGGCGTTCTCGCCCGGCCCCTGGATCACCCGCGCTCCCGTCGTCGGCAGCGTCTTGAGCCACACCCGGCTCGATTTATAGGAGCAGTGCTCCGACCACATCACCGAGAAGATGCCGAGCTCGGTGAGCGAGGGCTCGCGCCCGAGAATCTGGAGCAGCCGCGCGTACTCCTCCGGTGTGAGGCCGTGCTCGGCCACGAGCTCCGGCGTGATGGCGGGTTTGAGGGTGGTCTTTGCATCCATGCAGAGGGCTCGGCCGGAATCAGCGACTGGTCCGGCCGAGCTTATAGCGGCTGTGGGCGGGGTTGTCGCGCCGCAGCAAGGGGTTATGAACGGACGCTGCAGCGCGCCGGGCTACGCGGCGAGCCTCGTGGCCTTGGCCCGCTCCACGAACAGCCGCGCCAGCGGACTTGCCGGCTTCGCCTCCCTCCGCTCGGCTGCGAGCGCCGCCGCGAGCGCACCCTGGCCGGCGCGGAATGCGGCCTCGATCAGCGTGAGGTCGAGGAGGTCGCGCTGGGCATGGCTGCCGCCGAACCGGTTGGCGATGTTGCGCACGGGGCGGAGCAGCCGAACCGTCTCGGCGTAGTTGCCGTCCCCGAACGCCTTGATCGCAAGCGTCACGGCGTTGCCGACCTCGCTCGTGAAGCGGGCGTTGTCATCCTCCCGCTGCATGGCCGCGATCTGCGCCTCGATCACCGACCGCATGGCGTCCGGCCGATCCGCGCCTACGAATGCCATCATCGCGTGTGCGTCGTTGAAGGCATAGCTGCCGGCCCCGGCAATCGGCTCCCACCTGTCGGCCACGGCCTGCCAGCGATCGCCGACGTCGATGCCGCGCAGATGGAGCCGCCACAACAGCGCCGAGGCGTCGATCATGTCGAGCACGACGCCCGAGCGTGCGCCGTAGATCGGCCCGTCGAACAGCGCCAGCACCTCGTCGATGTCGCCGAGCTCGAGATGGTAGAGCGCCAGGTGCCACCAGTTGTGAACGCAGAAGAAGCTCTCCCGCGACCAGGCGTCGGGGTCTGCGCGCATCCACGCGATGCCCTCGCGCTGACGGCCCTGCATCTCCATGACGTGGGCGACCGCGTGCTGCGCCCAGCCGTCGCGCGGCTCGAGCTCGACGCCCTTGCGCCCTTGCGCTTCCGCCCGCCCGTACTCTCCCATCTCCTCGAGCCCGAAGGCGTGCATGCCGAGCACGGCGTGATAGCCGGGCATGTGTGCGTCCCAGGCCGGCAGGGCGCGCGCAATGCGGTCGCGCAGCATGCGCGCATCGCCGATGAAGAAGTCGATGACATGACCCGCCTGCAGCGCGATCGCATCGCGCGGGTAGGCGATGGAGATGTCCTCGAGCGCGCGCGCCGCGGCCTGCCAGCGCCCCTCGACGAGGTACGAGACGGCCTGGAAATGCCCTTTCTCCCGGTCGTTCATCGGCAGGCGTGCGGCGCGGTCGCGCAACTCGCGCGCGGTCGCCACCAGGCCGGGCTCGGTGCCGAGCAGGTGCAGATAGGCGTTGAAGAGGTGCCCCATGGGCATCTGCGGACTGGCCTCGGCCGCACCCGCGAGCGTGGCGACCGGGTCGCCGATGTAGCACTGGAATTGGTGAACGGCGGTCTCGAGCCTGGCAAGGCCTTCCGGGCTTGCCCCGCTCACGGGCACGCCGAGGCTGTCCCTCGTCTGCATGATCATCTCCTTGCGTGGTTGAGAAGCCGGGGCTCTGCCGGCCCCGGGCTGTGCCCATAGATGACCTCAAGGGCGCTTTTCCGCCAGTGAACTCATGGTACAGATAGGCGGAAGGAGCCGAAAAGCGCCGCCGGATCAGCGCCTCTCATCGCTCAGCGGGCGCCGACGCCGCGCCGCGGTAGGCCCCCGCACGCCGGCAAAACTGGACCGAGGGTACAGTCAGGTGAGCGAGACCATTCCCCGCAAGGGCAGCGACACGCGCGAGCGCCTGCTGGATCTCGCCGAGGCAGCCGTGCTGGAGAAGGGCTTCGCCGCCACCTCGATCGACGAGCTGATCGCTGCGGTGGGGATCACCAAGGGCGGTTTCTTCTACCACTTCCGCGACAAGGGCGACCTCGCCAAGGCGCTGATGCTGCGCTACCTGGAGCGCGATCGCGTCATCCTCGATGACATCTTCGCGCGTGCGGACGACCTCAACGACGACCCGCTGCACGGTTTCCTCGTCGCGCTGAAGCTGTTCGCTGAAATGCTGGCCAACCTTCCCGGCGCCCACCCCGGCTGCCTCGCCGCCTCCTTCTGCTACCAGGACCAGCTCTTCAACCGCGAGATCCGCGATCTCAACCGCTCGGGCGTGCTCGCCTGGCGGGCCCGCTTTCGCCAGCGCCTCGACCGCATTGCGGCCAAGTATCCGCCCCGGGTGGAGGTCGACCTCGATGATCTTGCCGACATGGTGGCCTCCCTTGTTGAGGGCGGCATCATCCTGTCGCGGATCACCAAGGACAAGGACGTGCTGCCGCGCCAGGTGCTCCTCTACCGCGACTTCATCCGGCTGATGTTTCAGCCCTGACCGCCGCCCTTGCCGCGCCCGCAGCTCATTCCAAAACCCAAGCGGCGGGCTACCGGCCCTCCGGCGCTACCGGCGCAGCCGCTCGTCCTCCGGTTGCATGCGCCGGCAGGTCTCCGCCCACTGCCGCCTGGTCATGTGAGTGCCGGGGTCCCACGCGGCATAGCAGTCCGCCGCCGCGCCCTGGCGCGAGCCGCCGCCACCGCCGCCGCCCGTCGCCGGCGGCTGGGCGCTGAGCCCCTTGTTGGCCTGCGCGTGCGGCTCTTCTCTTTGACTGCTTTGGCCCGTCCCGGACTGGCGCGGTGAGCTTGGTCCGGTCGGCCGGTTCTGCTCGCCCTCGCGGCCCGGCGGGCGGGTCACGCTGCCGCCGGGTTGGATGGCTTCGCCCTGTTGTGGGGGAACTCCTGGCGGCGCCGGGTTGCGGTCGAGCGCCGATCCGCCGCCGGGTCTCTGCTGGGCGGCTCCACCGCCCGGCGCCGTAATGCCGCCTGGCATGCTACCGGCGCCGGGTGGCGCCGCTAAGGGCGCCGATTGGCTCGGGCTGGCCCTGGCGCCTGATGGACTGCCGCCAGTGCCGCCTTTCGACGGGGCGCTGCTCCCCTGCGCCGTCGCGTCGCTGACTGCGAGCGCCGAACCGACTGCCAGCCCTGCGGCAGCGAGGACGATGACCGTCGCGTGCATGGCTGCCTCATCCAGGTTGTCTGCCCAGCCGCAACTCGCCCGACAGGCATAGGGTTCCCGCACCTGCGCGGCGATGCCGCGCGCCGGTGGGCGAAGCCCCTGTCGTACCTCCGGAACGTCATCCCGACGCAGCCGCCGCATCCCCACCCGTCTCGTCATCCCGGCGGAGGCCGGGACCCACGCCAGCTTCGGCATGCACGCCCGTTTGATGACAACCCTCACGATCAGCAGCCATCGGACGAACCGCCAACCTCCAGCGTAGAGCAAGCGGCGCCTGGCGTGGATGCCGGCCTCCGCCGGCATGACGGAGAGAGATGCATGACGGAGCGGCGAGCCGGCATGGCGGAGGCGGGGCAACGTCGTGCCGGCGCAGCCTGCAGCGGTACAGACCGGAGGTCTGGAGCCACGCTTCACCCACCACGTCATCCCGACGCAGGTCGGGATCCACGCCAGCTTCGGCGCGCACGCGTTTGATGACAACACTCACGATCAGCAGCCATCGGATGAATCGCCAACCTCCAACGTAGAGCAAGCGGCGCCTGGCGTGGATGCCGGCCTCCGCCGGCATGACGGGAGAGGGCGTGGGATGCCGGCCGTTGGGGGCGAGGGGATCGGGCGAGACGGTGGGAGAACCACCCAATTCGTCATCCCGACGCAGGCGGAGGTACCCACCCACCACGTCATCCCGACGCAGCCGCCGCTTACCCACCCACCACGTCATCCCGACGCAGGTCGGGATCCACGCCAGCTTCGGCGCGCACGCGTTTGATGACAACACTCACGATCAGCAGCCATCGGACGAACCGCCAACCTCCAGCGTAGAGCAAGCGGCGCCTGGCGTGGATGCCGGCCTCCGCCGGCATGACGGAAGGGGGGCGTGAATGCCGGCCTCCGGCCTGCGCCGGTGCTGGCTGCCCCGGCATGACGGGGGAGGCGGTTTTCCCTAATTGCGCCGGTTGGTCAGCGTCCCTGGCTCAGCATCGGCGTGATGCGCCGGATGGCGACGCGGCGGTTGGCGCGCTCGGGTCCCTCCGTTTCCACCTTCAGGAACTGCTCGCCGTAGCCCTGTGTCACCAGATTCTCCGGTGGTACGCGGAACTCCTCCGTAAGGACCACCGCGACCGCTTCCGCGCGCCGGTCCGAGAGCGAAAGGTTGTCCTCCTCGCTGCCCACCGCATCGGTATAGCCCTCGATGAGGAAGACCTCGTCGGGCGAGCGCCGCAGCACTCGGTTGATGGCGCGCGCCAGCCGCTCGAGCTTCGGCATCTGGTCGGCCGTCACCTCCCACGAGCCGAACTCGAAGTTGATCTCGTCGAGATCGATCCGCCGCATGCGTGCGCGCAGCTCGTGGCTATAGCGGATCTCGTCGAGCGAGTAGGTGCGAGCGAGCCGTTCCACCGGCGGCGCCAGCAGCGTCTCGTAGATTTCGTCCTCCGACGCACGCGAGTACTCGACGATGTAGCGCTCGCGCGGGATGCGAATGACCGGCGGCGGCAGATTGAGGCTGATCTCGAAGAAGGCCCTGTCGCGCCGGTAGAAGCGACTGTTATCGATCAGCATGATTTGGCGGCCCTGCGGGGTACGCCGGTAGCGACGGATCAGGCGGCCGTCGTCGTCCACCTCGGACACGATCAGAATCCCGTCGCCGCGCGTGAACGTGTAGACGGTGATGCCGTCGCGGCGGCGCTCGCTGCGCACATCGCGCGCAAGAAGCCTGAACCGCTCGCTCTCGTCGTGGCGGATGACCATGCGCTCCTTGTCCTTGACGATGCGCCGGCGGTCCGGCTCGTCGATGATGATGCGCCCGCCTTCCTCCACGCGCCGCTGCCGCTGGCGCTGGACGTCCTCGAGCCGTTCGAGCCGCCGCTCGGTCGTCCTGAGGTCATTCGCGCGTTCACGCAGCTCGTCCGCCCGCCGGCGCTGCTCCTCGCTGAGCGCGCGGGCGCGGTCGCCGCGCTGCTTGAGCCTGTCCTCGAGATCCTTAAGCCGCCTCTCCTCGCCTGCCAGCCGCTCCTGCTCGCGCTTGAGCTCTTCTTCGCGCTGGCGCTGCTTGGCCTGCTGAGCCTTGGCACGCTCCCGTTCGGCCGCCTCGCGCTCCTTGCGGAGCTTCGCCCGCTCCTGCTCGAGCTTGGCCCGTTCCCGGCGAACCTCCTCTTCCTCGGCCTTCGCGTTCTCCTCGGCCTGCTTGCGTTCGCGCGTGAGCTTGGCGCGGTCGGCATCCTCTCTGCTCGCTCGCTCGGCCTCCCGCTGGTCTTGGTCTTCCTTGCGCTTGCGCTCGGCTTTGACCCTGGCCCTTTCGGTCTCCGCTTTGGCCCGCGCGGCCTCGTCCTTGGCGCGTTCCTGCAGGCGCCGCTCCTCCTCGGCTCTGGCGCGCTCCTCGCGCTGCCTCTCCTCCTGCGCCTGCTTGTCCTCCTGCGCCTGCTTGGCGGCGCGCGCGGCGTCGTCCTTGGCGCGCTCCTGGCGTTGCTTCTTTTCTTGCGCCTGCTTGCTGCCACCATCGGCATCACCCTTGGCGCGGGGATCACCCTTGGCGCGGTCGCCTCCGCGCTGCGCATCCTGGCCCTTGGCCGGCTCCTCGTCCTTGGGCCGCCCCTTGCGCTTGGCCTTTTCCTCCTCGGGCGGCACTTCCCCAGCCGGCGGCGGCGCCTGCGCAAGCTTGAGCTCGGCACGCACCGCAAGCGACTGCGCGAGCAACGCGCCTATCGAAACCGAGATTGCGATTGGGACGATAACGGACAGGCTCGAAGAACTGCGCTTCATCGAGGTGACCTCGCGTTTTGCCCGGCGATGGGAGGGTAACGGTGCGACCCGCCGAAGGTTCCCCGCCGACGCTCCCGCCCTGCCGATGCTGCCGCATGCGCTGCAAGCGTCCGGCCGCCTCGATGCCTTCAGGATCGGGTTGTCGGGTCTTTCGTCTTCGCAGCGCCCGCCTTCAAGCGGCAAGCGTCGCGGCCATGCTCTCGAAGAAGCGCCGGCCGTCGATGCCGCCGAGCAGCGGCTCGTAGAGGCGCTCAGGGTGCGGCATCAGGCCGAGGATGCGGCGGGTCGGATCACAGATGCCGGCGATGTTGTGCTGGGAGCCGTTGGGATTGGCCTCGGGCAGGGCCCGACCCGTTTCGTCGACGTAGCGCAAGACCACGCGACCCTCGGCTTCGAGCCGGTCGAGAGTGGCTGCATCGGCAAAGTAGTTGCCGTCGCCGTGCGCGACCGGAATGCGGATGACCTCGCCCTTGGCGTAGCGGCTCGTGTAGATGGTGTCCGTCCGCTCGACCTTGAGCCACACGTCCCGACACACGAAGCGGAGCGAGGCATTGCGCTGCAGCACGCCGGGCAGGAGTCCTGCCTCGCACAGGATCTGGAAGCCGTTGCAGATGCCGAGCACGGGCGTGCCCGCTTTGGCCTTGGCCACCACGTCGCGCATCACGGCAGAGTGGGCGGCCATGGCCCCGCAGCGCAGGTAGTCGCCGTAGGAGAAGCCGCCGGGCAGCACGATGAGGTCGCACTTGGGTACGCTCGCTTGCCCGTGCCAGACCATGACCACGGGCGTGCCGGTCACCGCCTCGATCGCCACCTTGACGTCGCGGTCGCAGTTGGAGCCGGGGAAGACGATGACGGCGGCTTTCATCCCGGCACCAGCTCGTAGGCGTAGTTCTCGATCACCGTGTTGGCGAGCAGCTCCTGGCACATCTTCTCAACCGCCGCCCGCGCCTTCGCCTCGTTCGCCTCGGCAAGCCTGATCTCGATGTACTTGCCCTGCCGCACCTCCTCCACCCCGGTGAAGCCGAGGGCAGCGAGCGCATTCTGGATCGCCTTGCCCTGCGGATCGAGAACGCCGTTCTTGAGGGTGATTTTTACGAGGGCTTTCATCGCATTGCGTCGCCTAGCTGTAGCAAAGGAGGATCGAACGGGCCACCATCTGCCGTCAACCGGTCGCGAAAGCGGCGCGTCGGCGGCGCAGAACAGGCACTCAGCGTTTGGCCTAGCCCCGATTCGGAGCCGCCGCAACGTCAGTTGGGCTTGGTCCCGTTGGAGGTGACCAGCACCGGGCCCGAGCCGCGCGGACGCGGGTTTTCGGCGAGCACGCCGAGCCGACGCGCCACCTCCTGGTAGGCCTCGAGCACGCCGCCGAGGTCGCGCCGGAAGCGGTCCTTGTCGAGCTTGTTGGAGGTCTTGATGTCCCACAGCCGGCAACAGTCCGGGCTGATCTCGTCGGCAAGCACGATCCTGGCTTGTTCGTTCTCCCACAGCCGTCCGAACTCGACCTTGAAGTCGACCAGCCGGATGCCGATGCCGAGAAAGAGGCCGACCAGGAAGTCGTTGATGCGCAGCGCCAGCGACATCACCTCGTCGATCTCCTGCGGTGTCGCCCATCCGAAGGCGGTGATGTGCTCCTCCGTCACCAGTGGGTCCCCGAGCTTGTCGTTCTTGTAATAGAACTCGATGATGGAACGGGGCAGCGCCGTGCCCTCTTCCAGGCCAAGCCGCTCGGCCAGCGAGCCGGCGGCGACATTGCGCACCACCACCTCGAGGGGGATGATCTCGACCTCGCGGATCAGCTGCTCGCGCATGTTGAGACGCTTCACAAAGTGGGTGGGCACGCCGATCTCGCCGAGCTTCTGAAACAGATATTCGGAGATGCGGTTGTTGAGCACGCCCTTGCCTTCGATGAGCGCGTGCTTCTTGGCATTGAAGGCGGTCGCATCGTCCTTGAAGTGCTGGATGAGTGTGCCAGGCTCGGGCCCCTCATAGAGCACCTTGGCCTTGCCCTCGTAGATCCGGCGACGCCTGTTCATTGCGCTAGTCCTTTGACCAGTCTCGTGTTGTGCGGATTGGAACCGAACCGGGTCCCGCCCTTGCCGGCCGAGAAAGTGCAGCGTGCCGAACCAGGCACGGCGTGGCGGAGGGCCGGCGCCTCAAGATCATCAGGAAGATCGGTTGGGACACTAGCCGAAAGGGGGGCCGGAAACAATCTTAACGGGGCCGGCGGGTTGGACGCCCGGGCCGGTCCGGCGAGCGTTGCCAGGCCAACGAGGCCGGGCTATGGCTCAGGCCGGCATGAAAGACCCTCGGAGTGGCCGACAGCAGCCTTTGGGAGCGATGAAGCCGATGACCACGTTCGATGACCGCGAAAAGAGCTTTGAGAAGAAATTCGCGTTAGATCAGGAGCTTAAGTTCAAAGCGGAAGCGCGGCGCAACAAGCTGCTGGGCGAATGGGCGGCCGCCAAGCTGGGCCTTTCGGGGCCGGCCGTCGAGGACTACGTGAAAGCCGTTCGCAAGGCCGATTTGGCCGCCAAGGGCGACGATGACGTGTTCCGCAAGGTCAAGCAGGATTTCGATGCCAAAGGGCTCTCCGTGAGTGACACTGAGCTGCGTGCGAAAATGTCAGAACTGCTGGCCGAGGCCGTGCGTCAAGTCGAGGCGGCGGGCAAGGCTCAAGGTTGATCCGGCGCCCGCGAGAGGCGGCATGAGCTTGCATCGCGGCGCCGCCGCGATGCACGTCCCGACCCATGAGGCTAGCTAGTCGGCCTTTGGCTGATAGAAGGCGACGGCCATCGAGAACAGCACGAGCAGCGCCGCACCGACGTTGGGGTCGTAGAACTGGGGCACGTTGAAGGTCGTCTTCGCCCAGGCGTCGAGCACCGGGTTTGAGAAGAACACCGAGCCCTTGATGGCATAGGCCCAGACGATGAACGCGAGCGCGGCGATGAACGCCTGCGCCTTCCACACCGCGGAGCCGGCGCGCCGGGCGAGCACCCAAACGTAGAGGGGGGCGAGCACGAGGCAGAGCAGGAAGATGAAGCCCGGCACGGTTGTGAAGGCGGCGAGCAGCGCTCCGAGATGGTCGGGTGATGCAGCTTCCGGCGCCGGAGCGGGCGTAGACGTCTGCGCCCACGCCGTGCCGGAGAAGGGGAGCAAGGCCGCCACCGGACGGGCGGGCCTGGAGGCCAGAATCCCGTCGAGGCTGATGTATCCGCCGACGACTTCGGCAGGAATGTACTTGGCCACGCGATCCAAGTATTCGTCGGGTCTCTGGTAGGCGCGGTGAACATCCCGCGTCGAGCGCTCAAGCGGAATGACCAGTCTGCTCATTGCATCCCCCATCCGAAAGACCACGGAACCGTGGGAATCTACCCCAGCCGACGGCACTTGCGCAGCCTGTTTCTCCGCGCGCTGCGGATGCCCGCCTCAGCCGAGTTGCCGCAAGAACACGCCGAAGCTGAGCAGTCCCTCCGGCCACGGGCCGTGTCCCGATTGGGCGTCGATGTGGCCGGCGTTCGCGATGACGGAGACATCCGAGCCCCAGGCTGCTCCGAGCTGCTGAGCCCGATCCGGGGAACAGTAGGGGTCGCTCGAGCTGGCGATCAGCCGTGAGGGGAACGCAAGCGGTTCGAGCGGGATGGGCCCGAAACGACCGATGGCGGCCGCGAGCGATTCGTTGTCGTGCCTGGGCCACGCATCCATGTTGTCGACGTCGGCGGGTGCGACCAGAAACGCTCCTGCCACCGAACCGCGCGGCAGCTTTCCTGCCGCATGCACGATGGTAGCGACACCGAGGCTGTGTCCCACCAGAACCACCGGGCGCGCACTGGTCGCCACCGCTTCCAGCACGCGGCCGACCCAGCGATCCTTGTCGGGTGCATTCCAGTCGTCCTGTTCGATCCGGCGTGCGGTCTTCAGGTTCCGTTCCCAGCGGGACTGCCAGTGGTCGGGCCCGGCGTTGCTCCAGCCCGGAACGATCAGGATGTCGACATCCCCGGTCCGCATCGGTCTCCTCAGCAGGCACCGAACACGCGCCTGAAAATCTCGTCGACGTGCGCCGTGTGGTGACCGAGAGCGAACAGCGAATCGATCTCACCCGCCGGGATCAGCGCAGCGATCCGGGCGTCGGCCTTGATCAAGTCCTGGAACGTGGCCTTGCCCTGCCAGGCCTCCATGGCATGGCCTTGAACGAGCGCGTAAGCCTCTTCCCGCGCCATGCCTTTCTGTGTGAGGGCGAGCAGCACGCGCTGGGAATGGACGAGGCCGCCGAGCCGCTCCAGGTTGCGCTTCATGTTCTCGGGATGGACGACCAGCGTCTCGATGACGCCGGCGAGCCGGACGAGCGCGAAGTCGAGCGTCACCGTGGCATCAGGCCCGATCATGCGCTCCACCGAGGAATGGGAGATGTCGCGTTCATGCCAGAGTGCGACGTTCTCCAAGGCCGGCAGGGCGTAGGCGCGCACCATCCGGGCCAGTCCGGTGAGGTTCTCCGCCAGGACCGGGTTGCGCTTGTGCGGCATGGCGGAGGAGCCCTTCTGCCCTTGCGAGAAATGCTCTTCGGCCTCCAGCACTTCCGTCCGCTGCAGGTGGCGTAGCTCGACCGCGAGGCGCTCTACCGACGATGCAATGACGGCGAGCGTGGCGAAGTACATGGCATGGCGGTCGCGTGGGATCACTTGCGTCGAGATGGTTTCGATCCGCAGCCCCATGGCCTTGGCGACATACTGCTCGACTCTCGGATCGACGGTGGCATAGGTACCGACGGCGCCCGAGATGGCGCACGTCGCCACTTCGTGCCGGGCCGCCTCCATGCGCGCCCTGGCCCTCGCGAATTCGGCGTAGGCGTAGGCGAGCTTGAGCCCGAAGGTGGTAGGCTCGGCATGCACACCGTGGCTGCGCCCGATGGTGGGTGTCAGCTTGTGCTCGAACGCCCGCCTCTTGAGCGCTGCGAGCAGGCGGTCGAGATCGGCGAGAAGCAGGTCCGCGGCCATCACGAGCTGCACGTTGAAGCAGGTGTCTAGCACGTCGGAGGAGGTCATGCCCTGATGCACAAAGCGCGCCTCGGGACCGACGACCTCGGCAAGATGCGTGAGGAAGGCGATGACATCGTGCTTGACCTCGCGCTCGATCTCCTCAATGCGCGCCACGTCGAAGCGGGCCTTGGCCCCCTTCTCGCGGATCGCTTCGGCGGCCGGCCTTGGAATGAGCCCGAGTTCCGCCATGGCTGCCGCCGCATGCGCCTCGATCTCGAACCAAATGCGAAAGCGTGTTTCCGGCTCCCAGAGCTTGGCCATCTCGGGCCGGCTGTAGCGAGGGATCATTCCGCGGGCCTTGGGGCTGAGCGTTGAGCGGCGCCTGCCATGGAGCCCTTAGCAAACGGGGCGCAGTGCTTCAATCGGCAAGCCGGTCTATGCTCAGAACTCTGAGTTCTCATGGTCTCCCCGATGCAAGTAGACGTCCTTGTGCTCGGAGCCGGCATGGTTGGCGTGTCGGCGGCCCTGCATCTTCAACGCCGCGGCCTTTCCGTGGTGCTCATCGACCGCCGGCCGCCGGCCGAGGAAACCTCGCATGGCAACGCCGGTCTCATCCAGTCTGAGGCGGCCGTTCCCTACAGCTTCCCGCGCGATCCGGTGAAGATCTTCCGCTACGCCTTCAACTTGGCTCCCGAGGCCCGCATCGACTGGCGCGCGCTCCCCGCGCTTGCGCCTTGGCTGATCAGCTACTGGCGCCATGGCGCGCCCGACCGTGTGGATCACACCGCGCGCGCCATGCGCCCGCTGGTCGAGCGCTCGGTCGAGGAGCACGAGGTGTTGATGCGCGAGGCGGGCATTGCCGAGGCGCTACGGCGGACAGGCTACCTCAGAATCTTCCGCTCCGAGCGGCGCCTCAAGGAAGAGCTTGCGGCTGAGCAGATCGCCCGCGCGCGCTATGGCGTCGTCTCCGAGGTGAAGACACCGGCCGAGATTGGCAAGATCGAACCGCATCTGGCCGGTGCTCTTGCTGGCGGCATCCTGATGCCGGAGCCGGCGAGCGTGGCCGATCCCGGCGCCGTCGGCAAGGCCTACGCATCGCTGTTCGAGCGCAGCGGTGGCAGGTTTATCATCGCCGACGCGCGCACGCTGGAACAGGAACGGGCCGGATGGCGCATTCGTCATAACGGCGGCAGTGTCCGGGCGGACCACGTCGTGATCGCGCTCGGCGCCTGGTCCGGCGACGTGCTGCGGCCACTTGGCATCAACGCCCCGCTTGCCGTCAAGCGCGGCTATCATATGCACTACGCCGCCTCTGGCGCTGCGGTCCTCCACCGGCCGGTCTATGATGGTGATTACGGTTATGTGTTGGCCCCGATGCGCCGCGGCCTACGCCTCACCACCGGCGCCGAGTTCGCGCCGCGCGATGCTCCCCCAAGTCCGGTGCAGCTTGCCGGGGTCGAACCGGCCGCCCGCGCGCTCTTTCCCCTCGGTCGGCGCCTCGACGACAAGCCCTGGCTCGGTTTCAGACCCTGCCTGCCGGATCTATTGCCGGTCGTTGGGCCAGCGCCGCGCCACAACGGGTTGTGGCTCGACTTTGGCCACCATCACTTGGGCTTCACGCTGGGCCCGGTCTCGGGCCGCCTCCTCGCCGATCTCATGACGGGGAACGAGCCTTTCACCGACCCGGCGCCCTACGATATCGGCCGGTTCGGCTGAGAGCTCACGTCCGCTGCAGGTCGGGGCGGAGGATAAGGGGACCAGGCCGGCACTGCGAGGCGGCGCCGTCCCAATGGCCGCCCTGTTCGAGGCAGGCGTTCATCAGTGCCTCGCGCCGGAGCCGCCAGCCGACAAGGGCCAGCAGAACGAGCAACGCAGCGCCTGCGATGAGCCACCGCACTCGCCGCCAGCACAGCATGGGCGCTCTCAGGGGGTTCGGGGGAAACGGTCGCGGTAGGCGGGCGGTCCGAGCCAGCCCGGTCCGGGGTTGGTCGCCTCGTACACGCCGCGCGCGATGGAGCGGGCAAGACAATCGGCCGCCGTTGCGCCGATCTCGGTCAGATCGTTGCGGGCGTCGCCGAGCGGCCGGCGGCCGGTGGCGACGGCGAACACCGTATCGCCGTCGGCCGGTGCATGTGCGAGCCGCAGGGCCCGGGCGAGCCCACAATGCGCCATCAGGGCGAGCCGCTTGGCCTCCGCCTTGTCGAGCACCGCGTCTGTCGCCACACAGGCGATGGTCGTCGCCGGCATCCCGCCGCCCTTCCATCTCTGGCGGCGCATGGCGGGCGTGATGTGCGCGGGCATTCCAAGCCCGCCGAATTCCTCTCCCTCCTCGAACGGCGCCGCCCAGAAGTGCGGCCCCTCGCCGATGACCGGCGAACCGAGCGCATTGACGACCGCCAGTGCGCCGACGGCGAAGCCGCGCGCAGTGACGGCGCTGGCCGAGCCGAGGCCGCCCTTGTAGGTCACCGTGCTGGCGCCGTAGCCGCCGCCGATCGTGCCGAGGGGGAAGCTCCCGGCCCGCGCGACCTCGCACGCGGCAAAGGCGAGTTCGCGATAGGGGGGATAGCGATCCCAGTCCTTGTTGCCGCCATTGAGCAGATCGAAGCAGATGGCCTGCGGCACGATCGGCACGCGCGTTGTGCCGACGGGCAGGCCGCGCCCCCTTGCTCTGAGCCAAGCCTGCGCTCCGCTCGCCGCCTCCAGACCGTAACCCGAGCCACCGGAAAGGACGATCGCGTCGATTCTTTCGACGGCCGCCTCCGGCTCCAGGCACCCGATATCCCGCCCTGCGGGGGCTCCGCCGAGCACCGCGACCGATGCGATCGCGGGTTCATCGAACACAAGGACGGTCACGCCACTCATGAGCAGGGCGTCATGCGCGTTGCCAACGCGCAGTCCGGCTACGTCGGTGATTAGGTTTTCCACAGGCCCTCCGGAGTGATCGCGCAGGGCGCCTTGAACCCCACTTTCGAGATTACCAAATGCTTTCAAGAGCAAGGGTGCGCATCTTCATGGTGCGCGTGCTGCAGCTGCTCACCGAGGGGCTGTCGCTGCGGCCGCGCGGGATTCTACAGTCCCAAGGACGCCTTGCGGAAGGGGAGACGAAGCGGGCCGCACGGCGAAATGCGGCCGAGAGGAGGAAGTGATGGGTCCAAGGACGAACCAGGTCGATAAGGACGAGTTGCGATTTTTGGGAAGTCTCGAAGAAGAGGAGGATCCGCGCAAGGCTTACGCGGAGCTGCAAGATCGGATCAGGGCGTATCGGCGTACCGGCAAGGCGGTGCCCGAGCCGCTCGCCGTAGCCGAGCGCCAGTTGATGACGGAGATGATGGCCCAGTCGCAAGGTCGCTGAGCCCGGGCGTTTTGGCGAGCATCCTCAGACGGATAAAGGCGCCCCGCCGATTGCTCGGCGGGGCGCTTGCGTTACCGTCTCGCACCGCTTGCGTGCGGTCGTCAGTTGATCTGGTCGTACTTGCCGTCCTTCCACTCGTAGAACTTGTAGGGCGGCAGGTTGGGATCACCCTTCTTATCGAATTTGAAGTTGCCGATGACGGTCTTGAACGGCCCCTTGTTGAGCTCGGCGATCACCTTCTTGCTGTCCTCAGACTTCGCAGCGGTTGCCGCCTGCGCCCACGCCTGGACGGCTGCGTAGGTATAGAGGACGTAGCCTTCCGGCTCGATGTTCTGGGCGCGGAAGCGCTTTACCACGTCGGCTGCGGCCGGCTCTTTGCGTGGATCGGGAGAGAACGTCATCAGCGTGCCCTCACCTGCCTTGCCGGTGATCTGCCAGTATTCCTGGGTGACGAGCGCATCGCCCGACACAAGCTGCGCCTTGAGGCCCTGATCGCGCATCTGACGCACGATGAGGCCGGCTTCGGTGTGATAGCCGCCCACATAGACAACGTCGACAGCCGCCTGCTTCAGTCTCGATACCAGTGCGGTGTAGTCCTTTTCGCCTGCCGTGTAGGCTTCATACATCGCTTCCTTGAGACCCGCCTGGTTCATGTATTTCTTGGTCTCGTCGGCAAGCCCTTTGCCGTAGGCAGACTTGTCGTGGAGGATCGCGATCTTCTTGCCCTTGTACTTTTGGGCGAGGTACTTGCCGGCCACTTCACCCTGCTGGTCGTCGCGGCCGCACACGCGGAACACGTTGGGACCGGCGCGTTCGTCGGTGAGCTTCGGATTGGTGGATGCCGGCGAGATCTGAACGATACCTTCCTCGGCGTAGACCTTGGAGGCCGGGATCGAGGAGCCGGAGCAGAAGTGGCCCGCCACCAGCTTGACCTTCTGGCTCACCAGCTTGTTGGCGCCGGCGACCGCCTGTTTGGGATCGCAAGCGTCGTCCTCGATGATGAGCTTGAGCTTTTTACCGTTGACACCGCCGGCTTTGTTGAGGTCAGCGACCGCCATCTCCGCACCTGCCTTCATCTGGGCTCCGAAGGTGGCGTACTGGCCCGTCATCGGGCCGATGGTCGCAATTGGAATCTCCTGTGCGTATGCGGCGCCGGCAAGGGCGACCGCACAAGCCGAGGCCAACAGAACTCTCTTCATCTTTGGGACCTCCCATTTTGGGGCGTAAGCGGCGCAAGGCCGTCCCTCGCCGCAAGCAGCCCGCATTGTTAGCATAACTCCCATCACGTTGTCGGCTCAAAAAGCGGGCCCACGCGGGCATCACGTTCCTCTGTGTGACCGCTGCCGCTCGGTCCAGGTGAGCGGGCTCGTGCGCCGGAAGAGCCAGGGATATTGCGTCACCATCTGTCTGGCCCGCGTCAGCCGGTATGAAAGGCAGGCGATGGCCACCAGGATGGTGGCATCGACCGCGTAGTAGTGGAGCGACAGCAGCGTGCCTTCCGCAAGCCCCCAGTGAAAGAAACGCACCGGTAGCGCCAGCAGCAGCATGGCCGCGACCACCCTCCAGACCGGGCGCCAGCCGCGGGCAAGCGCCCGCCCGGTCATCCACGCCGCGCTCCCGCCGAGCAGGACTGTCAGGATCAGGAACGCCGTCGGTGAGTTGTCCCAGAAAAGGCCCATGGGTCCTCGGGTGGTCTCGGCTCTAGCGGGCGCCGCCCTCGAGATAGGCCGCGCGCACCTCTTCGCGCTGCAGCAATTCCGTGCCGGTGCCCGACAGCGTAATGCGGCCGTTGACCATCACGTAGCCGCGGTGCGCGAGCTTGAGCGCATGGTAGGCGTTCTGCTCGACGAGGAAGATGGTGAGGCGTTCCTTCTCATTGAGCTGGCGGATCGCTGTGAAGATCTGCTTGACGAGCATCGGGGCAAGTCCGAGCGAGGGCTCGTCGAGCAACAGCAGGCGCGGACGTCCCATCAGCGCCCGCGCGATCGCCAGCATCTGCTGCTCGCCTCCCGACATAGTGCCTGCGCGCTGGCCGGATCGCCGCTCGAGGATCGGAAACAGCCGGTAAACCCGGGCCAGATCGTCCTCAAAGGTGGTAAGGCGGTCCTTGTTCAGGATCGCGCCCATCTGCAGGTTCTCGAGCACTGTCATGCGCGGGAAGATGCGCCGGCCCTCGGGCGACTGCGCCAGACCGAGCCGCATGATCTCGTGCGTCGGCATTTGTGTGATGTCGATGCCGTCGAAGCGGATGGTTCCCTTGCGGGCCCTGGGATTGCCGCACACCGACATCATCAGCGTGGTTTTGCCGGCCCCGTTGGCGCCGATCAGCGTTACGATCTCGCCCTGACAGACGTCGAGGTCGACGCCCTTGAGCGCCTGGATCCTGCCGTAATAGGTCTCCACGCCACGGACCTCGAGCAGCGTCGCGCTCATGTGGCAATCTCCTGCTCGACCTTTGCCACTTCTTCGTCCTCCACGCCGAGATAGGCCGCAATCACGTGCGGATCGGCGCGAATCTGCTCGGGCGTGCCGTCGGCGATCTTGCGCCCGTAATCGAGGACGGCGATGTGGTCCGAAACTTCCATGACCACGCGCATGTCGTGCTCGATGAGCAGGATCGACACATCGTGCTCCTGCCGGATGGACTTGAGCAAGGTGTTGAGCTCCGCGGTCTCTCGCGGGTTGAGGCCGGCCGCCGGCTCGTCGAGACACAACAGCTCGGGGCCCGTGCACATGCCGCGTGCGATCTCCAGTCGCCGTTGGTCTCCGTAGGAGAGTTCGCCCGCCGCATCATCAGCACGCTCGATGAGGCCGACCTTCTCCAGCCAGTAGCTGGCGCGCGCGATGGCCTCCTTCTCGGCGGCGCGGAAGCGCCGAAGACCGAGCACCGCCGAGAGCGACGAGCTGACGTAGCGAAACACCTCATCCGCCGGCCCTGCGTTTGGCCCGAGCCTGTAGCCGGCCATGTACATGATGCGGTTGTGCTGCGCCACGAGCAGGTTTTCCAGGCACGTCATGCCCGCAAACAGGCGAATGTTCTGGAAGGTGCGAGCGACGCCGGCGTGCTCGGCGATCCGAAAGTCGTCCATCCGCTCAAGCAGGAAGCGGCGGCCGTCCCTGCGCTTGAGCGTAATCATGCCGACGCTCGGCTTGTAGAAACCGGTGATGCAGTTGAAGACCGTCGTTTTGCCGGCGCCGTTTGGCCCGATGAGCGCCGTTATGCTGCCCCGGCGGGCGACGAAAGAAACGTCGTCGACGGCAACGAGGCCGCCGAACCTCATGGTGAGGTGCTCGACCGTGAGGATGGCATCGGATCCGCTCATCCGCGCCCCTCCTTGACGAGATCGCTTGAGATGGCGCCCCGGTGCTTGAGCACGATCGAAGGCGTTCGCGTGGCGACGAAGCCGCGCGGCCGCCAGATCATGACCGCGACCATGGCCAGTCCGAACATCAGCATACGGAAAAGCTCGAGGTCGCGGAACAACTCCACCCCGCCGATCATGATCAGCGCCGCCATGGCGACGCTGAGCTGGCTGCCCATGCCGCCGAGCACGACGATGGCGAGAATCAGTGCGCTTTCCAGGAACACGAAGCTCTCCGGCGAGATGAAGCCCTGCTTGGTGGCGAAGAAGGAACCGGCGAAACCGCCGAACATGGCGCCGATGGCGAAGGCGGTGAGCTTCGTTGTGGTGGTGTTGATGCCGAGCGAACGGCAAGCGATCTCGTCCTCGCGCAGAGCTTCCCAGGCCCGCCCGAGGGGTAGCCGCCTGAGCCTGATCGTCACCGCGTTGGTGACGAGGGCGAGGGCGAGGATGATGTAGTAGAGGAAGATGATGCGATGGAGCGATGAGTACTCGAGGCCGAAGTAGTCGGCAAAGCCGCCCTCGAGCTTGAACTCGAGTCCGAGCAGCGTCGGCCGCGGAATACCCGAGATTCCGTTGGGCCCGCCCGTGAGGGACTGCCAGTTGATGAGCACCAGCCGGATGATCTCGCCGAAGGCGAGCGTGACAATGGCGAGATAGTCGCCTCTGAGGCGCAGGACCGGAAAGCCGAGCAGGATGCCCCAGAACGCGGCGAGAATGCCGGCGAGCGGCAGGCAGAGCCAGAACGAGAATCCGAAATGGTGGGCAAGCAGCGCATAGGAATAGGCGCCAACGGCGTAGAAGGCGACGTAGCCGAGATCGAGCAGGCCGGCGAGGCCGACCACGATGTTGAGGCCCCAGCCCAGCATCACGTAGGTGAGCACCAGCACGCCGAGATCAAGGATGTAGCGATCGGCGAACGGCAGGAACGGAAAGACGATGGCGAACGTCACCACGAGGGGTCCGACCAGGCGTCCGAGCGAGCTGAACCACGGCGCCGCAAGCGACGCCGTCCCTGCGGCGAACCGGCGGGCCGTCAGTCCGCCCACCAGGTTGAGCAGCAGCCGGCCCGCGAACACGACGGCCACGGCAATTCCAACGGCCGGCCACCGATCCCTGAGCTCCAGCGCGGTCGGCGCGTCGACCGTGCGGTAGGCGAGGATCGGGATCGACATCACCAGGGCGATGCCGGCGGCCAGGGCGGCATCGCGGATGGCGGCGGCTACCCTGTCGGCGAGGGTGAGTTCTGCTTTACGTATGGTCGCCCTCGAACCGGTCGGCGCGGCCGCGTCGGCCATGGCTTCACACCTTCTCGATCTCTGGCCGTCCGAGCAGCCCGGACGGGAAGAAGATGAGGACGATGACGAGGATCGAGAACGCCGCGACGTCTTTGTAGCCGATGGTGAAGTAGGCCGACCAAAGGGTCTCGATCAGGCCGATGACGAGGCCGCCGAGCATGGCGCCGGGCAGCGAGCCGATGCCCCCGAGCACTGCCGCCGTGAACGCTTTGATGCCGGCGACGAAGCCGATGTAGAAATCGATGACGCCGTAATAGAGGAGATACAACAGGCCGGCCACCGCGGCGAGCGCCGCGCCGATCACGAACGTCAGCGAGATGGTGAGGTCGACGTTGACGCCGGTGAGCGCCGCCATGGTGCGGTCCTGCTCGCAGGCGCGTTGCGCGCGGCCGAGCGGCGTGAACTGGATGATGTAGGTGAAGACGGCCATCAGCGCGACGGTCGTCACCACGATGAGAATCTGGATGTTCGAGAACTGGACCGTGAAGCCTTCAGGGCTTTCAAGGATGACGTAGTTGCCGGTGACGATGGGCGGCAGCGGCTTGACGCGGGCGCCTTGCACGATCTGCACGAAGTTGGACAGCACGATCGACATGCCGATCGCAGAGATCAGCGGGGCGAGCCGGAACGAGCCCCGGAGCGGCCGGTAGGCGATGCGCTCGATGGCCCAGCCCCACACCGAGGTCAGCGCCATGGCCAGCAGCAGCACGCCGATCAGGGCGAGGATGAGCAAAACCCCGGGCAGACCGGCGGTGATACCGAACAGGACGATGAGGATGAGGGCGGAGAATGAGCCGATCATGAACACATCGCCATGGGCGAAGTTGATCATGCCGATGATGCCGTAGACCATCGTGTAGCCGATGGCAATCAGCCCATAGATCGATCCGAGCGTGAGCCCGTTGATCAACTGCTGGGCGAAGTATTCCATGCCCACCCCCAGGGTTCGGACGATGCATCCGTTCTGCCGGAAGGTCGCCCGGCGGAAATTGCGCCGGACGCATCCACCCAGCCGCTACGCGCGGAAGCAGCGTAGCGTTGTTCATAGAAGGCGTCGAGATCAACTGGACGGCCGACCCAGGAAATCAGCGCCGGGCTCCCAATCATGCCCGAACTTTGCGGGGCGCTTGCTGCCGGTCTGCGCAGTTAACCCCGCCCTAAGGTTCGCGGCGCAATGTGGTCCTGTCCGATTGGGGGACCCCTATGAAGCTCACACGTGCCACGCTGGCGCTCGTCCTTGCGCTGTCGGCGCCGTCGGCAAGGGCGCAAGGCGCTGCTTCGCCCGCAGGAGAGCCGAGTGTTTTCGATCTTGCCTGGTCTGCGTTGACATCGCCTCCCGCTGCCGAAGGCACCGGCGATCCGGGCCGCAAACGGCAGATTACGCCCAGAACGGCCCCGCGCGCCGACAAGCCAACGGCCGCGAACCGTGCCGCAACCGGCGGCCGCGTCGCCGCCAGCGCTCAAGTTGTCAAAGCGGTGCCGGTCGCCAAGGCAACGGCCGCCGCCGCCCTGCCTGCTCCGGGACGGCCTGTTGCACTGGACTGCCGCAGGTACGTGCCGACCGCCGGCATGACCATCTCGGTCGCCTGCGCCGACTGACACACGGGATCGGGAACACTGCCGCGGCCCTGCTTGAGCCGGCGCCCAAACAGTCTTGATCAGGCCAGTGCCACCCGCTCGAAGCGGATGCAGGCGCGATTGCGGCAGCCCGGCAGGCGCGCCAGCGCTGCCTCGGCGATGCTGTCGAGGGCCTTCTCGTCATAGCCCGGGTCCTCCGGGCTTACCGCGAGATCGGTCTCGATCACGTAGATGATCACCTGCCGACCGTGGTCCCACCGCACGGCAGGCCTGGTGGACAGGACGTTCGGGTGCTCGAGCATGGTGGCCGCTCCGCCGCGCGCATGCGCTGGCATCATGCTAGGCGCTAATGGTTGACAGCGGGTTGCCGGGGCTTGATCGGCTTGAGCAGCGTTTAGCATGTTCGACGCGCGCGCCCGATCGGAGCCGAGTTCCGGATCGGCCATGCCGGCCCTCTGCCCTTCGCGGGTGGCCTCGCCAGCCGGCCACCGCTTCCACAGCAAGAAGCTCTCCGGTGCGGGCCGCCTGCGTGTCCGGGAACCGATCGGGATCGTGGTGGTGGGCCCGGCAGGACTCGAACCTGCAACCAGACGGTTATGAGCCGCCGGCTCTGACCATTGAGCTACGGGCCCGCACTTAGGCGCGGGGCGGCGTGGCGGTCTATAACAGAGTTCATCCGTGCCACGAAGAGCGCCGCGGCAAGGCCACGTTTCGACGCAATTGCCCACTATCCTTGACCATTGGCCACAGGGGAACCGATCGAACCCATGACAATGCCAGGTCCAAGGCCCGCCTCCGGCGCATTGGCCTTAGCTCTCTTCTCAGCTGTCTTGCTCGTGAGTGACATGTCCGCAGCCCAAGACCGCCGTCCGGACCGTTCCGTGACCGTCTCCGCCACCGGCACGGTAGCCGCCGAGCCGGATATGGCGCACGTTTCGACCGGTGTTGTGAGCGAGGCGGAGAACGCCCGCGACGCCTTGAGCCGCAACTCGGCGGCCATGAAGAAGCTGATCGAGGGGCTCAAGGCCAAGGGCATTGCCGAGAAGGACATTCAGACCACCTCGATCAATGTCGAGCCGCGCTATCAGCAGTTCAAGGACGGCCGCCCCGCAACCATCGCCGGCTACCGCGTGGTCAATCAGGTGCGCATCACCGCGCGCGATCTTGCCAAGCTCGGCGAGGTGCTGGATCAGGCGGTGACCCTCGGCGCCAATCAGATGGGGGGAATCCAATTCGAGGTGAGCAACGCCGAAACCCTGAAGGACCAGGCCCGAAAGCAGGCCATGGAGAATGCGCTGAGGCGCGCCAAGCTGTACGCCGCTGGCGCCGGCGCCGAGGTTGGTCCGGTCATCTCGATCTCCGAGGAGGTTCACTTCGCCCCTCCCCGGCCGGTGCCGATGGCGCGCGCCGCACTGGCCGCCGAGGCCGTGCCGATCGAGGCCGGCACGCAGACGCTCGAGGCGCGCGTCCACGTCACCTGGTCGCTCAAGTAGGCGATTGCCGGGCTATCGCAGGCGGTACACGTCCACCCGTCCCGCGAGCGGGGCGGCGCCCGGCTGAAACGTCCAGTCGACGGCGTTTCGGGTCTCGCCTGTACTGCGCACCTGCCGAAGGGCATCAAGGTCGATATCGCCCGCCACCCATCCCGGGCGGTCGAGGTCGCCCTCGATGAGTACACCCGTCATGGCCAGCTCCGGGTCGGGCGGCACATAGATCCCGGCCCGGCCGGTGTTGCGGTCGAGGGCGGGCGACCAGGCGGCGTTTCCCACCGTCGGTGCCATCACGGTTGCGAGCTGGTTCTCCAGCGCGCGTGCCATGGCGGCAATGCGGACTCGGGCGCATCCCGACATGAGCTCCGTTGCGGACGGAATGAGGACGATCTCGGCACCCGCCTCGGCCTGTCCTCGCACGATGAGGGGAAACTCCGCATCATAGCAGATGGCGATCGCGATTCGTCCAAGCGCGGTCTCGAACACGCGGGGCGGTCCGCCCGGCTTGATGCCCCAGCTGCGCTCGAAGGGCGTGAGGATGAGCTTCTCCTGCACGCCGATGTCGCCGCCAGGGGTGATCAGGCGGGCGGCATTGACGAAGTCCGTGCCGCGGCGCGCGGGGGCGCTCGGCGCGAGAATCACCACGTCGTATCGGCGGGCCAGCTCGCGATAATGGGCGTCCGCCGCCGCCAGGCAATCGGCAGCGGCGGCAAGCGATGCGGCGAGGTCGCTGGCGACGGCGAGCCCTTGCGTCGCGGCGAGTTCTAAGCCGCCGTACTCGGGGAATACCAGCAGCCGGGCGCCGGTCGCAGCGCCCTCTCTCACCCAGCCGTTGGCCTTCTCGCGCCAGGCCTCCATGTTGGCCAGGGCATCGAGCGGATACTGTGCCGCCGCAACCCGGAGCCGTCTCGCAGCGGCCATTTAGAGCGCCTTCATCCAGAACTGCATCGGCTTCTCCGTCTCCTCGGCCTCGCCGATCTCTTTCCAGCGGTAGCTGCCGATGAGCCCGGCCACCTTTCGATAGCCGCGCTTTTGCCAGAAGGCATCGAGCGGCCGGTAATCGGGCGGACGCCTCGGGTCGTCGTCGGCGCGCACAACGGCGCAGAAGGCTGTATGCGTATAGGCGCCCTTCGGACCGCGCGCGGCGCGCGCGTGTGCCTCGCGGTGATCGAAGAAGACGTGGCCGAGACCTTGGCCGCGATAGCTGGCAAGCAGGACGGACTCGCCGAAATAGAATATCCGATCCGGGTCCATCCCGCGCGCTGCAAAGAGCGGTACGAACTCCTTGGTATGGCCGGAAAGCGGCGCAGCGGTTGCCGCGCCGACAACGCTCTCATCGTCTCGCGCCACAACGATGACCGCATCGAGAGCCTCGGCGAAGTCGGCAAGGTACTGCCGCTCGTAGTCGAGCGTGCCGTCGTACAGGTAGGGCCACTCGCGAAACACCGCGATGCGCAACCTTGCCACGTCCTCCAGCACCCCGCGCAGCGCAGAACCCGTCACTCTCTCGATCCGAATCGACACCTTCCCTCCATGCCGGCTGGGTGATCCTCGGCGAGCGACCCGGCTCAATCGGGATTGGGCCAACTCTTCCACGGAAACGGCTTCTCGTCGCTGGCGCAGCTCAAGAAGCGCGCGATCTGGGCGAACCAGGCGGCCAGCGACCTTCCGAAGTGGAGCAGGAAGGTATTGGGCTCCCGGGTAACGAGCAGCCACATGAACTGGACGAGAGCCGTCAAATTGAGGAGCGCTTGCCCGACGGCGAATGCGAACATGAACAGGAGCATGATGAGGCCTCGCATCCACACGTCCCGGGCGGTCCGCGCGCCGTCCTCTTCCTCGATCATCATCGTGCGCCTCGCTGCGGCGCCTTCGGGCTGCTCAAAGGTAGCCGCCGAACAGGACGCCGGGGTAGAGCGGGTAACGAAACAAGACCTCGAACGTGAGCCAGATGGAGACTGTGGTCACCGTCGCCGAAACCGCGCTGGCAAGCAGCGACTTTCCGCCATAAGTCCACATGTAAAGGAATATATAGAGCGGGGTGACCAGGAGAAAACCCGCATAGATGGTGGCCCCAACATAGCCGAGCGGCCACAGCACCGAGAGCAGAATGACGCGCCATCCCGCCTTCTCCGGTTCATCCTCTTGCGCGGCCCGCCCGACCAGCTTGGCGACGGCCCGCCCGAAGCCCGTGTCGCTCTGTCCCGCAAGATCGAGCAGGCCGAGCGCGATGGTGAGGATGGCGACGAGTGTTGGAACGGTCCCGGTATTGCGCGGGTAGATCTGGGCCCAGAGCAGGAACACGACGCCGATCATGAGCACGATCAGCGGTGGACCGAAACGGCGCAGTCGGCTGGCGTGCGTCATTTGACGGCCTCCGGCAGCCGTTTCGGATTGCGCCGAGCCGCCCGGAGCGCGGGATAAGCCAGGCATGCGAGCATGATGACGAACAGCGTCAGGGAGATGCCGCGGCTGAAGAAGATGGTCCAATCGCCGTCGGCCATGTTGAGCGACTGATGGAAGCTGCGCTCGGCAAGTTCTCCGAGGATGAGCGCGATGACGAGCGTGATGCGCGGGAACCCGAAGCGGATCATCAGATAGCCGAGCACCCCGAAAACGACCGACAGAATGACATCGCCGATATTCTCCTGCAATGCGTAGACCCCGACGAGCGAGGTCGCGATCACTGCCGGCACCAATAAGTGCACATCGACGATGGTGATGAGGATCATCCAGCGGGCTATGATGAGCGTGATCACGGTTGCGATAATGCACGACGCCGACAGCGCCATGATCAGGCTGAACACGACGCCTTCGTGCTGGATCAGCAGCATAGGGCCCGGACTGAGCCCGTGCAGGACGAGCACGCCGAGGAACACGGCCATTTCCGCCGAGCCCGGAATGCCGAACGCCAGTGTCGGGATCAATGAGCCGCCGTCCTTGGAGTTGTTGGCCGCCTCCGGCCCGATCACGCCTTCGACGTTGCCCTTGCCGAAAGTCTCCGGGCTCTTGGAGATCTGCATCGCCGCGGCATAGGAGAGGAATGACGCGACCGTGCCGCCGAGGCCGGGTATGGCGCCGATGAAGGTGCCGATGACCGAGCCCTGCAGCAGCGTCTTCCAGTACTTGAAGCAGGCCCACACCCCCTCCATGACGCCGGCGATCCGCGTCCCAGCCGCGTCCTTGGAGATGGTTCCGCCGGAGACGGAGAGCGCGATCATCTCCGTGATGGCGAACATGCCGGTGAGCGCCGGCACCAGCGGGATGCCGTCCCACAGATAGTCCGAGCCCAGCGTGAACCGCACGCCGCCTCCGACCGCGTTATAGCCTATGAAGGACAGCAGCAGCCCGATGGCGCCGGCGATCAGCCCGCGCAGGAACTGCCCCCCCGTCGACACCGCGATGGCGGCCAGACCCATGAGCGCCAGCATGAAGAACTCGGGCGGCCCGAACAGCAGCACGATCGACTTCATCACGGGGATCACGGCGACGAGCACGACCACGCCGATGAGGCCGCCGAGCGTGGAGGACGCCGCCGCGGCACCGATGGCGAGCCCCGCCTTGCCCTGCTGGGCGAGCGGGTAGCCGTCGAAACAGGTTGCCGCGTTGGGTGCCCCGCCGGGAGTATTGATCAGGATCGAGGTAAGCGAGCCGCCGACCGAGACGGCCCCCATGACCCCGCCCATCAGCATCATGGCGTTGTTGGGGTCCATGCCGAAGCTCAAGGGCATCAGCAGCGCGATGGCTGTCGTGCCGCCGATGCCGGGGACCACCCCGAAGACCAGGCCGACGACGACGCCGAGCATCAAGAACAGCGCCCCTGTCGGCGTGAAAAGCACGCTCAAAGCGGAAAGTATGCTCTCGATCATCGGTCGCTACCGGGACACGATGCTGCTCAACGTGAACGACCGGTCGGCAAGCACCACCCCCACTGCAGAGGCGTCGCAGCGGGCGCCGCCAGCCGCACTCCGGAACGGCCGCTACTGTCTGCGGCCGAGCACCGACTTGTACTTCAGATAGAGGGCGAGCGAACGGTCGGCACTGGCCTTGGCCTGATCGGATGGCAGGAACGCGAACGGCTCACCAGATTTTTCGGCTGCCGCCTTCAGTTCGGGATCGTTGACCGCCTTCGCGAAGGCATCCGACAGGGTCTTTCGGATCGCGTCGGGCAATCCGGGCGGGGCCAGCACGTAGCGGTCGACCGCCAATCCCGTGAGGCTGTCGTGACCGAGCGATCCGATGGTCGGCACGTTGCCGATGGTGCTCTTCGCCTCCATGGTGACGAGGCCGCGCATGTCCCCGGCCTCGATGAACTTTCTGAGCGTTGACACCGGCGCCATCGCTGCATCCCCGTCGCCGCGGATGGTGGCGACGATGTAGTCGTTGGTGCCCTTGTAGCCGACGAGGTGCTGGACGGGAATGTTGAGCTCGGCGGTAAAAATGGCGGTAGCCGCATAGGCCGTGGAACCATAGTCAGTATGCGGGATCTTGATCGGACGGCCGAGCTTCTTCATGTCATCGAGCGACTTGATCGGAGAGTTGGCGGGGACCGCCACCATGTACTCCTCGGTGGCGAGACGCGCGATCCAGGTGAACTTGGAAAGCTCGTACTCGACCTGCTCGCCCATCACTTCAGGCAGGGCGGCGCCGGGAACATTGGCGATCACCAGCAGGTGGCCGTCCGGTTTGGCGCGGAACACAGTGGCGAGGCCCTTGCGGCCGCCGGCGCCGGCAACGTTCTTCGGCAGCACTTCGACCTTGCCGCCTAGCGCCTTCTCCAGATAAGGCGAAACGAGTCGCACCGTGCGGTCGAAACCGCCACCGGGGCCGAACGGAATGATGAACTCGATGTTCTTCTCAGGAAACTGGGCCGATGCGTTAGGTGCGAGTAGGGTCCCTGCACACAGGGCAGCCGCCGTGGCAAGTGCAAACTTGGCGCCGAACATTCGATCCTCCCTCGTGTTCCAGGGTTTGCTCCCCGGTTGACGCACCCCGCGCAGCCGAAGCTGTTGATGGCACCGGCAGCAAACAGGACAGCTCACCAGCTTCGCGCGTCTGCGTCGTGCCGCTGGACAGCACGGCCGATTGATACCGGCGCACGGAATTGAGCGCAAGCCTCGATCCGGTCACCAAGGGTTGCGGTTGGCCGCGCCAGGGGGCTCAATCTATGTCCTCGACCGCAACAGGTCCGCCGCCCTTAATGCGCTGCGCGAGCGCCGCCTCGATGAAGGCGTCGATCTCGCCGTCGAGCACGTCTGCCGGGCTTGGGCTCTGGACCCCGGTTCGCAGGTCCTTGACCATTTGGTAGGGCTGCAGCACGTAGGAGCGGATCTGGTGGCCCCAGCCGATGTCGCTCTTGGCGGCAGCTTCGGCCTGCGCCTTGGATTCGCGTTTCTCGAGTTCGATCTCGTAAAGCCGCGCCTTGAGGCGCTTCATGGCGATTTCCCGGTTCTGGTGCTGCGAGCGCTGGTCCTGGCTGAAGACGACGATCTTGGTCGGCTTGTGGAGGATGCGCACCGCCGATTCGGTGCGGTTCACGTGCTGGCCGCCGGCGCCGCTCGAGCGCATGAAGGTGACCTCGATGTCGGCCGGATTGATGTCGATCTCGATTGAGTCGTCGACGATCGGGTAGACCCACACCGACGCGAAGCTGGTATGGCGGCGCGCGTTGGCGTCGAACGGCGAGATACGCACCAGCCGGTGCACGCCCGACTCGGTTTTCAGCCAGCCGTAGGCGTTCTCGCCTCTGACTTCGATGATTGCCGACTTTATGCCTGCTGCCTCGCCGGGACTCTCGTCGAGCAGGCGGACCTTGTAACCGCGTTTCTCGGCCCAGCGCACGTACATGCGCGCGAGCATCGAGGCCCAGTCCTGGCTCTCGGTTCCCCCGGCGCCGGCGTGGATCTCCACGTAGGCGTCGTTGGCGTCTGCCTCGCCGGAAAGCAACGCTTCGATGGCCTGCTTCTGCGCCACCTCCGCGAGACGCTTGAGCTGTTCCTCGCCCTCCTTCACCGCGGGCTCGTCACCCTCGGTTTCGCCGAGCTCGATCAGCGTCACCGCATCCTCGAGCTCACGCTCAAGCTGCCGGTAGGCGGCGATATGGCGTTCCAGGCTCTGGCGCGCTCGCATGACGTTGCGCGCCCGGCGCGGATCGTTCCACAGACCAGGGTCGTGAGCCTGCCGATTGAGGTCCTCAAGACGCGCCTGCGCACTGTCCCAGTCAAAGATGCCTCCGCAGAAGCGACAGGGATTCGCGAATTTTCTCTACGAGTGTCGCCACTTCCGCGCGCATGGTAGCCTCCAGATCCCGGACCGCTCTGTGAAGTCTCGATCGATATAGGGGTGGCGCTGGCGGCTGTAAACGCCATCGGCTCGCCGCTTTCCAACGGCTGTGCAGGCGCCGGTCGTTGCTCCGGCGCCGATCCACCTCTTCAGTAGACGGTAGTGCGCCCCGGCGGCCCACCCGCGCGGCCCTCGCCCTGGGACGCGCCGTAGGGCTCGGTCGCCATCTCGTAGCCGAGGAACGAGTTGGGATCGTCGGGCTCCTCGTTGGGCTTGAAGGCTTCCTGGATCGAGTCGGGATCACCCGGCATGCTGCGCAACCCGGTTCTGCTGTTCACTCGCACCAGCTTGATGCCGGGCGGTATCCGGAACGGCACGGCGCGGCGATCGGCGAGCGCAAGCTTCATAAAGTTGGCGAAGATCGGCGCGGCGACGTTGCCGCCGGTCACGGACTGGCCCATCGGCCGCGGATTGTCGTAGCCGACGTAGACGCCGACCACGAGATCGGGCGAGAACCCGATAAACCAGGCATCCTTCGATTCGTTTGTGGTGCCCGTCTTGCCGGCCAGCGGGATGCCGGGCAGCCGCTGTCTGACGATAGTCGCCGTCCCCCGCTGCACCACGCCCTCGAGCATGGAGACCATCTGATAGGCCGTATGCGGATCCATGATCTGGCGGCGGTCGTCGACGAGCTCGGGTTCGGGCTGGTTCTCCCAGCGGTCGGCTCGGCAGCCTTCGCAACGGCGGTTGTCGTGGCGCCACACGGTCCGTCCCCAGCGGTCCTGGATGCGATCGATCAGGGTGGCGCGCACCTGGCGCCCGCCATTGGCGATCATCGAGTAGGCGGCGGCCATCCTGAGCAGGGTGGTCTCGCCCGCACCGAGTGACATGGCGAGCACCGGCAGCAGGTCGTCGTAGACGCCGAAGCGTCGCGAGTACTCGACGATGAGCGGCATTCCCATGTCCTGGGCGAGCCGGACGGTCATCTGGTTGCGCGATTTTTCGATGCCCGTGCGCAGCGTCGCTGGACCGAGCGACTGGCTGCGGTTGAAGTTCTCGGGCCGCCAGATGTCCTGCCCCGGCCCCTGCTCGATTTCGATCGGGGCATCGAGCACAATGCTGGTCGGCTTGTAGCCGTTGTCCAGCGCCGCGCAGTAGACGAGCGGCTTGAACGAGGAGCCGGGCTGGCGTCTGGCCTGGGTGGCGCGGTCGAACTGGCTGATCTGGAACGAGAAGCCGCCGGCCACGGCCAGCACGCGGCCAGTGTGCGGGTCCATGGCGATGAGGCCGCCGCCGACCTCGGGGAGCTGCATGAGGCTCCAGGTTCCGGCCAGATTGTTGGCGTCCTTGGGTGCGACCCAGATCACATCACCGACGGAAACCACATCAGCGGGCTGGCGTGGGGCTGCGCCTTTCGGCTTGTCCGTGGCGACGAATTTGCCCGCCCACTTCATTTCCTCGAAGGGGATCTCCACTGCCTCGCGTTCCTTCGAAGTCGTTCCGTCTGGCTGACGGGCAGGTCTGAGGCCCACGAGGATCTTCGTCTTCTGCACCTCCAGCACCACGCCGAGCCGCCATGGCGCGATGTCGGTGGGGGCCTCGATCTGCGCGAGCGCGAGGCCCCAGTCGCCGGCTGTATCGATTCTCTGCACCGGGCCGCGCCAGCCGCGGCTGCGGTCGAACTCGACAAGTCCCTCCGAAAGCGCCTTGCGCGCGTAGCGCTGCAGCTCGGGGTCGAGCGTGGTGCGCACCGACAGGCCGCCGCCGTAGAGCCCGTCCTCACCGAAGTCCGCAAGCAGCTTGCGCCGGACCTCCTCGGCGAAAAACTCCGCCGCGAAGATATGGGCGCCGAAGGGCCGGATGTTGACCTGCAGAGGCTTAGCCTTGGCGGCTTCCGCGTCCTCGCGGCTCAGCACGCCGTTGTCCACCATCTCATCGAGGATCCAGTTGCGCCGGGCGATGGCATCGCGGGTGCGTCGAAACGGGTGATAGTTGTTGGGGGCCTTTGGTAGCGCCGCCAGGTATGCCGCCTCCTCGGGCGTGAGGTCCTTCAACTCCTTGTTGAAGTAGTTGAGCGCCGCCGCCGCCACCCCGTACGAGCCCATCCCGAGATAGATCTCGTTGAGGTAGAGCTCCAGAATCTTTTCCTTGGAGTAGGCGCGCTCGATCCGGATGGCGAGGATTGCCTCCTTGATCTTGCGTTCGAGCCGCTGCTCGCTCGAGAGCAGGAAGTTCTTCGCCACCTGCTGCGTGATCGTCGATGCCCCCTCGGGCCGGCGCCCAGGATTTTGAAAGTTGCGCCAGAGCGCTCTTGCGATGCCGATGAAGTCGAGCCCGCCATGCTCGTAAAACCGCTTGTCCTCCGCCGAAAGGAAAGCGCCGATCACCATCTTCGGGACGGTATTGATCGGCACGAAGATGCGCCGCTCGCGCGCGTATTCGGCGATCAGCGATCCGTCGTGGGCATGGATGCGCGTCATCACGGGGGGTTCGTAGCGGGCGAGGCTCTCGTAGCTCGGCAGGTCCTGTGAGGCCTGCCAGAGCAAGTAGCCGCCAACCGCGGACGCAGCCACGAACAGCACCATGCCCGTTGCGAATGTAAAGCCGAGCACGCTGAGCAACATGCTCCTGCGCCGCGGGCGTCTTCGCCTGCGGTCAAGCGGCGGTGGCAGTACGGGCGCTCGCATGTCGGTCTCGCAGTATCACTGGACTGGAGATTGCCCGCGCCGGCCGCTCCAGGCGGGGCCGACCGCCGAGGCGCAAGTGCTTGAAACGCAACATATCACGAAATGTGGCAGCACGTCGTCTCCCAATAGCCTCTGCACGACCCGGTGACAATGATGCGCCAAAGATTCAGCGCTGGTTGCCCGCCAATCGTTCGGCAAAGTAGGCATCGATCGCCAACGCCACCGCTTGGGCCACCTGACGCTGCCATTCCGGCGTGCGCAAGCGGGCCTGATCTTCCGCATTGCTCATGTAGCCGAGTTCGAGCAGGACGCACGGTGTCTCCGATTGTTTAAGCACCTTGAAGGCGGCGGAGCGGTGAGGCTCGCGCGATAGCGCGACGCGACCCTTGAGCCGGTCGGTCAGCAGGTTGCGGAACTGGGTCGAGAAGTTGGCCGTCTCCCGTCGTATCAGGTCGACCAGGATGCTGCGCACGTCATCCTCTCCGGCGGCGGGCTGTGCTTCAAGGCCGGCGAGCAGGTCGGAAGCATTCTCCTTCTCGGCAAGGCGTCGGGCGGTTTCGTCGGACGCGCGCTCCGAGAGGGTGTAGATGGTCGCCCCGCGCACGCTGCGCGCGGCATCGGACTCCGCCAGCGCATCCACGTGCAGGGAGATGAAGAGGTCCGCGCCGTATTGGCGCGACAGTCGCAGCCGCTCCTCGAGCGACACGAACACATCCTCGTTGCGCGTGAGATGGACGTCGTACCGCCGGCTGGCGGCAAGGATCGCCTTGAGTTGGCGGGCGACGGCGAGCACCACGTTTTTCTCTGCAAGATCGGGACCGGCCACCGCCCCGGGGTCGGGACCGCCGTGCCCTGGATCGATGACGATGACCGGGCGGGCGCTGGCACGCTTTGGTGCCGGCGGCGTCGCGCGAGGCTGGGGCCGCTCCAACGTCCCCTCCCGCTGCTGGCCCGACTGTTTGAGCGCCGCGAATTTGGCCGCATCGATGCGCACGAGGTCGAATGCGAGATGGGCTGGAATGCCATGGTGAGCCGGGACAAACGTCGCGTTCTCGATCAGCACCGGGGCGGTGACGTCGATGACGAGGCGAGACTTCCCGGCCGCGAAAAGCCCGTACCGGAAGGCGCTGACGAGGCCGTGTCCGCTCCGACCCGCCGACGCGGGCAGCTTGAACTCGAGGTCGGGAACGTCGACGACCACCCGGTAGGGCGCGCCGAGCACGAAGATTTGCGCAACCACCGGCCGCGTCAGCTCGAGGCGGAAGCGCGTGCGCTCGCCATCGCCCTCGATGCGGGTGCCGGTCGCTGCCACGCGCTGCGTCTCGCCGGCCGAACCAGGGGCAGGGACCGACGTCGCCGGCCGCGCCGATGACGCATCCTGCCCCGTGGACCGGCCAACCTGGGCCAGTGCCGTACCGGCCGCCGCCACCACCAGCAACGAACCGCCCACGATCAAACTCGCGGCTGCACCCAGCCCCCTGTGCATTGGCCCTCCCGCGCCCGCTTGCGTGGTCCTGTAGGCGCCCTTAACTCATTGTTTGGACGACTCCGTCAACACTGAGGCAGTCGAGGCGGCAGTGGATCGGCGGCGGTGTTGCCGCACAACACACTTGCTTCGGCAAGGGGGAACCCTTAGAAGTCGTCTGCTTCGTGCTCAAGCCCGTGCGCGGGAGATGACGAAGGTTCGGTTGGTGATCTGGTAGTCGGCAGATGCCGATACCACGCCAGCCCTGTTCGTCGGATTGACGCCTGGGCCGGCCGAGGCGGTCGTCGGCGTGATTGCGGCGCCACAGCCAATAGGGAATCTGCCCGCTCCGATAGCGGGGGAATTACCTGGCGCGAACGACGTGCGCACATCAAGGCCATCTTCACTCCCTCGGGAACGACCGGGAAAGGGGTTATGCTCCGAGGGTGTGCAGGACTATGCGTCCTGCGGACGCTTGCCTGAAAAGTAGGATTTGCTGGCTCGTTCGAGCCGCACAGGACCCAGGAATGCTGTCGCAAGCCAATTCTCCCGCACTTCCTGATCGGAGGTCTGATGGCCCCGGCGCTGGACGGTCGTCGGGGAATCGCAAGGCGAGCGGCGTTGGACCCTGGCGGCAGCGGCCGCGCCGTCCGTGCCGCCGATGCGCCCCCACCAACTCGCACAACTCTCCAACCGCGCGCGCGTATGCCATCGCCATCCCGGACGTCTCGGCAGTCTGTCGGGACGCCGCGATGCGGCGGATGCGCGCCAGGGATCAACAAAAATGCAGAATGACAAGACACCGCACAACAAGATGCTTATCGATGCCACCCACCCCGAAGAGACCCGGGTGGTGGTCCTGCGCCAAGGTCGGGTAGAGGAATTCGATTACGAGTCTGCTGCGCGCAAGCTGTTGCGCGGCAACATTTATCTGGCAAAGGTGACCAGGGTGGAGCCGTCCTTGCAGGCGGCCTTTGTGGAATACGGCGGCAATCGCCATGGCTTCCTGGCCTTCAACGAAATTCACCCGGACTACTATCAGATCCCGATTGCGGATCGACGCGCGCTGATCGAGGCGGAGGCTGCCGAGGAAGCGGCCGAGGAGGCCCAGGCCACCGCTGCTGCCGATGCCGCTGCCGAGGCGCAAGGCAATGCGGATCTGCAGGCGGCTGGCCTTGCCGACGGCTCCGAGCCCGAACCTGATCGCTCTGCCGACATTGAAGGTGACGTCGAAGCGGCCGAACCATCGGTAGGCGTTGAGGACGGCGCACGCGTCATGGCCGAGGCCGGGGCCGCCGAGGCGACGCTGTCCGCTGCGCCCGAGGTCGCATCTGGCTCCGCACCGAGCGCGGCGGGCGAACAGGAGATGCCGGCCGAAGCCGAGCTCTCCGACGCTCCGCGGCCGATCGGCCTCGTCGAGGACGTTGGCGTCCAGGAGGTTGGCGAGAACGGCAGCGCGGAGCCCGAACAGGTCGACAATGTGGGTTCTGAAGATGCGCTCGAGGAACTCCCGAGCCGACCGCGTCGCCGCCAGCGCAGCTACAAGATCCAGGAAGTGATCAAGCGCCGCCAGGTGATCCTGGTGCAGGTCGTGAAGGAAGAGCGCGGTACCAAAGGCGCTGCCCTCACCACCTACCTTTCGCTCGCCGGACGCTACACTGTGCTGATGCCCAACACGGCGCGCGGCGGCGGCATTTCGCGCAAGATCACCAACCCGCAGGACCGCAAGCGGCTTAAGGCCATTGCCGACGAACTGGAAGTGCCCGAGGGCATGGGTCTCATCATCCGCACCGCCGGCGCCTCTCGCACCAAGGCGGAGATCAAGCGGGATTTCGAGTATCTGTTGCGCCTGTGGGAGAACGTTCGCGAGGTCACCCTGCGATCGACGGCGCCCGTCCTCGTGTACGAGGAGGGCGACCTCATCAAGCGCGCCATTCGCGACCTCTACGGCAAGGACGTGGACGAGATCATTGTGGCGGGCGCCGATGCGCACAAGGAAGCCAAGGACTTCATGCGCATGCTGATGCCGAGCCACGCCAAGAATGTGATCCTCTACGACGAGCCTGAACCGCTCTTCAGCCGATACCAGATCGAGCGGCAACTCAATGCCATGTTTTCCCCCTACGTGCACCTGAAGTCGGGGGGCTATCTCGTCATCAATCAGACCGAGGCACTGGTTGCAATCGACGTCAACTCGGGCAAAGCGACGCGCGAGTTCTCGATCGAGGAGACGGCACTGCAGACCAATCTGGAGGCCGCCGACGAGATCGCCCGCCAGCTGAAGCTGCGCGACCTCGCCGGTCTGATCGTGATCGACTTCATCGACATGGAGGAGAAGCGCAACAACCGGGCGGTCGAGCGCCGCCTGAAGGAGGCGCTTCGCTTCGACCGGGCGCGCATCCAGGTCGGCCACATCAGCCACTTCGGGCTGCTCGAGATGTCGCGCCAGCGGCTGCGGGCTGGCGTTCTCGAGGGCTCGACCAGTCAGTGCCCGCATTGCCAGGGCACGGGCATCGTCCGCTCCACCGAGTCGGTGGCGCTCGCCGTCTTGCGCGGGCTCGAGGACGCCTTGATGGCCGGTCCCCCGACGTCGCTGGTCGCCACCACGTCGGCCACCGTGGCGCTCTACATTCTCAACAACAAGCGCAGCTTCATCAACGATATGGAGGCTCGTTACGGCGTCACCATTTCGGTCAACGCCAGCGATAAGATGCAGGGCGCCAACTTCTCCATCGAGAAGACGACTCGAATCGAGGCACCTCAGCGCCGTGCCGAGGGCTCCGCGGTCAACATGGACTGGGGCTTTGAAGGTGAGGGCGGCGAGGACGCCGAGGCGCGAACCGTCGATGGTGATCATGAGGGCCGCCGCTCCCGCCGTCGTCGCCGGCGCCGCGGCCGCCGCGATGAGCGCCCCGTCCTGGAAGGCCACGCGGAAGCTCGGTCGCGCACCGGCGAGCCGGAGGACGTCGAAGCGGACGATCCCACCGGTGCCGACGAGCTCGAGTACGAGACTTTGTCGCCGGAGGACGCCGAAGCGACGGCGGCTGATCGCGAGGCGCGGCATGGCCGCGAGGAGCGGCGCGGCCGCCGCCGCCGCCGCGGCCGCCGCGGCGGCCGCGGCCACCGCGAGCGCGTCCCGGGCCACGGCAACGGCAGCGAGGGTCTCGAACGCGCCTCCGATCCTTACGCGACATCGCCTGCGGGCGAGTTCCCACCCGAGCCGGAACCACCCTCCTCGGAGGCAAGCAACGGCAGCATCGAGTCCCAGGAGGCCAATTCCGCAGTCTCCACGGGCGCTGAAGTGCACCATGCCGCAGCAGCTGGGCCGAGCCCGCAGGAGGCCTCGCCCAGGCCGGAGCACATCGAGCAGCGGCGGCCTCAACTCGAGGTCGCCGAGTCTCCGCGGTCCGCCCGCCCTGCGCCGGTCGCGAGCGAGCCCGTGCTCGAGCGTGTCGTCGTGCGGCCGGGCGGCCAGAGCGAAGAGGCCTCCATCGGTGGTGACGACAGCAAGCCTGTCCGGCGCGGCTGGTGGCAGCGCAAGCTGAGCGGCGAGTGATCGTGAAACGGCCGGACCGCTCAGCTCTCCGGCCGCGTCTGTTGCGCCGCGCGATCCCGCCCGCCCCGGGGCTGCGGCCCAGCACTGCACCCTCAGCGTGGGGGCGGGCTATTCCCAAGAGCGTTGACGAGGGCACTAGGCGGCTCTGAATGAAGCGGCCGGCCGGGCGCGAGCATTGCCACGCTCGGCTGTCGATGGTCTATTTATCGCCTGTGAGATCTCGGGCCCACGGCGCCAAGGCGCAACCAGCAGTCGCTTCGCGCTGAACATGGATTGGGGGTGGAGCCATGCCTGGTGCCGGCGGCGGCCGCGAGCAGGCCGAGCGCGAAGAACGCGACAAGTTCATTCCCATCCGCAAGCGGGACATCGTCGAAGCGCTCATAGCAAGCGGCGGCCTTCCCGGTAGCGAGCGCGTGCGGTTCGAGCAGCTCTGCCGCATGCTGGGTTCGATCTTCCACTACGAGTACTTCGATCGGCTGGAGAGGCTGCGCGACGACTACTACTACTTCAATCCTGCGATAACGGTGCGGGAAGGCCTCGACGACGAGGCGCTCGAGCGCGCCCGCGCCGAGTTTACCCAGTCGCTCGAAGAAGTGCTCAAGGGGGCCAACTACGAGGAAATCGATAGCGCCGACCTCCGCCGTCATGACGGCGAGGGACAAATTCTGCGGGTGAAGGTCGAGACCACCACCGAGGATTATCACGAGGTCAGATTCTTCCGCCGTGGCGGGCATCGCGAAGAGGTCGATGTGCGCAAGTGGTTCGGCCTGCGCCGGCATCTCGTGCGCAGGTGGGTCTATGACAACGTCATCCTGCTGGTGACGATCAAATTTGCCGGCGAGATCACCTCCAAGCGCCATCTGAAGCGCCTGGAAAGGAGCCAATTCAGGCCCGGCTCCATACTCATCAAATACTTCCGTAATATCGCTCCTGCCGACCTTCAGATGCTGTTCCCCAGGGTGCGGGTGGTGATGAGTCTCTTCGATAAGCTCACCATCGCGGTGCCGGCCCTTGCCGGCGGCGTGCCGCTCCTGCTCAATCTGCTGCCGACCCTGACCGTTTTGGTCCTGGTTATCGGCTTCTACCTTGGCCTCTCGGCTGCGGTTCATCCTGACGACGTCGTCAGGGCCTTCGCTGCGCTCACCGGCCTTGCCGCGCTCGTCGGGCTGATCATGCGCCAGCGCCTCAAGTACGAGCGGCTCTCGCTCAAGTACCAAAGGCAGATCTCGGAGCATTTCTATTTCCGCAACGTCAGCAACAACGCCGGGATCTTCGACTACGTCGTCGGCGCTGCCGAGGAGCAGGAGTGCAAGGAGACCTTTCTCGCCTACTATTTCCTCCTGACCGGCGGCGGCGCGCCCGACGAAGCGGCGCTCGACGCAAGGATTGAAGGCTGGCTGAAGGAGACCTTTGGCGTGGAGGTCGACTTCGAGGTTCGCGACGCGCTGGCCAAGCTCGAACGCTTGGGTCTGCTGAGACGTAGCGACGGGGCCTTGCGGGTGCTTGCGCCCCAGCAGGCGCTGGCCGTGCTCGATCGCGCATGGGATAACTTTTTCCAGTTCGCCAACCCGCCGGCGCCAGGGGCGGTGGACGCCGATACCGCGCACTCGCGGGCGCCGGCGACAGCTTCCGGGCCGTAGCGTTGCAGGCTAGGCTAGCCGTCAAAATCATCTCGAGGCGAGCCGGACGAACAGGAGCAAGGCGCGATGCAGAGCAGAACACTGGGCAGGGTAAAACCTCTGGAGGTGCCGGCGATCGGTCTCGGCTGCATGGGTATGACGCCGATCTACGGCACGCCTGACCCGGCGTCTGCCGTCGCCGCCATCGCCCGCGCGGTTGAGCTCGGTGCCGGCTTCCTCGACTCCTCCGACGCCTACGCCGACGGCAAGAACGAGGAACTGATCGGCAGGGCCATCAAGGGTATCCGCGATCGCGTCATCGTGGCGACGAAGTTCGGCAATCTGCGGTTTCCGGACGGCACGCGCGGCGTCTGCGGGCGGCCTGAGTACGTGATCGAGGCCTGCAACAAGAGCCTGGCGCGTCTCGGCGTCGACGTCATCGACCTCTACTACCAGCACCGCGTCGATCCCAACGTGCCGATCGAGGAGACCGTCGGCGCCATGGCGCGACTCGTCGAGCAGGGCAAGGTGCGCTACCTCGGGCTCTCCGAGGCGGGACCTCAGACCATCAGGCGGGCGTACGCTACCCACCCGATCACGGCGCTGCAGACCGAGTATTCGCTTTTCACCCGCGACGTCGAAGCCGAGATTCTCCCGCTCTGCCGCGAGCTGGGGATCGGTTTCGTCGCCTACGCTCCGCTCGGCCGCGGCGTGCTCACTGGCAGCATCGCGGGGCTCGACAGCCTCGCCGAGAACGACCGCCGGCGCGAACACCCCCGCTTCCAGCCCGACAACCTCGCCAACAACCTGAAGCTGGTGGCGCCCCTCAAGGAGGTGGCCGCCCGCTATGGGGCAACGCCGGGACAGGTGGCGCTCGCCTGGCTGCTGTCACGCGGTCCCGACATCGTGCCGATCCCGGGGACGTCAAAGCCGGCGCGCGTGGAGGAGAATCTGGCGACCCTGGAGAGGCCCATCGACAAAGCGACGCTTGACGAGCTGACCGTCCGAGTCGACGCCAAGAAGGTTGCGGGCCTGCGCTATCCCGCGGGCCAGATGAAGAGCCTCGGGATCTGACGGGCAGTCGCATGACGCGCCGTTCACGCGCGAGCCCCGGCGCCGAGCCGCGCGAGGAGCCGGCGGATGCCGACTGCGATCCCCGCAGCCTGCAGGTGCTCGCCATGCCTCGCCTCGAGGGCTACGCGCTGCTCGACAGTGGCGGCGGGCGCAAGCTTGAGCGCTTCGGCCGCGTTCTCGTTGATCGGCCGGAGCCCCAGGCGATGTGGGAGCGCCGCGTCCCGGCCGCGTGGAAGGCGGCGCACGCCGTCTTCTCCGGCGAGGACGAGGAGAAAGGCCGCTGGCGCACGCTGAAGGCGGTGCCAGAGACTTGGCCGCTTGAGGTGCTTGGCGTGACCATGCTGTGCCGTCTGAGTGCCTTTCGCCACCTCGGGCTCTTTCCCGAGCAGCTCCCCCACTGGCACTACCTGCTCGAAGGCCTAAGCCGTGTCGGCTCCGAGCGGCCGCGCGTTCTCAATCTTTTCGCCTATACGGGTGCCGCCACCTTGATCGCGGCCAAGGCCGGGGCCGAGGTGGTGCACGTCGACGCCTCCCGAAAGGCCATTGCTTGGGCGCGTGAGAACCAGGCCGCGTCGGGACTCAAGGAGGCTCCTGTCCGATGGATCCTCGATGACGCGGGCAAGCTCGCCGCCCGCGAGGCGCGCCGCGGACGCACCTACCATGCCATCCTCATTGATCCGCCCAAGTTCGGGCGCGGTCCCGCGGGAGAGGTTTGGGATCTGTTCCGCGATCTGCCGTCGTTGATGGCGAGCTGCGCCCGCCTGCTCGCGCCGCCGCCCGCCCCTGCGCTCATGATCCTCACTGCTTACGCCATCCGCGCCTCGGCGCTGGCGCTCGATGGTCTTCTGAAGGAAAGCATCGCCGGCCGTCCTGGCGCCGTCGAGACCGGCGAGCTCGCCATCGGTGAGGAGACCGGACGCAGGCTGATCGGCACGTCGCTCTTTGCCCGCTGGTCGAGCGCATGAGCAGCGACGGCACGCCGCGACGAGCACGATCGGGTGCGCGCGCACCGCGACCCGTCACCAGCCTGCAGAATGAGCGTGTCAAGCTCATCCGGTCGCTGGACATGCGCAAGGCGCGCCGCGAGACGGGCCTGTTCGTGGCCGAAGGCGCCGCGCTGCTGGTGACGGCACGCCAGCACAACTTTGTGCCGGTCATGCTGGTGATGCTGGCCGGCGCCGCGCGGGACGGCATCGCCCGCGGCCTCGTCGAATGGGCGCTCGACTCCGGAAGCGAGTGCCTGGAGGTGTCCGAGGCCGTGCTCGCCAAGATCGCGGGCAAGCAGAACCCGCAGATGCTGCTTGGTGTCTTCCGCCAGCGATGGACGGAGCTGCCCGATGAGCGACATCTTACCGAGAGCGACGTTTGGCTGGCAGTTGAGCAGGGCCGCGACCCAGGTAACCTCGGCACCATCATCCGAACCGTCGAGGCAGTCGGCGCCAAGGGCGTCATCCTGGTCGGGCCGTCCTGCGATCCCTTCAGCCGCGAGGCGGTACGCGCCAGCATGGGCTCGGTTTTTGCGGTGCCACTCCTCAGAATGACCCCTCAATCGTTCCTCGCCCGGCTGGCGATGTGGCCGGGCGACGTGGTCGGCGCTCACCTCCGCGCAAGCAAGGACTTTCGCTCCGTTGCCTATCGTGGTCCGGTCATGCTGGTGATGGGTAGCGAAGGGCCCGGCCTGTCGGAGGCGCTCGCCCAGGCCTGCACTGAGCTGGTCAGGATCCCGATGGCGGGGAGCCTCGATTCGCTCAACCTCGCGGTCGCCGCCGCGCTCCTTCTTTATCAGCTCCGTGGGCCGGCCTTGCGCCTTTAGCCGATTGGCCCTGTCATGCGCATTGAGTACCATCGTACCCTGATTGCGGACCGCGTGCGCAACGCAGCCCTTTACGCGGCGTTGAAGGCGCTGATCCGTCCGGGCGAGACGACGGTCGCCGACATCGGCGCCGGCACGGGATTTATCGGTCTCCTGGCCGCACGGCTCGGTGCGCGCGAAGTTTACCTCTACGAATGCGCCGACGTGGCCCGCGTCGCCGAGGCGGTGCTTGCGCGAAACGGCGCCCGCAACTGCCGGCTCTATCCCTGCCATTCGACCGAGATGCGCTCACCCCCTCGCGTCGACGTGGTGGTCTCGGAGACGCTCGGCAACTACCCGCTGGAAGAGAACATTATCGCCACCATGCGTGACGCTCGCCGGCGTCATCTGAAGCCGGGGGGCGTGCTCATCCCGCGTCGTATCGCTCAGTTCGTCGCCCCCGTGGTGAACCCACGCGTTCACACCGAGTTGACGGAATGGGACCGGGTCGGTTTCGGCCTCGATCTCGCTCCGGCGCGCATCATGAGTCTCAATAATGTCTACGTGCGCAGCTTGGACGTGGGCGAGCTGCTCGACAACGGCCGCAGCGCAGTGGTGTGGGACAGCATCGACTTTGCGGCATCGCCGAGCGCGCAGCGCCGTGGCGAGGCGCGATGGAGCCTCTCGCGCCGGACCGTGGTCTACGGTTTTGCCACGTGGTGGACAGCGGAACTCGGGCCTGGTGTCGCGATCTCGACGGCGCCCGATGCGGCGCGCACGCACTGGGAACAGCTCTATTTTCCGTTGCTCGAGCCGCTTGCCGGCGAGGCCGGCGAGTCGATTTGGGTGCGGCTGAGCTCGCGATCCTCACCCGAAGCCGGCACTCACCTGACCTGGCGTGGCGCGGTGCTCGACAAGGAAGGAAAGCCAAAGGCGCAACAGGCCCTCGACCTCGACAAGGGCTACCTGCCCTGACCACGGAGCGAGCCCTTTGACGGCGTTTTGAACTCGCGTGATGAGGCAAAGTGGTTGAATGATGGAGCGGCATTGGCGGCAAGGGCGGACGACAAATGTGGGCGACTGAGTGTCTCGTGGCCGAGGGCCCGCTGCTGGTTTTTGGAGGCCCGTACGGCAACCTCCAGGCGACGGCAGCTCTGCTCGCCGAGGCCGACCGACTGGGGGTACCTGCGGCACGCACCATCTGCACCGGCGATCTCGCCGCCTACTGCGCCGATCCCGCCGCCACCATCGAGCTGGTCAGAGCGTCCGGCATCCACGTCGTGAGGGGCAACTGCGACGAGCAGTTGGCCCTCGGTGCCGACGACTGCGCCTGCGGCTTTTCGCCGGGCAGCACTTGTGCGCGCCTGTCCGCCGAGTGGTTCGCCTACGCCGACCGACGGTTGGGAGCCGAGGCGCGTGGTTGGCTTGCCGCGTTGCCGAGGCGCATCGACGTCGCCATCGCGGGCCGAAGGCTGGCGGTAGTCCACGGTGGCGTAAGCCGGATCAACACGTACATTTTTGCCTCCTCGCCGTTGCCACTGAAACAACAGGAGCTCGTTCTCGCCGGCACCGACGGCGTCATCGCGGGACACTGCGGCCTGCCCTTCAGCCAGATCGTCGCCGGCAGGCTCTGGCACAATGCCGGCGCCATCGGCCTGCCGGCCAACGACGGCACGCCGCGCGTGTGGTTCAGCCTGCTCACACCGCTCGCCGGCGGCGTGAAGATCGAGCACCGGCCGCTTACCTACGACCACGCCGCGGCCGCCCGCGCCATGCGTGAGGCGGGCCTCGGACCCGAGTACCGCCAGGCGCTTTCGACCGGCCTTTGGCCGAGCTGCGAGGTGCTGCCCTACCGGGAGGTCTGCGAGCGCGGCGTGCCGCTCGAGCCCGGCTCATCCCTGTGGGCGTCGGAGCCATTGCGGAGCGATGTGGCGAGGCGGCGGAGCCGACTACGGTCGCTGGCGCAACTGTGGCCGCCGCCCGGGCGGCGCAACGCCAAACCCCTTGACGTCGGCAAATTCAAAGATCTGCTGCGCACCGCGTCGGGCGAGCCGCGGGCCAGCGTTGCGCTGAAGCAGCTCGAGACGCTGTGGTTCAATACCGGCACGCTCTGCAACATCGCCTGCCGGAACTGCTACATCGAGTCGAGCCCGCGCAACGATCGCCTCGTCTATCTCTCGCTTGCCGACATCCGCCCCTATCTTGACGAGATCGAGCAGCGTCGCCTGGGCACCGAGCGAATCGGCTTCACCGGTGGCGAGCCGTTCATGAATCCCGAGATTTGCCTGATGCTCGAGGAGTGCCTGGCGCGCGGCTATTGCGTGCTGGTGCTCACCAACGCCATGCGGCCGATGCAGCGGCCGCCGATCAAGCGGCAGCTGCTCGACCTCAACCGCCGCTACGGCGCCCGGCTCGTGCTGCGCGTCTCCCTCGATCACTACACCGCCGAACGCCACGAGGACGAGCGCGGCATGAGCACCTTCGCCCCCACGCTCGAAGGGCTTATCTGGCTCGCCCGCAACGGCTTCACGGTGGCGGTGGCTGGACGCACCATGTGGGGCGAGGATGAGGCGACCGAGCGCGCGGGCTATCAGCGCCTGTTCGACGCGCACGCCATCCCGCTCGATGCCACCGATCCCGTCTCGCTCGTGCTCTTTCCCGAGATGGATGCCGCGGTTGACGTGCCGGAGATCACCACCGCCTGCTGGAGCATCCTTGGCAAACGGCCGGAGGAGGTCATGTGCGCCACCTCGCGCATGGTGGTGAAGCGCAAGGGGGAGGCCGGCCCGGTCGTGCTCTCCTGCACGCTGATCCCCTACGACGCCGCCTTCCAGATGGGCGCCACGCTCGCCGATGCGGCGAGACCGGTGGCGCTCAACCATCCCCACTGCGCACGGTTCTGCGTGCTCGGCGGGGCGTCCTGTTCGCCGCAGGCCAAGCAAGCCGCGGCACGGCCGGCGTCCTCCAATGAGGTCGCGCTCCTCCACGCCCCGTAAAGGGAAGTCGGCTTGCAAGGCCCCCCAATCGTACCTATAGGGAGACGCCAGCGCTCCCTTCGTCTATCGGTTAGGACGTCAGATTTTCAATCTGAAAAGACGGGTTCGACTCCCGTAGGGAGCGCCAGGTTAGGAACAGCCGCATCCGGCGCGCCCCGCCGCCTTGGCGGTTTCGTCGGCCTTACAGCACGCCGAGGCATCGGTGGAGGGCGGACCTCCGCAACAGACGATGCCTTGTTGTTCGCCGGTGGGACCGTTGCACACCCCCGTTTGCGGTAGTACCAGCTCGACGCGCCGTGCCGCCTCGCGGTCGCCGGCGATCTCGGCGACGATGGATCGTACCTGCTCGTAGCCCGTCATCATCAAGAAGGTCGGCGCTCTGCCGTAGGACTTCATGCCCGCGACATAGAAACCGGGCTCGGGTTGCGCCAGCTCGGTCGCACCGTGCGGCCTCACTGTGCCGCAACTGTGCAGGTTGGGGTCGATCAGCGGTGCCAGCGCCGGCGGACATTCGAGTGCGGGGTCGAGGGCGATGCGCAACTCCCGCAGGAACGAGAGATCGGGGCGAAAGCCTGTCGCCACGATCAGCTCGTCCGCAAGCACGTGCCGGGACGATGCGGCCGGGCCTGCCGCAAGCTTGAGACGCTTGTCGTCTGACCTTGAGATGTGACTGATCCTGACGATCCGTGCGAACGCCTGCCCGAGCTCGCCGCGGGCCGCCAACTGGTCGTTGGCACCGCCGCCGAACGATTTCTCCGGATTTTCGCCGCGGAACAGCCAGATGATGCGGGTGTCGGGATGCTCGTGCTGGAGTTGCTTCAAGTCGATGATGGTGCCGATCGCCGAATGCCCCGCCCCGAGCACCGCCACCGTCTTGCCGGCATAGCGCGGGCGGGCACTGCCGAGCACGTCGGGCATGCGGTAGGCAATGTGGTCCCGATGATCGGCTTCCCCGATCGCCTCCAGACCGTTGGCGCCCGCCGGAGCGGGGATCGACCAAGTCCCTGACGCATCGATCACGGCCTCGGCATGCACCACGCCCCCGCCCTTGCCGTTGCGGTAGCGGATCTCGAAAGGCGCATGCTCGCGGCCCTGGCTCTTCATCTTGTCGAAGCCGGCCCTCGCGATGGCGGTGACGCGGGCATCGGTCGTGATGTGGCCGCCCAACGCGGTGCGGGTCGCGAGGGGTTCGAGATAGTGCTCGACCAGCTCGGCCCCCGTCGGATGGCGCCCGGGGTCGGGGCCGTTCCAGCCGACACGCCGCAGCAGGCGCTCGCTCGCGCTGTCTACATTGTAGCGCCAGGGCGAGAACATCCGCACGTGCGACCATTCCCGCACGGCCTGGCCGGCCGTGCCACCCGCCTCGAGAACGCACGGCTTAAGACCGCGTTCCAGGGCGTGGGCTGCGGCGGCCAGCCCCACCGGGCCGGCACCGATGATGGCGATCGTTTTCGCACTGGGCATTTGATCGATCCTTCTAGAACCTCAGAAATAAGACCCAAAACTCTCACGAAGCGCTGGCTCGCGCAGGGCGCGGCGTGCAGGCGCCGTCTGCGCAGCACTCGTCGGCCAGGAAGCCGACCAGTGCATGCATGACGGGATAGTTCGCGCGGCAGATGAGCGTAGTAGACTCGCGTTCCTGTGTGACAAGGCCGACTGTAACCAGCGTCTTCAGGTGATGCGACAGCGTCGAAGCAGCGATGTCGAGGCGCTCCTGGAGCTTGCCGACCGTCATGCCCGTATCGCCGGCGCGTACGAGAAGGCGATAGACCTTGAGGCGGGTCGGATTGCCGAGGGCTTCGAGACGGGCGGCGGCATCGTCGAGCTTCATGATTGAACGGAGGTACCGCATCGGTGCTGCATTGTCAACGATATTTCCAGAATATTCGAAATAACGAGTGTTCGCAGTGGCGGTGCTGCGTACCCTGAAGGCGCCGGGCTGCGACCTCCTGGCTGCGCTACCGTGTCGCAAGGCGGCAAGGGATCTGCGCGGGCGAGACGATGGGAGTATTCATCCGCTGAGGATGGCGCCGGCTTGCCCCGTCCGGGCGGGGCGCGCCGCGTCGGCATCTGTTGGCAGCGCTCACGATGTCTGTTAGTTGGAGACCCATGCCACACGACACACCTGACCAAGTCCACTGGCACGAGCCCAAGGCCGGCCAGAACGCCGGCTTCGGCAAGTTTGCCAGGCCCCCCATGCCCTACGACCGCTTCATGGAGGCGGAGGGCGTACCCGTCTACCGCGGTATCGGCGTGCGCCGGGTGCAGGATTTGCCGATGAAGCCGTGGAGGCGCTTAGGCGGCCGCGGCTCCTACATCCAACTTTATGGCACGGAGGGGCTGTGGGGCCTTTACGTGGTCGAAGTGCCAGGTGCCGGCGCCCTCAACCCGGAGCGCCACCTCTACGAGAAGGTTGTGCTGGTGGTCGAGGGACGCGGCACCACCGAGGTCTGGCGCGAGGGCGATCGGAAAAAGCAGACCTTCGAATGGCAGCGGGGCTCGCTCTTCACCGTTCCGCTCAACGCCTTCCACCGTTTCGTCAATGCAGCCGGCTCTCCGGCCCTCCTGCTGTGCGGCACCACGGCACCCAACATGATGAATCTGATCGACAATCCGGAGTTCATCTTCAACTGCCCCTATGACTTCACCGACCGCTACTCGGGCGCCGCCGATTTCTTCAAGCCGCGCGACGACATCGAGCCCGATCCGGTGCGGGGCCTCGCCATGCGGCGTACCAACCTGATCCCCGACATCATCGACTGCGAGCTTCCCCTCGACAACCGCCGCTCCCCCGGCTACCGGCGCATGGAGCCGTCGATGGCCGGCAACCGCTTCTATCTGTGGATCGGCCAGCACGAGACCGGGCGCTACTCGAAGGCACACAAGCACGCCTCCGCCGCGGTGCTGATCTGCGTCAAGGGCAAGGGCTACACCTACACCTGGCCGGAGACGTTGGGCCTCACGCCTTGGCGGGACGGCAAGGCCGACAAGGTGATGCGGCAGGACTACGAGCCCGTCGGCCTGGTGTCCGCCGCACCCATGAGCGGAGACTGGTTCCATCAGCACTTCGGTATCGGCGCGGAAGGCCTGCGCATCACCGCCTGGCACGGCCCCAACAACCAGCGCTCGCGCAAGCCCGGCCGGCCCGGCGAGCAGCTTATGGACTATGGCGCCATCGACCTCGACAAGGGCGGCAGCGCCATTCCCTACTGGCAGGAGGACCCGTTCATCCGCAAGGAGTTCGAGGCGGCGCTTGCCAAGGAGGGTGTGAAGAGCCGCATGGAACAACGTTTCTACGAGAAGTCCTCCGACGGAGCCGACGAGCCGCCGCAGCTGATGTGAGGCCGAGCGCCACGGCCGCCAACCCAGGCTGCGGCGCCAACGATGGCCATGCCGCTCGATCTCCTCCTTGCCCTCTTCGCGTTCGCCGTCGTGACCTGCTTCACGCCGGGGCCGAACAACCTCATGCTGATGACATCCGGCCTCAACTTCGGTTTTGGGCGCACGCTGGCGCACGTGCTGGGCGTGGCCCTGGGCTTCTCGGTAATGCTGCTGGCGATGGGGTTCGGCATCGCCGGCCTCTTCACCGCCTATCCGGCGCTTTACGGCGTGCTGCGTGCCGTCTGCATCGCCTACCTGCTGTGGCTGGCCTGGCGCATCGCGACCGCCGGTCCGGTCAAGGACGGGGAAGTGCGCGGGCGGCCAATGACCTTTCTCGAGGCGGCTGCCTTCCAGTGGGTCAACCCCAAAGGCTGGGCCATCGCGCTGAGCGCGATCGCCACTTATATCGCCGCCGATCGCCTCACCGTGAGCGTGCTCATCATCGCTGCCATGTTTGGGGTGGTCGGCTTCGGCTCGGCCGCCACCTGGGCTTTGTTCGGCACCGCGCTGCGCCGCATCCTGCGCAACCCCCGCACGGTCCGCGGGTTCAATATCGCAATGGCGCTGCTTCTGGTGGCTTCACTGGTGCCGATCCTGACCGATACCTGGCACTGACCCGCCGGCGAGCGGCCGAGGGGGGTGTATAGGTGTCCCGGCCGGAACGCCTGGCGCGAAGGGAAGGAATCCGCTTGGCAGAGCCCGGCTCCATTGGCTAGGCCTTCACCCATGAGCTCCAAGAGGGGAAGCACCCATGCGCGTCTATTACGATCGTGATGCCGACATCAACCTGATCAAGGGCAAGAAGGTGGCCGTTATCGGCTATGGCAGTCAGGGCCACGCCCACGCTCTCAACCTCCGCGATTCCGGCGTGAAGGACGTTGCCGTGGCCCTGCGCGAGGGCTCTGCCTCCGCCAGGAAGGCCGAGAACGAAAAGCTCAAGGTGATGGACGTTGCCGAAGCTGCCAAGTGGGCCGACATCATGATGATGCTGACCCCTGACGAGCTGCAGGCCGACATCTACAAGGATCACCTCGCTCGGAACATGAAGCGGGGCGCTGCCCTGCTCTTCGCCCACGGGCTCAACATCCACTTCAACCTGATCGAGCCGCGCGAGGATCTCGACGTCGGCATGGTGGCGCCGAAAGGTCCCGGCCACACCGTGCGCTCCGAATACCTGCGTGGGGCTGGCGTGCCCTGTCTGATGGCGATCGCTCAGGACAAGAGCGGCAACGCCCACGATCTCGTGCTGTCCTATGCCTCGGCCATCGGCGGCGGCCGCGCCGGCATCATCGAGACGACCTTCAAAGAGGAGTGCGAAACCGATCTCTTCGGCGAACAGGCGGTGCTGTGCGGCGGCCTGGTCGAGCTGATCCGCGCCGGCTATGAGACGCTGGTCGACGCCGGCTATGCGCCGGAGATGGCCTACTTCGAGTGCCTGCACGAAGTGAAGCTGATTGTCGACCTCATATATGAGGGCGGCATCGCCAACATGAACTACTCGATCTCCAACACGGCCGAGTACGGCGAGTACGTGTCGGGACCGCGCGTCATTACCGATGCGACCAAGCAGGAGATGAAAAGGATCCTCGCCGACATCCAGTCCGGGCGGTTCACGTCGGAGTGGATCCGGGAATGCAAGGCCGGCCAGCCGCGCTTCAAGGCGACACGGCGCCTCAACGATGCCCATCCGATCGAGGAGGTCGGCCGCAAGCTGCGCGCCATGATGCCTTGGATCAAGGAGCGCGCCCTCGTCGACCGAACCCGCAACTAATTTGGTGGGCGCGAACCGAGGCATTGCCGTCATCGACCACCTTCCTCTAAATGGACCTCCGGCCTGGCGCGTCCGCTGCAAGGCAGGTGCCTGAGGCTGTATGAGACGGCGATGGTCCTCGACTTCTATACCCTCGACGTGTTCACCGAGCAGCGCTTGGCGGGCAACCCGCTGGCCGTGGTGCTCGCCGCCGACGCCCTCGATGAAAAGCGCATGCAGGCCATCGCGCGTGAGTTCAACCTTGCCGAGACGGTCTTCGTCATGAAGCCGGCGAGCCCCGCCCATTCTGCGCGCGTCCGCATCTTCACCCCGGTAAAGGAGCTTCCCTTCGCCGGCCATCCGACCATCGGTGCCGCGGTGCTGCTGGCCGAGCTACGCACTCCGGGTGCGGGCGAAAGGGATGCGCTGATCGTGCTCGAAGAGGCGGTCGGCATTGTCCGCGCCGCGGTTCGCCTGCGCGACGGTGTGCCCTCGCACGCCGAATTCGATGTGCCCAAGTTGCCGTTCGATGCCGGCAGCCCGCCCCCCGTTGAACGGCTCGCCGCCGCGCTTGGCCTGCTGCCTTCCGAAATCGGCTTTGCCAATCACCGTCCGAGCCACTACTCGGCCGGCCTGGCCTTCACCTTTGTGCCGGTCGCCTCGCTGGAGGCCATCGCCCGCGCCGAGCCCCAGCCGCAGCACTGGCCCGCTGCCTTCGGAAGCGCACGCGCCGGCATGGTCTACCTCTACTGCCGGCAGACGGTGCACACCACCTCTTCCTTCCACGCCCGCATGTTCGCGCCCGGCGCAGGGATTGCGGAGGATCCGGCGACGGGTTCGGCCGCGGCCGCTTTCGCTGGCGTGATCCAGCGCTACGATGCCCTGCCCGACGGCACCCACAAGCGCATCCTCGAGCAGGGTTATGAGATCGGCCGCCCGAGCGAGATTGCGATCTCGATTGAGGTGGAAGGGGGCAGGCTCAGTGCGGTGCGGGTGGGCGGTTCGGCGGTTCGCGTCGCGGAGGGTCGGCTTACCCTCTGATGCGTCCGTTAACCTGCCCGCGCTGACAAGGGCCTTGCCTTTTGCCGGTGCGTTCGGCTAATTGGCCCCGAGTTCCGACTTTTCCACGGCAGCCAGTGTCCATCCGACCGATGTCGAGCGGCTTCATACCTCCGATGGACGTTCACCGGCCTTCCGGCGCGGCGCTGCGCGCGATTGGGCTGCCCCTTCTCCTCCTTACCGGCCCCTGAGCCCCGGCAGTCTCGGGCTTTGCCGCTGCGGGACGGGCGCTCAGGGGATCAGGCGAAAGCCGGAGAGCGTGCCGGCGTCTGCGAGCGGCCGGCACATTGGCCCATTAACTTTTTGATCTGGAATGACCGAGATGACGACCCCCTCCGCCGCGGCTGACCGCGTGCTGATCTTCGACACCACCTTGCGCGACGGCGAGCAGTGTCCGGGCGCCACCATGACGCTCGAGGAGAAGCTCGAGATCGCCGAGCTGCTCGATGCCATGGGCGTCGACATCATCGAGGCCGGCTTCCCGATTGCCTCGGAGGGGGACTTCGAGGCCGTGGCGGAGATCTCCCGACGGGTGAACAGGGCGGCCGTGGCCGGGCTCGCGCGGGCCGGGTTCAACGACATCGACCGGGCGGGCGAGGCGGTCCGCCACGCCCGGCGCCCGCGCATCCACACCTTCATCTCGACCTCGCCCATCCACATGAAGTGGAAGCTGCAGAAGGAGCCGGCGGAGGTGCTCGACATGGTGCGCGCTTCTGTCGAGCGGGCGCGCAATCTGGTCGATGACGTGGAGTGGTCGGCCGAGGACGCAACGCGCACCGAGTTCGACTTCCTCTGCCGGTGTGTGGAGATTGCCATCCGGGCGGGAGCGCGCACCATCAACATCCCCGACACCGTCGGCTATACCATGCCGAACGAATACTTCGCCCTCATCAGATCGGTGCGCGAGCGCGTGCCCGACTCCGACAAGGCGGTTTTCTCGGTCCACTGCCACAACGATCTGGGGATGGCGGTCGCCAACTCGCTGGCTGGCGTCAGCGCCGGAGCGCGTCAGGTGGAATGCACGGTCAACGGCATCGGCGAGCGGGCGGGCAACGCCGCGCTGGAGGAGATCGTGATGGCGATCCGGACGCGCTCCGACCTCATGCCGTTCACGACCGGGGTGGACACCACCATGCTGATGCGCGCCTCCAAGCTGGTCTCGGCGGCCACCTCCTTCCCCGTCCAGTACAACAAGGCGATCGTCGGCCGCAACGCCTTCGCGCACGAGAGCGGCATCCATCAGGACGGCATGCTCAAGCACACCCAGACCTACGAGATCATGACCCCGGAGTCTGTCGGTGTCGCCAAGACCTCGCTGGTCATGGGCAAGCACTCCGGCCGCAACGCCTTCCGCACCAAGCTCAAGGAGCTCGGCTACGAGCTGGGCGACAACGCCTTCGAGGATGCCTTCAATCGCTTCAAGGCGCTCGCCGACCGCAAGAAGGTGATCTACGACGAGGACATCGAGGCACTGGTCGACGAGGAGATCGCCACCGCCACCGACCGCATCAAGCTGGTCTCGCTCACCGTGATCGCCGGCACGCAAGGCCCCCAGCAGGCCACGCTCACGCTCGACATCGACGGCAAGCACCACACTGTGCAGTCGACCGGCAACGGACCTGTCGATGCAACCTTCAACGCCATCCTGAAGCTCGTGCCGCACAAGGCGGTGCTCGAGCTTTTTCAGGTCCACGCCGTCACCGAGGGCACCGACGCGCAGGCCGAGGTGTCGGTCCGCCTGCAGGAGGACGGCCGCGCGGTGACTGCCAAAGCCGCCGACCCGGACACGCTGGTGGCCTCCGCCAAGGCTTATATCGGCGCACTCAACAAGCTGATCCTGAAGCGGCAGCGGCGGGTGCTCGCCCAATCGCGAGGACCCGACGAGCCGCGGCTCAAGGGCGTCTAGGACGCCCATACTTGCCTTGGACGCGCAATCTGGGGCGGGCGCTGATGGTGCACCGCTGCCGCCTGAACTATGATGAACGCTAAAGGCGCGCCCCTTTGATGGAGCCCGCGCCGGCGCGCGCGGCTGTAAGCGGCCGCGCTTGCCTTTCCGATGCAGGGGCCGAGGATGTTGCGGGTACTCTCAGCGGTGAGGTCGCAGGACATCGCGATCGACCTCGGCACGGCCAACACGCTCGTGCACGTGAGCGGCAAGGGCATTGTCGTCGACCAGCCGTCGGTGGTCGCCATCCGCACGGGCAACGGCCGGCGGGAGGTGATTGCGGTTGGCCACAAGGCCAAGTCGATGGTGGGCCGCACGCCCGACACCATCGAGACCATCCGCCCGCTCAAGGACGGCGTGATCGCCGACTTCGTGGCGACCGAGGTGATGCTGCGCCAGTTCATCGGCCTGTCGCGGGGCGGCCTCGGCCTGCGCCGCCCGCGCATTCTGATCTGCGTTCCGGCGGGCGCTACGCCGGTGGAGCGCCGGGCCGTCTACGACACTGCCATGTCGGCCGGCGCGCGCCGTGTCTACCTGATCGCGGAGCCCGTTGCCGCCTCTCTCGGCGCCGGCCTGCCGGTCGATGACGCGGTGGGCTCCATGGTGGTCGACATCGGCGGCGGCACCACCGACATTGGCGTGCTCTCGCTCGGCGGCGTGGTGCAGGCCCGCTCGCTGCGCTGCGCCGGCAATGCCATGGACGAGGCGATCATCCGCTATGTGCGCCGCCGCCATCAGCTGCTGATCGGCGAGGCCAACGCCGAGCGGATCAAGATCGAGGCCGGTACCGCCATGGCGATTGACAACGGCGCCGACACCGAGATCAACATTCGCGGGCGCGACCTGCGCTCCGGGCGGCCCAAGAGCGTGACGCTCGGCCCCCATGACATCGCCGAGGCGCTGGAGCCGTCGATCGATCAGATCGCCGAGTTCATCCAGCGCGCGCTCGAGGAGCTGCCGGCCGAGATCTCGGCCGACGTCTGCGAGCGCGGCATTCACCTGACCGGTGGAGGGGCGCTGCTCGAGCGCCTCGATGACGAGCTCGAGCGCCGCATCGGCGTCGCCTTCCACATTCCCGAAGACCCCATGCAGTGCGTGGTGAAGGGCACCGCCGCCGTGCTTGAGGAGTTTGGCGAGCGCGAGCACCTGCTGATCCGCCCGTGAGCGGCGCCCTTGCCCCCGAGGCGCGCCTGCACCGCCGGGCCACGCTGGACAAGCGCCGGGCGGCGGTGTTAGACGAGCGCCAGTTGGGGGCCCAGCCGGCCCCTTTGCCGTCTCGGCGCGGGTGTATAGCTCAGTTGGTAGAGCAGCTGACTCTTAATCAGCGGGTCCCAGGTTCGAGTCCTGGTACACCCACCAATAAAGTCAAAAACTTAGACACTCCACCTTTTCCTCTTAGGCACTCCCTAGGCACTGCGTCCCACCTCCCTCGATCGTAGTGCCGTGCTCGCCGCCGCAAAGGCCGAGCCCTGCGGGTGCCTGCGGCATCCTTGACGGCGGCTGCGCGCGGCACTCGCGCGACGTGCGCGGTCGGGACGAAGGAACGATCGCGGTCGAACAAAGGAACGGACCTAGACATAGCAGTGGAGAACGCACGCCAGCAGCGGGGACGGGTGGACTTCGGGGACTTGGGGGATGTTGGGGACTTCGTGAGCGTGGGTCCACCGACCACGACAACAGAAACAAAGGCCTTTTGCTCAGCCAACCGGCATCCGGTCGGTCCCCGGACAATGTCCCCAAAGTCCCCGAAGTCCACCCGATGATGGCAGCGCAGCGACGATGTCTTCTCCGGCCCAATCCTCAAGGTGATGGGCGGCGCGCTATTGAGGGTTGACCAGATGCTCTGAACGCACGTCCACGGGCGTCGACCCTGACCCAAAGCTACCGTTCTTAGCGGCGTGCGCGTCATTCGTGGTCTTGCAGCTCCCGGTTACAGTCCGTGCAAGCATGATTCGTCCAAGCGCGGGGGCGCGAAGCCATGAGCGCAGAAGTCAAAGACGGAAAAGCACTCGAACAGTTGGTCGGCATCATCGAGAAGGCCATTGCCGGCAACGACAACGTAACTGTGGAAATCGACAGGAAGCTTGCCGACAAGATTACAGGCGAGCAGCGACAGTTTGACGTTGCTCTGACGGTCAGGCATCAGCACCATACAGTGGTCATTGCAATCGAGTGCAGAGACAAAGCGAGACCTGTCGGCGTTGCCGATGTAGAGGCATTCCATACGAAGTGCCAGCACACAGGCGTCAATCAAGGCGTCATCGTCTCAACAAGCGGTTTCGCCAATACGGCAAGGACGAAAGCCGATCTTCTCGGCATTCGATGCCTCGACATTGAAGAGGTTGCGTCATTCAACTGGATGCTGGCTGAGGGGATGCACGTTATTGAGAAGAAGCTACTTCATCACAGCTGGAAGTTCTTCCCCGAGAAAGCGGGTCTAGTCGACGATTCCAACATGGAGTTGCTTGACGACAAGGGAAACACTCTCAACCTCGCTGTCCTCTCCGCCAACGCGCAACGCGTTCTAAACGAGCAATTGCCTGAGCAACCGCCGCCAACTGAACAGAAGGAGCTGGTGATGCGCGTCAATGGCCGAGGGTTGACGCTCCGCAACTCACAGACCGGCGCGACGACTCCCGTTAGATTTGGAGTGGTGCGATTGACCTACTCGGTCGCCCACAGCATCGCCCCCCACCGCCTCGTGCAATACGTTGAGAAGGCAGATGACAAGCACATCACCGATGCGGCAGTTGCAGAGTTCCAGTTCGGTGACAGGACCATGCGGATGATAATTGTCTACAAAGCGGGTGAGGGCGGCCAAATCTATTTGGCTACGGCACCAGCGGAGAAGAGCTGAGCACGGTGAGTTCTGACCGTAACCGGACTGCTACATCTGCAGCAACACAACCGCTTGCTGCATCACCATCGGCGATACCATACGGGATACCATCCCGTATAGTGGTCCGCCGCCGCGAGATTCTCACGGTAGATCAACGAGCTATGCGGCTTTCCATAGCGCTCTCATGGCTCCGACTCTCTCGACCCCCAGTGCCAATCGACAATCTTCCCTACCCCGCCCTGTTCATCAGAATAAATGACATGTATAATTCAGATATTATTAGATGACACTAAAAACCGTTATGGAGGGACCGAGTAAGCGAGAACCCACACAGAAATTAATTGATCGAAAGACGGGTAGGGAGGTTGTTATTAGACCGCCACATTCCGGGTTCAGATGGAAGGAAGGTCACGTGCTTCGCTCCGTGACGGACGAACAAGCGCAGCAAGGATTCGAGAGAGAAAACGCCCTGATTGGCGGCGCGCCATTTGAATGGGTGTCGAAAGATGAAGTCGAGCTGGGTTAAGGGTAGTCCAGGGGCGCCCAGACCGCTACCACAAATTCCACCCCTTGGCCCTTGGTCTTGCTTCTATTTCGGCTGCCTTCGCTTGATCCTCGGCTGCCCGAGTGTGTTCGCCAATTGCTGCGTAGGCATTGCCGCGATGTCTGTAGACGCTTTCCACACTTGAATTGAGGCGTATTGCCTCGTTGTAGTCAGCAATGGCCCGAACCCAATCGCCCTTCCACGCATGACAAATGCCACGCACCTCGTAGGAGCTCGCTCTTCCGGGTTCCAAGAGTATGACCTGATCAAAGTCCGCAATCGCGCGAGTCCAGTTCTTCTGCGTGAAGTAGTAGTAGGCCCGTTCCTTATATGTTTCTAAATGCAGTGGATTGAACTGAATTGCCTTGTCGAAGTCAGCAAGTCCTCGCGAGTCGCCATTCCAGAGGTAGAATCTACCACGCTGGTAGTAGGCGTCGGGCGATTTGGGATCAAGCCAAACCGCCTTATCAAAGGTCAACATGGTTTCGCGTTTGGCGTTGCCATAAGCTTCACCATGACCCCCCCTACGGGGGAGTGGGGGCAGCGATCGCCAAAGTTCCATGGCTTTCGCAAGTACTTGAACAGCATCCTTCGCGAATATCCCCCTAATTGCCATTAGCAGTTTGTCTGTGTCGCGATCAAATGATGCGTGCCGGACATCGAGCCCGTTGCGTAGTGATAGCGCTTTGAGATTGTCGGGCAGTTGCTCCGATTTTGGCATCGGAGCTCCCTGCAACAGGATCGGGATTACTGGGATATCGCGGTTGAGCGCAACACTAATCTCGATCCGCACAAAGTCGTTAGCAGCATCGAGTCGCCGATTGCCACGTTCGTCTCGCACATCGATCCAATTGCGACCGATCATCGCCAGAAGCACGTCACATTTTGCAACTTCTACACCAAGTACCTCAGAAAAGTTCTCCCCCGGCGGAATGCTATCAACATCCATGAACAGGTGGTCGCGGCCAAACTCCTTTTCTAGCCGGTCGTAGATGCGTCCAGCATGGCCCTCGCTGTCTTCTCGTCGATAGCTTATGAAGATCTTGCCCGACACGGCCACCCCACCGGCGATCCAAGTGTAGCTCATTCCGCTGTCACACTATCGTAGAGTAGAGATCGCGCCATCGCAACGCGCCTGTCTACGCAGCGCACAAACGCGCCGAGTATCAACGATAGGGACGCGCCAACGTAGTCGAGTGGCTCGCCGACGCATCCGATACCGAATATCACCGTCAGGTTCGCGGCGAGTCGAGATTCATCTCCATATAGGTGACCTGTCATATCCTCCCTCCGCACACGGCACATTCTCCCATCTTCTTTCCCACGTTGGTCGGTGCATTCTCTCCTGATGGACAGAAACCATCGGGGTCTACGCGTCGACTTCATTCGGGAGCTTTGTAGCGAGCTTCCGGAAGAAGACGTGCGCCAGACCGAGGAGAACTTTCTCGCGTTCCTTGATGTCGTGCGGCGCATTGCGGCCAGACGGGAAAGCGGCGATGGCGAGGCCGCAGCTGTCCACTCGGCAGATTCGACAGTTTTCGATTCCGATTCTACGATTCCGAGGTGCGCCGCGACATGCGCCGGCGCGGCATCGCCACCGGCCAACGCCCCCGCACCCGTCCATCTCCTCTCATTGACCCCTCCCGGCACCCCGCCTAACCTGCGCCTTCTAACGGCAAGGGGAAACGCCAATGGCTGAGGCTCCGGTAAAGCTCGGCATCATCGGGCTGGGTCGCTGGGCGCGGGTCCTGACGCGCGCGGCCAGGCCTTCCGACAAGCTGCAGATCGTCGCCGGGTATAGCCGCAGCGAGGAAAAGCGGTCCGCGTTCACGAGGGACACCGGCATCGCCACCACCGGCGACCTCGCCACCCTGCTGGTCAGCCCCGAGATCGCAGGCGTGCTCCTGACCGTGCCCAACGAGCAGCATCTGCCCGTGGCCGAGGCGGCGGCCAAGGCCGGCAAGCACGTCTATAGCGAGAAGCCCATTGCCGACCGGCTCGAAAGCGGGCTGCGCATCGAGGCGCTGCAGCAGGAGTACGGCGTCATCGTCATGGTGGGCCACAGCGCGCGCCTCTTGAAGGGCACGCGGCTCATCAAGCGGGCGATCGACACGGGCGAGCTCGGCCGCGTCGCCTTCATGGAGGCCAATTTCTCCAACGAGCGGGCGCTGGAGCTCACCCCTGCCATGTGGCGCTGGTATCGCGACAAGACGCCGGGCGGTCCCCTCTCGCAGCTTGCCACTCACCAGTTCGACGCGCTCCATTACCTCGGCGGCGACATACTTGAGGTCTCCTCCATGGCCTCCAAGCTGTCGCCCGTCGGCGCCGAGGTCGACGACCAGTCGATGACGCTACTCCGCTTCGCCGACGGCAAGCTCGGCTATGTCGGCTCCTGCTGGACCTCTCCCGGCGTCTATTCGATCCGCGTGTTCGGCCAGAAGGGGCTCATGCACTACGAAGTGGACTTCGGCAGCTGGGACAGGCCGCCCGAGCTGCACAAGACCTCGACCCTCTACATCCAGCGCGGCAAGGACGGCTACGGCAAGCGCGAGGTTATCGAGATACCCGAGGGCGACATGTTTCGCGACGAGCTGGAGCTGTTCGCTCAAGCCTGTCGCACCGGCCGCCTGCCCGAGCTCACCGCGCGTGACGGCAACGTGGCGCTCGCCGTCGTCGATGCGGCGCTCCGCTCCATCGAGCGCAAGGGCGCTGCGGTGCGGCTCGACGAGGTGCTTGGTGAGGCCCGCGCCAGGATGGCGTCTTGAGGAGCGGGGCTCGCCCGCCCACGCCGTGAGGGAAGCATGACCGAGCTTGCGAGCCGCTACTTCGCTGATCTGACCCAGCCCGAGATCAAGGCGCAGCTCGATAAGAACCCGCTCGTCATCCTTCCCGCCGGCAGCGTGGAGCAGCACGGGCCCCATCTGCCGGCCGGCACCGACATCTTCGCCGCCAACGTCATTGCCCATGCCGTCGCCGAGCGCATGGATGGCCTAGTGCTCCCCGGCGGGCCGCTCGGCGTCACGCCCATGCACATGCCCTTCGAGGCCACCATCTCGCTGAGCCCCGAGACCTACATGCGCCTCGTCACCGAAACCTGCGCTTCGACCGCGAGGCACGGCGCCAAGCGCTTGCTCATCGTCAACTGGCATGAGGGCAACAGCGCCGCGCTCGCGCTTGCCGCCGAGACGTTGCATCGTGAGCACGGCCTCTCGGTCGTCACCTGCCACGCCTGCTACGTGGCGGCGGACCTCTACGGGCCCACCTCGGGCGGGCTCACCCATGGCGGCGAGATCGAGGCGCTTGCCGTACTCGCGTACCGGCCGGAGCTCGTCCATCTCGACCGCATCTCGGGCTCCTCCGATCATGGCCACGGCCACCGCATGGATCGCCTGCGCCGCACGCGCACCTTCCAGCCGGTGCTCACCGACATCCGCTCGATTGCGCGCACCGGCTGGTTCGGCGCGCCCGAGCATGCGACCGTGGACAAGGGCCGCCGCATGTTGGCCGATGTCGCGGACGCCATCGCGCGGGAGGCCACCGAGATCTTCGCCGCGCTTGACCGCGTGCAGGGCGGTGCCCTCGAAACGAGGGGGCGTGGCAAGCGCGGATAGCGGCATGGCACGCGTTATCAGGGCAGCTGAGGCAAGGCTGCTGGCTCTGCCGGGGCGCATCTCGAAGGAGATCGTCTCCGGCGCGCACGGCGCAGCCGAGGCGGTGACGGTGCGCCTTGTCGAGATCCCGGTGCCGAAGCCGGGCGAGCCTGAGCGCGGCCGCCACTGCCACGACGGCCACGAGGAATGCATCTACGTGCTCGCCGGCCGCGGCACCACCTGGAGCGGGGAGGGCAGCTATCCGCTCGCCGCGGGCGATGCGATCTTGATCCCCCCGGGCGAGATGCACGTCACCCGCAACACAGGGAGCGAGCCCCTGGTGCTCATCTGCTTCTTCCCGGTGGCGGCCATCTCGATGCGCCTTGAGGGCGAGGAGCGGTCCTGAGCGGCATCCATGTCCAATCGCGTTCTCTGCCTGCGTCCTGAGGCCGACTTCCTGCGTGTCGGCGTGAGGCCGCCTGCAACCCTTGCCGTGCGCTACGCTGCACCGAACGACCCGGCCCTTGCCGGCTTGATGAAGGCCGCAGACGCCTTGGTGATCCCGGCCGTCGGACCTCGGCTGGCAGCGGCCCTGTTCGAGGGCGCCGCGATCCGGTTGGTGCAGGTCACCGGGGCCGGTCTCGACCGGCTTGACGAGGTCGAGATGCGCCGGCTCGGCATCCCCGTCGCCAATGTTCCGGGCGGCAGCAACGAGGCGGTCGCCGAGTACGTGATCGCCGCCACACTGATCCTGCTCCGCCGGCTGGCCTTCGCCCACCGGGAGATCGGCCGCGGCCGCTATGCGAAGGTGCGCGCCGCCATGCTGGCCGAAGTGCCGAGCGGACTGACCGGGCTCACCGTCGGGGTCATCGGCCTTGGCAGCATCGGCTTCGCCGTGGCCGCAGCCCTCGCCGGGCTCGGCGCGCGCATCGTCTACTTCGACCCCAAGCCGCGCGACCCGCACCTGGCCGCGCGCTCGGGCTTCGCCTGCGTGCCGCTGCCGCAGCTGCTGGAGACTGCCGACGTCATCACCCTGCACACGCCCCTACTGGCGCAGACGCGAGGGCTGATCGGCTCCGCCGAACTCGCCCGCATGAAGCGCGGTGCCGTCCTCATCAACGCCGCGCGGGGCGGCATCGTCGACGAGAGGGCCCTCGCTGAGGCCCTGCGCGAGGGAAGGCTCGGGGGCGCTGCCGTCGATGTCTACGAGACCGAGCCGCCGCCTGAGCATCATCCGCTTCTGAAGCTCGACGGTCCGGCCGCCGACCGACTGCTGCTCACCCCGCACATCGCCGGCGTGACGCGCCAGGCCTCCGCAAAGCTCTTTCGCGCCGCCTGGGACAACGTCGAGCGCGTTCTCATCGCCGGCCAGCCGCCCCTGCATCGGGCCTTTTGAAGGCGATGGGCATTATCCGCAAGGGGGTACAGGAAGGCGAGCATGCACGGGTGACAAAACTCAAAAAGCGTGCAAACGATTGCGCTCTGAAGGCGCGCCGCTGCGCATGACAACGAAACACGGGTGGGAGGATGGGCGGCATCGTGAATATCACGAAAGGAAACCGTCTTCAGGCGGCCACGGCCACCGCTGAACGCGCCGCGGCAAAGGGCGAGCCGGTTATTGTCGCCAAGAACGTGACCATCGGCTACCAGCTTCACCGCGAGCGCAAGCGGCTGACGGCGCTGAAGGATGTCACGCTTACGGTGAACCGCGGGGAGTTCGTGGTCCTGGTCGGCCCCTCAGGCTGTGGCAAGACCACGTTCATCAATGCGGTATCGGGCCTGGTCGAGCCGTGGGAAGGCACCATCGAGGTGAACGGGCGCCCGGTCACCGGACCGGGGCCCGACCGCGCCATGGTGTTCCAGGATTACGCGCTGATGCCGTGGCGGACGGTGGAGTCGAACGTGCGCATGCCCTTCGAATTCCAGCAGCTCGGCCTCTCCAAGCAGGAGATTGCCGACCGCGTCCGCCACTATATCGATCTCGTCGGCCTCGGCGGCTTCGAGCGGTCGTTTCCCTACGAGCTTTCGGGCGGCATGAAGCAGCGCGTCGGCATCGCCCGCGCCCTTGTCTGCGAGCCGGACATCCTGCTCGCCGACGAGCCCTTCGCCGCCATCGACGCCATGACGCGGGAGGCGATGCAGGGCGAGCTCGAGCGCATCGTCGCCAAGACCGAACAGACGGTCGTCTTCATCACCCATTCGATCGACGAGGCGATCACGCTCGCCGACCGGGTGGTGGTGATTTCCTTCCGGCCGGGTCGCATCAAGGAGGTGGTCGAGGTCAAGCTTCCGCGGCCCCGCTATCAGTTCGACCTCAAGATCATGCCCGAGTACGGCGAGCTGCATGATCGCATCTGGCGGCTCGTCAAGGACGAGGCACTGCAGAGCGCGCGCGGAGCAGCACGATGAGCACCTTCGAGCAGTCCGGCGGCGTTCCCGTCAACGAGGACGCCGATCGCATCGAGCACACCGGCTGGACGCTGGCCGAGGCCTGGACCAGCTTCGGACCTTGGCTCGTGACCGCGCTCAATCTGACCACCTTCTTCTGCCTGTGGGAACTGTTCGCCCGCTCAGGTGTCATCAGTCCTCTGTTCCTGCCCACCGCCAGCGGCATGTTCCAGGCGCTCTGGGACGGACTCACCACCACCGCACCCCCCGGCGCCGTCGTCTCCGGCAGCATCCGCGATCATCTGATCTACAGCCTCACCAATCTCGGCATCGGGTTGTTCCTCGCCTGCGCCATCGGCATCCCCGCCGGACTGCTGATGGGTGGCAACAAGGTGGTGGAGACGATCCTGAGCCCCTACGTGTGGGCGCTGGCCTCGCTGCCGCGCATCGCCCTGGTGCCGCTCTTTATTCTGTTCCTCGGCTTCACGGTGAAGATGCAGATCACCATCATCGTGCTCTCCGCCGTGTTCCCCATCATCATCAACGCCTGGGCGGGGGTAAAGACCACGGAGAAGTCGCTGCTCGCCGCTGCCAAGGTGTTCGGCGCGAGCCGGCATGAGCTCTACATGAAGGTGGTGTTGCCCTACACGCTCCCCTTCATCATCTCGGGCATCCAGCAAGGCATCGGGCGCGGCCTGATTGGCGTGATCATTGCCGAGATCTTCGGCGGCTCGAACGGTCTTGGCTATCTGGTGAGCCGCTCGGCCGACACCTTCAACTCCGCGCTCATGTACGCGGTGCTGTTCGTGCTGGTCGTCGTCTCGCTGACCCTCATCCAGTTCACGCGCTGGCTCGAGGCCTATGTGGCGCCCTGGCGGCGGATCGACGGCATTTGAACGGCAGGAAGGAAGGCCGCCGACGACTTCAACCAAGGCAAGACCCTATGGGAGGAAATCATGAAGAAGCTTGACATCCGACTGCCCCGCCGCGAGGTGCTGCTCAAGGGTGGCGCCGGCGTGCTCGGCCTGTTCATCGGCTGCGCCACGCTCAATCGGGCCGGCGCGCAACAACCGAAAATCAAGAACATCAAGGCCAACCTCAAGACGCTGCGGATGGGGGATTTCAACCCCAATTACGCCACCCAGTGGTCCTACCGGCTGGCGCACGCCCTCGGATACTTCAAGGAGGTCGGCATCGAGGAGCTGAACGTCACGGTGTCCGATCAGTACATGCCCGGCCTGATCGGCGGCAGTCTCGACATCACCCACGGCGACACCGACGCCTTCCTGTCCTCCGCCGCCCAGAGCGGCCAGCCCATCAAGATGATCTCCCTCTACCGCGACAAGGAGTGGTGGATCATGGGTGTCCGCAAGGGCATCGAGAAGCCCGAGGATCTGAAGGGCAAGAAGATCACCGGCGGCTCGCTCGACGGCCGCAACACCTGGGTCATGCGCCAAGTGCTCATCAAGATGGGCCTCAACCCCGACAAGGACGTCGAGTTCGTGCCGATGTCGGGCGCCTCCGACCGCCGCCTGCAGGCGCTGCTCGCCGGCACCGTCGATGCGGCGAGCCTCTTCCCGCGCCACGAAGCGGGCCTCAAGGCAGGGGGCGGCAAGTTCCTCTACCAGAACCTGACGCTCGCCCCCCAGGAAGGCTTCGGCGCGCTGGGGAGCTGGCTCTCCAAGAACGAGGACACCGCCTACGCCTGGGCGATCGCCGACGTGAAGGCCCGCAAGTGGCTGTTCAACCCCGCCAACAAGGACCAGGCCTACAAGATCATGCGCGACCTCGGTTTCTCGATTCCGCCTGCCTTCGAGGCCCAGTACAAGCTGGAGCTCGACCAGCTGAGCCCCGACGGCGGCTTCGAGAGCGCCAAGGTGATGGACGAGTTTGTCGCCTCTCTGGCCGAGACCGGCGATGTGCCCAAGGGGCTCGACTGGCGCAAGTACGTCGACATGAAGTACGTGTGGGCCGCACAGGAGGCAAACGGGCTACCCCGGCGTCCGGCTTCCCTCTGAGCCGCTGCGCCGGCAGCCCGCTGATCCGCTTCTTCGGGCCGCTTCGGCGGCCCGAAGGGCAGGCGCATCCCGCCGGGCGTGACCACGCACCGCCAAATCCGCCCCGCCGATTCGGCGCTCATCCCCAGAATTCGGTGGCTTGGTGCACGCTTGCCACTGCGCCGTTCGCCCGGGTGTCGTAAAAGCGTCACAAAAGTGACATGTCGCTACGGCGCTCGGGAGGTGACCGATGCGGTGGATAATTGCCGTGCTCGCAATGCTGCTGGCTCTCTCGCAGCCGGCCTACGCCTATCTCGATCCCGGCACCGGCAGCTTCATTCTGCAGATGATCCTGGCAGGTGCATTGGCGGCCGGGGCCTCCGTCAAGCTCTTCTGGCACCGGATCAAGAGCGCCTGCCTCAGGCTGCTTTCGGGGTCGTCGCAGGGCGTCCACGACCGCAAATGACGGCGGCGGGCCGGCCTGCGCTGAGCGTGAGCATGGCGCCCGAGCGCGAGTTCAGCTCGTTCCGTGATCCGGCGGGGGAGCTCTTCTGGCAGGCCGGCGCGATCTACCGCGGCATCAACCGGTGCTACGAGCGCCAGTTCCGTACCGCCCTTCAGTCTGGGCTTCTTGAGGGCTGCGTTGCCGACCGGCTGCTCCTGCCCTTCGAGGTCGTAGACGCTGCCCATTCGCGCTACGTCGCGCTGCTTAAGCCCCGCCAGCTCTCCTTCATTAGCTATCCCTACGAGTGGAGCTTCGACCAGCTCAAGGACGCCGCCATTGTCACGCTCGAGCTGCACCTGCGGGCCCTCCGTCATGGCATGCTGCTCAAGGACGCCAGCGCCTTCAATATCCAGATGGTCGACGGACGGCCCTGCCTGATCGACCATCTCTCTTTCGATCTCGCTTCGGAGCATTCGGTCTGGCCGGCCTACGGCCAGTTCTGCCGCCACTTCCTCGCTCCTTTGGCGCTCATGGCCTACGTCGATCTGGGTCTCGGACGCCTGCTCCAGACGCACATCGACGGGGTGCCCCTCGACCTCGCCGCCCGCCTCCTGCCGCGCAGGACACGGCTCCGTCCGGGGCTCCTCATGCATCTCCACCTGCACGCCCGCTTGGTGCACAAGCACGGCTCGAGCGGCAGGAAGGTCGCCGCCCGGCCGTTGTCGCCTGAGAGCATGGCCGCCATCGCCAGCTCCCTGCTCGCCCTCATTGAGAAGCTTTCGCCCCGGCGGCAGGCGACCGAGTGGAGCAGCTACTACTCGGACACCAACTACAGCGCGGCCGCATTCTCGGCGAAAGAGCGGACGGTGCGCGAGCTGGTACAAGCCTCAGCCGCCCGCACCGTCTGGGATATTGGCGCCAACGACGGCCACTTCTCGCGCGTCATCCGTGACCTTGCCGACGAGATCGTCTCCATCGACGTCGATCCGAGAGCCGTCAACAGCAACTACCTGCAGTGCCGGCGCAACGACATACGGAACATCGTGCCGCTCCTGGCCGACATCAACAACCCGACTCCTGCGCTCGGCTTTGCCAACAGGGAACGGCGTGCCTTGTGCGAGCGCGGCCGGCCCGATCTCATCCTGGCCTTGGCGCTCGTCCATCACCTGGCCATCTCCAACAACCTGCCTTTCGCCTACATCGCCGAGTTTCTGGCTGCGCAATGCCGCAGCCTCGTCATCGAGTTCGTGCCCAAATCGGACTCGCAGGTGCAGAGACTGCTGCTCAACCGCAGGGACATTTTCGACGATTACACCGAGGAGCATTTCCGCGAGGCGTTTTCCGCTGCGTTCGCCATCCTCGAGCGGCGGGCCATTCCTTCCTCCGACCGCAGTCTCTACCTCATGCGGTCCAAAGCATCTGAACAGAGGAGCAAGAACCGGTGATCAAAGGCGATCGATGGCCGCTGTTGTCCGGGGTTCTGGATCGGGCTGCGCTGTTGCCCCTGTTCGCTGTCCTCTACCCCACCGTCTTCGCCCTTTCCAACAACTGGTACTCGATCGGAGAACGTAAGATCCTTTGGCTGCTCGCCGCCAGCATCGTTGCGGGCCTCGCCATCCTCCTCCTCGTCGAGGTCTCCGTCGCGCTGCTGCGGCTGGCGCTCGCCGCGGCCGGGCTCGCTGCCGCGCATACGTGGGCGGCAAGGACGCGGGCCGTGCTTCTCTCCGTGGCCAGCATCGCGGTCCTGTTCATCCTCCTCGACGGCACGCTCACCAAGGCGTTGCGCGGCGCGATCGCCGTGGGAGCGGCTCTGATTGTCTGCATCCTATTGACGGCCTGGCTGCTCCTGCGCGGCGGTCAGAAATATGTGAACGGGCTGCTCGCAACCCTGATCCTGGCATCGGGGCTCGGGTGGCTGTGGAGTTGGGGCGAGGTGAAACTGCTGGCGCCCGCCTCGGCCAGGTTCCTGGCCGAACGGGCTCCGTTTGAGCTGGCCCGGTTCGCCGTGAAGCCCAACATCTATCTGTTCATATACGATGCTTACGGCAGCCGCGACGTGTACGGAAAGCTGTTCAATTTCGACAATTCGGCCCACTACCGCGCGCTCGAGGAACGCCGCTTCAAGATCGCTCACACCTTCAGCAATTACTATGCGACCTGGCCGACGGCGCTCGGCGTTTTCATCGGCGCGCACCATTACTATCGCATGAGCGAAGGCGTGGACGACACCAAGCTCGGCCGCTCGATCATGGCGGGGCTCGCTCGCAATCCGGTGCTCGACACCTTGCGCGACAACGGCTACCGCGTGCAGTACATTCACGGCATCGACTATTTCGTGACCGAGCAGGGCACTCTCGATTACCTGTTTCCGCAGGAGCCCCTGTACGCGGCGTTGCGCATTTATGGCAGCCCGCTCTTCAATTCGATTGCCGGCAACGAGCTGGTCTTTGCCGGCCGCCGGAGCTTGGCGGAGCAGACCTCGACACTCCTCTCCCGTCTGCCGGAGAGGCCCCATGGCGATTCCCCGCCCTGGTTCACCTTCGCGCACGTGGGGCTGCCGACTCACAGCAGGACCGACATAACCTGGAAGGAGCTCGGCGATTTCGAGCGGGAGTTCGTCGAGCGCACGATCAAAGCCAACGAGCACATGCTCGACCTGATAGACCGCATCCGCGCCAAGGACCCGAGTGCCGTCATCGTCATCATCGGCGACCACGGCGCCTGGCGCTACCGCAAGGTCTGGATGCTCGATCGCGATCCGCACCGCGCCTTCGAGCAAGCGGGTGTCACCACGGAAACGGTCGCCCTCGACTTGTTCGGAACGATGATCGCCGTGCACTCCAACGGTCTTTGCGACGATTACATCTATTCGACCATCACCCCGATCAACGTGATGCGGGCGGTTTTTGCCTGTCTCGCCGGCGACCGCAGCGTGCTCGAAGAGCGCCCCGAGGACATTTCCATCTTCCCCCTGGGCAGGGACCTGCTTCGGGTCGCGCAGGATGGCCGCCCGCTGCCGCGATGGGAAAAGATCGACCGGCGCCGAGGGGTCTTTGCCGGCCGCTAGAAGCCGTAGAGCCGGGCCGGGTTGTCGACCAGGATTTTCCGGCGCACCGCCTCCTCCGGCGCCCATTCGAGCAGCAGCTCGAGCAGGCCGGCGTCGTCCGGATAGTTCTCCGCCGTCGTCGACACGTGCGGCCAGTTGGACGCCCACAGCATGCGATCGGGCGCGGTCTTTACGAGCACCTTGGCCAGTGCCCCGACGTCGGCATAGTCCGGGGGACCGGCCTTCGAGGTTTCGTAGGGTGCGGCGAGCTTCACGTAGCAGTTGCCGCGCTCGACCAGCCGTAGCAGCGTTTTGAACGCTTCGTGGTCGGTAGCCACCGGCTCCAGGAACTTGCCCGTGTGATCGATGACGTAGTCGCCGGGGATGCGCTTAAGCTGCGCGGCCCGTTCCGGCAGCTCGCGCCCGTCGAACTGCACGATGCAGTGCCAGCCGAGCGGCCGGATGCGGGCCAGCGTCTCCTCCATCACGTCCCATTGCGAATGCCCGCCCGGCATGCACTGGAAGCGCACGCCGCGCGCGCCCCCCGCGTGCAGGCGCTGCAGCTCCGCCTCGCTAACATCGGGTCGCACCACCACGATGGCGCGAGCCACCTCCGCGCCGAGCTCTTTCGCCGCTTCCATCGTGCAGCGGTTGTCGTCGCCGTAAGCGTTGGGCTGGACGATCACCACGCGCTCGAGCCCGAGCCAGCGCTGAAGCTGCCGGTAGTCGTCGACCGACGCATCGGGCGAGAGCGGCGGCCCTTTCGGATGCTTGGGATATTTGGCCGAATAGAAGTGCATGTGCGTGTCGCACGTCCCCGCGGGGGCGTGAAGGCGCGGCGGGCGTCCGCTGAGCGGTCGTTTCATGGTGCTTCGCTCCGAAACCGTTTGAGGGTTGTGGGATCGATGGTGATGCCGAGACCGGGCCCTTCGGGAACGCGCACGATGCCGGCGGAATGCTCGATGGGCTCCGTGAGGATGGCCTGCCGGAACGGCTGCTCGGTGCGGTCGAACTCGAGCAGCACCTCGCGCGGCTCGTGCCGCGGCGGGCTGTCGGGCAGCACGGCAAGGAGCTGCAGCGCTGCCGCGATGGCGACCCCCGTGCCCCACACGTGCGGCACGCAGCGGACCCCGAATGCGCTCGCCATGTCGGCGATCTTCTTGGCTTCCGAGAGCCCCCCTGCCCCGCACACGTCGGGCTGGACGATGTCGACGGCGCGTCTCGCCAGCACCTCGCGGAAGTTGAAGCGCGTGTACCAGGTCTCGCCGCCGGCGACCGGGATGGGCTGGCCGCGGCGCACCTCAAGATAGCTGTCAAGATCCTCAGGCACCACCGGCTCCTCGAACCAGCCGATGTCGCAGTCGGCGACGAGGCGGCCGAGGCGGATGGCCTCAATGGCATCGTAGCCATGATTGGCATCGATCATCAGGCCGATCTCTCTGCCCACCGCCTCGCGGCAGGCCCGGATGACCGCTGCGTCCTCCTCGACGTTGAAGCCGATCTTGAGCTTGACGGATGAGAAGCCTTCGCGCACGTAGCCCAGCACCTCCTCGACGATGTAGTCGATCCGTCGCCCGGCATCGCGGCGGAACGTGCCCGTGGCGTAGGCCCGCACTTCGCGGCGCAGCGCACCGCCCATCAGCATGTGCACGGGCGCCTCGAAGCGCTTGCCGCGGAGGTCCCACAGCGCGATGTCGATGCCGCTCAGCGCCGTGACCGCGAGTCCCTTCTGCCCCTGGTCTCGGAACTGATTGTAGAGCTCCATCCAGATCCGCTCTATGGCGAGCGCGTCTCTGCCGAGGAGCAGCGGGCGGCAGGCGGCCACCACCGCTGCATTGGGCTGTGCGGGGCCGAGGCATTCGCCCCAGCCCGTGGTGCCGTCCTCGCAGGTGATCTCGACCAGGCAGGCGGTGCGCGTCCTGAACGTCGAGAACGAGGACGAGAACGGGCGGGCGAGCTCCGCCTCGAGCACGTGCGCCTTGACCTCGGCTATGCGCATGGATTGCTCCCGCCGCTGAGGGCCCGCATCGTTGGCAGCCTCCGTTCAGCTTGTTTTCGATCCGCTGCCCACGCCCCAGATGCGGTCCATCCCGCCCTCGTATCCGTCGCTGCAGAACGTCCCGCCCTGGAAGAAATCGCCCACCGGGTCTGCCGGCAGCTTGGCCTGCGCTTCGAGCGCGAAGTCGCGGTGGTCCTCTGCGCGTCCGACCGGCCGATACCCGTAGGCGTAGGCGCGGCTGTTGTCCCACCAGGCACGCTCGTTGAGGGAGGCGCCGTAGAATACCTCATAGCGCAGCTCGGGATGCTCGAGCCCGATGCGGATGAGCTGGACGAGATCCTCGGGCTTGAGCCAGATCGAGAGTCGCCTGAGGTCGACGGGACGCTCGCCCACGTTGCCGATGCGGATGCACAGCACGCGCAGCCCGTGCTTGTCCGCGTAGAGCGCGCCGAGCGCCTCCCCGAACGCCTTGCTGACGCCGTAGAAGGAATCGGGCCGCACGGTGACGTCGATGCCGATGCGCCGGTGACGGGGATAGAAGCCGACGGCGTGGTTGGAGGAGGCGAACACTACGCGCTTGACGCCGGCGCGCCGCGCCGCTTCGAAGACATGGTAGCAGCCGACGATGTTGGCTTGGTGGATCGCCTCCCACGAGCCTTCGATGGAATGGGCGCCGAGATGGATGATGCCCTCCATCCCGGCCACCGCCCTTTCGACTTCCTCCATCCTGGAGAGGTCGGCGGCAATGAACGTCTCGCCGGCCTCCAGGTCGGCGGGCTTCCTCAGGTCGCTGAGCCGCAGGCCGGGATAGATCGGCTTGAGCAGCTTGCGCAACCGCCCTCCGACGTCGCCCGCTGCGCCCGTGAGCAGGACACGCATCGCTGCTTGCTCCTTCTGCCGCATCCTTCGCGCCTAGCGCCGGCGCCTCAATGCTCCTTTGCACGCTCCGAGAAGCGGCGATACCTGCCGAGCCCGTTGGAGAGATGCGTGCGCATGGCGCGGCGCGCCGCGCTCTGATCGCGCCGGGCGATGGCGCTGGCGATCTTGCGGTGCTCGCGCTGGATCAGCTCAAGGTAGCGCCGCTGCTCCTGCGGCGTGGTGCTCGATAAGCGGATGCTTTGGCGGGGAATGACGAGGCGCCCCAGAAATTCCAGGAAATCGGCAAAATGCGGATTGCCGGTGGCTTCCGCGATCGCGAGGTGGAAGTTGAAGTCCTCGTTGACCGCGCCCTCGCCCCGGGCGATGGCGGCGTCGATCTCATCGAGCGCCCGCCCGATGGCGGCGAGCTGGCGCTGGCTTCCGCGCTCGGCGGCTAGTGTCGCCGACTCCACCTCCACCGCCAGCCGCAGCTCCATCACGTCGAGCACGTGCTGGATGGAGTTGAGCTCGTTGCCGTCGATGCGGAACGGCACCCGCCGGGCGTCGGGTGCCACGAAGGCGCCGAGACCCTGGCGCGTCACCACCAGACCTTCCGATCTGAGCGCGGCGATCGCCTCGCGCACCACCGTGCGGCTGACACCCAAAAGGCGCATCAGGGCCTGTTCGGTCGGCAGGCGCGAGCCTGGCGGAAATCGGCCGCTCCTGATCTCGGCGGTGAGCTGATCGACCGCCTCATCGGTGAGGTTGCGCGACGGCGACAGCCGCCTGAGCGAAGGGAGCTTGTCAGGGGGAGAGCCCGATGGTAGCTTAACTTGTCTGGTCATCGTACAACCTGTTACCACAAGGCTCCAAGCTACATCAACCGTCATGGCGGGGCGCCAAAGCGGACACCCCGCCGAGGACGAAGACGACTGCAGTGGTCTGTTGGGAGGAAGGGAAGATGAGGCACCGCGACATCCTCGCACTGGCGCTTGCCGGCGTTGCCGCCGGCATGGTCGGCATCGGCGCGCACCTTGCGCACGCGCAGAACAAGCTGGTCCTGAAATCGAGCGACGTTCACCCGTTGGGCTACCCGACGGTCGAGGCCGTCGTGCGCATGGGCAAGAAGCTCGAGGCGGCCACCAACGGGCGCATCTCGATCCAGATGTTCCCCTCCATGCAGCTTGGCGGCGAGAAGGAGATGATCGAGCAGGCCCAGGTAGGGGCGCTCGCCATGGCTCGTATCAGCGTTGGCCCCATGGGGCCGCTGGTGCCCGAGCTCAACGTGTTCAACCTGCCGTTCATGTTCCGCGACGACGCCCACATGGAAAAGGTCATCGACGGGCCGATCGGCGATGAGCTGTTGAAGAAGCTTTCCGACCACCCGACTGCCAACCTCATCGGCCTGGCCTGGATGAACGCTGGTACCCGCAACGTCTACAATAGCAAGCGGCCGGTGCGGACCATCGACGATCTGAAGGGCCTCAAGATCCGCATGATGGGCAACCCGCTGTTCATCGACACCATGAACGCCTTGGGCGGCAACGGCATCGGCATGGGCTTCGATCAGCTCATCAACGCGCTGCAGACCGGCGTCGTCGATGGGGCGGAGAACAACTACCCGAGCTACGCCAGCGGCCAACATTTCCGCTACGCCAAGTACTACTCGCTCACCGGCCACCTCATGATCCCGGAGATCCTGGTGTTCTCCAAGAAGGTCTGGAACACGCTCTCCAAGGAGGATCAGGACCTGATCATGAAGTTCGCCAAGGAGGCCCAGCAGGAGCAGCGCACGCTCTGGTATGCGCGGGAGGCCGAGTCGATCAAGCAGGTTAGGGAAGCCGGTGCCGAGATCATCGAGATCAAGGACAAGAAGCCGTTCCAGGAGGCGGTAAAACCCGTGTGGGACAAGTACGGCGCTCAGCACGCGGCCCTGATCAAGCGCATCCAGGACGTGAAATAGCCTGGCGCGCGGGCGGCGCCGGTCGCTCGGGCGCCGCTCGCCGGGCCTCAGACTTCGAGAGGGGGCAGCGATGAAGGAGCGCTACGTTCGCGCCATGGCGGTGCTTCATCGCCTCTGCATGGTAATTGCCGGCGGCTGCCTCGTCGTCATCACCCTTATCATTCCCTGGGGGGTGTTCAGACGCTACGTGCTGAACGATGCGGCGTCGTGGCCGGAGCCGGTAGCCGTGCTGCTGATGATCTGGTTCTCCTTCATGTCGGCGGCGATCTGCTATCGGGAGAACCTGCACATCGGCGTCGCCATCCTGCCCAACGCCCTCACCGGAACGGCCCGTATCGTGCTCGGCTTCCTCGTCGAGGCATGCATGATCTTGATCAGCCTGTTCATGCTCTATTACGGCATCAATCTCGTCGCGACCACGTGGCACCAAGTGATCGCCGAGCTGCCTTTCATCTCGACCGGCGTCGCCTATCTGCCGGTGCCGTTGGGTGGGGCCATCGTCGCTCTCTTCGTGATCGAGCGAGTGTGGACGGGGCGCTTCTTCGAGCAGCCGAGCGATTCCAGCATTTCCGCAGTGACCACCCAGTGATGATGCTGCGCTGAGCCCGCCCATGGATGTGCTCGTCCTTGTCGGCAGCTTCACCGTCCTGTGCTTTCTCGGCGTGCCGGTTGCCTACGCCCTTGGTCTGGCGGCGGTCTTCGCTGCCCTTCACATGGGCCTGCCGCTCGAAGCGGTCATGATCAAGGTGTCGGACGGCACCGACGATTTTGCCCTGCTCGCCATTCCCTTCTTCATTCTGGCCGGAGCCATCATGGCCGAGGGCGGCATGGCCGAACGTCTCGTCAATCTTGCCAAGATCTTCGTTGGTTTCGTGCGCGGTGGCCTCGCTCTCGTCAATATCATGGCCTCGACCTTCTTCGGCTGCATCTCGGGCTCCTCCGTCGCCGACACCGCTTCCATCGGTTCGGTCATGATCCCGCAGATGGTGAAGAACGGCTACCCGCGCCTGTTCGCGGTGAACGTGACCGTGAGCGGCTCGCTGCAGCCGCTGCTCATTCCTCCCTCCCACAACGCCGTCATCTACTCGCTCGCCGCCGGTGGTTCGATTTCGATCGCCCACCTGTTCCTGGCCGGCGTAATTCCGGGCTTGCTGCTCGGCCTTTCGCTGATGGGGCTCTGCCTCTTCATCGCTCACCGCCAGAACTTCCCCAAGGGCGAGGTGATCCCGCTCAGCCGCGCCATCAAGATCGCGGTCGAGGCGTTCTGGGGCCTCGTCACGGTCTTCATCATCCTGGGCGGCATCCTCTCCGGTGTGTTCACGCCGACCGAATCGGCGGCGGTCGCCTGCATCTACGCCTTCATCATCACCATGTTCGTCTACCGCGACTACAAGTGGAACGAGCTGCACGTGATGATCGGGCGCGTCGTGCGCACCGTCGGCATGGTCATGATCATGATCGGTTTCTCGGTGGCGTTCGGCTACATGATGGCGCTGATGCAGGTGCCGGCCAAGGCGACCGAGTTCTTCCTCGCCGTAGCCCAGGACAAGTACACACTGCTGCTGCTCATCAATCTTTTGCTGCTGTTCCTCGGCATCTTCATGGATCTGGCGCCGATGCTCTTGATCTGCACGCCGATCTTCCTCCCGGTCATCATGCAGTTCGGCATCGACCCGGTGCACTTCGGCATCGTCATGATCCTCAATCTCGGCATCGGCCTGCTCACGCCCCCGGTGGGCCCGACGCTGGCGGTCGGCTGCGCCGTGGGTCGCGTCTCCATGGAGGCGGTGTCCCGCAGCATCCTCGTGTTCTACATCCCGATGCTGATCGTGCTGGGGCTCGTCACCTACGTGCCGGCGTTGACTCTGTGGCTGCCGAGCCTAGTGAAATAGCACCACACCCGACGGGCCTCGCCCGGCTCGTGCGCGCCGGCTACACTTGGAGCTAAGGCATGTCGAGTGCGCGAGGAGCAACCCGTGAGTCAATCGCAAGCTTCCACGACCGCGTCCCTCCGTCTGCCCGCGCTTGATCCGGCGGACGTGCCTTCCGTCTCAGGCTCGGGCTATCCTGAGCCCTACCGAGCCGCGGTGGCGGGCCGTTGCCAGCGCCGGCTCGGCGACGCCCTCGGCCTCCGAAACTTTGGCGTCAATCTGGTGCGGCTTGCGCCCGGCGCTGCCTCCTCCCAGCGCCACTGGCACGCGCTGGAGGATGAGTTCGTCTACATGCTTGAGGGCGAGGCGGAGCTCGTCACCGACGCGGGCACGCAGACCTTGCGCGCCGGCATGTGTGCGGGCTTTCCGGCCGGCAAGGCCGACGGCCACCACCTCGTCAACCGCTCCGCTCGCGACGCCGTGTTCCTGGTGGTGGGCGACCGCCGGCCCGGGCTCGAGTCCGTCGAGTACCCCGACATCGACCTCAAGGGCCGCTGGGTCGACGGGCGGTGGACCTACTTCCACAACGACGGCACGCCCTGGTAAGCGGCCGAAGCCTCTTACAGCGGCTTGGTTCGCTGCTGCCGCCGCCATTGCAGCCAGGCGATCATGCCCGTCGCCAGGAAAGCTGCCCCGACGGGCCACATGGTGGAAGGGCGCGGCGCCCTCTCGAGCACGGCGACGATCTCGTAGCCTGGTTCGAGCCCGATACGCTTGGCATAGCTGCCGAAGTCGACGTTGGTGATTCTCACCCCTTCGCTGCCGGGCGCGACCGCCAGCCCCGAGGCGCGCAGCCGCACGCGCGGCTCGGCCGGATCGCCGAGCCTGAGGCTCACCGTCTTGGTCACCTCCTCACCTTCGATGGTGGTCCCCCTCACCACCATGTTGATGCGGCCGCCGGTGGGAAGCTCAGCCGCACGGGAGAGTATCTCGCGCGCCGGCCGCTCGACGTACCTCGGATAGATCCGGTCGAGCCACCAGTCGGGGCGAAACATGGTGAAGCAGGCGATCAGCAGGACCAGGGTTTCCCACAGCCGACTTCGGGTCACGAAATAGTTCATGGTGGCGGCCGCAAACAGCAGCACGGCGGCGAGCGACACGACGATGGCCCAAGCCATCTCGTACCAGCTCTCGAATCCGATCAGCAGCATGGCCGGATTGAAGATGAACACGAACGGCAGCACCGCCGTGCGCAGCGAATAGAAGGCGCCCTGCAGGCCGGTGGCGATCGGGTCCTCGCGCGAGATGGCGGCGGCGGCGAAGGCGGCCAGGCCCACGGGCGGCGTGATGTCGGCCATGATGCCGAAGTAGAACACGAACAGGTGAATGGCGATCAGCGGGATGACGAGGCCAGCCTGCGCGCCGAGCTCGACCACGACGGGCGCCATCAGCGTCGCCACCAAGATGTAGTTGGCGGTGGTCGGGATGCCCATGCCGAGCACCAGGCTGATCATGGCGATGAGCACCAGCATCGCGATCACGTTGCCGCCCGAGATGAACTCGACGAAGTCGGTCATCATCAGGCCGAGACCGGTGAGCGTGACGGTGCCGACGACGATGCCGGCGGTGGCGGTTGCCACGGCGATGCCGATCATGTTGCGGGCGCCGGCGGCGAGGCCGCTCACCAGATCCTTGCCGGCGCACACTATGGCTGGTCCGACGGAACCGCCGCGGAACAGCGCAAGCAGCGGTTGGCGTGTGGCCACGATGCCGAGCAGTGAGGCCGTGCCCCAGAATGCGGAGAGCCCCGGCGAGAGCTGTTCGATGGTGAGGCACCACAGCAGCACGACGAGCGGGATCAGATAGTCGAGCCCGGTGCGCACCACGTCCCAGGCCTGCGGCAGCTCTTCGAGCGGGGCGTTGGGATCGTCGAGTTTGAGGTTGGGATAGCGCGCCGCGTAGGCCACGAGGCCGACATACAAGGCGAGCCCGCCGGCGCCAAGCAGCCATGGTGCGGCTTCACCGAAGGCGGCCTGCGCGCCGAGCACCCCGTAGTAGATGGCGCACACCACCGCGACCGAGCCCGAAATGCCAAGCCCGGTCCTGACCAGCCGCGTCCGCAACGGCCGTTCCGCGCTGGGGATCGGCTTGGAGCCGATTTTCAGCGCCTCGAGATGGACGATGTAGAGCAGCGACAGATATGAGGCCACCGCCGGCAGGAAGGCGTGCTTGATGATCTCCGAGTAGGGGATGCCGACGTACTCGACCATCAGAAAGGCGGCCGCTCCCATCACCGGCGGCATGATCTGCCCGTTTATGGAGGAGGAGGCCTCGATGGCACCCGCCTTCACGCCCGAAAGCCCGGTGCGCTTCATCAGCGGGATGGTGAAGATGCCGCCCGAGACCACGTTCGACACGGACGAGCCCGACACCACGCCATTGAGGGCGGAGGAGACGACCGCGACCTTGGCCGGCCCGCCGCGCAGTCGCCCGAGCAACGCGATCGAGATCTGCATCATCCAGTTGCCGGCGCCCGCCTTGTCGAGGAGGGTGCCGAACAGCACGAACAGGAAAACGAAGCTCGTCGACACCCCGAGCGCGATGCCGAACACACCTTCGCCAACCAGCCACTGGTGGACGAGAAACCGGGTCAGCGAGGCGCCCTTGTGCTGCACCACGTCGGGCATGTAGGGGCCGGCGAAGGTGAAGGCGATGAAGGCGCTGGCGACGATCACCATCGGCACGCCGAGGGTGCGGCGGGTGGCTTCGAGCAAGAGCAGGATGCCGGCGCCGGCGGTTGCGAGGTCGAGCGCGGTCGGCTGCCCGGGGCGCAACGCGACCTCGTTGTGGAACAGGAACAGGTAGGCGCCGGCAAAGGCGCCGGCGAGCGCCAGAGCCCAATCGAGCACGGGCACATGGGCACGCGGGGAGGCTCTGAAGGCGGGATAGGCGGCGAAGGCCAGGAACAGGGCCAGCCCGAGATGAATGGCGCGCGCTTGCGTATCGTTGAAGACGCCGAACCGGAACAGAAAGGGCAGCGGGGAGGCATACCAGAGCTGGAACAGAGACCAGCCGACGGCAACGGCCAGGATCAGTGTGGCGGTGGCCCCGCTCGGCGTCCGCCCACCCGTGTCGGCTTCTGCGACCAGCTTTTCGAGATGTTCGGGTATCTCCACCGACTTCGGGGCTGGCGTGGTCATGGGTTCCTCCCGGAACCGTTCCGATGAACGACGGGGCGCCTCTTTCTCCGAGGCGCCCCGCAGAATTTAGCGGACCGCAAGCGGGTTCATTTCACCCAGCCCTTCTCCTTGTAGTACTTGAGGGCGCCCGGATGCAGCGGGGCGGAGAGGCCGTCCTTGACCATCTTCTGCGGATCGAGGTTAGCGAACGCCGGGTGCAGCGACTTGAATTCGCTGAAGTTGTCGAAGGTCGCCTTGACCAGCCGATAGACCGTGTCCTCGGGGGTTTTCGCCGAGGTTACCAACGTGGCAAGCACGCCGTAGGTTTCGGTTGGGTTGGGGTTGTTGGCGTAGAGCTTTCCGGGGATGGTCGCCTTCGCGTAGTAGGGCTTCTCCGCCACCAGCTTGTCCACCGCCGGGCCGGTCAGCGAGATGAGCTGGGCTGCGCACGTGGTGGTGGGGTCCTGGATGTTGGCCGACGGGTGGCCGACCGCATAGAAGAAGCCGTCGATCTTGTTGTCGCACAAGGCCGGCCCGTGCTCGTCGGCTCTGAGCTCGGAGGCGAGCGAGAAGTCGGAGAGCGTCCAGCCCATGGCGCTGAGCAGCTCCTCCATCGACACCCGCGTTCCCGAGCCCGGGTTGCCGACGTTGAAGCGCTTGCCCTTGAAGTCGGCGAAGGTCTTGATGTTGGCCTCCTTGCGCGCCACCACCGTGAACGGCTCGGGATGGACCGAGAACACCGCGCGCAGATCGGTGTAGGCGTTGCCCTTGAAGGCGCCTTCACCCTTATAAGCGCTGTATTGGACGTCCGACTGGGCCATGCCGAAGTCGAGCTCGCCGGCTTTGATGGTGTTGATGTTGAAGGCCGAGCCGCCCGTTGACTCCACCGAGCAGCGGATGCCGTGGTCCTTGCGGTCCTTGTTGAGCAGCCGGCAGATGGCGCCGCCCACCGCGTAGTAGACGCCGGTGACGCCGCCGGTGCCGATGGTGATGAACTTCTGCTGCGCTGCCGCCGGGCCCGCCCCTGCCGCGAGCAAGGCAACGCCCGCTGCCGCGAGCCCGTTCCTGTACCGTGTTTTCATCGTCTCTACTCCCTTTACTCCCTTTCACTTCGCCACCTGCCTTGGCACAGCGGCCTGCCACAGACAACTCACCCGCCACTGGCGAGCGCCGCGTCGACCGCGTCGCCAAGCCTGTCGACGATGGTGTCGATGGTGGGCCCGTCGACAACGAAGGGCGGGGCGATCAGCACGTGATCGCCCGATATCCCATCGACCGTCCCGCCCATCGGATACACCATCAGACCTCTGATTAAAGCCTCCTTCTTGATGCGGACATGCATCTTTCGTTGCGGGTCGAGCGGGGCCTTGCTCTGGCGGTCGGCGACCAGCTCGATCGCCCAGAACAGGCCGCGACCGCGGATGTCGCCGACCTCGTGACGGTTGGCAAAACGCTCGCGCAGACGCCGCCCGAGCCGCTCACCCTGGGCGACCACGTTGGCGATGAGGTTGTCGCGCCGGATGACGCGCTGCACCGCAAGCGCCGCCGCGCAGGCGAGGGGATGGCCCATGTAGGTGTGTCCGTGCTGGAAGAAACCCGAGCCACGGGCCAGCGCCTCGACGATCTTCCCGTTGACGAAGAGCGCGCCGATCGGGGCGTAGCCGCCGCCGAGCCCCTTAGCGACCGTCATCAGGTCGGGCGCGACGCCTTCCTGCTCGCAGGCGTGCAGCGTGCCGGTGCGGCCCATGCCGCACATCACCTCGTCGAGAATGAGCAGGATGCCGTGCCGGTCGCAGATCTCGCGCACGCGCTTGAAGTAGCCGGGCACCGGCGGCACCGCTCCGAGCGTCGCCCCGACCACGGTCTCCGCGATGAAGGCAATGACGTTCTTGCCGCCGAGCTCGTCGATCTTGCCGGAGAGCTCGCGGGAAAGACGGGCGCCGTACTCCTCCGCCGTCTCATCTGCGCGACGGCCGCGGTACTCGTAGCAGGGCGAGACGTGATGGGTCTCGATCAGGATCGGCGCGAACTGCCTGCGGCGCCACAGGTTGCCGCCGACCGACAGCGCGCCGAGCGTATTGCCGTGATAGCCCTGCAGCCGCCCGATGAAATGGCGCCGCTCGGGCTCGCCGCGCTCCACGAAGTACTGCCGCGCGAGCTTGAGTGCGGCTTCCACCGCTTCCGAGCCGCCGCTGGTGAAGTGGACATGGGTCAGGCCGGCGGGGGCATGGGCGATGAGCTCGTCGGCGAGCTCCTCGGCCACGGGCGTGGTGAAGAAGCTCGTGTGCGCATAGTCGAGCCGGTCGATCTGCGCGCGCATGGCGGCGAGCACGTCCGGGTTGGCGTGGCCGAGGCAGGACACCGCCGCCCCGCCCGAGGCGTCGATGTACTCCTTGCCGGTCTGGTCGCGGATGATGATGCCCCGCCCGAGCACCGCGGCGGGGTACTCGTGCCTGAGCTGGCGGTGCAGCACGTGGGTCCTGCCTGTCATCTCGTTCGTTTCTTTCTGGCGATGTAGGTGTTGAGGGCCGCGAGCTGACGCTCGCTCTCGGCGAGTCCGGCCAGCGTTTCCTCCCCGCGCCGCGCCGCCACCAGCGCGGCGAGGCACTCGGCCACGGCGAAGGCGGGGCTCATGGTGTGGAAGAAGGAGGGCGTCTCGGTACGGATCAGCACGCAGCGGTCGGCGACGGCCGCGAGCGGGGAGAGCTCGCTGTCGGTGATGGCGACCACCCTGGCCGCGCGCGACTTCACGTACTGCGCCGTCTCCACCGTCTCGCGGTTGTAGGGCTCGACGGTAACCGCAAGCATTACGTCGCCGCGGCCGATGCCGCGCAGCACGTCGCGCCCGGTGGCGCCCGGGCCATCAACCAGGATCGAGTGGGAACCGAACAGCGAGCGCACGTAGTGGAAGATGAAGGCGACCGTGAAGCTCGACCGCTGTCCGAACGAGAACACGCGGCTGGCCGCGGCGATCATCTCCGCCGCCGCCACCACCTGCCGGATCGCCTCGGGCCCGGACAGCGCGTTGAGGTGGCGTGCGAGCGAGGCGAACATGTCCTGCGCCAGCGCCGCATCGCCCGCGCTCACCCGCCGCGCCAGCAGCTCCTCGGCCCGGCCGCGGAAAGTCGCCGGCCGCTCGCGCAGCCCCTCCGCATAGAGCGCGCGGATCTCGTCATAGCCCTTGAGCCCGAAGCGCTGGGCGAGCCGCGTCAGCGTCGCCGGCGCGATCCCTGAGCGGCGCGCCTGCTCGCGCAGGCTGAGCACCGCGACATCAACGGGATGGTCGATCACCCAGCGCGCCGCCTCTCTGATCTGCGGCGGCAGGCTCGCAAACCGCGACTTCAGTTGCGAAGCGAACTCGGTGGACGACCGCGGCACCGCACACCTCGGCGCGGATGGTGGATGAAACGGACGTATCATTGTATGAAATACAAGTCAATTGATTCAACCGCGCCACTGCCGCTACGCCGGCGGCCCACCTGGCTGCGGTGCCGCGCACCGTGCCGCCCGCTCGAGCAGCAGCGTGCGCTCCCGCGCATTGGTGGCGAGCGCCGCCGCCCGCTCGAACTCCGCGCGCGCCTCGTTGAGCCGGCCGAGCTTCTTGAGCAGGTCCCCGCGCACGCTGGGGAGCAGGTGATAGGACTTAAGCGCGGGCTCGGCGGCCAGCGCATCGACGATCTTGAGCCCCGCCGCGGGCCCGAGCAGCATGGCGAGCGCCACCGCCCGGTTGAGCTCCACGACGGGCGAGGGCGAAATCTCGGCGAGCGCGCCATAGAGCCCGGCGATGCGCGCCCAGTCGGTCTCCTCCGCAGTGCGCGCCCGCGCGTGGCAGGCGGCGATCGCGGCCTGCAGCGTATAGGGCCCGGGCGCGATGCCCTGCGCCTTGGCGCGCGCCTCCGCCTGCGCGAGCGCGGCGAGCCCCCGGCGGATGAGGAGCTGGTCCCAGCGCGAGCGGTCCTGGTCGAGGAGCAGCACCGGCTCTCCGGAAGGGCCCGTGCGCGCCTTGAGCCGCGAGGCCTGGATCTCCATCAGCGCGACGAGGCCGTGCACCTCCGCCTCCTCGGGCGCGAGCGAGGCGAGGATGCGCGCAAGGCGCAGCGCCTCCTCGCAGAGCTGCGGCCTGACCCAGTCCTCGCCGGCGGTGGCCGCGTAGCCCTCGTTGAAGATCAGGTAGATGACGGAGAGCACCGAGGCGAGCCGCTGGGCGAGCTCCGCCCCGCGCGGCGCCTCGAAGGGAATGCGCTTCTCCGCGAGCGTGCGCTTGGCGCGCACGATGCGCTGGGCGATGGTCGGCTCTTGGGCGAGGAAGGCGCGCGCGATCTCCTCGGTGGTGAGCCCGCCGATGAGGCGCAGCGTCAGCGCCACGCGCGCCTCCGGCGCGAGCACCGGGTGGCAGGCGATGAACATGAGGCGCAGCAGGTCGTCGCCGACCTCATCGTCGAGCGCGGCGTCGGCATCGGCCTGCGCCTCCTCCCCCTCGATCTGGAGGGTAAGCGCCAGGTCCTCGTGCTTGCGCAGGGCGAGCTTGCGCCGCCGCAAATGGTCGATGGCGCGGTGCCTGGCCGCCGCCATGAGCCAGGCGCCGGGCTTGTCGGGCACGCCCGCGACGGGCCAGCGCTCGAGCGCGGCGAGGAGCGCCTCCTGCGCCAGCTCCTCGGCGAGGCCCACGTCGCGGACCATGCGGGTGAGCCTGGCGATGAGCTTGGCCTGCTCGATGCGGAACACCGCCTCGATGGCGCGATGGGTGTCGCTTGCCTGCACGGGAGGCTTTACAGCACCTCGCCTTGGCCGAGGCAAGGCGGGGGGGGGGCTCCGCTCTGATTGAGCGAGAAGTTGAGCCACACTTTGCCGCTCACGGCGTCGAAATCGCTGTCGTTGATGCCCGTCATTGGGGACGGCGGCTCGCATCGCCGGCCCGTTCGGGTTTGGCTCGCCGTTGGGGAGGCGCCTGCGCGCCGTCGCGCGCTTCGCTGGCCAAATGTGTGGCGGGGCTCGCAAGCCTAGCAGGATGAGGACGGCGCAATCGCCAACGCCGGCCGCGACAGACGGAAGAGATGCGTGTCGTGCGCCGTCGCCCCGTGCATCGCCAGGTCGGCGAGTATCTCGCCGATGCCCGAGCAGAACTTGTAGCCGTGTCCGGAGAAGCCGGCGGCGACCACCACGTTGCGCTGTCCGGGCAGCACATCGATGATGAAGTGCTCGTCCGGCGAGTTCACGAACATGCAGGCTTTGAGGCTCACCGGCGCGCCCATCCCCGCCGACAGGTAGGGTGCAAGCCCGGCAAGCGCCTCGATGTCTTCTGGCACGATGCTGCGATCGATCGTGTCGGGATCGACGATCTGGTGACGGTGATGGAACTTGCCGACCTTAAAGCCTTCGTCGGCCTGTTGCGGAAACCCGTAGAAGATCCCCGCTTGCGGACACTCGAGGATGAACACGGGAAACACGTCCGGCGCAAACTGCGGCCCCGCCGTCCCGAACCAGCCGACGACCTGCCGCTCCGGAACGGCGAGCGGCGCCAGTTCGCCGAGCAGCCGCGCTGTCCACGCCCCGGCGGTCACGATGAGCGAACCGGCCTCATAGCGGGCCCTGTCCGTGTACACCTCGACCCTGTCGCTGACCGCTTTCCAGCTCCGCACCGCTTCGCGCTCGCGCACCTCGGCCCCCAGTTTGCGCGCGAGCGCCACGTGCGCAACGATGGCCCGTTCCGCCGGCAGGAAGCCGGCCTCGGGCTGGTGCACGGCCTCGAACTCGTCGGGGAGCCGCCAGGCCGGAAACCGCCGCGCGACCTCGCGCCCTCCCAGCATCTCGTGCGTCAGCCCGTGCGTGCGGCACGCCGCCTTGGCGCCGGCGACGACCCGGCCCGACGGCAGTCCAATGTCGAGGCCACCGGTCACCGTCAGCAGGGTTTCGCCGAAATCGCGCTCGAGCGCCCGCCAGCGCGCGAACGACAGGCGCATCAGCGGGACGTAGCTCGGGTCTTCGAAGTAGGCGAAACGGAAGATGCGGGTCGAGCCGGCGGACGATCCGAGCTCGTGCGGGATGTCGAATTGCTCGAGCCCGAGCACGCGCCGGCCGCGCCGCGCCAGCTCGTAGGCCGCCGCCGCTCCCATTCCTCCGACGCCGACGACGATCGTGTCGAACGCCTGCTTGGCCATACTCCTTTTCTCGTCCGGGCTCGCAACCCGCGTCAACCCTTCTTGGGCCGATGCGCGGCGCTGCCGGAGGAGGAGGCGCGGCAGCTTTGTTTCGCATTCGAGGCGGAGCTGCAACGCTTGAAGGCTGCCTGAGCCCGCAGCGTTCGGCCTGCTCGGGAACTCCACCCCTCCTTGACCACCGTCAATGCCTCCTGCCGCGGCCGGGCCCACTCTGTCGCGGCTGGACGATGGAGGCGCCCATGATCGGCCATGCTCTTGAGGGCCTGCTTGCCCGTGTGCGCGGCTGGTGGCGGCGGGAGCACGACCTCGATCTCCTCGACGCCGCCGAGCTCGACCGCATCGCCCGCGATCTCGGCATGAGCGCCGGCGATCTGGAGCGGTTGGCCGCGCGCGGGCCGGACGCCGCCGATCTTCTCTACGCACGCCTGCGTGCCCTGGGCATGACCGCCGCCGACTTCGGCCACGCCAAACGCGCCATCCTGCGCGACCTGGAGCGGACCTGCGCCTGCTGCGGCGAGAAGGGCATTTGCGCCAAGGACCTGGCCCGCGATCCGGCCGACCCGGCATGGAAGGGCTATTGCCCCAATGCCGACACGCTCGACGCGCTCACCGCGCGCAAAGGCTGAAGGCCCCGCCGCCCCCCGCTCCCGCGCCCCGCTCAGCCGGGCTCCGCGCCCGCCTCCGCCGCCGCGAAGAACGCCAGCACCGCCTCGGTGAGCACCTTGGGGTCCACGTTGTGCGTCTGGCCCGCGCGCATGATGCGGCGGGCGCCGGGCACCGCCTCGGCCACCGCCCTGACCGCGCTCTTGAGCCGCGCCTCCGACTTCTCGCCGCCGGCGAGGAGCACGGGCCTCAGCGCTCCCCCCGACGCCCATGGCGCGGAAGCGCTCGATCGCCGCCGCCGGCTCGAAGTCGTCGAGCTCGTAGAGCTCGCGCACCTCGATCGTCGCCTCCTTGCCTGCGCCCGCCGGATTGGGGAAGCGCCTCGTCCACGCCAGCGCCTCCTCGCGCGTCTTCACCCTTATGATGGTGGTGCCGGCGATCAGCTCCTTGGCCTCGGCGAAGGGGCCGTCGATAACGGTGTGCTTGCCGCCCGCGTAGGCGATGCGCCAGCCCTTGGCGCTCGGCTTGAGCCCTGAGGCGTCGATGAGCACGCCGGCCTCTTTCAGCTCCTCGTGGTAGGCCGCCATGTCGGCAAAAAGCGTCTCGTAGTCTTGGCCGGTCGGCAACACCCCGGCTTCCGTGTCCTTGTCGGCTCTGACCATGATCATGAAACGCATGGGGGGATCTCCGGTCGGGGTCGCGTTCGAGGTGAGGGCGCGGGCAGGCGCCGATGCCTGCTGCCCGCGCCGCGGAGCGAAAGGGCCTCAGCCCTTTTTGATCTGCTCGCCGAGCCGGCGGTGGTGCTCGACGGCCGGGCTCTCGCCGAAGTCTTCGAGCTCGAACATCGGGCGGATCTCGATCTCGCCCTCCTCAGCGTGCGGATTGGGGCAGCGCTTGATCCACTCGATCGCCTCGGCGAGCGAGGCGCATTGCAGGATCCAATAGCCGGCGACGAGCTCTTTGGTCTCCGCGAAGGGGCCGTCGATGACGGTGCGCTTGTCGCCGGAGAAGCGCACGCGCGCGCCCTCGGCGGAGGGCTTGAGGCCGTTGCCGTCGAGCATCACCCCGGCCTTCACCATCTCCTCGTTGAACTTGGCCATCGCTGCGAGCAGCTCCTCGGAGGGCATCTTGCCGGCTTCGGAGTCCTTGCTGGCCTTGACGAAAACCATGAAGCGCATGTGTCGTCTCCCGTCTGTGTTGCGGACCAGTCGCCAAGCGGTTGCGATACGGTCGTGAACCGGCGTTGGCCGCTCCTGAACCGGTCCCGACCCTTACGACGAACGGGTGTGCTGCGGATCGACACGGGTCCGCGCGATTTTTTTTTTGACGGGTGGAGCAGTACCTGGTTAGGCCGCTGCGCGAGTAGAGGAGCGGGGCGCGAGAACGAGCCTCAGGACGGCCAGGTCCGCAGGGCCAGCTCGGCGACCCGGTGCAGCTCCTGCCGGCTCGCGCCTGCCGCCGCCTGCACCGACATACCTTCGAGTACGGTCATGACGTAGCGGGCGAACTCGCCGGGCTCGAGCTCGGCGGGAAACTCGCCCGTCCGCTGGGCCGCTTCAAGCCGCGCACGGAGCGCTGCGATGCCTTCCGCCCGGCGCGCTTCAAGCTCCCGGCGGATCGACTCGGCCGCTTCGCTGCACGCGATGGCTCCGCGCACGAGCAGGCAGCCTGGCGGATTGCATTGTTCCGTCAGGAAGTTGGCGCTCTCATGCAGGAGATGCTCGATCATCCCGCGCGCGGTGGGCTGGGCGAGCGCCTCTTTCCAGAACCCCACCCTCTGCTCCACGTAGCGCTCGAGCGCCTTGCGAAAGAGCGCTTCCTTGTTGCCGAATGCGGCATAAAGGCTCGGGGGGTTGATTCCCATCGCCTCGGTCAAATCTGCAATGGTCGCGCCCTCGTACCCGTTGCGCCAGAACACTTCGAGCGCCTTGTCGAGCGCCTGCTCGATGTCGAATTCTCTGGGGCGACCGATGGCCACGACCCGCTGCCCTCTTTTCGTGCTCACGTTGTTGTTATCGACCCTTTCTTACTGACCACTAAATAAGTCGCTTGACAGCTCCCGTCCAGCGCCATTATGTAGCGCCCGATAAAAAAATGGTCATCGGAGCTGATCATGGCACTCCTTGCAAAGCGCAGCCGCATCCTGCTTTCCGGGGCGGTCTTGGCCTTGGTCGCGGCGGGCGTTGCCGGCCTCATTGATGTTCCGAGCAGCGCCTCTCAATCCGGCGAGCGCGCCAAGGGCCCCCCTCCTGCGGTGCCGGTATCGGTTGCGACCGTCGAGCGGCGCGACGTCACCATTTGGCATGAGTTCTCGGGCCGTCTGGAGGCGGTCGAGCGTGTCGATATCCGCTCGCGCGTGGCCGGCACGGTCGACAAGGTGCACTTTCGTGAAGGCGCCCTGGTTTCCGAAGGTGATCTCCTGATCACCATCGACCGAGCCCCCTTTGCTGCCGAGGTCGAGCGGCTCAAGGCTCAGGTCGGTGCCGCCGAGGCGCGACTGTCGCTCGCCAAGAAGGATCTCGAGCGCAGTCAGCAGCTACAGCGCTCGGGCTCGAGCGCCATCTCCGAGAGCGTCATCGACCAGCGCCTCTCCGCCCATCGCCAGGCCGAGGCCGAACTGCGGGCGACCGAGGCGGCGCTGGAGCTTGCGCGGCTCAACCTCGGCTACACCGAGGTCCGCGCCCCCATCTCAGGCCGTGTCGGCAAGCTCGAGATCACGGTCGGCAACCTGATCGCCGCCGGTCCGGGCGCCCCGCTACTCACCACCATGGTCTCCGTCGACCCCATCTACGCCAGCTTCAATGCCGACGAGGAGGTGGTGATGCGCTCGCTCAAGGCATTGGGTGCGGGCGCCAATGCCCATGCCGAGGTCGAACGCATTCCGGTGGAAATGACGACCGCCACCAGCAACGGCACCGTCTACAAGGGCCGCCTCCAGCTCATCGACAACCAAGTGGACGTGAGGACCGGAACGGTTCGCGTGCGCGCGGTGTTCGCAAACCCGCACGGCGAGCTGATGCCCGGCCAGTTCGCGCGCCTGCGCATGGGCGAGCCCAAGCCCGAGCCCGCGCTGCTCATCAGCGAGCGCGCCATCGGCACCGACCAGAGCAAGAAGTTCGTGCTCGTGGTCGATGCCGAGAACAAGGCGGTCTATCGCGAAGTGGCGCTTGGCCCCGCGGTCGATGGGCTGCGCATGGTCAGGAGCGGGCTCGAGCCCGGCGAGCGCATCGTCGTCAACGGCCTGCAGCGTATCCGTCCCGGCGCCGTGGTGGCACCTGAGCTGGTCGCCATGGATTCAGGCAGATCCGACGCGGATACCGGCGGCCGCACGGCGCAGCCCTGAAGGTTGCGCCCCACCTCCGCCCGATTTCCAGGAATTGAGCCATGAACTTTTCGAAGTTTTTCATCGACCGGCCGATTTTTGCCGCCGTCTTGTCGATCCTCATCTTCGTGGCGGGCCTGCTGGCGCTGCGCGTGATGCCGATCTCGGAATATCCGGAGGTCGTGCCGCCGCAGGTTATCGTGCGCGCCCAGTATCCCGGCGCCAACCCGACCGTGATCGCGGCCACCGTCGCCACGCCCATCGAAGAGGCGATCAATGGCGTCGAGGACATGCTCTACATGTCGAGCCAGGCGACGACGGACGGCGTCATGACGCTGACCGTCACCTTCAAGCTCGGCACCGACCCGGACAGAGCCCAGCAGCTCGTGCAGAACCGCGTCGCTCAGGCCGAGCCGCGGCTGCCCGAGGAGGTGCGCCGCCTGGGCATCACGACCGCCAAGAGTTCGCCGAACTTCATCCTGGTCGTGCACCTGCTCTCGCCGAACGACCGGTACGACATCACCTATCTGCGCAACTACGGCGTCCTCAACGTCAAGGACCGGCTGGCCCGCATCCCCGGCGTCGGTCAGGTCGAGATTTTCGGCGCCGGCGACTATTCCATGCGCATCTGGCTTGATCCGCAGAAGATCGCCGAGCGCGGTCTTTCGGCGAGCGACGTTGTCAATGAGATCAGGGCGCAGAACGTGCAGGCGGCGGCCGGCATTGTCGGCGCCTCGCCGACCGTGCCCGGGGTCGATCTCCAGCTCTCGGTGAACGCTCAGGGCCGGCTCGAGAGCGAGGAGCAGTTCGGCGACATCATCATCAAGACGGGCGACAACGGCGAGGTGACGCGGCTCCGCGACATTGCCCGCATCGAGCTCGGCGCCGCCAACTATGCGCTGCGCTCGTTGCTCAACAACAAGCAAGCGGTCGGCATCGGCGTGTTCCAGGCGCCCGGCTCCAACGCCCTGCAGATCGCCGACAATGTCCGCACCGTGATGGAGGACATCAAGCGCACGATGCCGGACGGGGTCGACTACGACATCGTCTACGACACCACCCAGTTCGTTCGCGCCTCGATCGAAGCGGTGGTCCACACCCTGCTCGAGGCCATCGTGCTGGTCGTGCTGGTTGTGATTCTGTTCCTGCAGACTTGGCGCGCCTCGATCATCCCGCTTCTTGCCGTGCCGATCTCCATTATCGGCACGTTCGCGGTGATGTACGTGTTCGGCTTCGCCATCAATGCGCTGACCCTGTTCGGCCTGGTGCTCGCCATCGGCATCGTCGTCGACGACGCTATCGTGGTGGTTGAGAACGTCGAGCGCAACATCGAGGAGGGTCTGTCGCCGCGCGAGGCCTCCTACAAGGCGATGGCCGAGGTATCGGGCCCGATCATCGCCATCGCCCTGGTGCTGATCGCGGTGTTCGTGCCGCTCGCCTTCATCACCGGCCTTTCCGGGCAGTTCTACAAGCAATTCGCCCTCACCATCGCCATCTCGACGGTGATCTCGGCGATCAACTCGCTGACCCTGTCACCGGCGCTGTCCGCCGTGCTGCTGAAGGAGCGCCACGCGCCACCCGACCGTACGACGCGCGTCATGAACGTCCTGTTCGGCTGGCTGTTCCGCGGTTTCAATTGGGTGTTCGGACGCGGCATCGGCGGCTATCAGGCCGGCTTGCAGGGCATCCTCTCCCGCAAGACCGCGGTGATGGCGGTCTACGCCGTGATGCTGGGCCTCACCTACGTGCTGTTCCGGGTCGTGCCGGGCGGTTTCGTGCCGGCCCAGGACAAGCAGTATCTCGTCGGCTTCGCGCAGCTCCCCGACGGCGCCACGCTCGACCGCACCGAGGAGGTGATCCGTCGCATGAGCGAGATCACCATGAAGGAGCCGGGCGTGGAGAGCGCGGTGGCGTTCCCCGGCCTGTCGATCGCCGGTTTCAGCACCTCCTCCAACGCCGGCATCGTGTTCTCCACACTGAAGCCATTCGAGGAGCGCGACAGCCCCGAGCTCAGCGCCGGCGCCATCGCCATGTCGCTCAACAAGAAGTATGCCGCCATCCAGGATGCTTTCATCGCCATGTTCCCGCCCCCGCCGGTGCAGGGCTTGGGCGTGGTGGGCGGCTTCAAGCTCCAGATCGAGGATCGCGCAGGCCGCGGTTATGACGCGCTGAATGAGGTCACCAAGGCGTTCATGGCCAGGGCCATGGCCGCGCCGGAGCTGACCGGCCAATTCACCACCTATCAGGTGAACGTGCCGCAGCTCTTCCTCGACGTTGACCGCACGCGGGCTCGCCAGCTCGGCGTGCCCATCACCTCGATATTCGAGACGTTGCAGATCTACCTCGGCTCGCTCTATGTGAACGACTTCAACAAGTTCGGACGAACCTACTCGGTTCGCGTGCAGGCCGATGCGCCCTTCCGCGCCCGCTCCGACGACATCGGCCAGCTCAAGGTCCGCTCCAATGCGGGCGAGATGGTCCCGCTCTCCGCCCTGATGCAGGTGAAGACCAGTGCCGGTCCGGAGCGGGCCATGCGCTACAATGGCTTTTTATCCGCCGACATCAACGCCGCGCCGGCGCCCGGCTACTCCTCGGGTCAGGCGCAGCAGGCGGCCAAGCGCATTGCCGCCGAGGTGCTTCCCCCTGGCTTCGACTACGAGTGGACCGACCTGACCTATCAGGAGATCCTTGCCGGCAACTCGGCCGTGTGGGTGTTCCCGCTCGCCGTCCTGTTCGTGTTCCTGGTGCTCGCCGCCCAATACGAGAGCCTGGTGCTGCCGCTGTCGATCATCATGATCGTGCCCATGAGCCTGCTCGCCGCTATGGCGGGCGTGTGGCTCACCGCCGGCGATAACAACATCTTCACCCAGATCGGCTTGATCGTGCTGGTGGGCCTCTCCGCCAAGAACGCCATTCTCATTGTGGAGTTCGCGCGCGAGCTCGAGCTTCGCGGGCGCACGCCGCTCCAGGCGGCGATCGAGGCGAGCCGCCTCCGGCTGCGGCCGATCCTGATGACGTCCTTCGCCTTCATCATGGGCGTGGTCCCGCTCGTCACCTCTACGGGCGCGGGCGCGGAAATGCGCCATGCCATGGGTGTCGCGGTGTTCTCCGGCATGATCGGCGTCACCATGTTCGGCATCTTCCTGACGCCGGTGTTCTACGTTCTGCTGAGGCAGCTCGCCGGCAATCGGCCGCTCAAGCAGCACGGCGGGGCAAGCCAGCAGCGCGAGCTGGCCGAGGCGGCGGAGTGAGCCTCAGGAAGCGATCGCGCAGCGCACGTTGATGAGCGCCTGCCGCCTTTCCTGTTGCACCGTTCGGATCGCGATGGCGAGCGCCTGCTCGAGTTTGCCAGCGTCTTCGACGCGGGCGGCCCAGCCCCCGCTCGCCTCTGCAACCTTTTCGTAGTCGGGCGAGGGCGCGAGCGAGCAGAGCGGCATGACATTGGCCACCGCCGCGTGCCCCTCGGGGTAGAGTGCCAGCGTCGATCGGCGAACCGCGTTCCAAGTCTCGTTGTTGAACACGATGGTGAGGATCGGAAGACCGAGCGCCGCGGCGGTGTGATGGCAGGCGACGGGGTTGGCGAACATGTAGGAGCCGTCGCCCACACAGGCGATGACGAGCCGATCGGGGCAGGCGAGCTTGGCGCCGAGCGCCGCCGGCAATCCCCAGCCGAGCCCGCCCGCGATGGGATGGCCGAAGTAGCTGTCGGCGCGCGTGAACGTCATCACCGAGGCCTCGCAGCCGAGCTCGCCGAACACGATGGCGTCCTCGCCTTTGTGCGCGTCGATGATCCGGCTGATCGCGGTGTTGGTGAGCTTATCCCCTTTATTGCGCGTGAGCCTCCTGGCACGCCGACGGCGGTCATCGGCGATCTCGGCCAGCACTATCTTGCGGCGCTGAGCCGAGGCAGCGCCCATCGCGGCCCCGAGCTGGGCCAGCGCGGCGGCGACATTGGCGCGGAGCGAGAGTGTCGCCGGGAACGAGCGCATCGGCACCTCGCCGAATCCAGGGCTTGGGCCGATCTCAATCACGCGGGCGCCCGCTGCAAGCTTATGGCGGCCTGGCAACCACGGTACCATCATGTCGAGGGCAACGATGGCATCGGCCCGCTCGATCCATGGCGCGAGGTCGAAGCCGGCGTGAAGGGGATGATCGGTCGGCACGGCGAGCCGCCCCGGCCAGAAATGCACCACCGGAATCGCCGTCTGCTCGGCGAAGGTGGTGAGTGCAGCGAACGCCGCAGCGTCGCTGCGTCCAGCGATGATGAGCGGCCGCTCGGCCGCCTTCAGGATGTCCGCCGCATGGGCCACGGCCTGCGGATCGGGATGGGCGGAGCTTGCCGCGGCCACTGTCGGGCGCCGCGAAACCGCGAGATTCGGCCAAGGCTCCGCCAATACCTCGCGCGGCAGGCTGAGGTACACCGGGCCCATGGGCTCGCTCATCGCCAGCGCCATGGCGCGGTCGACGGCGGCCTCCACCTGGTCGCCATAGCGCAGCTCGTAATCCCATTTGACGAACTCGCGCAGCATGCCCGCCTGGTCGAACATCTCCTGGCCCCAGTGGATGGGAAGATCGCGGCTGGCGTGGCGCTGCTGCTCAGTGACCGGCGTGCGGCCGGCGGTGAACAGCATCGGCACGTGGTCGCGCGCGGCGTTGATGAGTCCCATCAGCGCGTTGGCCGTACCGACATTGACGTGGACCATGACCGCCTGCGGCCGCCCGGTGAGGAGCCAGTAGCCGTGCGCCATGGCGATGGCGACCGTCTCGTGTGCGATTGGAACGGCTTCGGGCATGGCGATGCCGGCCTTGCGGCCACGGGCGAGGGCCTCGATGATTGGTGCGAAGTCGGTGCCGGCATTGGCGAACAGCCAGTCGATGCCGCGGCTTTTCAGCAGCGCAAGGTAGGCTTCGGCAACGGTCTTGAAGCGTCTGTGCATCGCGCAGGCGTTCCCCCTCGGGACGGACCAGGACTTTGCTGGTAGAGTTAGCGGCGAGCCGGCCCTTATCGTCAACGGCTTGTCTGGGAGTGGATATGGAAGGATCCGAACCTTGCTTCGATGTGGCCCACCTCGGCCACGTCGAGCTGTTGACCGACAAGCCCGACGAGAGCCTCAAGTTCTTCGTGGAGATACTCGGCTTGAGCGAGTCCGGGCGGGAGGCAGAGTCGGTCTATCTGAGAGCCTTCGACGATTACGAGTTCCATACCCTCAAGCTGACCGCGGCCAACACCACCGGCATGCGCCACGTCGGCTATCGCACGTCGAGCCGGCAGGCCCTCGATCGGCGCGTGGCCGCCATCGAACGGCTCGGCGCCGGCCTGGGCTGGAGCGACGGTGACCTTGGCCACGGGCCCGCCTACCAGTTCCGCGATCCCGACGGCCACGTCTTCGAGCTCTACTGGGAGACGAGGAGATATGAGCCCACGCCGGCGGAGCGCCCGGCCCTCAAGAACCAGGCCCAGCGCTACCATGGCCGGGGCGTGGGCGTGCGCCGTCTCGATCACTTCAACCTGCTTGCCGTCGATGTTGGCGCCATTCGCGATTTCCTCCCGGCCGCGCTGGGGAGCCGCATCACCGAGCAGATCGTATTGGACGACGGCAGCGTTGCCGGCTGCTGGTTCACCGTCAACAATAAGTCTTACGACGTGGCCTACACGCGGGACGCCACCGGCACGCCGGGCCGCTTCCACCACATCACCTATGCCGTCGATCAGCGCGAGCACATTCTGAGGGCGGCCGACATCTTCCTCGAGAACGGGGTGTTCATCGAAACGGGGCCGCACAAGCACGCCATCCAGCAGACGTTTTTCCTCTACGTCTACGAGCCGGCCGGCAACCGGGTCGAGATCGCCAACGCTGGAGCGCGCCTGATCCTGGCGCCGGACTGGCAGACCGTCACCTGGACGGAAGCCGAGCGCAAGAAAGGCCAGGCCTGGGGCCTCAAGACCATCGAGTCGTTCCACACCCACGGCACCCCGCCGGTAGCGGCGAAGCGCTGACGGCTTCTTGAGCTCCACACAGCGAGGACGCCATGGCCAAGGGATATTGGGTTGCGTTAGTCGACGTCAGCGATGCGGAGGGCTACAAGGCCTACATCGCAGAGAACGCCAACGCCTTTCGGAAATACGGCGCCCGCTTCCTCGTCCGCGGTGGCGCCCGTGAAGCGGTCGAGGGCAAGCCGCGCTCGCGCGTGGTTGTCATAGAGTTTCCGACCTACGCGGCGGCGCTGCAGTGCTATCGGTCGCCCGAGTACGCCAGGGCTATGGCCCTTCGGCAAGGCAAGTCGGTCATGGACCTGGCCATCGTCGAAGGCTACGAGGGCCCGCAGCCGACATGACGATCGCCGCTGCCTCCAGCGGCGCAACGCCTCAGCGCTTGTAGCTGTCGTCGAGGCGGTCGAGCATGCGCAGCAGCGCCGGCCATTCGCGCTTGCCGATGGGCCGGTAGCCCTTTTCCGAGTTGTTGAAGCGGTTGCGCTCGATGGTGATGCGCTGCACCTCCTCCGGGATCGGGTAGAGCTCGGCACCGGCCTGCTGGAAGGCAAGCTGCATGCGGCAGGCCCGCTCGGTGCGGTACATCCACATGAAGGCCTCGCCCACCGTCCTGCCCACCGTCAGCAGTCCATGATTGCGCAGGATCAGCACGTTGTTGTCGCCGAGGTCGCGGGCAATGCTCTCGCGCTCGGCAAGATCTGTGGCGATGCCTTGGTAGTCGTGATAGCCGGTCTGGGCGATCACCGCGAGCGCGTGCTGGGTTATCGGCAGCAGACCATGGCGCTGGCTGGCGACGCCCGTGCCGGCAGCGGTATGTGTGTGGATCACGCAGGCGACCTCGGGGCGGGCCATGTGCACCGCGCTGTGAATGGTAAAGCCGGCCGGATTGATCTCATACTCGGTCGGACTGCGGATGTTGCCGTCCATGTCGACCTTGACCAGACTCGAGGCCGTGATCTCTTCGAACAGCAGCCCGAACGGATTGATGAGAAAGAGGTCTTCGGGTCCCGGAACGCGCGCCGACAGATGCGTCGCCAGCAGGTCCGACCAGCCGAAGTGGTGCACGAGGCGGAAGGCGGCGGCGAGATCCACGCGCATCGCCCATTCATCCGCCGCAATCGATGCATCGATCACCCTGGCCTGGGCCATGGCTCACCTCCTCGCTGGCGGCGCCGCCCCGGTTAGCCTAGCACGAGGGCGTGCGCGAGATCACCCTAACCAGCGGCCAACCACCTGGACCACCTTGCCGATGACGTCACCGAATGCGAGCAGCACGAAGGCCCACAGGAACGCCGAGGCCCAGTTGGCGATTTGGAACTTGACCCAGCTCATCTCGGCCGCCCCCGCCACGATCGGCACCGAGGCCCGGAACGGCCCGGAGAACCGGGCCAGCACGATCGCCCATGCACCGTACTTCTCAAAAAAGAGGTGACCCCTGGGCAGCAGGTCGGGGTAGCGCGAGAGCGGCCACATCTTGGCGATCTGCGTGTGATAGTGGTAGCCGAGCCAATAGGAAAACCAGTCGCCCAGTGCGGCGCCGACGCTGGCCGCCATCCAGATTGCGAAGAACTGGCCTGGAGAGTCGCCGATCAGTGCACCGATCGCCACCAGCATTCCCCAGAACGGCAGGATCAGCGAAACGAACGCGATCGACTCTCCGAATGCCAGCACGAGAACGATGGGCGCCGCCCACGCCTCCCGGGCCTTGACGAACTGTATGATCGTATCTGCGATGCTTTCGAGGCTCATTCGGCGCGTGTCTCCCCGCTGGAGAGAGAAGCGTCGATGCTCCCTCCCTCGCTCGGCTCCCTCGCGTGGTGCGGTCGCCAACCTACTCCATTTTGGTCCGTTCGCACCAGAACCGGTACATGCCCTCGAACGTCGAGGGGTGATCGGCTTCGTAGCGCTGCCAGTCGGCGAGCCGCCCCGGCCAGGGAGCCTCGGGGAAGCGACGGGCAAAATCCTCCTCGATGTTCCGCCCGAGCGTGAACCCGCGGAACACGAGAGCGTTGTCGGCAAGGAATTGCTCAATCTCCTCGAGCGTCATCGGGCGCTCGCACTCGTGCAGCGCAAGATCACGGAACTCACTGAGATTCCAGAAGTTCTTTGAACTCTTGAGTTCGCCCCCGGGAACGCTGGCGGGCCGCTTGAGAAGGACCGCCCGAAAGGCGCGCGCCGCTTCGTCGCTGCAGCCAGGGCCCGGGTATCCGACTTCGCCCCGCAACTGGACGAGGCCGCGCCGCGAAAGCGCGCTGTAGAGCCCGACATACATGAGGCCGTGCGGCTCCAGTCGCTCGAGCAGCGCGCGCCATCCCGCCCACGGATCGGCCATATGATGCAGCACGCCGACGCACTCGATCACATCGAAGCGGCGCTCGATCCGGCCGATTTCGAGAATGTCCGCCACCATGAAGGTAACATTGCCGATGCCGAGCGCGCGGCGGCGCTGCTCGGCGTAGGCAAGGCTCGCTGCCGAAAGGTCGATTGCGACCACGTCGGCATTATCACCGTAGCCGGCGGCCGATTGCAGCGCGTGCTGCCCGGTTCCGGCCCCGGCGATGAGTACGCTGAACGGCCGGTCCATGAAGGCAAGCTTCGGCTCACCGAAGTAGCGGACGAGCGCCCGGCGCAGACTGCCGCGCGCCGGCAGGTGCATGCTCTGCCATTGGGGATAGGGGCTCTTTTCGTACTGGGCGCCCACGCGCTGCGATACCGCATCCGCCGGTCCGGAGAGGCGAGGGAGGTTGGTGATGATCCGGCGCCGTTCGACCTCGGCGGCCAGCCGCTCCTCGACCAGCTCGCGCAGTTGTCGAGGCTTGAGGCGGCAGAGGTCGAGCGCGCCCTCCTGCTGGCCCAGAATGGCGGGGAGCGGACGGTAGAGCGCCAGCAGCATGAGTTTGCGCGCAGCCTCGAAATCGCCGGCGGCGAGCCCGGCCGGATCGGGCGCGATCCTGGCGAGGGCGGCCGTTTCCTCGGCGCTTTCCGCCCAGCAATGATCGTTGTTTAGGCCCTGCACGATGAGGGCGAGCACGAACGCGGTGAGGGCGCGGTCGCCGAACCGCGCCGGCTCGAGGTCGAGCAGGATGATACGGCGCAGCCGGGTGAAAAGACGCTCCTGGCCTTCCTCGCGGACAACCCCGCACTTGAGCGCGGCGAGCAGTAGATCATCGCGCAGCGCCTCGTCCGTTCGCGCAAGCAGCAGACGACCAGCCGCCTCCTCTGGGGCCGAGCGCGCCGCCGCGAGCGAAGAGCGGGTGGCGAATACGTGGCGAAGCGCAACCTCCACGATCGCCTGGCGGGCGACGTCCTCGTTGGCGAGCGCGGCCTTGAGACCGAAACCGTCGAGGCGTTCCGGGGCGCTGATGACGTACCGCATCAAGAGGCGCCCGAGGCGGCGCGCAGCGTCTGTAAGCCGCGGATCGATCCTGAGCGCTGCCGTGAGCTGCGCTGCCGCATCGGCGATGTCGCCAAGCCGTTCCTCGGCGAGCGCCAGATTGTAGCGGAGCGCCGCATTGCGCGGGTCGCGCTTGAGGGCTTCGCGGAAGGCCGTCCTGGCGCCCACATGATCGCCGCGCCTGGCGGCATCGAGGCCAAGCGCGACCCAATCGCGTCTGGCGCGTGTGCTAACAAGCGAGCCTCGCACGCTGGCCGCCATAAGGCGCTGCCCCCTCACGCCCCGCACCGGCGCTTGATCTCGTTCTGCAGCTCGCGCGAGACCTCCGCCGCCAGCATGACGCCGCGGGACACTTGCGCGGGCGAGATGCCCTTGGCACCCTCGCCGCGCAGCACGGCCGGGGCCGCGTCGGCCTCCTTGCGACCGATGGCAAGTTCCTCGCAGGTGAGCTCTCGCTTGCGGCCCTTGAAGGCGAACATGCGCACGCCCGAGGCATAGCTCTCGGCACTTGCCGGCTCTCGCACCCAGCTCCGCGTCTTGTCGCCGAGCATGGTGCGCAGGAGCGCGCCTCGTTCGGCGATGCAGGCGGCGCTATCGTCGTTGCAGGATTGTTTGCCTCCGAGCTGCGTCCAGCTTCCGAATCCGCTGCAGGCGGCAAGGGCGCACAGCAGAATCGGCGCGAGCGCGACGCACCCAACGGCGCGAGAACGGCGGCAATCGGACATATGCCTCTCTTGTGCAGCAAACTCAGAGCCCATAGAAGGCATGCGTGGCGCTGGTGTGGCGCAGGGGTGCGCCGAAGCAAGAGGTACCAGGAGGAAAGCCATGGCCTATGCCATCCGCATTCATCAGCACGGCGGCCCCGAAGTGATGAAATGGGAGCCGGTCGACGTTGGCGCCCCGGCGGCTGGCCAGATCAAGCTCAAGCAGCACGCCGTCGGCCTCAACTACATAGATACCTACCACAGAAGCGGCTTGTACAACTTGGGGAGTCTGCCGGTCGTGATTGGCAGCGAGGGCGCTGGTGAAGTGGTGGCCGTGGGTGCGGGGGTGACCGACATCAAGGTGGGCGACCGTGTGGCCTATGCGAGCCAGCCGGGGGCCTATGCCGAGGAGCGGCTGATCGCCGCCGACCGCGTCGTCAAGCTCCCCGACGGCATCGATTACAGGACGGCGGGCTCGATGATGCTGAAGGGCATGACGGTGCGTTATTTGCTGCGCCAGACCTACAAGGTGGGCCCAGACACGGTCATGCTTCTGCACGCGGCGGCCGGCGGCGTCGGCCTCATCGCCTGCCAGTGGGCGCGCCACTTGGGGGCCACCATCATCGGCACCGTAGGCTCCGAGGAGAAGGCCACGCTCGCCAAGGCGCACGGCTGCACCCACGTGATCAACTACCGCGCCGAGAACTTCGTTGCACGGGTGAAGGAGATCACCGGCGGCAAGGGCTGCGACGTGGTCTATGACTCGGTGGGCAAGGACACTTTTCCTGCCTCGCTCGACTGCCTGAAGCCGTTCGGTCTCTGGGTGAGCTTCGGCAACTCTTCGGGCCCGGTCCAGGCGTTCGATGTCATAACCCTGGCGCAAAAAGGCTCGCTCTTTGCCACCCGACCGACGCTCGTCACCTACACGGCCAAGCGCGAGGACCTGCTCGCCAATGCCAACGATCTGTTCGAGATGGTCGGCAAGGGCATCGTCAAGATCCAGGTCAACCAGACCTACGCCTTGAAGGACGCGGCGCAAGCTCATCGCGACCTCGAGGCCCGCAAGACCACTGGCGCCACGGTTCTGCTGCCGTAGGGTGTGCCTCTGGGACGACCAAGTCCTTCAACAGAAAGGGCCGCCAAGCAGCGGCCCTCTTAGGAGACTGCGTCAGCCGCAGCACCCTACTTCATCGGGTCTTCGTAGGTGCGATGGCCGTGGGGGATCTTGTAGGTGAGGGTGAAGCGCCCGGTCCACACCGTCGGCTCGGCCTCATCGGTGAAGCTATCGCCGCCACCAAGGTCGCCACTATTGATGATCTCGCCATCATACTCGGCGTACCGCATCTCACCTCGCAAGAACAAATTCGAGGTCAGCATGGCCTCCAGTCCGAACGCTACGAAGAAGCCATCGTGCGTTACCGAACTCTTTCCGGGAAATCCAACGATATCATAGTACCCGTCGCTATCGAAATGAGCCTGAGTAAAACCGCCGGCGAAGTAGATCAGCGTGCTTGGATTGAACAGGTAGCCCGCACGCCCACCAACCGCCCACATCCAGTCGAGGGTTAGTTTTTGTTCGCCCAGCACGTTGTCATTGTAGGTGAGTTCGATATCCGTCCAGTCGAAATCAACGAAGGCACCGATCACCCACCGCTCATGCACCTGGCGATCAAAACCGAGAATGACCGTGCCCAAGCCCCCCCGCAGACCCTCGCCTTCCGTCGATTCGAACGCACCGGTCGTCTCGGTGTAATGGTTATCGATCACGGAGTCGCCGTAGCCGACGCCGGCACCGAAGTAGAAGCCCGACCAGCCGGTCGGCATGATGAGCGGCGCGTCCTTGATCGAGCCGGTGCCGTTCGCGTGCGCGCCGCCGGCAGAGAAAGCGGCCGCGATCATTGCCACGATCACGGGCAGCAGCTTGTTCATGGGTCTTCCTTTCATCGACTGTAGGCTGATCGCCAGTGCTCGCACGGACCTCCAAGGAAGGGCACGCACGCCCCCCTCGGCCGCCAAAGTTCGCCATTCGAGGCGGAGTAGGGTGCTGATTCGCCACTGCTGTCGAGTGGGCCGCGCGCGTGGACGCCAAGGGTGTAGCCGGCCGGAGACAAGTGCTTAGCGATTGGTAAATGGCGATTGGGCCAATGGTTTCGTTTGGTGGCGCGTGCGCCACGGCGGCGCGCGCACGAAGGCGCGCCGGTCCCTTTCAACGTTGTGGCGGGGCCGCGAATCAGATCAGCGTCGACAGGTGGATCGCCTCACGCAGCGCTCGAGCTGCGGCCACTGGCGCTTGAGTCCTTCAGGCAGGAGACCGTGAATGCCGGGCAAAGCCTCCATACAAGGGCCTGCTATCGCACTGACGCTCGCCATTCTGGTGGCCTGCGCCGCGCCGACCCCCGGTGCCGCCGACGAGCCGGCAGGGCAGCAGGACTTCACCTTCTCCGCCAACGTGGGCATCGCCTCCGATTATCGCTTCCGCGGGTTCACGCAGACGCGAGAAAGCGCAGCGGTCGCGGGCGGCGTCGATCTCGGCTTTCGCTGGCTCTACCTCGGCCTGTGGGCGAGCAACGTCGATTTCGGCAGGGTGCAGGACAGCGCCGGCCGCTTCCACGAGGTCGCCGATGCGGAACTTGACGTCTATGCCGGCATCAAGAACCGGCTGGGTCCCGTCGAGTGGGATGTCGGTGTGATCCACTACGCCTATCCCGGCTCGTTCGGCACCGTCGACAGCCTCGGCCGGCGGCGCGACCTCGACTATACCGAGATCAAGGGCGCCGTCAGCGGCAAGCTGCACGACTCCCTGACCGGCAGCTTCACCGTCTATTACTCGCCCGACTACTTTGGGGAGGTTGGTGACAACTGGGTGTTCGAGGGCACGCTGACTCGCGCTCTGACGCCGTTCGCGGGATTGCAGCCCTCCGTCAGCGCCACCCTCGCCTACAGCGAAGGCGACGAGGGCGACGGCGGTTATGACTACTGGTACTGGAACGTCGGCATCTCCTTCATCTTCGCCGACTATTTCGAGTTCGATCTGCGCTACTTCGACACCATCGACGTGCCGGAGAATCTCGCGGGCGACTGCTCCGGGCGCTGCGACGGTGCTGTCGTCGCACGACTGACCTTCGAATACTAAGCGCGGGGGCGAGCCCGGCCGCCTCGGGTGCCGGGTTTGACTGTCCCGGATCGGGCGCGGGGGCCCGATCCGGGACGTCGTTTTTAGCCCGGCGCGCGCACCGTGATCGTCGCCTGCTGCCACCCCTCCTGGCGACGGTAAGGCCTGGGCCGTACCGGCTCGGCCGTGACCTGCTCGCAAGGTATGCCGCTCCAGCGCGTGGACGGGGGCAGCCGTTCGCCCTTCATCAGCACTGAGAGCGGTCCGAGGGAGGAGCCCGGACCCATGTCGGTGCCGTAGAGCACCACACTCATGTTGCCGACATTTGCGCCTTCGCTCAGCCGCAGATGGTCGGCCTTGAAGATGCGATCCTCAAACAGGTGGGTCTGGATGGTGGCGCCGAGGTTGAGGGCGGCGTGGTCGCCGATCTCCACCAGGTCGAACTCGGAAAAGAGCGTGGTCTCGATGAAGCACCACTTGCCGATCCGGCAGCCGAAGGCGCGCAGAGCCGGTGCCACGAAGGGAGTGCCGAGCATCGGCGCCATGATTGGCGCAGCGACGCTTTCGTAGACCCCGTTGACCAGCTCGTTGAACCACACGAAGGGCGACCACAAGGGCTTGACGACCGGCTCGATGCGGCCGATGAAGAGCCGCTTGATGAGGGCCGCAGCGCCGATGGAGAGCGCTGCAAGCAGCGTTGCCGCGACTGGCAGTGCTCCGATCACGGCCCACAGCGGCAGCATGCGATAGCCGGCGACCATGGCGGCCGCGAGCACAACCAGGCTCGCCATCAGCACAGTGCCGGGGATCAGCACGCGCATGGCGTCGACGAGCGCGCGCGTCCGGCGCGCTCGCTTGCCCGGCGCGAACGTGTCGGTCTCGGCAAAGCAGGCGTCCGACTGCGTGCGCGGCAAAGCGAAGCCCGGCGATCCGAGCCACCGCGTACCGGGTGGCACCAGCGCCCAGTCGGCTGGCGGGGTCGACATGACCCCGATCAGCACGTTGCTGCCGAGCACATGGCCGCCCGCCACCATGGCGCTGTTGCCGACGAAGGTCCTTTCGCCGATGGCGACCGGCCGGATCTCGACCAGGCCGCGGTGGATGCGCTCCCCGCCGACCAGGCAGGCGTCGGCCAGGAAGCTGCCCTGCCCGACGTGGAGCAGGTCGGGGGAGATCTGGGTGACGGTCGAGATCTCGACATCCTTGCCGATCCTGGCGCCGAGCAGGCGCAGGAAGGGCGGGAGATACACGGTGGCATAAAGCGGCAGCAGGATCGCGCGCGTGTTCCGCATCAGGTAGTCGAGGAACCAGTGGCGCAGATAGGCTCCGCTCTCCAGTTGGTAGATGCCGTGCTCGATGCGGCCTGTACCGAGCCGCTTCACGAGGATCGCGGCGAGCATGTACCAGAGGATCGATACGGGAACGGAAAGGAAGGCCGCGCCGATCCCCCACAGCGGTCCGCCGACGATCAGTGCGCCCCCGATAAGCGCCACTGCCGGCAGCATGGTCAGGATCAGGAAGTAGCCCATCGCGTAGATGAGCAGCAGGTGGGCGAGGCCGTACAGCAACGGACGGCGCCGGCGCAGTGCGCGTACGGCCGCGCCCGGCACCGGCACCTCGGCCGGCATGGCGGGTGTCCCGCGCCGGCCCTCGCCCCGCTCCATGCGCATGCCGTCCGCCAACAGCGACATGTCGTCGAGGCGTGCCCCATCGCCCAATCGCGTGTCGAGACCGAGGCAGCAGTGCATGCCGATGAAGCAGTCGCTGCCGATGTCGATGCGGCCGATGGTCAGCACGCCGTTCTCGACCCGGTAGCCGAGCAGTTGCGTTTCCGAGCCGATGCTGGCGTGATCGCCGATCGAGACGGTGTCGAAGGTGGCGCACAGAGGTGTATTGATGGTGACGCCCGTGCCGACCTTGGCGCCCATCGCCCGGTAGTAGAGGCTCATGAGCGGCGTGCCGACGAACATGTACGACCAGCTGAGTGCTTGGAAGCGGGTGACCAGCCACCAGCGGAAGTAATAGAAGCTCCACACCGGGTACTGGCCGGGCCGATAGCGGCCGATGACGAGCCATTTGAGTGCGATGCTGAGCAACAGCATGCTGGGCCAGACCGCAAATCCGACCGCGGTCGAGATCCAGATTGCATCGCCGAGGTCGAGATGGCCGTCGACCACGGCGGTGGTGATCAGCACGCTGTAGGCGAAGGGAGCGGCGACGATCCCGTAGTAGAGGACGAGGGCCAGGGCCTGCAACGCCACCACGCTCCAGCGCTCGAGCCAGTGTACGCTGCTGAAAGCCGCAGGGCTCCGCGTTTGCCGCTCCGCACCGGCCGCCGCGGACAGGCCGGCCGTGCCGGTCAGACCGATGACGCGGAAGTGCTGGGCGAGGGCCCGCACCGTGGGGTGCTTGTAGATGTCGCGCACGGACGGGCGCGAGGAGTTGAGCTTGGCCCTGAGCAGCGTCACCGCCTTGGCCGCCAGCAGCGAATGGCCGCCGAGGTCGAGGAAGAAGTCGTCGTTGACGGAAATCGGTGAGACGCCGAGAGCCGCCTCCCAAGCCGACACGATGGCGCGCTCAAGCTCGTCCGCTGCCGCTACGATATGGCGGCCGGTGCCCATTAGCGGGGCGACCGGAGGCGGGAGCCGCTTGCGGTCGATCTTGCCGCTGGTCATCAGCGGCAGCGCCGGCACCCGGTCGAGAAACTTCGGCACCATATATTCCGGGAGCCGGCTGCGCAGCAGCTCGGCGATCGCCGCACGATCCTCATCCCCAAGGTCGCGCTCGGTGACGACATAGGCCGCAAGCTCGCTGAGCCCGCCGCTGTCGACCACGGCGATGGCCGCGGCACGGATGTCGCCGTGCTGCATCAGCACCGCCTCGATCTCGGACAGTTCGACGCGAAAGCCCCTGATCTTGATCTGGCCGTCGGCGCGGCCGAGGAACTGCAGCTCGCCCGTCTCGGTCAGGCGCACCAGATCGTGCGTGCGGTAGAGGCGCTCGATCGCAATGCTGCAGGGCCTGAGCGGATTTCTGATGAAGCGCTCGGCCGTCAGCTCGGGCTGGTTCAGATAGCCTCTCGCCACGGCCGGGCCGCCGATATAGAGCTCGCCCTCTTCGCCGGGCCCTACCGGTCTCATGGCATCGTCGAGAACATAGGTTTCGTAGCCGGGCATGGCCACCCCGATCGTCACCGCGCGTCCGGGCCTGCATTCAGCCCAGGTGGCGACGACCGTCGTCTCGGTCGGGCCGTAGGTGTTGAGCATGCGCCGCCCGGGTTTGGCCCAGCGCGCCACGAGATCGCTCGAGCACACCTCGCCGCCAAGCACCAGCACGCGTACCGTCGGCAGCTCGCGGTCGATCATCGAGAGGAAGGTGGGCACCGTCGAGAAGTAGGTGACGCCGTTGGCGGTCAGGAAATCCGCCACATCGAGCGGCGAGCGGGAGATGCACTCGCTCGGTACGACCAGCGTGGCGCCGATCGAGAAGGCGCCCCAAATCTCTTCCACCGATGCGTCGAACGCCGTCGAAAATCCCTGATAGATTCGATCGGCGCTGGTGAGCCCGTAGACGGCCTTGAAGGCGGCGAGGAATGCGTTCGCATTGCGGTGCTCGATCATCACGCCTTTCGGCCGGCCGGTCGAGCCCGACGTGTAGATCACGTAGCAGAGATGTTGCGCCGTGAGGCCAATCTCGTCTGCAGGCAGCCTGGTGCGCGGCTGAGCGGCAATCTCTTCGCGGTGTGCATCGAGCCGGAGGAGGGGCGCCGGCAACGTATCCGGCAGCGCATCGGCTAGCTCGCCCTCGGTGATGAGCGCGCTGGCTCGGCTGTCGGCGAGAATGTCCCGGATGCGCTCCAAGGGAAACTTCGCGTCGATGGGAACGTAGCCGGCGCCCGCCTTGAGCACGCCGAGCAGAGCCGCGAACAGGCGCGTCGACTTCGAAAGATAGATGCCGACCAGGTCGCCTGTCCTCACCCCGCGCCGGCGCAAGAGGTGCGCGACCTGGTTGGCGAGAACGTCAAGTTCGGCGTAGGTGAGCATCTCACCTGCGCACTCGACCGCGGGATGATCCCCCCGCAGCAGCACCTGGGCCTCGAAGTGCTCGTGAAGCAGAAGGGCTGCGCTGCGCGCTCCAACCCCCCGCTTCAACACGGCTTCAGCTGCAGACGGAACCATCGCCGCATCCCACTCTGTGCCGTGGGATGGCCACGGCGCTCAATGGACCTGGCGCGCCGTAGGCTGACCAACAGCCAACGCCAGATGGCACGAGCCCCTAGGACCGGGCACCGGCCAGGTCCAAAACCGTGTCCCCCGGCCGGCGTCGGCTGCCTCGCAATGGGACATCAGCCGCGCCGGGTCGAGGTGGAACTCGAAGCCTGTGAGGTCCGCTGCAAGGCCGATGCCAAGGAGTTTGGCGTAGGCTTCCTTTAGCGTCCAACGATGGATCGCCGCGCGCGCGCGCTCCGCTTCAGGCAGCCGGCGCATGGCTTTCCACTCCCGCCGGGAGAGGAAGGCCTTGAGGAACGCGCCATCCATGGCGCCGTGCTCGGCCTCGATGTCGATGCCGACCGGGCGATGGCGCGATACCGCGACCGCCGCAAGGCCGTCGGTGTGCGAGACGCTGAAACGCAGACGAGGCAGATCGGGGTGCACCGAGAGCTGGCCTGAAGCGGCGCGCTCGAACCGCCACGCATGGGCCGGTATCCGCCCCGAGACGGCATGGGTGAGGGCGATACGGAGCTGGGCGCGGGCGGTTGCCATGTGTGCGCGCGTCGCTTCGTGGCGGACACGGTTGATCTCGGCGAGGTCCGCATGGGTCAGGCTTTCCCGGAGGCCGTCGAGCGCGCCGTCGGCTGCCGCGCAAGCTATCCAGATCGCGATCCGGTCGCCGTCTAGGCCCACCTCCGCACTCGGCATTGCGGCGAGGCCAGCGGCAGGCACGAGCTCGTCCCTCGGCGGAGCGCCAAGTGGCACCGCACCCGTCAGTGCCGCCAGCCCGATTGGCGGTGCTGCCGTCCGCGCGAACAGAGATGCCAACACGCCCCCGTCTCCTTGCACTCGGTCGCTGCAGAGCGGGCTCGTTGCCCGCTGCCGGAACCGCGCTGCTCCGCCAACCAGCTGCCGGTGGCTTGGAGTCCGCCGCAGCCGCCTCGATCGCGCGCTCGTCGATGCGACGAGCGTGCCAGCGACGGACGCGCGTTAAGGCGATCTCAGTTCTTTTCGTTGGGATTTTCCGGGTAATGTTAAGTGTTGAGCAGGATTTCCTTAACCACTCGCCGGCGATTAAGAGCCGGAGGCAACCGGCTTTACCGAGGGGATGCCTCGAACTTGAAAGAGCTTGCGGAGTACATGAGACTGTCGCGCGTGATGGCTTGGCCTGCGCTGGCGGCGGCCGTGGCGGTGAGCGCCGCGCTGACGGCGATCGCGGTACTTCCGATGGGCACGCGCGCTCAGAACCCGACCCTCAAAGGCTACGGCATCACCAAGACGGGCCTCCTACCCGTCTATCCCCCGGGCTTTGACTGCTCGCCTTTGACCTCGCTTTACGCGAGCTGGAAGGACGTAGACGGATCGAAGCGGAGCGAGCCTCATTCTGGGATCGACGGTGGTCGGCTCGGTGAAGACATACTTGCGCCGGCTGATGGTACCGTGCGGGCGGTTTGGGAGGCGGACTGGGGCTGGGGCAGGGAAGGCGCCTTGCTCATTCGGCACACGCGTCGAAACCTCAACCTCGCCGACGGCCCACCCTTCTACTATTCTGCCTTTTACCACTTGCGTTATGAGGAGATCCGCTACCTGGAGGCTGGCCAGCGGATCGCCCGGGGCCAGACCCTTGCCCACGTGTTTCGGCCCGGCGGCAAGAGCATTTACCTGCCCGAGGTGCACCTTGAGGTGTACGAGGTCGGCGATGACGATGCGCTCGAGTGGGGCGAGAACAGGCGCGGCGCCCCCTACTGGGTCAACGAGGATAGTCGGTTGATCGATCCTCTCTACCTGATGTCCTTGCAGGTGCCGCCGCGGGATGGCCGCAGCGTTCCGATTCAGCCCTTTCTCCCCGAGGCCGACTACCGGGCCTTTCGCGGCTTCACCTACATCCTGCCGTGCACAAGGCTTTGACCGGCCGGAGCTCAGGGTGAGGGACGGCTCTCCGCGCCGCGGGCAAGCCCGCTCGCCGTTGTCTCGGGGCGCCGCCGGGCTGGGCGCAGCGACTTGTAAGCTTCCTTTAGCCCAACGTGCTCGATGCGGCCTCCCGCGTGCGACCTGAGCCAGGTCCTGAGCACGTGGCGGGCGTGCGCGGCGTCGACGACGATACAGCCGCCGGCGATGCTACCCGCCGGGCTGATGCAGACGTAAGCTTTCGCCTCTGACATGTGCCAAACTCCGACAGGTCTCTGGCCGCTTCGCTTGTGGCCGTCGCGGCACCGGGCGCTTAGCAGGATTGGCTCTGCAGCGGCGTGACGAGGCCGACCATCGTTCCTTGCGGGTCCTCGATTACCGCGATGCGGCCGACGCCGGGCATGTCGAAGGGGGCCTTGATGACCTTGCCGCCCTTGCTTGCCGCGATCTGGGCGGAGACGTCGACATTGGCCACCTCGATGTAGGTGAGCCAGCCCGAGCGTGCGTGAATGGGTTCGCCTGCGTCGGTCTTCACCAGGCCCGCACTCTCGCGGGTACCCACCTTGAACACCGTATATTCGGGCTCGCCGATATAGGGAGGGCGCGACGGATCTTCCAGCGCCACGATGTCGTGCTGCCAGCCGACCACCATTGCATAGAACTCTCGGACCTGCTCGGGATCGGGGCAGACGAGCTCGCTCCACCACACGGTACCTGCGCCCGAGCAGGTTTGGGAAGGAGAGAGCGAGGTGGCGCTCGCCGCCGGTCCCGGCCGTGCGGCGGCGGCCGCAACTGCCAGCAGGCCGAGCTTAGTCATGACGCGGCGGCGGTCGATGACCCTTGGCTGGTCGCTGTCGGGGCTGCCGGTCTGCAGACTTTGGGTCGAGTGGGCCGAGCGCATGTCAACGTTCCTCGTCGAGAGCGAGGTCGGCGCGGTGCATCGAGTAATGCCGCCGACCTCCGTCTGACTGCTCCGATGCAAGGCGGGTGCCAGCGCTCTCCGCTGAGCTCTATCGCCCGCCACTGCCATTGGCCATTGCCCGAGGAGGGACGATCTGTGCCATGCTGAGACGGACCCTTTTTCGCTCGCTGTAGGTTCCAGTTACCCATCTCCCACTGGGGAATGGCGCTTCGGAAGGGCCGGGCGCGGCGGTGGAGGCCCGGCGAGCTGCGCGCCGGTGGCTGCCCAAAGCCTCCACCTGAGAAAATCGCGCGCCATGGTTGATCACTTGCTACCAGGTCTCCTAACCGCTGGTAGCGGTCCGTCCAGACCTGGCTCGAACGCTCCGAAAACGGACGCTCTTGCAACCGGTCGTTCACTCTGAAGCCGTTGAATTCTCCGACAATTTCCTCGGCAATTTACGAGTTCTCATCTGAAGCTTGCCATTGTTTGTAGCGGCCACTCGCTCCTTTGAGCGAATGCGCCGGCAAAATGGCGGTGATTTGGAGGTGATCGCCATGGCACGACGGGACTACGCGACGCGTGACATGGTCGAGTACGCAGCGGCAAGCGGTGCGCCCGATGCCTTGTTCCAACTCGGCCTCATGTACTGTGCGGGTCACGACGTCGAACTCGATCTCGTGACGGCACACAAGTGGTTCAATCTGGCGGCCCTGCGCGGCAACGAGGAGGCCAAGCGTTACCGCCTCGAGATCGCGCAGGAGATGTCGCGTCTGGAAATCGCTCGGGCGCAGCGGCTGGCGCGCGAGTGGCTGGCCGCGCACTGAGGCCGCCGACGCATGCCGATCGAGGGGTCGGCGCTGGGTTGCGCCCGCTCGTCCTTCAGCAGTCGGCGAACAGCGACTTGAGGCACGTCCAGGTCTTCTTGACCGCACCGCCGACGGCGTCGCCTGCTTTCTCGATCTGCTCCCCCGCGGATCTGGCGGTTTCCTTCACCGCCTTGCCCGCGTTCTTGAGCTGGGTACTCGACTGCTCGACAGATTTGCGGGCCAGTTCCTCCAGTGTTCGTGGGGGGCCCTCGTCGGAGCGCCCGTCGGCCCGCGTATCTGCAGGCGGTGCGTTCCGCCTGCTCGCGTCACCGACAGCAGCCTCCGCCGCCGCCAGCGCGTCGCCGGCTTGCAGGATTTTCAACTCGCCAAGGCAAGTGCCAGCGGAGCGCCGGTCGACGCTGCAGCTCGCATGGCCGCCCGCTTTGGCAAGCTCGGTGATGCAGACGTACTGGAGAACACGATCGCTGCCGCGCAAGTGCGTGACGCGCTCTGCGCCCTCCACCGTGCAGCGGTAGGTTGCGGGCGGGCTCGTGCATACGACGCAGGTTTCGGCGCCCCCCACCGGCACGGCAGAAAGGCCGAGCGCCAAGAGGCCGAAACTGGCCGCGCGTGGGTACATAAAGCTCACCGGGCTGCCATCGGTACGGCCGTGGTGCATGCGACATCTTCCGCGAAAGCGGCAACAGTGGGGCACGAGGAGGGGTCAGGGATTGCCCGGACCCGTGTGCGCCCGGCCAGCGGGCTGTTCGCGCAGCCGCTCGTAGTAGGCCTCGAGCGCCGGCAAGCTGGGCTTGTCGAACGGCACGTTCATCCAGCGGTTGACGACGAGGCCGACCGGGATGTCGCCGACGGTGAACGAGCCGCCGAGGACGTAGGGCCCCGACTTGGCAAGGTGCGCGTCGAGGAGGCGCATCTGCGTGCTCCAGCCGGCGATTCCGGACTCGATGGCCTTGGGATCGGTGAACCCCGACATCTTGACGGCCAGCCCGAGGAACACCGGCCGCATCGGCAGCGAGGCATCGGTGTTGGCCCAATCCATCCAGCACTCCGCAAGCGCCCGCTGACGCAGGTCGGCCGGATAGAGGTCGGTGCGGCCATGCTTGCTCGCCAGGTAGCGCACGATGGTGTTGCTCTCGCGCAGGATGAACCCGTCATCGTCGACGACCGGTACCACCCCGAACGGGCTCAGCCTGACGAACTCGGGCTCGCTTGTCGGCCTGAAGCCGCGGCCCCAGTCCTCGCGCGTGTAGGGAAGTCCGATATGATCGGCGAGCCAGAGCACCTTGCGCACGTTTATGGAGTTGGCGCGCCCATAGATCTTGAGCATTGGTTGTCCTCCCGTTCGATTGCCCGCGCCTCTCAGTTCGCCGGCCAGGATAGAGCCTGCTTCCGGCCGATGCCAGCATCGAAGCGGATGCCAAGCGCTCGCTCCCGCGCTATAGGAGCGCGTGCCTTCAGCTCTGGAAGCGACATGCGCGAGCCTCAGCCGGTCAAGGCCTTTCCGGTCTCGTGGGACCAGTTCCACCGCGACGCCCGGGCGCTTGCCTGGCGGCTCGCCGACAAGGGTCCGTTTGAGGCCATCGTCTGTATCACGCGCGGCGGGCTTGTTCCGGCCGCGATCGTCGCCCGCGAACTCGGCCTGCGGATCATCGAATGCGTGTGCATCGCAAGCTACCGCGACGAGACCCACCTGGGCGAGCTCGCGGTGCTGAAGGAGATCGCCCCGTCCGTGCGCGCCCTCGGCAACGGCCGCGGCAAGGGCATTCTCGTCGTCGACGACCTGACGGATACGGGCAAGACCGCGGGCATCGTGCGCAAGATGCTGCCCGACGCCCACTTCGCCGCCGTCTACGCCAAGCCGCAGGGCTCGCCGATGGTCGACACGTTCGTGACCGAAGTATCGCAGGATACCTGGATCTATTTCCCCTGGGACCTTGAGCTGAAATACGCCGACCCGATCAGGAAGGACGACGGCGGTTGATCGGCTGAGGCGCTCCTCTAATCGCCCCTGCGGGCGAGCGTAGCCGTGCACCACAACGCCATGGTCGGATGGTTTTGGGCGTGGCGGATCGTGAATCCCTCCTCACTGAGGATGCCTGCCATGGTTTTCCATCGCATGGGCTTGTCATAGCGCGGCGTGAGCGCGTCAAAGGTCAACAGCTGCGCCAGCTCATAGAGGCGGCGATCATCGAGAAGGGCTCTCCATTCGGAGCCGCGACCGATCGACTCGAACGGGACGAAGCTGTAGGCAAACAGCCTGCCCGGCAATCCCAGCCGCACGAGCCGTTCATTCAGGCGGTGAAGCGTCGGGCCGTAGCTGTCGAGCAGGCCCTTGACCCTGCGAGGCGACAGCCGCCGTGTCAGCCACCGGTACTTGTATTTGTAGCTCATCAAGTTGAACAAACTGCAATTATAGCTGTGCACGAAGAGCACGCCTTCCGGCTTGACCTTTCTGCATATGGCTCGCAGTGCCGTTCTTGGATCGGGCGTGTGCTGCAGGACACGGTGGCAGAAAACGAAATCGAACGAGCGATCAGGGAGCGGAATGTCCAGGATCGACGCCTGGAACAGACGCAGCCGTGGATCGCGGAGGTATTTGGCCGCGCGATCGACGCTCCTGCTGAGATCGAAGGAGTAGATCTCCGCAAAAGGCATCGAGAGGAGGATCTCGGTGTCGTCTCCACCGCCCATGCCGCACTCGAGCAGCGTTTTGCCGACCATATCGAATTCGTGGAACTTTGTCCGCTCGAGGATCAGGCGGCGTTTGTGGTCAAGTCCCGCGCGCTGGTCGCTCAGTGTGTCTTCCCATGTGTTCCACTGGTACCCGAAGCTCTCCGAGTACGCCTCGTCCGCGAACCGCGGGACACCGTCGCGAATGCGCCCGACGATTTCGCCTGTCTTGGCGTCCTGGAGGGCACCGTCCGCCTCGCGAAGACGGTTGCCCGTTCGCGGGTTGACAAAAGGAATGGCCATGATGACCTCCGATCACGCTGCCTCCGGCAGTAACACCCGGTATCACTGCGGCATGTCAAATCGTCACCGTGGTTGGAGGGTGCACCCGCCCCTTGGTCGGGACAATAATTCGCCCGCCGACGCCCTGGAAAGGCGCGGTGCGAATGGCAGAGTCGCCCGGGACAGCCTCCTCCGGCCCCGATTTCCGGGTTTCCCCTCGATCGCCGATCTGCTAAGTGCCTCTGCCGTCAACGAGGAGACGTGGCCGAGTGGCTGAAGGCGGCGGTTTGCTAAACCGTTGTACTCGGAAACGGGTACCGGGGGTTCGAATCCCCCCGTCTCCGCCAAGCTTGCCCCGGCTTTCGTCGAGGTAGGACGCCAAGCTTCCCCGTCCTTGCACGGCACCAGGCAAGGCAAGGCGCACCCTCGCCCGTGGTCAGTGGCGCGCCGCCGTTGGTCGACGCCGAACACGGCAACGCAACAAGCCCTACCCGAGCACGGCCAGCACGGCAGCGACGCGATCCCGGAGCTCGGCGAAGTCGCGCTCGCTGGCGATCAGCGGCGGCGACACGATCAGCGTGTCCATGGTGACGCGAACGTGGACGTCGTGCTCGTGGTACATGCGCTCGATCGCTTCATAGCCGCGCGCGCCCGCCGCCCCGGCCCGCGGCTCCAGATCGATGCCGCAGATTAAGCCGACAGGTCTGATATCTGCGACGTGGGGCTTGCCCTTGAGGCTCATCATGGCGGCGGCGAAGGCCGCCTCGTTGGCCTTGGCGCGCTCGAAAAGGCCTTCCTCCTTGTAGACCTCGAGCGTGGCGAGTCCGGCGGCAACGGCGAGCGGGTGGCCCGAGTAGGTGAAGCCGTGGAACAGCTCGATCAGGTACTCCGGCCCCTGCATGTGGGCTTCGTAAATGCCCTTGCGGACCAGCACGCCCGACATGGGCACGGCACCGTTCGTCACCCCCTTGGCGAAGGTGATCATGTCGGGAACGATGCCGTAGCGCTCGGCGGCAAAGGCGGTGCCGAGCCGGCCGAAACCGGTGATCACCTCGTCGAAGATCAACAGGATGCCGTGCCGGGCGGTGATCTCGCGCAGCCGTTTCAGATATCCTTTGGGCGGCGGCAGGCAGCCGGTTGAGCCCGCCACCGGCTCGACGATGACGGCGGCGATGGTCGAAGCATCGTGCAGCGCAATGATCCGCTCGAGGTCGTCCGCCAGCTCGGCACCCCACTCGGGCTCGCCGACCGAGTAAGCCTGCTTGGCGCGGTTATAGGTCGAGGGCAGGTGGTCGACGCCGGTCAGCAGCGCGCCGAACGCCTTGCGGTTGTTGGCAATGCCGCCGACCGAGATGCCGCCGAAGCAGACGCCGTGATAGCCGCGCTCGCGGCCGATGAGGCGGGTGCGCGAGCCTTCTCCCCGCGCGCGGTGGTAGGCGAGCGCCACCTTGAGCGCGGTGTCAACCGCCTCGCTGCCTGAATTGGCAAACAGCGTGTACTCGAGATCGCCCGGCGCCAGCAGCGCGAGCTTCGATGACAGCTCGAACACCTGCGGATGCGCGTACTGGAAGGGCGGCGCGTAGTCGAGCTTACCGGCGGCCTCCTGAATCGCCTTGGTGATCTTTTCCCTGCCGTGGCCTGCGTTGACGCAGAACATGCCCGACGAGCCGTCCAGCACCTTGCGGCCGTCCGGTGTGAAATAATGCATGTCCTTGGCGCCGGAGAAGAGCCGAGGCCGCTTCTTGAAGGCGCGATTCGGCGTAAAAGGCAGCCAGTAGGACTCAAGTTCGTTGGGCTTCACGTCGAACGGGGCCATGGAGGTTCTCCTCGCAGGTCGAGGTTGCAGATCTTGGGAGAGAAGGACGCGACACAACCTGCGTCGGGTACCTGTTCATGCGAAGGGCGGATTGTGTCGCATCTGCCGCATTGGAGCAAGCCGGGAGCAACCCGCCCGGGAAAGACCCCCACCTCAGAACGTCGGCGGCGTATTGATCCAGATGACGCGCGCCGTGGTCTTGCCGGGATTGCGATAGGCATGCGGTATGTCGGAATGGAAGAAGAAGGAGTCGCCCTCGAGGAGATGGTACGTCTTGCCGCCGACAACGAGCTCGAGTTCACCGACAAGGACGTAGCCGCATTCTTCGCCCTCGTGACACAGCACACCGCCGCTGTGGCCGCCTGGCTCCATTATAAACACGAAGCCCTCGAGCCTCCGTCCTGCCGCATAGGGGACGATGATCTCGGCCTCGATGCCGTCCCATTCCACCATGTTCTGTACTTTGCCGGCAACCGGACGCTCGTGTGGTCGGTGCACGACCTTCATGACCTCCTCCTCGATCTCGAACAGGGCCGAGACGCTGGTTCCGAGCACCCTGGCTATCCGGTGCAATGTCGATAGCGATGGCACGGCGCGATTGTTTTCGATCTTGGAAATGAAGCTGACCGATACGCCGCATAAATCGGCGACGTCCTTCAATCGCAAGGACTTGAGTCGGCGGGCGCGCCGCAGGTGTGCTCCGATGCGCGGGGCCAAGTCATCCGACATCAGCCGGGCCTTGGCCCGACTGGCGCGACCGGGTGCTGGTTTATCGCCTATCTTTCGCATGGGCTGCTCATCTGCTGAGTGGCGTGCTGCTGCGGAGCCAAAGCTGCGAACTTTGGTGTCCGATGCTGTTTGCCTGCTGGCATGGCCTGTGTAGTAGGCGACCGCGACGCCACTGTCACGTTGGGGTCGGTGGCAATGACCAAAGCGCCCCGCTAGAAGTCGGCTGGCGCTGGCCAAACACCAACGTTGCGGCCAAGCCGCGCCCACCGGCCGATACGCCGATACATGGACCAAGCGATGTACTAGATCGTTGCCACAGCCTCGATTTCGACCAGCCAGTCCGGGTCAGCGAGGCTGCTCACCACCGCCAATGTGCTGGCCGGCAGGTGCCCCGCCTCCTTGAAGACGCGCGATCGGACCTCATGGATGATTGGTCGATACTCAAGCTTCGTCGTCAGCACCAGGACCTTGCCGACTTTGTGCAGACCGGACCCCGCCGCTTCGAGCACAGCCCTGAGATTCTTGAAAACTTGCTCGGTCTGGGCGCGGACGTCTCCTTTGCCGACCAAGTTGCCATTAATGTCTCGCGCGACCTCGCCCGCAACGAATATCAGATCACCCATTCGAACAGCATGCGAATACGAGAATGCCGTCGTATCGTGTACCGTATTGGGCTGTATCACCTTGAACGTCATCACATCTCCTTTCGGACCCGTGGCCCGCTAGCAAGAGCAGAATGCCTGCGCCCGACACGTGTCTGCGGCGCCGGGCCTACATGACCAGCGCCACCGGCCGTACAGGCGAAGCGGTACCGCCGCGCATCTTCAGAGGGAGGCAGACAAACAGGAACTGCTTGCCCACCAGCTTGTCCAAGTTGCACAGCTGCTGGCACATACAGATGCCGTTCTTGAGCCAAATTGCGTGCGTGGGCCACCACCATTCCTTTGGGTCATCCATGCCGATCATATCGGTGCAGAACAGTGTGATTTTGCGATCGACGAGCCATCGCGCGGTTGTCGTCGGCACGTGGGGCCGGTTGCGCTCAAACCCCTCGGTGCCCCAAACCTTGTCAACGCCGGTCCAGCAAAAGATCGCCTTGCCGGGACCGATCTTCTGCCCGGATTTCTCCTCGGCGGCCTCGAAATCGGCAACCGTGATCGCCTCACCCACCTTCTTGTGCGTGAAATCGAGGAGATGGCCGGGCAGGATCAGTTTATCCAGTGATACCTTGTCGACCGTCAGCCCATTCTTGTCGCAATGGCGTGGGACGTCGAGATGCGTGCCGCAGTGCTCGGGCATCAGCATCATGCGCGATTCCATGCCGTACTTGCCCTGCGTCACCTTTTCAAGGTGCTCGTGCGTCTCGACGGGCCAATAGCCGACCAGGCTACCGCTGATATTCCGCATACCCGTGAAATAATCATGCCCGAGATCGATGATTTCTTTGAAAGGCAGCTTCATTTCGCTCTCCCTGATCTCGCGCCCTCTCGGTCGCACGTGGATATCCTGGCCTTGCGCACGAATACTAGCGCGAGGTCAATGATTTGCCAAATATTCAACTGGTTGCCATGCCCTCGGTCAGCCGCCATCGTCGGCCATCGGCTGCAGATAACGCTTGAAGTCCTGATGGTCGTAGTACTGGTCGATCTGATCGGCGGCGGCGTCGACGATGACACGCCCGTCTTTCATGAACAGGAGCCTGGTGGCGAGGGAGCGCGCGAACTCGACGTGATGCGTGACTAGGATCAGCGGTATGTGGAAGGTCTCGTTGATCTTCTTCAGGTAGCGCAATATCTCGGCTGCAAGCGGGGGGTCGAGGGCCGAGGTGATCTCGTCGAGGAGCAGGACGTCAGGGTCCATCGCGAGCGCACGAGCGAGGGCGACGCGCTGGCGTTGGCCGCCCGACAGTTGGCCGGGGTATTTCGGCTGAAGCCTGGAATTGGCACTCCTGGCGAACGGATCGACGTTGACCAGCGCACACAGCTCCTTGGCCTTCTCGATTGCGGCCGCGCGATCCTGCTTCTTCAGATAGATCGGACCCTCTGTGATGTTGTCGATGATAGTCTTGTTTGGCCACAGGTTGAACTCCTGAAACACCATGCCGACCTTGCAGCGATGCTCGTTCTCGTTAACGAGCACGCGTGCCTTGCCCCGGTGTGCCTCGATGATCCTCGTGCCGCGGAACGAAATGGCTCCGTGCCAAATGTGCTCGAGCAAGTTGAGGCAGCGCAAGAATGTCGACTTGCCGGTGCCGCTCGGGCCGCAAATTGCCACGCGCTGCTTGTCGTGGATGTCGAGGTTGAAACCCTTGAGGACCGTGTGCGCACCGAACATTACGGTGACGTCCTCAAGCCTAAACAGCTCGTCCACGCTCCTAGGCCCTTTGCTTGAAGAATTCCATTCGCTGCAACTGGAAGTAGGCGAGATTACCGAGGCCGACGACCACGAGATAGATCAACGCGATGGCCGTATAGGCTTCGAGCGACCGGTAGGTCTGAATCATGATTGTGTTTGCCGTGTGCAGCAGCTCGGTCACGGCCAGCACGGATGCGAGCGTCGTCCACTTAAACTGGTTGATGTAAAGGGCCACCATCGCCGGCAGAGATATGCGGACGATCTCAGGAAAGATGATCCGGCGCAGGATCAGCGGAAACGGCATGCCAATCGCCTTTCCCGCATCGACATAGCTCTTCGGGATCTCCGCGATCGCGCCGCGAATGACGTCGGCAATGAAGGCCGAAAGATTGAGGGAGAGCGCGATGTAAGCAACCATCACCCCGGACATGCGGATGCCGAGCAGGGCTGGCAGGAAATAATACATCCACACCATCAGGACGAGGAGTGGCAACCACCCGAAGATTGCCATGTAGAGATAGATCAGTGCTTTGACCGGCTGCATGATGCGCGCCGTGATCGACAACAGAACGCCGAGCACGTAGCCGATGACGGTGCCGAACACGATTGTCACAACGGTGAGCTGCATCGTGAGCATGAGCCCGTCAGCGAATGCAACGCGATACTCCCACAGCAACGCCAGGTTCCAGTCGTAATGCATCCTTCACCCATCCTGACTTTGATGAGGCCGTCCGCATCGCAAACTTTGGTGTCGTCAGGCGCGCACCCAGTCAAACGAAAGGAGCCCGCTGCGAGGGCGGGCTCTGGCCTCAGTAGTTTTTCTTGAAGCTTATCCACTCGGTTGCGCCCTTCTTGTACTTGGCTTCGAGCCGGTCGAGGACTTTGGAGTATTCGAGGAAGCTGATCGCCTGATCAAGGAAGTCCTTCCACTGCAGGTCGCGCGGCAGCATGAGGCCGGTGCCGTAGAGGTAGAGGGGCTTCTCGGCAAAAACGTTCGTTGCCTTGCCCTTATGCGCTTCGACGAAATTGTAGACACTCATCGAGTCGGCAATGCCGATGTCGGCGCGTCCCGCCAGCACTTCAAGCATTGGGCGCGTGATATCGGGCGTGTCGATGACGATCAGCTTGGCGTTGGGCAGGTACTGCTTGGCATAGGTGTGACCGACTTCGCCGGCGGTCACTGCCACCGTCAGGCCGGGTTTCTTGAGGTCCTCGTCGGTCTTGAAGCGCGTATCATCGCTGCGGGCTACGGCGGTGAGGCCCACAAGCATGACAGGACGTGTGAACGTAACCTGCATCGAGCGCGGGATGGTACTGAAGATGCCCGATACGACCACGTCGAACTTCCCGCTCTGGACACCGACCACCATGGTACCCCACGTGGTTTCTTCATATTTGATCTTGATGTCCTGGCCCATGTTGGCGACGATCTCGTCCATGAGCTCGATAAAATAGCCGCTCACCTTCTTGGTGTTGGGATCGACGATCACGAACGGAGGATAAGGGATGTAGCCGGCGTTGATCGTTTTGCTTTTCTGGATGTTCTGCAAGACCGATGGCTGCTGGGCATCGGCGGCCAGCGGCGCAAGCAGAGAACCGAGCCCCACTAAAAGGGCGAATGCGTAGGACCTAGGTAGCATTTGTGTCGCTCCTTCCTTCCCTGTACTTCTCCCAAGGCTGATCATCGTTGCGCGCCCTGGAGCGCCCTTAGCGCACTTTCAAAACATGCGAGCGGAACTCGGCCGAGGCCGGCGCCGATTTGACCGACGCCGGGCTCGCGGTGGGCGATGCCGGTATTAAAGACCGGCTCGATCCTTTCGGCGACGACGCGACGAGCATCGACACCAAACGCCGTGCCTCGGTATGAAAGACTGGGGACCTTGAAGCGCGGGTGTTCCGCCAGCGTGATCGCATACATGCCGGTTGAAAGCCGCACAGCTTGCTCCGGTGTTCCGCCCACGTACGGAGCGAGCGCCGGGGCCGCCGCCATCGCGAACGCTCCGAGGCCGAAGCATTCGGCGATCTCGCTGTCGCCGATAACGGGACTCGCCTCCTCAGGCCCATGACCCTCGAAGTAGCGTCCGTCGATGGTCGGTACGGGCGCGGTGAACCAAGCGCCAGGGCAGGCGCTCACCTTTATGCCGAAGCGCGCGCCGTTGGCGGCGAAGGATGTGACGAGCGTGGACCCCGCGATGCCTTCACCGGCCATCATGGCATTCTTGGCAGCGGCCATGGTGATCGGCAGAAAGAAGATCTCATTTTGCGTTAGGAAGCGCAGCGCACGCGCTGCCTCCTTGCAGCCGGTCTCAAGCAGGAAGGGGCCCAGGGTATTGGCGAATAGAGCCGAGGCCGCTTTCTGCCGGCTATGGCCGTCGTCGCCCATATGCAGGGCCTGAGCAAGCAGCTGGAGTACATCGATCCCGCCGGAGAGCTGCAGCGCACGGCGCAGGACCTCAGCGAACTCGCCTTCGATCCAGCCGAGCTTGGCGAGCGTCTCCTTGTCGTAGGCGCCGTAGCGTAGGGCCCTGCCGCGCCCTTCATTGAGCGCTGCGAATGTCAGCCTGCCCGAAATCCGATCCTTGACCACAAGTACTGGCGTCTGGCCGCCGATCACCCCGGCGTAGGTCGCCAGCCCGCCACGGTCGTTAGCTGGCGCGAGCCGCACCGCGCCGGCCTCGGCCATCGCCGAAGCCTCGGCTATGCTGCGCGCAAGCTTGAGATGCAAGAGCGCGCCTATGACCGAGCCGCGCAAGGGACCGCAGGCCTCACTCCACCCAGTGAGTGCCGGGCCGGCATGCAGGAGTTCGTCAGGTGCAAGGTCCGCGACCTCCTGCGCTGGCCTCACATCGACCAAAAAGGGCTGAACTTCGCTTATGCGGCGCAGCGCCGTGGCATTGGCGGCATCGGTGTCCGGCGGGCCGCCTGCCGCCAACCGTTCGGCCTCCGTTGCATCGTGCCTGCGCGTTGTCGGATCCACCCGGGTACTCCATGACTTGATCGATCAGACCTGCCGCGCCGCGCGAGCGTCGAACGTCGAGCGCAAAGCTTGCTCCGCAATGTCGAGGGTCAAGTCGACGTCCGCTTCAGTGTGGCTAAAGCTCAGATGGTTGCGCTTGAGATTCATCGGGATTTCGAACACGCCACGCTTCATCAGCTCTTGGCGATAGAAGACATAGAGCGCCCCGTCGTTGGCGAGCAGATCGTCGTAATTCTCGATCGGTCGTTCCGGCATGAAATACACGGTGTATATGGAACCAAAGCCTGCTACCGTACACGGATAGCCGGCACGCTGAATAATTTCCCTCAGTCCATCACGCATCCTGTCGCCGAGGTAGAAAATGTGGCTATGCACATCCTTGGTCTCGAACGTCTCGATGGTAGCTAAGGCGGCCGCCACCACGCTGGCGTGACCATTGAACGTGCCCGAGAAGAAGACATCCCCCCCCGCGCGGGTATTGAAGCGCTGCATCAGCTCGCGTTTGCCGGCGATGGCCGCGATCGGGAAGCCGTTTGCGATCGCCTTGCCCATGGTGGTTAGGTCCGGCGTCACCTTGCAGATCGCCTGATAGCCGCCGATGTGGTGGCGGAAGCCGGTGATCACCTCGTCGAAAATCAGTATCGCGCCCTCGCGGGTCGAGATAGTGCGCAGGCCCTGGAGGAACTCGAGCTTGGGCAGGATGCAGCCCACGTTGTGCGGGATCGGCTCGAGTATGATCGCGGCGATCTCGCCGGGGTTCGCCTTGAACGCTGCCTCGACGCTCGCCAGATCATTGAACCTGCATACCAGCGTGTTCTCAACCGCCTCCTTCAGCATTCCCGCCGAGCCCGGGTCCCACTTGTTGCTGAGCTGCGGCGGGCTGATGACGTTGCGCAGCACGTAGTCGTGCCCGCCATGGAAGCAGCCCTGAAACTTGATGATCTTGCGTCGGCCAGTCACCGCGCGTGACAGGCGGACGGCATGAAATGTCGCCTCCGTGCCCGTGCAGCAGAGGAGCACCTGCTCGGCGGAGGGCACGTGTTTGACGATCTTCTTCGCAAGCTCGAGCTCCAGATAGGTGGTCGTGGCACCGAAGAGATCGAGGCGGCGGATCTCACTGCTCACCCTGTCCACCACGGGCTCGTAGCAGTGCCCGAGTATGATTGTCGCGAAGGCCGCGTGGTAGTCGATGTAGCGCCGATTGTTTTCGTCCCACAGGTACGCACCATGCGATCGCCTTACGCAAAGTGGCGGGTCGATGAGCCTGATGTTGGAGTGCAAGCCACCGGGAACGTAGTTCTTCGAGTCCTCAAGGAGGCGGACATTCGCATCGACAGTCTCAGTGCTCGTAGCCGTGGCGGTCGATCCCATCGCTTTCCTCTCCGAACTGGCCGACGCTTGCGTGAGGCCCATGGAGCATTGGTGAGACGTACTGAAGCAAGTAGTTGACTAATTGTCAAACGTTTGCATAAACGCCAAGTCGTGTCCCCGGCGGAGCAGGGGTCCGTGCGCTGCGAGCTGGTTGCGAATTTCGCTTCTGCCGAAGTCGAGACTGCCTGACCGGGCTGGGATTGCTCACCGGGCCGATCAAGCCTGGGATGTGCCGTGCAAGGAGCGCGAGCGCGGCCGCAAGGAGGCCAGAAGAGCCGGTTTATCGTCGCGCTCGCGCCCCGTCACTGAACCGCGCTGTGGGCCACAGTCGGAGCGCTGTGCAACGGCGGCCGGCAGCTCCATCAGCGTGCGCTGCGCTGCAGCTCGCAATTCACTCGCCCCGGAAACAGCCGATCATACTGTGCCTCGGCGGCGCCGTAGAGCCCGCCAGCCCGCTCGCGAAGTCCGCTGCGGTCGAGGATGGTGATCTTGCCGCGTGAGGTCGATACGAGCGCCTGGGCCTCGAGCTGGTGAAGCGCCGTCGTGATGCCGGCGCGTCTGACGCCCAGGATCACGGCGAGCTCCTCGTGCGTGATCGCCAACACGTCGCCCTCGATGCGATCGTGGGCCATCAGCAGCCAGCGCGCCAGTCGCTGCTCGACGCTGCCCGTCGCATTGGCGAGTGCGGTCTGCGCAAGCTGAACGACAAAGCAGTGCGCATAACGAAGCAATGACGATCTGAGCGCGGGGCACTCGTGCATGGCCTTGCGCAGGACCTCGGCTGCGATGCCGTGACCCTCGCCCTCCATCAACATGCAGGTTTCTACCCGCCAGCGATCGACGCCCAACAGGAGGCCGACCCCCGTCATTCCCTCCGAACCAACCATTGCAACCTCCACCTTGACCCGCTCTCCCATGGAGAGCGTCATCACCGAGGCCAGTCCGTGCTCGAGAAAGTAGGCTTTCGGGATGGTCCGGTTGGGCCATTCGAGCCGCTGCCTGATCCTCAGCGCGACGGGCTCGAGGTGAGGCTCGAGGTGGGCGCGGTCCGAGGGGGGCAGGCTCGCAAGCAGGTGGTTCCGCCGACGGGTACGCGGCACATCAGTTCCCATGGCCGTGCTCCGGCACCAGCCCAATTCAGGCGAGCGGGAGGAACAGAATACCGCAATGCGCAGACAGCCCATACAATTTGTAGCTTGTAGCGCGTGAGATCCGGTGCTCCTGGACCCTTTGCCGATATTCTGATTTCGTCAGGCCCGGGAAAACGATCGACCTTCAGCAAAAATCTTGCGTTGTCTTCGGGGCGCACGGGCGACGGCTTTTCTTCGTGTTGCCAGGGAACCCGCGACGTTCCCGAGCGTTGTTAAGCCAGCTGCGCACCCCTCCCCTCCCCAAGCGCAGCGACAGGGCACCTCCCGCCCCCGCGAGGTGCCCATTCTTTTGGAAGACTGGCATGAAGGCGACGTGGCTCGCCCCACAGCCCGGCAGCGCCGGGCCTTCGTCATCCCTGAGCGACAATGAACAGCTGCGTGTCACCGCGCAGGACGTTGAGCGCCAGCACGCCCCGGTGACCGCGAACCACCTTTTCGAGATCGCTCGCCGATTTGATGGGCCTCTGGTTAACCCCGATCACGATATCGCCGCTCCTCAAGCCGAGCCGCCAAGCCGGGCTGCCGGCTTCCACCTGCGCCACCAGCACGCCCTCGACCCTGCCTCTGGCCGGGTGATCGGCGGGAATGTCGGCGAATCGGGCACCTTCCAACCGCGGGACGACACCGGCGCCCTCGACGGCCTGCGCCCTCGGCGCGCCGACTTTGACCGTGGCCGTTGCGGTGCGTCCGGCGCGGTAATAGGTGAGCTTCACCTCCCGGCCGCGCTCCATCAGGCCGATCCGGTTGCGAACATCGTTGGCGTCGTTGACCTGTTTGCCCTCTATCGAGAGGATCACGTCACCGGCCTTGAGGCCCGCCGTCTCGGCGGGCGAGTTGCTCTCCACCGCGCTGATCACCGCTCCGCGCTCGACCGGCGCACCGAGTGCCTTGGCGAGTTCGCGGTTGAGCGTTTGCACGCTGATGCCGATCCGGCCGCGGCGCACCTCGCCGTGCTTGACGAGCTGCTCCATCACCGCGCGCGCCATGTTGGAGGGCACTGCAAAGCCGATCCCGACATTGCCGCCGGCGGGCGCGATGATGGCGGTATTGATCCCCATCAGCTCGCCCTTCGAGTTGATGAGCGCCCCGCCCGAGTTGCCGGGATTGATCGGCGCATCGGTTTGGATGAAGTCCTCGTAGCGATCGGCGCTCAAGCCGGTGCGGCCGAGGGCGCTGACGATGCCGGAGGTCACCGTCTGCCCGAGACCGAACGGATTGCCGATGGCAAGTACGACATCGCCGACCTTGAGCCTGTCGGAGTCACCCAGTGCCAGTTCGGCCAAGCCGGTTGCGCCGCTCACCTCGATGAGCGCGATGTCGGTGGCCTCGTCGCTGCCAACCAGCCGGGCCGCGAACTGCCGTCCGTCCTTGACCGTGACGGTAACGCGCTCGGCGTTGTGGACCACATGGTGGTTGGTGAGCACGAGCCCCTTGGCGGCATCGACGATCACCCCTGAGCCGGCGCTCACCACCTGTTGCTCGGGCATGCTGTCCGGCAGGCCGAAGAACCGGCGGAAGAACGGATCGCGCAGCAGAGGGTTGTCGGCAGCGGGACTGCGCGACTGAACGGCAATGCTGACCACCGCCGGCGTGGTGCGTTCGAGCAGCGGGGCGAGTGTCAGCACGCCCCGCTCCTCGTCGAGCACGAGCGGAGCCCGCGCCAGCGCGGGTGGCGACAGGGCCAAGATAACGGCCAGCAGCAGGCCCAGCCAGACCCTGCTCGCGTCGGCTATCAACGGGTTGTGCATGGGATCACCCTCCAAAAACGGTGGCCCTCAGGCGATGCGCAGCCCGTGCGCCACCGACGCGGTGCGCTTTGCAGTCGTCCGCTCGCCGGGAGCACCGCGCTCCGAGCGCGGTGCTCCCCTGGACGCCGATCAGGACTTCGCGGTCATGCCCGCCGGGGCCGAAACCGCGGCCCAGATCGCCAATGCCCCAACCAATACGCCCACTGCCAGCTGGTTCCACAGCGCGGCGTAGAGGGCGCTGAAGCCGAGCAGGTAGGGCGATACGATGAGCCACGCGGCGAGCGCCGCGTTGACCCACTCCTCCCACCTGTGGAACGCGATCAGCGCGGCGGCCGCCGCCACGGCGATAACGATGCCGACGATATGCGCGTTCCAAGCCGGCGTCACCTCATGGGCATAGGCGAGCACCCAGGGCGACACGGCGAGCCAGATGCCGAGCACCAGGTTGCCGGCATCCTTCCATTGGACCGTCAGTTTTTCATTGAAGGTCGTCATTGCTGCCTCCACTCCTTGCTACTTTGCTACTCGCCCCTCGTCACATCAGGGTAAGCGCAAGCAGAAAGGCCATGCTCAACACCAAGCCCGTGGTGCCGAGCACCTTCTGCGCGTCGAGCCAAGGCGTTCTCATTCGCATGAGGTCTGTCTTTCAGTGCGGGCGATGACGGCTCGGAGCCTCGCGGCCGCCGCGTCAGCCTGCCTTGACCTCAATTCTGCGCGCCGCCCGCTGCAACTCTGCGGGCTTGGGTATGCGGACGGTGAGCACGCCCTTGTCGTAGCGAGCGTCCACCTTCTCGTCCGTCACCTCGAACGGCAGGCGGACCGATCGCGAGAACTGGCCGAAGCGGCGCTCCTTGTAGTAGGAGTCGCCATCACGGCGCTCGTGCTCGTCCTTCTTCTCGCCCTTGAGGGTGAGCACATCACCCGCCACCGTTACCTCGAAGTCCTTGGGATCGAGGCCTGGCAGCTCCGCCGTCACCACGATCTCCTTGTCCGTTTCGGCGAGGTCGATGCTCGGCGTCACGTCGGCCCAACCGCCGAACGCGGAGCGTAGCGACCTGCCGCCGAAGCCGTCGAAGAACTCGTCGAACATGCGATCGATTTCTCGACGGAAGGCGACGAAGGGATCGTGGAAGTCCTCGCGTCGGGTCGGCGCCTGCGACCTGTCTCGCCAAGGCACCAGGGCTTTCAGATCAACCATGACACACCTCTCCATTTCGATTGTTATGGTTGCGAGAAAGACGAGCCACTCCGCGGCGCGGAATGGCAACATCCGTTCCTACCCGCGCTCCGTGAGTGCAGGGCGCGCGCTGCAACCGGACGGTCGCCGCCTGATGTTGCCTTCTGCATGGTCATCCCCGCACCAGCCGAGACGCGGACGCGATGTGCGCGTTACGTCAAGCCGCCACCTGATCAGACTTGCGCTCGCCGCCCTCGCTCGCTTTCCGACCGAGCGGCAGGATGGTGCCGGAGTTGATCGGAATCGTGCGTGGCTTGAGTGCCTCCGGGAGCTCCCGTTTAAGGGCTATCACCAGCAGGCCTTCGCCCATTGTGGCGTCCGTTACCTCCACGTAGTCGGCAAGATCGAAGCTGCGCTCGAACGCGCGGGTCGCGATGCCGCGATGGAGGTAGACCGTGTCTGTCGGCTGCTTGACCCGGCCGCGCACAGTCAGCCGGTTCTGGTCCTGAACGACCTCGATATCGTCCTTGGCAAAGCCCGCCACGGCCATGACGATGCGGTAGCGGTCGTCGCCGACCTTCTCGATGTTGTAGGGGGGATACCCGCTTTCCTCACGCTGCAGCGCATGGCTGAGCAGGCTCGGAACCTGGTCGAAGCCGATCGTAGACCGGAAAAGGGGGGTGAAATCGAGTGTCGCCATAGCCATCCTCCTTGCGAAGCGACAACCACGGTTCAACAGCCGGATCTCGGGTGCTCTCGGACGCCATCAGCCCTTCCGATTGCACCACCCGAACAAGGAGTTAGTGCGAGGTTGGCGGCCGTCAAGGGGCGCTCCAGGAAATTTCTGCCAATTACGACAGGTGCCCGCGGGCCGCCCGCCCCCGCGGGCAAAACGCTGCGCCTCGCCTTACCCTCCAGCTCAGTACTGGTCCGCGCCCTCCGCCATTGCTTCGAGGCGGTCACCGTCGAGAATTCGCACGCTGTGCGTCTGCGGCAGACCGATCACGCCGAGCGTCTTCAGCTTGGTGAACGTGCGGCTCACGGTCTCGATGGTCAGCCCGAGAAAGTCGCCGATATCGGCGCGCGTCATCGGCAGGTCGAAGGCCTTAGGGTCCTGGCCGTTGCGCCGGTTGCGCCGCGACAGCGCCAGCAGGAAGCCCGCCACGCGCTCGATCGCGCTCCGCTGGCCCGTGGTCAGCACCAGATCGCGGGTTGCCGCAAGCTCCTTGGCCAGCGCCTCGTAGAGCTTCATGCCCAGCATCGGGTCACGGGCCAGGGATTGGTTCAGCGCCGACACAGGCAGGCAGCGCAGCCGCGTGGGCTTGACGGCCTGGGCGTTCATCACGTGCTCGCCCTCGGCGCCCAGGCCGATCAGATCGCCGGGATAGGCAAAGCCCAGCACCTGTCGCCGTCCGTCGGCCAGCACCTTGTAGAGCGCGACCGCACCGCTCTCGACCCGATAGAGGTGAGAGATCGGATCGCCTTCCACGAACACGAACTCTTTGGCCTCCACCCTTCGCAGCGACCCGTGCACGCCGCGGGGCTCGAGATCGACGAACGAGCGCGCTTCCAGTGCGGGGTTTAGGAAAGGCGAGCGATCGGTGTGGGCATAAGGCGCGACAGCAGCCATCGGTCAAGCTCCCAATGAACGGTTAACGAAGGCTAATCGACCATCCGCCTGTCGCGGCCGTTCACGGGCAGTGACACAGAATGTATCGAATTGTAACAGACCCCGATGCGGCCGAACCCGTCACCGCGGCGGGGCGCTGAGGTCGTGCACGCCTACCGAGTCCGAGCTGTGGATGAGCAGGCTTTGACAGGCCCGGCGTTCGTCCTCGGCATCGGCAAGGAGCACCCATACTAGGATCTTGCCGGTCTCTACCAGTTTCTGGAAGTGCGCGGCATGGCGAGGCAAGAGCCAGCGGCGGAGCGCGTCATCCAGCGTCGTTGCGCCGAGGCGAAGCCGATCCACCAGGCATTCCGCCAGCGGGCCGATCGTGCAGGCGAGAGTGCCGCGTCCATTGGGGAACGCCAATTGACGGATCGCTGCGGGCTGCCGGAACCGGGCGGGCGCGGCGGCGTTGGCAAAAGCCAACTCCAGTGCCAGACAGCTGCAGCGATCGGACGCGAAGCCGCGACGGCGCAGGTCTTCTATGCCGCAATCGACGTCGGTCCAGTCATCGAAGGCGCCTACCGCAAAGCGCAGGATGTGAGCTTCGGCCAACGCGTGCTCCGGATGGAAAGCGAGGCAAAATCGAGACTGCCGGCAACGATCCGGCAATTTCGCCCGCTCCGGTTTGATCCCCGTCAACGGCGACCGGCAGCGGCAAGGCTGGGGCGACGCTGGTGAAGCACTTCGATCCTGCCCTTGGCGTCCGCTGCGACGGGCTCAAGGCCCGTCGGCACCAGGGCGGCCAGGTGCCCCACCCAACACGTCCTTCAGCGCGGCAAGGAGGTCGGCCTGGCTGTAGGGCTTGCGCAGCACCCTGAGGCGCTCCCGCCGCAAATCGTTGGCGTGCACCAGCTCCTCTGCGTAGCCCGAGGTCAACAAGATCTTGATCCCCGGACGCAACTGGCGCGCCCGGGCCACCACGTCCCAGCCCGATAGGCCGCCGGGCATGACAAGGTCGGTGAAGACGAGATCGATCGGGTCGCTGCCGCTCAGGGCTTCGACCGCCTTGGCCCCGTCACCGGCCTCAAGCACTTGATAGCCGATGAGCTTGAGCCGCGTGGTGGTCAGCTGGCGCACGCGCTCATCGTCCTCCACGACAAGGACTGTGCCGCGCACCTGACAGTCGGGGGAGGCAGCCACGTCTTTGTCCTGAAACGACAAGGTATCCGTCTCCGCGCGCGGAAAGTACAGGTTGAACGTGGTTCCGTGCCCCACCTCGCTGTAGATCGAGATGTGGCCGCCCGACTGCTTCACGAAACCGTAGACCATGGCAAGCCCGAGGCCGGTGCCGCGGCCTTTCTCCTTGGTGGTGAAGAACGGCTCGAAAACGCGGTCGCGAATTTCGGGGGCAATGCCGGTGCCCGTGTCCGAGATCGCAAGCTGGACGTATTCGCCGGGCTTGAGATCGGAGTGGAAGCCGGCCTCGTCGGCATCGAACACCATGTTGCGCGTTTCGATGACCAGCCGTCCACCCTTCTCCATGGCGTCGCGCGCGTTGACGGCCATGTTGACGATCGCGCTCTGGACCTGACTGGGGTCGGCCCGGATCGGCCATACGTTGCGCCCGAGCGACGTCGACAGGGTAATGTGCTCGCCGAGCGTGCGGCGCAGCATGTCGGTGACGCCGACGACGATCTCGTTGAGCTGGATGACTTGCGTGTCCACATGCCTGCGCCGCGCGAACGTCAGCAGCTGGTCGGTCAGCTTCGAGCCGAGCGCGGCAGCCTCCTGGGCCTCCTTGAGCAGCGCTCTCTGCTCGTCGCGGTCGAGCTGCTGTTCGAGCAGCTCGAGATTGCCGGTGATCACCAGAAGCAGATTGTTGAAGTCGTGCGCGATGCCGCCGGTGAGCTGTCCAACGGCTTCCATCTTCTGCGCCTGTGCCAGCCGCCGCTCGCTCTCCCTTAGCGCCTCCTCGACGTGCCTGCGGTCGGTCAGGTCGTGGATTATGCCGGTGAAATAGCGTCGGCCGTCGGCTTCGAACTCGCTCACCGACAGGTGAACCGGAAAGGTCGTGCCGTCCTTGCGCTGACCGCTTACCTCGCGCCCAATGCCGATGATCCTCTTGACCCCGCTCGCCAGGTAGTTGGCGATGTAGCCGTCGTGCGCGGAGCGGTAGGGCTCAGGCATCAGGATGCTGACGTTCTGTCCGATCAGCTCCGACGCGGAGTAGCCGAACAAACTTTCCGTGGCCGGGTTGACGCTCTCGATCAGGCCATGGTCGTCGATGGTGATGATAGCCGAGACAGCCGATTCTAGGATGCCGATGAGCTTGGCTACCTGCGCTTCCTGAGAAGGGCTCTGGCGGGCGGTCTTCGGCATCGGGTTCCGGCGGCGCTCAACGGCACTCTATCTAGGGCACACGCGTCCACTTGCGCAACACGGCGCGCGATGCTGATGTTGGCCGCGGGGACCCCCCTGGGCTGGTTACTCGGGTCGTTAGGATGACGGCAGGCCATATTCTCGTCGTTGATGACGATCCCAAGGTTCGGGCTTTGCTGCGGCGGTGTTTCGAGGCAGAGGGCTACGCGGTGGCGGAGGCCGGGAACGGCAAGGAGCTGCGTGAGCAACTCGAGCGCGGACCGGTGTCGCTTATAACGCTCGACCTCGGCTTGGGAAGCGAAAACGGCCTCGACCTCGCTAGAGAGGTCCGCGCGCGGCACACCGTCCCCATCATCATGCTGACGGGCAAGGGTGATCCCATCGATCGCATCGTCGGGCTCGAGATCGGTGCAGACGACTACCTTGCCAAGCCGTTTGAGCTGCGCGAGCTGCTGGCCCGCGTCAGGGCCGTGCTGCGGCGCACCCTCGCCGCGACCGGCCCCACCCCGTCCGCTGTGCGGTATTCGTTCGAGGGATGGATCATGGATGCTGGCCGCCGCAGTCTGACCCGCGATAGCGGCGAGGCGCGGGAACTTACCACCAGCGAGTTCAACCTGCTCGAGGTTTTCGTAAAGCGGCCGCAGCGCGTGCTGTCCCGCGACGACATCATGGATCTGCTCAAGGGCCACGATTGGTCGCCCCTCGATCGCTCGGTCGACAATCTCGTCGCCCGCCTACGAAAGAAGATCGAGCCCGATCCCGATCAGCCCCGCCTCATCAAGACCGTGCGGGGCGTGGGCTACATGTTCACCGGCGAGCCGAAGAGGCTCTAGCCGGTGCCGCCTCCTCGCGGCGCGGCGAGGATCGGTTGATCGGGCGCAAGGCCTCCGCCCGGCCGTTCGCTAGCGTTGCCGACGAGGCTGAGCGCAGCAAGCCATGGTTGAGCGATCGATGAGCGTCTTTGCGTGTACGGCTCGCGGCCCGGCATGCCGCACCGCGCTCCATGCCGGTGGAACCGCTGCATGAGGCAAAGGGCCCAAAGACGATGGCGCGTGGCGGCTGCTGTCGCCCTGTGCGCAGTATTGACGCAGGAGCCCGCGCTGGCCGACGAAGCCGCCGTCCTCAATGGCAAGCGGATCGCCGCTGCCCATTGCGCCCGTTGCCATGCCATCGGCCGCCAAGGCGCCAGTCCTCTCGCGCGTGCTCCCGCCTTTCGCACGCTCAGCCGACGATACCCGCTTGATCACCTGGCCGAGGCTTTGGCGGAAGGCATTATGACGGGCCACGCCGAGATGCCGCAGTTTGCGTTCGAGCCGGAGGAGATCGGCGCGCTGCTCGCTTATATGCGATCGATCTCGGACAAGCGGCCTTGATGTTGGCTCATTTGGCGGCAAGGCGCCCATCGGTTGAGCGCGGCCCGATCCGAACGGACGAGGTGCATCGTGACCATTCGTAACCTCGAATGCCTGCTGTCACCGAAATCGGTAGCCTTGATCGGTGCGAGCAACGAACGGGGCAGCGTAGGGGAGATCATTGCCCGCAATCTGCTGACAAGCGGATTCAAGGGGCCGCTGTGGTTCGTCAATCCGCGCCACAGGCTCATCGCGGGACACCAATGCCTGCCATCGGTCGAGGCCCTGCCATCCGCTCCCGACCTGGTGGTAATCGCAACACCGCCTCACACCGTTCCCCACATCATCGAAGAGGTCGCGCGCGCCGGCACCAAAGCCGCAGTGGTCATCACAGCGGGCGTCCGCGACCAAATCAGGCGGCGCATGCTGGAAGCGGCGCGTCCGCACTGCCTGCGCGTGCAGGGTCCGAACTGCCTTGGCGTCATGGTGCCTGAAATCGGACTCGATGCCAGTTTCTCGCATCGCGCCCCGCTGGCCGGCGACCTTGCCTTTCTGTCACAGTCCGGTGCGTTGATCACCGCGGTCGTCGATTGGGCGGCAAGCCGGGGAATCGGCTTTTCCCACGTGGTCTCCCTGGGGGACATGGCGGACGTCGATTTCGGCGATCTGCTCGACTATCTCGCCGGCGATCCCAAAAGCCGCGCCCTTCTCCTCTACATGGAGGCGGTGACCCACGCGCCCAAGTTTCTCTCGGCGGCACGGCGCGCTGCGCGCTCGAAGCCGGTCATCGTCGTCAAGTCGGGCCGCAGCCCCGGCGGAGCAAGAGCTGCCTACTCGCACACCGGCGCACTGGCCGGCTCCGACGCCGCCTACGATGCGGCTTTCCGGCGCTCCGGCCTGTTGCGGGTAGCCGATCTCGCCGATCTTTTCGCGGCCGCAGAAACGCTGGCGAGGATCGGGCGCCTCGATGGCGAGCGGCTGACGATTCTCACCAACGGCGGCGGCGCCGGGGTGCTTGCCGTGGATCGCCTTATCGAGTGCGAAGGCCGGCTCGGGGAGCTGTCGCAAGCAAGCCTTGCCGCGCTCGATAGGGTGCTGCCGCCAACCTGGTCTCGGAGCAATCCGGTCGACATCATCGGCGATGCCGATCCGGAGCGATACGCCAAGGCGCTCGCGGTGCTCCTCGAAGACTCGGGCACAGACGCCGTGCTGGTGATGCACTGCCCGACGGCGCTTGCCTCCAGCACGGCCGTCGCGGAAGCGCTCATAAGCCTCGTTCGGCAACGCAGGGAGGCGGGAAATGCCGACAGGCCGGTGCTGGTCAACTGGCTCGGCGATGACGCCGGCCGCCAGGCGCGCGCGCTGTTCGCAGCCAACGCGATCGCCAGCTTCTCAACTCCGGCCGAGGCCGTCGACGGCTTCATGCAGCTCGTTCGCTACCGTCGCGCGCAGGCCGAACTCATGCGTACGCCGGCGTCCCTGCCAGGCGGGCTCGCGCTCGACAGCGGCCGGGCGGGCGCCATCATCAAGGCGGCCATTGAGTCCGGCCGCATGCTGCTGTCGGAAGTGGAGGCCCAGGCGCTCCTTGCCGCCTACGGGATACCAACGGTCGAGACCCACGTCGCGGCGACCCCGTCCGAGGTTCGTGTGCTTGCGACGCGCTGTATCGCCGACGCCGGAGCATGCGTCGTCAAGGTTCTGTCGCGCGACATCAGCCATAAATCGGATGTCGGGGGCGTGCGCCTCGGCCTTGAACGCCCGGAGGAGGCCGAAAGCGCGGCTGAGGACATGGCCCGGCGCATAGCGCGGCTTAAGCCCGAGGCCCGCATCGATGGCTTCATCGTGCAGCCGATGATCCGCCGGCCGCACGCGCACGAGCTGATCGTCGGCATGTCGGTTGATGCGAATTTCGGGCCGATTCTGATGTTCGGTGCCGGCGGCACGGCTGTCGAGGCGCTGCGGGATACGGCGAGCGCGCTGCCGCCGCTCGACCTTAATCTTGCACACGACATGATGCGCCAGACCCGGGTCTGGCGGTTGCTCAAGGGCTTCCGCGATCGGCCCGCCGCTGACCTCGACCGGCTTGCCGAGGCGCTGGTGCGCATCGGTTACCTCGCCGCCCGTCATCCCGAGATCCGCGAGCTCGACGTCAATCCGCTGCTCGCGGACGAGAACGGCATCATCGCCCTCGACGCGCGGGTGAGGGTCGAGGATGAGACGCGCAACCCGCGCGTGCCCATGGCCATCCGCCCCTATCCCACGGAATGGGAGACGGTGGTCGACATCGAGCGGATTGGCAGGGTTTGTATCCGTCCCGTAAGGCCCGACGACGAGGCGCTCTATGCCGACTTCTTCGCCCACGTGACGCCGGCGGACCAACGGCTTCGGTTCTTCACCGCGCGGAGCGGGCTGTCGCATAAATTCATCGCCCGGCTCACACAGATCGACTATGCGCGCGAGATGGCTTTCGTCGCCATTGCGCAGGACAGCGGACAGTTGCTCGGCGTCGTCAGATTCGTGGCCGATCCCGACTACACGCAGGGTGAATACGCCGTTCTGGTGCGGTCAGACCTCAAGGGACGCGGTCTTGGCTGGCGCCTGATGCAGCATCTCATCGCCTATGCTCGCGCCGAGCGGCTCCAGGCGCTCCACGGGCTGGTGCTCGCCGAGAACTCGACAATGCTCAAAATGTGCCGGGAGCTCGGCTTCTCCATCGCAACGGAGCCTGGTGAGCCAACCGTGCGGCGCGTGCGGCTGGCCCTCCGTTGACAGGGCACGCTGGATGCGCCTCGTGTTTTCAAGGCCTCCGCTGCGTCGGCTCGCTTGGCGGGGCATGGGCGCCCATCACGTTGTCAAGGATGATGGCAAGGATCCGGCCCACCACCATCGCCGAGAGGCTCGCCGCGAGTACGAGCCCAATGCCGGCCGCGTCAGGTGCCCTGATCCTGAGCACGCTGGCAAGCGGAGGCAGATAGCAGGCGAGAGCGAGCAGAAAGATGCAGATGCCGATCGCGGCCCAGACATAGGGATTGCGCGTCACCTCATTGACGAACGGGGAACGCCGCGCCTCCACCACGTTGAACACGTGCCAGACCTGGGCCATGGCGAGCGTCAGAAATGACACGGTGACCACGCCCGTGGCGTCGAGAGCGAGCCAGTCGCGGGCCAGCGTCATGGCGAGCAGCGTTGCCACCATCATCACTGATCCATGGAGGGCGATCGCAGCCCAGTGGGCGCCCGTCACGATCGGCTCTTTCGGGTCCCTGGGCGGATGGCTCATCACCTTTTCGTCGCCTTCGGCCATGGCAACCGCGAACGCGGGGAAAACGTCGGTAACGAGGTTCAGGAACAGGATCTGCAGAGGCATCAGCGGCAGCGGCAGCCCCGCCGCGATGGCGATGGCGACGACCATCACCTCGCTCAGGTTGCAGGCAAGCAGATAGGTGACGAAACGGCGGATGTTGGCGAAGATCGCGCGGCCCTCGCGGATTGCGGCCACGATCGTCGGAAACGAATCATCGCGCAGCACCATGGCCGCGGCCTGCCGTGCCACTTCGGTGCCGCGGCGGCCCATGGCGATGCCGATATCGGCCCGCTTCAGGGCCGGCGCATCGTTGACGCCGTCGCCGGTCATGGCCACCACCTCTCCGGCAGCCTGATGGGCGGCGACGAGATCGAGCTTGTCCTTCGGGCTCACTCGGGCAAAGACGCTCGCACCGAGCAGTCTGGCAAGAGGCAGGGCATGGCGCCCGGCGAGTTCGTGGCCCTCGATGACGAGCGGCTCTCCGTCAGTGAGCGCGATCGACTTTGCGATGCTTGCTGCGGTGACGCCGTGGTCGCCGGTCACCATGATCACGCGGATGCCGGCCTGCCGGCAGGCCGCGATCGCCTGTGGCACATCGGGCCGGGGCGGATCGTGCAGCCCGACAAGGCCCAACAATGTGAGATCGTGGTAAGGCTCCCTCTCCTCCTTCGCCGCGATGCGCTCGGCCACCGCGATCACGCGCAGGCCCTGCCGGCCCAGCGCCTCGACGTGCCGGTGCCAGAGCGCCTTCTGCGCGTCGTCGAGGGCTGCGTCGCTCCTCTCGCCGGCCAAACGCGTCGCCACCGCCAGTACCGCCTCCGGTGCACCTTTGACCGCCGTCAGCCATCCCTCTTGGCAGCGATGCGTCGTCGCCATCATCCGGGTCCCGCTGTCGAAGGGATGGCGTCCTACTTCAGGATGTTCGGCCAGGATCGCTCGGCGCTCGAGACCGGCGGCACGAGCGGCTCTGAGCAGGGCGACCTCCATCGGATCTCCGATATCTCCCCCGCCGCCCTCGCCGAGCACGGCATCGTTGCACAGTACGGCGGCGCGCAGCAGGCGCCGGGCCGGTCCGCTGGCGGCACCATCCCCTTCGCCACCCGCCATGATCTCGCCGGTCGCGGTCACGATACGCACGACGGTCATTCGGTTTTCGGTGAGCGTACCGGTCTTGTCGGTAAGGATGACGGTGGTGGAGCCGAGCGTTTCGACCGCCGAGAGCCGTTCGATCAAGGCATTCTGCTCGGCCATCCGCCACATCCCGCGTGCGAGCACGAGCGTGGCCACAATCGGCAGTCCCTCCGGTATCGCGGCCACGGCCAGAGCGATGCCGGCCTCTACCATCAACAGCGGACTCTGCCCCTTGAGGATGCCGACAAGCGCCACTGTTCCAGCGACGGCGATGGTGACGACGTCAAGGGCCTTCGACAACCCTTCGAGACGTCTGCTCAGGGGGGAGTCCTGCGTCGGTGCCTCGGCGGCCAGGCGGGCGACGAGGCCGAGCTCGGTGCGCATGCCCGTGGCGGTAACGACGCCGACGGCGCAGCCCCGGGTCAGCGCGGTGCCCTTGTGGACCATCGAGCTGCGGTCGCCGACCGGGGCGTCCTCCGCCACGCAAGCGACTGACTTCTCGACGGGCATCGACTCTCCGGTCAGCGCCGATTCGTCGACGGAGAGATTTGCCGCGCTCACCAGTCGCGCATCCGCGCTGGCGACGTCGCCCGCCTCCAGCAGGACGATGTCGCCCGGCACCAGATCTTCGGCGTCGACAATCAGCGTCGCGCCGTCCCGCCGAACCCTCTGTTTGTGGTCGCCGATGCGACGCAACGCATCCATGGAGCGTTCGGCCTTGAACTCGGTGAGGAATCCGATCGCCGTGTTGAGCAGCAGCACGACCAGGATGGCGATGGCCTCTTGCCAGTCGCCGAACGCGGCGGAAAGGGCAGCGGCAGCGACAAGGAGCGCCACCACCGAACTCTCGAGCTGGTGGAGGAGTATGACGTACCCTGGCTTGGGCAATCGCGTCTCGAGCACATTGGGGCCGAACAGAGCCCGACGCGCGAGCACCTCGTGCCGGTTAAGGCCGGTCAGAGGTGAGACCTTCAAGCGCTCGAGCACCTCGGCGGCGTCCACGGCATAGGGATGCGCCGGCACAACTGGGCCATTGCCGGCCTCGGCCACGCCAATCGCCTTGGCGGCGGAGGTCGGCCGCTGCTGCATGCCCATGTGGTCTCCGGCTTCCGAGACGGCGATGATGGCCTGAGCTCGCCGTGATTGCTGACCGGCGCCGGTTGACCGCCGAGGGTACTTGAGCGCCGTCGCAGCCAACCGACTCTGCACTCAGGCCCACTTGCGGGCGCTCACCTGCAGATCAGAACCGGGACCGTGCTGTAGGTCAACACCTTCACCGCCTGACTGCCGAGCAGGAGCTTGGCGACGCCGCGGCGCCCATGTGAGGCCATGACGATGAGGTCGCAGCCGCCGGATTTTGCTGCCTCGATGATGCCCTCGGCCGGTAGGCGGTCCTTGATGTGGACTGTCTCGCAGGCCACATCCATCTGCCTGGCGACGTCGCGCACCGCCGACAGGACCTTGTCCGCCCATGCTGCCGCGTTCCGTTCGTAGCGGCTCACCGGGTCTACCACGCGCTGCTCGACCTGCCTGGCGATCTCGAGCGCATCCCAGGGCTCGGTGACGGTGACCGCCCGCGCTCGTGCCTTGAGCTCCTTGGCGAGCGCCAGCCCGTGCTTCACGGCCTTGTCCGCGAGCTCGGATCCGTCGGTCGCAATCAGTATATGCCTATACATGCCCTATCCTCCGCGCAGTGCCGCCAGGCGAACAACGATGGAAACGTGCGGCGCCTTCGTCGGACGAGCTTTGACGTTCATCAATACTGCGACGACGGCGACCGAGCCGTGCATCTAACAGGCACCAACCGGTCGGGAGCGTGGAGAAAGGGCGCGACGAGGCGCCGCGTTGATCTTGATCAGTGCGATAGGCGGGCGGCTGGCGCTCTTCGCTTTCGAGCAAGCGAGGTTCACATCGGGGAGAACGACCATGTACAGGCACATACTGATTGCGACCGACGGATCCGAGTTGGCACACAAGGCTGTGACCCATGGACTCGCGCTCGCCAAGGCGGTCGGCGCAAAGGTGACCGTCGTCACCGTGACTGAGCCGTGGGCAGCAGCGGCACCGGGCGAGGTGGCGATCGCCTTTCCGGTGGAAGACTACGAAGCTGCGGTCTCGGCCGAGGCGCGCCGGGTGCTTGCGGCAGCCGAGTCCGCCGCTGAGCGGCACGGGGTTGCCTGCGACAGCATTCACGTCAAGGACCGCTTCCCGGCCGAGGGCATACTGGAGACAGCCGGCAAGAAGGGCTGCGACCTGATCGTGATGGCCTCGCACGGCCGGCGCGGTCTCGCCAAACTGCTGCTCGGCAGCCAGGCCGTAGAAGTGCTGACCCGCAGCAAGGTTCCTGTTCTCATCTGCCGTTGACAGCAGCCAGCCGCATCTCAGATCGCACCTCCCCTCGGTGCGGATTAGTGACCCTCCGGTGAGCGCTTGACAGCGCGTTCGGGCTTTGGCTGGCCGGCCCTCACTAGGGGGTCCCAGTGGTTCGAGGCCCGCCTTGCGGGCGACGGCGACAGGCCTCAAACAGTGGCAAGTTCGGGCAGAACTCTGGGCGCGCTGCGGTCGATGGATCGTCGAGCCAGCGAAGACACGTGTCGCTCGCTCCGCAGAAGAGGCAGAGCGCTCGCGCCTCCGCATAGGCGTCGCCGCGCCGCAGCCGCACCAACGCGGCCGGATCGACGCCGAGTCGTTCCATCATCTCGTGCATGCGCCGGGCCTGCCGTTCAACGCGGCGGTACATAGGCCAGCCCATTTGCTGCCTCCCTGTCCGGTTGGCGACGGTACAGCCCGCTCAAGCGGCTTCGTCGAATCGCCTCAGATGATCCCTGATCTTGCGCGGGCCGGCCACCTCCTCGACCAGGACGTACACGGCCTGGCGCTGCTCTTCCGAGCCGATATACCCCCACAAATCGACGACGCCGCCATCGACGACAGCAGTCAAAAAGGTGGAGCTCAGCCATGGCTGGGCGGCGATCTTCTCGAGCAACGCCTTCTGCACCGCTCCATTGCCGTTGCGGGCGACCGGCTTGCCGATCTCCGCGCCGGCCAGCGCACGGACGAGATCGCTGCGCGTGATCAGTCCGACCAGCCTGCCACCCTCGAGCACGGGCACCCGCTTGATATGATTGCGATCAAGCACCGCTGCGACGTCGCCCGCGTCCGCGTCAGCCGACACCGAAACAACGATGCGAGACATCACGTGCTCCGCTCTCAGACCATGCGACTTGGTGTATTCGCGTGCCATCCGATCGGGATCGCTGAACAGCCTCAGCCACCAGCTGCGCCTGACCTCCGTGCCGATCTCGGGACGGTGCATGAGATCGCTCTCGCTGACGATGCCGATGACGTGGCGATCCTCGGTGACGACCGGAACACCGCTGATCCGATTCTTGAGCAGTATCGCGGCAATCTCGGAGACAGGGGTTGCCCTGTCGACCGTCACTACGTTTTTGGTCATGATATCTCTGGCGCGCATGTGAAAACCCCCATTTCTGGCTCGGATCGCAGTGGAGGCTAGACGGTGACGGAGCGACAACCTTGATGCACGTCAAGTGCGGCGGTTGGTGTCCGCGTCGGGGTATGGCGATCGATCGGGGCAGCGCGAGCGCAGCCGAATTATGGGGCGCTGAAGTCACCGCCCGCCGCCGGAGGCGGCGTTGAGGGGGCTCGGCCGGCAGATCGGCCCGCAAAATTGATTCAAGTCCTTCTCATGCTTGAGGTAAATCGGCTGCCGCCGGCGACCGATCTTTTTCCACGGGCTCATTTCAGCCCTACTCAAGACGGCGCGATCACAGGTAGGGTTGATCCGGGTCAACGTGAGAGGCTCCCCGCTCGGTAAATTGCTTGCCTTCGGCCGATGCGCTTGCGGAACGGGGACGAGACATGAGCATTTCGGTGGCCGAGCGTGGCGACCAGCTTCGCGCGCTCACGCTTTCGACTGTCGCCTTCACCGTATGCTTTGCGGTATGGACGATCTTTTCCATCATCGGAGTACAGATCAAGCAGGACCTTGGCCTCAACGACACCCAGTTCGGGCTGCTGGTCGGCACGCCTATTCTCACCGGATCGCTCATACGGTTGATCCTCGGTATCTGGACCGATCAGTACGGGGGGCGCATCGTCTACACGGCGGTAATGCTGTCGGCCGCCGCGGCAACTTGGCTGCTCACTTTCGCCTACGATTACCCGACCTTCCTGTTGGCGGCGCTTGGCGTCGGCATCGCAGGCGGCTCGTTTGCGGTCGGCATCGCCTACGTGTCGCGCTGGTATCCGACCGAGAAGCAAGGCACTGCGCTTGGCATATTCGGTGCCGGCAACGTCGGTGCCGCCGTCACCAAGTTCATCGCGCCGTTCATCATGGTGGCCTATGGCTGGCAGGCGGTCGCCAACATCTGGGCGCTGGCGATTGCCGTAATGGGCGTGGTGTTTTGGTTCGCCAGCAAGGACGATCCTGAGCTCGAGGCTCGCCGGCGCGCTGGGCTCAAGCCCGAACCGCTGGTGGCCATGCTGGAACCGTTGAAGAATATCCAAGTCTGGCGCTTCTCGCTCTACTACTTCTTCGTGTTCGGCGCCTTCGTCGCGCTGGCGCTTTGGCTGCCGCGCTACCTCATCGGCGTCTATGGTCTCGACATCACCACTGCGGGCATGATCGGTGCAGCGTACTCGGTGCCCGCCAGCATCTTCCGCATCTACGGCGGCGTGCTCTCCGACAAGTACGGGGCGCGCCGCGTCATGTACTGGACATTCGGCGTTTCGGTCGCCGCCTGCTTCGTCCTCTCCTATCCGCCGACCGAATACATCGTCCAGGGCATCCGCGGGCCGATGACGTTCCGGCTCGAGACGGGTCTCGTTGCCTTCACCGTGATCGTGTTCGTGCTCGGTTTCTTCATGAGCCTTGGCAAGGCCGCCGTCTACAAGCACATTCCTGTGTACTATCCCAGGCACGTCGGTTCGGTGGGGGGCGTCGTAGGGCTGGTCGGTGGGTTGGGTGGCTTCGTGCTGCCCATCCTGTTCGGTGTGCTCAACGACCTTACTGGCATCTGGCAGAGCTGCTTCATGGCGCTGTTTGCCATCTCCGGCATCGCGCTTGTGTGGATGCATCTCGCCATCCGTGCCATGGAGAGGGGCGTCTACGGGGAGGAGCTCAAGAAACTTCCCGAACTGCCCGAGATGCAGGAGATCCACGAGGCCAAGCACGTCGGCGTGCTCGGACCTCATCTGATCGAGGACTGGCGGCCGGAGGACAAGGAGTTCTGGGAGAGCAAGGGGCGAGCAATCGCGCGGCGCAATCTCTTCATCTCGGTACCGGCGCTGACCCTGTCGTTCGCGGTGTGGATGGTGTGGTCGGTGGTCGTAGCCAAGCTGCCCTCGATCGGATTCACGTATTCGACCGATCAGCTCTTCTGGCTGGCGGCGTTGCCGGGTTTGTCCGGAGCGACGCTGCGCATCTTCTACTCCTTCATGGTCCCCATTTTCGGCGGCCGGTTGTGGACCACGCTCACCACCTGGTCGCTGATGGTGCCTGCGCTCGGCGTCGGTTGGGCCGTGCAGAATCCGGCCACGCCGTATTGGCTGTTCCTGTTGCTCGCGTTGCTATGCGGCTTCGGTGGCGGCAACTTCGCCTCCTCTATGGCGAACATCTCGTTCTTCTTTCCCAAGGCTGAGAAAGGCAACGCGCTCGCGCTCAACGCGGGCCTCGGCAACCTCGGCGTCTCGGTCGTGCAGTTCGTCGTGCCTCTGGTGATCACCACCAGTGTATTCGGTTGGCTCGGCGGCGAGCCGCAGATAGCCATCGAGGCGGGCAAGGAGTCGAAGTTGTGGCTGCAGAACGCCGGCTTCATCTTCGTGCCGTTTATCGCGGCCAGCGCCTTCGCAGCTTGGTTCGGCATGAACGACATCGCCTCAGCCCGGGCCTCGTTTGCCGAGCAGGCGGTGATCTTCGAGCGCAAGCACAACTGGATCATGTGCTGGCTCTATACCGGCACGTTCGGGTCCTTCATCGGCTACTCGGCGGGCTTTCCCTTACTCGCCAAGACACAGTTTCCCGAGGTCAATGCCTTGGCCTACGCCTTCCTCGGGCCTCTTGTCGGCGCCCTGTCACGCTCGATGACCGGCTGGGTGGCCGACAAGTGGGGTGGCGGGCGCGTCACGTTCTGGGTGTTCGTCGGCATGGCGTTGGGGGTCGCGGGCGTCCTCTACTTCTTGAGCGTCGGGAGCTGGCCGGGCTTCTTTGCCATGTTCCTCTTCCTGTTCTTCGTTTCGGGCGTCGGCAACGCTTCCACCTTCCAGATGATCCCGGCCATCATGCGCCGCGAGATGGACCGGCTGCTGCCCGCCGCGGACGCCGCCGAACGCGCACGCCAAGCCGACAAGGAGAGTGCGGCCATCATCGGCTTCACCTCTGCGATCGCGGCTTACGGCGCCTTCTTCATCCCCAAGAGCTACGGCACGTCCATCAGCCTGACGGGCGGACCTGAGGCCGCACTGTGGTTCTTCCTCCTCTTCTATGGGAGCTGCATAGCCGTGACTTGGTGGTTCTACACGCGGCCAGGTGGGCTCCTCCATGACATTGAGCGCGGCACCGGCAGGAGCCCGGCCGCACCCCAGCCGGCCTAAGCGAGGTCATCCGACATGAGCCATTTCCTCGACCGCCTGACCTTCTTCAAACGCATCGACGGCACCTTCGCCGGCGGACACGGCATCGTTACGCGCGAGGACCGGCGCTGGGAGGACGGCTACCGCAAGCGCTGGCAGCACGACAAGATCGTGCGCTCCACGCACGGCGCCAACTGCACAGGCTCCTGTTCGTGGAAGATCTACGTGAAAGGCGGGATCGTCACCTGGGAGACGCAGCAGACCGACTATCCGAGGACGCGCCCGGATCTGCCCAACCACGAGCCGCGCGGCTGCTCACGCGGCGCGAGCTACAGTTGGTACCTCTACTCTGGCAACCGGGTGAAATATCCGCTGGTGCGCTCACGACTGCTGAAGCTGTGGCGCGAGGCGCGGGCGATGCGCACGCCGGTGGCGGCCTGGGCCTCGATCGTGGAAGACCCCAAAAAGCGCGCGGCGTATACGAGCAAGCGTGGTCTCGGCGGCTTCGTGCGCGCAAGTTGGGACGAGGCGACCGAGATCGTTGCCGCCGCCAATGCCTATACGGTGAAGACCTATGGGCCCGACCGTGTCATCGGCTTCTCCCCGATCCCGGCCATGTCGATGGTCTCCTACGCGGCGGGCTCGCGCTACCTCTCGCTCTTGGGCGGCGTGTGCATGTCGTTCTACGACTGGTACTGCGATCTGCCGCCATCCTCCCCCCAGACCTGGGGCGAACAGACCGACGTGCCGGAGTCGGCCGACTGGTACAACTCGGGCTTTCTCATCCTGTGGGGCTCCAACGTGCCGCAGACGCGCACGCCCGACGCCCACTTCTACACCGAGGTTCGCTACAAGGGCGCCAAGAGCGTCGTCATCTCACCCGACTACTCGGAAGCCTCTAAGTTCGCGGACCTGTGGATCTCGGTGAAGCAGGGCACCGACGCGGCGCTGGCCATGGCCATGGGCCACGTTATTCTCAAGGAGTTCCACGTCGACCGCCAGGTGCCCTACTTCGAGGATTACGCGCGGCGCTACACCGACATGCCGATGCTGGTGCGCCTGGCCAAACAGGGCGAGCATCTGGTTCCTGAGCGTCTCGTGCGCGCCGCCGACTTCGAAGGCGCGCTCGGTGAGACCAACAACCCGGAATGGAAGACCGTCGCTTTCGACGAGACTTCAGGCAAGCTCGTCGTCCCCCGCGGCTCCGTCGGCTTCCGCTGGGGCGAGAAGGGCAAGTGGAACTTGGAGGAGAAGGAGAGTTCTGGCCAGTCCACGAAGCTCAGGCTCTCGCTGGCCCCGATCAAGGATGGCGTCGCCGCCGTTGCCTTCCCCTATTTCGGCAACCGCGAGCACGACCACTTCGCCGGCACCGACCACCCGAGCGTGCTGGCGCGCAACGTCCCTGTGAAGACGCTGAGATTGAGGGACGGCGAGATGGCGGTCGCCTCGGTCTACGACCTGTTCCTCGCCAACTACGGCGTCGATCGCGGTTTGGGCGGGGCCCACGTGGCCAAGTCTTACGACCAGAACGTGCCTTACACGCCGGCGTGGGCCGAGAAGATCACCGGCGTGCCGCGCGGCCAGATCATCCAGGTGGCGCGAGAGTTCGCCTTGAACGCCGAGAAGACCAAGGGGCGATCGATGGTGATCATCGGCGCGGCGATGAACCACTGGTACCACTCGGACATGAACTACCGCGGCGTCATCAACATGCTGGTTCTGTGCGGCTGCGTCGGCCAGTCGGGCGGCGGCTGGGCGCACTACGTAGGCCAGGAGAAGCTCAGGCCCCAGTCGGGCTGGCTGCCGCTCGCCTTCGCTCTCGATTGGGCGCGGCCGCCGCGGCAGCAGAACTCCACCTCGTTCTTCTACGCCCACACCGACCAGTGGCGATACGAGACACTGGGCGTCGAGGACATCGTTTCGCCCACCGCGCCTGCCGGACCGTGGGACGGCGCGCTCATCGACTACAATGTGCGCGCCGAGCGCATGGGCTGGCTCCCGTCCGCGCCCCAGCTAGAGACCAACCCGCTCCAGGTGGCCAAGCAGGCCGCCGCGGCAGGCCAGGAGGCCAAGGATTACGTGGCGGCCTCACTCAAGTCGGGCACCTTGAAGCTCTCCTGCCAAGATCCGGACAACCCGAAGAACTGGCCGCGCAACCTGTTCGTGTGGCGCTCCAACCTGCTCGGATCCTCCGGCAAGGGGCATGAATACTTCCTCAAGCACCTGCTCGGCACCACGCACGGCGTCATGGGCAAGCAGCTTGGCGAGATGGGCGCACGCAAACCGACCGACGTCGTCTGGCACGAGAAGGCGCCCGAGGGGAAGCTTGACCTGCTGGTCACGCTCGACTTCCGCATGTCGACCACGTGCGTCTACTCCGACATCGTGCTCCCCACCGCTACCTGGTACGAGAAGAACGACCTCAACACCTCCGACATGCACCCCTTCATCCACCCGCTGACCGGCGCGGTGGACCCTGTTTGGGAAGCGCGCAGCGATTGGGAGATCTACAAGGCGATCGCCAAAAAGTTCTCCGAGGTGGCGCCCGAGGTGCTCGGTGTGGAGAAGGACGTGGTGCTGACCCCCATCCTGCACGACACACCCGCCGAGATCGCCCAAGCCCTCGATGTCAAAGACTGGAAGCGCGGGGAGTGCGAGCCTATCCCCGGCAAGACCATGCCCGCGGTCACCGTGGTCGAGCGGGATTATCCGGGTCTCTACAAGCGCTTCACGGCGCTCGGGCCACTTATGTCGAAGCTCGGCAACGGCGGCAAGGGCATGGCCTGGAATACCGAGCATGAGGTGGATTTTCTGAAGCGCCTCAACGGCGTCGTCACCGAGGAGGGTCCCACCAAGGGCCTGCCCAGGATCGACAGCGACATCGACGCGGCCGAAGTAATCCTTACCCTGGCCCCGGAGACCAACGGCGAGGTGGCGGTGAAGGCGTGGGACGCACTCTCCAAGACCACCGGGCGCGATCACAAGCACCTCGCCATCCCGAAGGAGGACGAGAAGATCCGCTTTCGAGACGTGGTGGCCCAGCCGCGTAAGATCATCTCCTCGCCGATCTGGTCGGGGCTGGAGAGCGAGAAGGTCTGCTACAACGCCGGCTACACCAACGTGCACGAGCTGATCCCGTGGCGGACGCTCACCGGGCGCCAACAGCTCTACCAGGATCACCTCTGGATGCGCGCCTTCGGCGAGGCGCTCTGCGTCTACCGTCCGCCGATCGACACACGGTCGGTGAAGCCCGTAATCGACAAGCGGCCCAATGGCCAGCGCCAAATCGTACTCAACTTCATCACGCCCCACCAGAAGTGGGGCATCCACTCAACCTACACCGACAATCTGCTGATGCTGACGCTGTCGCGCGGCGGCCCGATCCTGTGGATCTCCGAGAAGGATGCCGCCAAGGCCGGCATCGCCGACAACGACTGGATCGAGGCCTACAACGCCAACGGCGCGCTGGTGGCGCGCGCCGTCGTCTCGCAGCGCGTGAAGGAGGGCATGTGCCTCATGTATCACGCCCAGGAAAAGATCGTGAACGTGCCCGGCTCGGAAGTCACGGGGCAGCGCGGCGGCATTCACAACTCGGTGACGCGTGCGGTGGTGAAGCCCACGCACATGATCGGCGGCTACGCCCAGCAGTCCTATGGCTTCAACTACTACGGCACCATCGGCACCAACCGCGACGAGTTCGTCATCGTGCGCAAGATGACCAGGATCGATTGGTTGGACCGCCCCTCTGCAGACCAACCGCAACCTTCAACTGCCCCCAGAGTGGAGGCCGCAGAATGAAAATCCGCGCACAGATCGCGATGGTGCTGAACCTCGACAAGTGCATCGGGTGTCACACCTGTTCGGTCACCTGCAAGAACGTGTGGACCAGCCGCGAGGGCATGGAGTACGCCTGGTTCAACAACGTCGAGACCAAGCCCGGCATCGGCTACCCGAAGGACTGGGAGAACCAGCAGCGCTGGAACGGCGGCTGGGTTAGGAAGAAGAACGGCAAGATCGAGCCGAAGATCGGCGGCAAGTGGCGCGTGCTCGCCAAGATCTTCGCCAACCCGGATCTGCCCGAGATCGACGACTACTACGAGCCCTTCACCTTCGACTACGAGCACTTGCAGACGGCGCCGGAGCTCGAGGCGTTCCCGACGGCGCGGCCGCGCTCGCTCATCACCGGTGAACGCATGGAGCGGATCGAGTGGGGACCGAACTGGGAGGAGATCCTCGGCGGCGAATTCTCCCAACGCTCGCAGGACTACAACTTCGAGGGCGTTGAGAAGGAGATCTACGGTCAGTTTGAGAACACCTTCATGATGTACCTGCCGCGCCTGTGCGAGCACTGCCTCAATCCGGCGTGCGTGGCGGCCTGCCCGTCCGGCGCCATTTACAAGCGCGAGGAGGACGGCATCGTCCTCATCGATCAGGACAAGTGCCGCGGCTGGCGCATGTGCGTCTCTGGCTGCCCCTACAAGAAGATCTACTACAACTGGTCGAGCGGCAAATCCGAGAAGTGCATCTTCTGCTACCCCCGCATCGAAGCGGGCCAACCGACGGTGTGTTCGGAGACCTGCGTGGGCCGCATCCGCTACCTCGGGGTTGTGCTCTACGACGCCGACCGCATCGAGGAGGCGGCGAGCGTCCCCAAGGAGCAGGATTTGTACGAGGCGCAGCTTTCGATCTTCCTCGATCCCAACAACGAGGCTGTGATCGCCCAGGCGCGCGCCGACGGCGTGCCCGAGGCATGGCTGAAGGCGGCCAGGAAATCGCCGGTCTGGAAGATGGCGATGGACTGGAAGGTCGCTTTCCCGCTGCACCCCGAATATCGCACGCTGCCGATGGTGTGGTACGTGCCGCCGCTCTCTCCCATCCAGTCGGCGGCCGAGGCGGGCAAGATGGGTACGGACGGAGCCATGCCCGACGTGCGCAGCCTGCGCATCCCGCTCAAGTATCTCGCCAACCTACTCACCGCCGGCGTCGAGGAGCCGGTGGCGCGTGGGTTGGAGCGCATGCTCGCCATGCGCGCCTACATGCGCGCCAAGACCATCGACGGCGTCATCGACGAGGGCATCGCCAGGAAGGTCGGCCTCACCGGCCAACAGATCGAGGACATGTACCAGATCATGGCGATCGCCAACTACGAGGACCGCTTCGTCATCCCCACCGCCCACCGCGAGCTCGGCGAGGACGCCTACGACCTGAGGGGCTCGTGCGGCTTCTCCTTCGGCAACGGCTGCTCGGATGGCCGCACCGAGACGGGCCTGTTCGGTGTGCCGCGCAAGAAGACGGTGCGCACGCCGACGGAGTTCATCTCATGAAACGCACGCTCAAGGTCCTCTCCGCCCTCCTCTCCTATCCGACGGCGGAGCTGCAGGCGGCAGTCCCCGAGATGCGCGCGGCGCTTGATGCCGAAGGCTGCCTCCCCCGCAAGAACCGCGACCGCCTCGACCGCCTCTTGGAGGAGGTTGCCACGGGCGACCTCTACGACTTGCAGGAGCGCTACGTGCTGCTGTTCGACCGCACGCGCTCGCTTTCGCTCCACCTGTTCGAGCACGTGCACGGCGACAGCCGCGATCGCGGCCAGGCCATGGTCGACTTGTTGGCGCTCTACGAGCGCCGCGGCCTGGCCATTGCCGGGCGCGAGCTGCCCGACCACCTGCCGCTGTTCCTTGAGTTCCTGTCAGAGGTCCCGCCAGCCGACGCCTGCAGTCTCATCGCCGAGATCGCCCACATTCTTGAAGCCATCAGGCTGCGGCTCGAGAAGCGCAAGGTCCCCTACTCGTCGGTGTTCTGCTGTGCCCAAGTCCTTGCCCAGGCCAAGCCGGAGGGTGTGGCAGTGGAGTCGTTGCTCGACGAGCCCGATGAAGATCCGGAAGACCTAGCGGCATTAGACGCAGCCTGGGAGGAAGAGGAGGTCACCTTCGGCCCTGCCTCAGCAACCCAGTGCGGCAAGGACAGCCTCATTGCCAAGGTACGCGCCGTCCAGCGCCCCGCTCCGGGCATGCCGGCGTCGATGCCTAAGCGTCCCGTCATCACCTACAGCCGGCGCCCCCGTTCTTGACGAGGCCTCCCATGCGTGACGTCGTTAATCAGATCGTGTTCGGCTGGTACCCTTATCTGTGCCTCACGGTGTTCCTGCTCGGCAGCCTCTTGCGCTTCGACCGCGAGCAGTACACGTGGCGGAGTGGCTCGAGCCAGCTTTTGCGCCGGCGCCAGCTCATGTGGGGCTCCAACCTGTTCCACGTTGGCATTCTCATCATCTTTCTCGGTCACTTCGTCGGATTGCTGACGCCGATTCAGGTGTTCGATGCCATCGGCATCTCGCACACGGCCAAGCAGTGGATGGCGATCCTGATTGGCGGCATCGCCGGCATCGCCTGCTTCATCGGCCTCACCTTGCTCATTCACCGCCGCCTGTTCGATGCGCGCATCCGCCGAACGTCATCGTTCGGCGACATCGCCGTGCTCCTGCTGCTTTACGCCCAACTCATCTTGGGCCTTGCCACCATCCCGGTGTCCCTCGGCCATCTCGACGGCCACGAGATGGTGCGGTTCATGACCTGGGCGCAGGGCGTGCTGACCTTGCGACTGGATGCCTGGACCCTGGTCGCCGACGCGCACCCGATCTTCAAGGCACACCTCTTCTTGGGGCTGACCATCTTCCTGGTGTTCCCCTTCACGCGCCTCGTGCATGTGTGGAGTGCGCCCATCTGGTACCTCGGTCGGCGCGGCTACCAGGTAGTGCGCACGAACAGGCCCACCGCCCGACCGCTCGTCGCGCGCCGCTCCTTCGAGCCCGCGGAGTAACGTCATGCGCTGCTCGCCGCGTGCCATTTTGACTGGGACCCAGCGCACCCTGGTATCCGTGAACGGCGTTGTCATCGCTCACGATGCCATATCGCGCGAGGCCCAGAACCACCCGGCGCCAACGCCGCTCGCGGCGTGGACGGCCGCCGCCCGCGCCCTCGTTGTTCGTGAACTGCTGCTGCAGGAGGCGCAGCGGTTAGGCCTCGTTGCCTCTCCGTCCACCGATGGCGCAGGCCGGCGCGAGACAACGGAGGAGGCACTCGTGCGCCAGCTTGTCGAGCGGGAGGTTACTCTGCCCGATCCCGACGAGGCGGCCTGCCGGCGCTACTACGACAACAACCGAGCCCGCTTCCGCTCGCCGGATGTATACGAGGCCTCGCATATCCTGATCGCGGCGCGGCGCGATGCGCCCGAGGCCTTCGCCTCGGCGCGCGAACGCGCCTTTGCGCTGCTTTCTCACCTCCAAACAGACCCACAGCGATTCGCCGAGTTGGCGAGGGCGCATTCGGATTGCCCGTCGGCGGCTTCAGGCGGCAATCTCGGGCAGCTTACCGGGGGCGCTACCACGCCCGAGTTCGAACAGGCGTTGCTCCGCCTGCAGCCGGGCGAGATGACGAGGGCGCCAGTGGAGACCCGCTACGGCTTCCACATCATTCGCCTCGACCGGCACATCGCCGGTCGGGACCTCCCGTTCGACGTGGTGCGCGAACGGATCGCGGCATATCTCGTCGGGCGGAGCCGCCGTCTCGCCGTCGCGCAGTACATCGCCCGCTTGGCATCGAAGGCCGACATCGGCGGCGTCGATCTGCCCACTCCGGCGGCCTTGCGGGTTTGTTGAAACGGGCAGGACGAGGGGAGAGGCAGCCGGACGCTCCGCCGCTCATTGAGCGATGAGGTCACGGCGCGCCAGGGCGTGCCGCCCTGCACAGGCGCCCGTCGAAGCGCTTCAATGGCCCATGCAACCACCCCATCCGATCGTAATCGACGTGTCGCCACTCAGCGCTGTCGAAGGCCGCCGCGCGGCGGCGTGAGGTCTCCGGAACGAGCGCCAGCCTGCTCAAGCAGGGCGAGCAACCCTTTCAGGAGCTCGATCGGTGTCGGGGGGCAGCCACGGATGTGGAGATCGACGGGTACAACTTGCGACACACCTCCCACGCAGGCGTAACTGCCCGCGAAGATCCCGCCGTTGACGGCGCAGTCCCCGACCGCCACCACCCATTTCGGGTTCGGGGTGGCATTGTAGGTGCGCTCGAGCGCCTCACGCATGTTTCGAGTTACCGGCCCGGTCACCATCAGGACGTCGGCATGGCGGGGCGAGGCTACAAAGCGCAGGCCGAAGCGCTCAAGGTCGTAGAACGCGTTGCTGAGCGCGTGGATTTCAAGCTCGCAACCGTTGCAGGAGCCCGCGTCGACCTCGCGGATGGCGAGGCTGCGGCCTAATCGGCCATGAGCGGCACGCTCAAAGTGCCGCCCAAGCTCGGCGAGCGCCGCCTCGTCAGCCCGGGGTGCCGCGTCGGTCAGTGGCGTCCGAATGAGGTTCTTGAACAGCAGCCTGCGCATGACGGGGCCCTAGAGGTCGTGTCCCGAGTAGGAGCAATTGAACGACTTGTTGCAGAGCGGGAAGTCGGCGACGATGTTCCCTTCGATGACAGCTTCGAGGAGCGGCCACTGGAACCATGACGGATCGCGCAAGTGGCAGCGGGCGACAAGCCCGTCGGCACCGATGCGCGTCCACGCAAACACATCGCCTCGGAAGGCCTCGACCAGCGCGAGGCCTTCGCGCGGTCGGCTGCCGATCGGATCGACCTCGATACGGATCGCACCGCCCGGTAGCCGGGCCGCGATTTGCTCGATCAACGCCAAGCTCTGCTCGACCTCCCGGATACGCACCCAAACACGCGCATTGACGTCTCCCTCCGAGAAGGTCGGCACGTCGAATGTCAGCTCATGGTAGGGCGAATAGGTGAGCGCACGGCGCGCATCGAACGCACGGCCGGAGGCCCGCCCGACATAGCCGCCCGCACCAAACTGTCGCGCAAGCGGCGGCTTGAGGACGCCGGTCGTCACCGTGCGATCCTGGAGCGAGGCGGTATTGTCGTAAATTTCGACCAACTCTGGCAAGCGCCGCCGCACATTCGCAAGGAGCCAGCGCAACTGGCCGAGGCCGTCGCCTGCAAGATCGACCGCAACCCCACCTGGAACTACCCGATCCATCATCAGCCGATGGCCGAAGCAGGCTTCGGCCGTGCGCAGGGTGCGCTCGCGCAGGATTCCAAATTGCGCGTGCAGGATCGAAAACGACGCGTCATTGCAGATGGCACCGATGTCGCCGAAATGGTTGGCGAGCCGCTCCAGCTCAGCCATTAGCGCGCGCAGATAATGCGCCCGCGGCGGCGCCTCGATGTCGAGTGCGGCCTCCACGGCGCGCGCGAAGGCAATGCTGTACGCAACGGTGCTGTCTCCCGAGGTGCGCCCCGCAAGCTGGGCGGCTTTGTCGAGGCTCGCGCCCGTCATCAGTGCATCGATGCCCTTATGCACGTAGCCGAGCCGCGCCTCGAGCCGTACCACGGTCTCGCCGTTGGCGGTGAAACGGAAATGTCCGGGCTCGATGATGCCAGCATGCACCGGTCCCACGGGAATCTGGTGCAGGTTCTCGCCCTCCACCGGCAGGAATGCGTAAGCGCCAGGCGGTTGCCGCGCACGGCGCGCGCCAAGCGGATACTCTATCCCCCAGAAACCGAGATCGAGCCACGGCCGCGTGTCGGGGGCACCACGGGGTTCGAGCCCGTAAAGGTCGTGGATCGCGCGCTCGAGCCGGATCGCCGGGGCATGCATTGCGCCGACCGACGGAAAATGGCCCTCGGGGCATTCGAGCGTCACGACAGCGGTATCGCCGTTACCCGCCAGCATGGCCATGTGCACGGCGGCGGGCTCGCCCCACAAGCTTACAAGTGTTGCGCGTGCGGCCGAGAGCTCGGCCATGGCCAGCCGCCAGCGCGTCTCGCTCACGATGACCCGCGGCCAGGGGCGATGCGGCTCCGCGAGCCGACCCCTGCCAACGATGTCGCGCAACGTTGACATGGTCCTATCCAAGAAGCCGCGCCACATTCTGGAACCAGCTCACCACCGCAGGCGGCAGGTAGATGCCAGCGACCAGCACAAGCGCCAGGTGCGAGTACATGGGGAGATAGGAGGCTCTCGACTCGGCACTCGGACCACGCGGCGCGCCGAACACGATTGCATTGAGACGCAGAAACAGCGCGCTGAAGCCGACCAGGATGCCGAAAACAAGCGGCAGCGCGAGCCATGGCTCGCGAGCGAAGGTCGAGCTGATGAGCAGAAACTCGCTCATGAAGATGCCGAGCGGGGGCAGGCCGGCGATAGCGACGACGCCAAGTACGAGCCCCCAGCCCAGCATCGGGTTGCTCTCTGTGAGCCCACCCATCTCGGCGATCCTCTGGGTGCCCTTGACCTGAGCGATGTGCCCGACGGCGAAGAAAATTGCGGATTTTGTGAGCGAGTGCATGCTCATGTGCAAGAGCCCCGCGAAATTCGCAAGCGGTCCACCCATCCCGAATGCGAACGTAATGATGCCCATGTGCTCGATCGAGGAGTAGGCGAACATGCGCTTGATGTCGCGCCGCTGGAAAAGCATGAAGCTCGCGAATATGAGCGACAGGAGGCCGACCGTAACCATCAGTGGCCCGGGCGCCAGCGCGTCAGGGTTTGTCGCCAGCAGAATCTTGAAGCGCAGCAGCGCATAGAGCGCGACATTGAGGAGGAGGCCCGAAAGTACGGCGGAAATCGGCGTCGGCCCTTCGGCATGCGCGTCCGGGAGCCAAGCGTGCAACGGCGCGAGCCCCACCTTGGTGCCGTAGCCGAGCAGCAGGAACACGAAAGCGAGGTCGAGCAGGGCCGGATCGAACTCCGCCGCGCGCGCGATCAACTCCGTCCACACCATGGCGGACAGGCCCTCGCCGACAACGGGCCGTGCCGCCATGTAAACGAGGATTGTGCCGAACAGCGCAAGGGCGATGCCGACGCTGCCGAGAATGAAGTACTTCCAGGCGGCCTCCAATGCCTCGTGAGTGCGGTAGATGCCGACCATCAGCACGGTGGTGAGTGTGGCCAATTCGATCGCGACCCACATCAACCCGATATTGTTCGCAACGAGGGCAAGGTTCATCGCGAACATCAGTGTCTGATACATCGCGTGATAGAAGCGCAGGTGGGCTGGGGTCAACCGGCCGATCTCCAGCTCGTGGCTGATATAAGTCGCGCTGAACACGCTGGTGGTGAACCCGACAAACGTGGTCAGGACGATGAAGACGTTGTTGAGATCGTCGACGAGCAGGTAGGGCCCTGGCGCCGGCCGTTCGACAAGCAGGGAGAGCCCTGCGAGAAACGAGAGCAGCGTCGCCAGCACATTGAGTCGGGCGCCGAGACGGTATCCAGGCGTCACCGCAAGCAGCGCCGCTGCGGCGGCCGGAACGACCAGCACCGCGGTCAGGGCATTGAAACCGGCGGTCATCGCCGCTCTCCTCGAAAACGGTCGAGTGCCTGTACGTCAACCGTGTCGAAGCGCTCACGGATGCGGAACAGGAAAATGCCGATCACAATGAAGGCGATCAGGATAGAGAAAGCGACGCTGATCTCTACCACCAACGGCATACCCTTGGCGCCTGTAGCTGCGAGCACCAAGCCGTTCTCGATTGACATGAAACCGACTACCTGACTGACCGCATTGCGCCGCGTCACCATCATCAGCAGGCCGAGCAGCACGACTGACAGGGCAAATGCAAGATCCTCGCGCGCGAGCGGATCGGCCGCCGCCGTCACGCGCAGCATCACCACCATGGAGAGCCCGACCAGACCCATGCCAAGCAGCATTGTGGGCGCGACACCGACCACCTGCTCGATCTCGCGATGGATGCCGAGCCGTATGATCATCCGGTGCAGTACGACCGGAATTACGATGCCCTTGAACAGCAGCGCGATCGCTGCGGTGACATAGAGGTGCGGCGCGTTCTGGATATAGGCCTGCCAGGCGACAGATAGCGCCAGCACGACCGCATGCAGGGCAAAAACGTTCAGGAGCGCGTAAAGCCGGTCCTGATAGAGCTGCATGAAGCTTACCAGCAGCAGTCCGCCAGCAAGCATGTGAGCAACGTCGAAGACGAGGCGGTTCATCTAGAGGCTCCGCGAGACGAAGAGGAGCAGCGTCGCCAGCAGCCCCAACATCAGCGCGGCTCCGAGGAATTCTGGCACGCGGAAGACGCGCATCTTGGCGACAGCGGTCTCGAATAGAGCGAGCAGAAGGCCGCCGACAAGGAGTTTGCCAAGGTAAGTCGCGGCAGCAAGCAGAAGGATCTGCACTCCGGCACCGGCTGGGGCCAAGGTCCACGGCACGAACACGCAACCGATGATTGAAACGTAGAGCAGGAGCTTTAATTCCGAGGCCAGATCGATCAGCGCCAAATGCCGGCCGGAGTACTCGAGCACCATGGCCTCGTGCACCATGGTGAGCTCCAGGTGAGTGGCCGGATTGTCGACCGGGATACGCGCGTTCTCGGCGATCGCCACCATGATAAGGGCGAACAGCGCAAGGCCCAGCGACACGCGCAAACCAACTTCGCTCGAGGCCATGAAGGCAGCGACTGTAGAAAGCTGCGTGGAGCCTGCGATCAGTGCCAGGGTGAACACGACCATGAGCATTGCGGGCTCGGCGAGCGAGGCAATCATCACCTCGCGGCTCGAACCGATGCCGCCGAAGCTGGTACCCACGTCGAGGCCAGCAAGAGCAAGAAAGAAGCGTGCGCTGCCGAGCAGCGCGATGATGGCGATGAGGTCAGCCGTCCAGCTGAACAGGAGTCCGGTCTGAAATGTCGGCACCAACGCCGCCGCAACCCACGTGGTGGCGAAGACGAGGTAGGGGATGACGCGAAACAGCCACGAAGCATTCTCGGCAAGCACGACCTCCTTGCGCAAGAGCCGTACCAGATCGCGGTAGGGCTGCAGGAGTGACGGTCCGCGCCGTCGCTGCAGGCGCGCCTTCAGTTTGCGCACGAGGCCGGTCAAGAGTGGCGCCAAGACCAGCACCAGCATCATCTGTGCCCCTTGCGCGGCGACGTCCAGGATCAGGGCCATGTGGCGAGCACCAGGAGCAGCGTGATGAGCGCCCCGAACACCAGACCGAGGTACTGACGGATAGTGAGGAACTGTAGCCGGTTCAGCCGTTCGCCCGCCAACGCCACGCCTCCGGCGACCGGCGCATAAAGCGTGTCCCAGACGAGGTCGCGTACCTCCACGATGAGTCGCGCCGGCCGCATGTCACCGGGCGGCGGCATCTCGACGTGCTCGCGGGCGCGAAACACGACGCTACCGAACACGCGACGGATCGGCTGGGCGAAGCTGTCGGCGGTGTATTGCGTGGCGACGTTCGGTTCCGGATATCCGCAGTCCCAGGCCGGTCCGCGGCGGAGCTTGTCTGAGGCGAGTCGATGGATGGCAAAGGCGGCAAGGGAGGCTGAGATGGCGATGAAAGCGAGCACGAGTAGGCCGTTGTAGGAGCTGCGGCTCTCGGCAATCGGTACGATCGATTGCCAACCGACGCCACTCTGCACCGGCATGCGCTCGCTGGTAAGCGACTGCACGACCGGGGCCAGTGCGTCGATGAACATGCCTGGAAGGATTCCAACCAGCACACACAAGGTTGCAAAGGTGTACATGGCCGCGAGTGAGAAGGAGTCGACCTCCTGTGCGCACTCGGCGGCCGGCGTCCGCGGCCGGCCAAGAAACGTGATGCCGAATGCCTTGACGAAGCAGCCAGCGGCCAGTGCCGCCGACAGTGCGAGCAGTGCGCCGACCGCGGGCACCAGGAATTTCAGGCCCCACGACGGCAACTGCGGGCTAAGCAGGATCGCCTGGAACATCAACCACTCCGAAACAAATCCGTTGAGCGGCGGCAGTGCCGAGATCGCAACACAACCGACGAGAAACGCGGTCGCGGTCCGCGGCATCCGGTGGATGAGGCCGCCGAGGCGTTCCATGTCGCGTTCGCCGGTCGCGGTGAGCGCCGCACCTGCCCCGAAGAACAGAAGACTCTTGAAGACACAGTGATTGAGCACGTGGAGCAGTCCGGCAGTGAGCGCGAGCGCGGCGGCCATGGCCATGCCGTGAGCCTCGAATGCGAGCGCGAGGCCAAGCCCGACAAATACGATGCCGATGTTCTCCACCGTGTGATAGGCGAGCAATCGCTTCAAGTCGTGCTGCATCAGCGCGTAGAGCACGCCCATCACACAGGTCATTCCGGCAAGCGCCAGGACAAGCAGGCTCCACCACCACACCGGCTCGCCGAGGAGATCGAACACGATGCGCACGAAACCGTAGACTGCGACCTTAGTCATCACCCCGCTCATCAACGCCGAGACGTGGCTGGGCGCCGCCGGATGCGCGAGCGGCAGCCAGACGTGCAGCGGCACCAGACCTGCCTTGGAGCCGGTGCCGACAAGGGTGAGCAGCAAGACAAGCGTGCCAAGCTCGGGAGCAATCGTACTTTCGCGGATGCTGGCAAACCCGTAGCCGCCGCCGGTCCCCGCCAACATGCCCAACGCGAGCAGGAGCGAGAGCGTACCAACGCTGGCCATGACGATATAGACATAGCCCGCGTGAAGGTTGTCGCGCTGTCGGTGATGAGCCACGACCAACGCCCACGACGTGAGCGACATGAACTCCCAGGAGACGAGAAAGCTGAAAGCATCGTCGGCCAGAACGACCAGGTTCATGCCGGCCAGAAACGCGGGATAAAACGGCAGCACGCGCGAACGCGCCTGTTCGTGCCGGCCATAGCCGAGTGCGTACAGGCTGGCGGCGGCCGCCCCGAGGTTGACGATCAAGAGAAAGAAGGCGCCCAGCGCATCCAGTCGCAGATGGGCTCCAAGCCACGGCAGTCCGAGCGGCAAAGCAGCACTCAAGGGCTGGCCGGGTATGAGCAGGTACTCCACCGCGACAATGAGCAGGGCCAGCGCGCACGCGAGGCACAGCCCGTACACGAGCCAACTCGCCCCCGGCCATCGTTTGAGCAGGACCGCAATGACGGGGAGCACAAGCAGCGCGGCGATGCCCACCATCACGAGTGTCACGGTGGCGATCCTTTGAGCCTTACCCCCCGCCCGCCGCCGAGACTGGTCGCATTCTCGCCGATCAGCTCGACTCCGGCGGCATCGAGCGCAGCGACGAGCTTCATTAAGGATTCGACATTGCCGCGCACGAGGCCATCGCTGGCCTCCATGCGTTGGATGGTCGGCAGCGACAACCCGGAGCGCGCGGCAAGTTCGCGCTGGTCAATTCCAAGGAGGGCCCGGGCCGCGCGCAGCTGAGCCGACGTGATCATGAGCAGAATGCGACGTGAGACATCCCATCGGGTAGCTAACTGATAAGAAATGATGCTTCAAGCCTCAGAATTGATTCGCCCACAGCTCCCGTCATAATGCAGGGGCAGTAACAGCCAGGCTTAGGCAAGTGATAGCCTCACACGGGCATCCGCAGCAGGCTTACCGCGGGTGGGGCGGAACGATCCCGGGCCAAAGATGGAAGCGGAAGTTTTGAAGCTTTGACCCCTAAGCGTGTCCGGACCCTTCTAGGTACCTGCCAGCTACGGGTCTTTGACGTGGAAGTGGCGCCCCGTAGGGGATTCGAACCCCTGTTACCAACGTGAGAGGCTGGCGTCCTAGGCCACTAGACGAACGGGGCAGATCGGCCTCACGCCAGCTATAGGAGACGTGCCGATGCCGATCAAGCGGCATCGGCGGGGAGGCCTGCCGCCTTTCCGCATCAGCGCGATGGTGCTTCCGGCACAATACCCAGGCGGCTCACCACTGCACCCGTCGAGATGTTCACGACCGCTATGCCGGCCCCCTCCGGAGCGTCGTAATGTAGGGCCAGCCGATCGCCCGAGAGTGCCATCAGGCGGATCACGGCGCCGGGCGGCAAAGCGAGCCTGGCCCGCAGCTCGATGTTGCCTGCTGTAGGTGCGACCTGCGACAAGTTGGAGGCCAAATGCACGATGCGCAGCACCACCGCGCCAAAACCCGCTAGGATGAGGATGCCCATGGTCACCACCGCGATCTTGAGCAGGCGCACGTGGCCAGGCTTCGGCGGGCCCGTGTCCGAGGCTTCGGTCATGGCAGAGCCGCATTCACCGCGATCTAATCACTTTCGCTGTACCCACAGCGCTCCATGAGTGGCCGGGCTCATCACCACTATCGCTTCAGCGTCGGGGAAGACGCCGCTCAGCTCCGCCTCGACCGCTTTCTCGCCGACCGGATCGCCGGCGCAAGCCGGTCTCGCGTCCAGGCGCTGATCAGGCAAGGCATGGTGCGCAACGCGCGAGGCACGTTAGTGGACGCCGGCGCAAGGGTCAAATTGGGCGAGGTGATCGAGGTCGACGTGCCGGAGGCAGAGCCGGCATTGCCCGCGCCCGAGCCGATCCCGCTCAATGTGGTCTACGAGGACCGCCATGTGATTGTGATTGACAAGCCGCCCGGTCTCGTCGTGCATCCCGCCGCCGGCCACGCCTCGGGCACGTTGGTCAATGCGCTCATCGCCCATTGCGGCGAGGGCCTGTCCGGTATCGGCGGGGTGAAGCGGCCTGGCATCGTCCATCGGCTCGACAAGAATACGTCCGGCCTGATGGTGGTGGCCAAGACCGATGCTGCGCACGCTGGCCTCGCCCGACAGTTCGCCGCGCACGGATCGGACGGGTCGTTGTCCCGCACCTATCTTGCGCTGGTGTGGGGCGTGCCGCGGCGCTGGCGCGGGACGATTGACGCACCGCTCAAGCGCAGCACGGCGAACCGCACCAAGATTGCCGTCTCGGACGGCGGGCGGCGGGCGATCACTCACTATGCCGTAGAGCAGGTTTTCAACGATGCTCGCGGCAAGCCGGTCGCAGCCCTCATCCGTGCACGCCTGATGACCGGCCGGACCCATCAGATTCGCGTGCACTTTGCGCATATCGGCCATCCGCTTTTGGGCGATCCCACCTACGGCGCGGGCTTCGCTGCCAGCGCGCGCAAGCTCATGCCGGAAGCGCGGGAGGCACTGGGCCGGCTCAAACGTCAGGCTCTGCACGCTGCCCATCTTGGGTTCCTCCACCCGGTTACGGGTCAGCGGCTTGCCTTCGACAGCACTCCGCCCGCCGACTTCGCCGAGCTTGTGGACACGCTGCAATTGAGCCGCAAATTGAACTCCAGCTGACAGCACCGCGTTAACCCGCTGCCGCCTAGCGTCCGCAGTCATTTGGACTTGCGCCGCGACAAATGCTATAGGGAGAAGTGCCCATGGCAGCGCGGCGACAAACAGGCCTACCGCCGGCTTGTACGGCGATGGGGATGCGACGGAAAATCGGACCGCGCGCGTATTCGGCGCGAGGGCATGTCACCAAACCGTGACGCACCGTTACGCAAAGATGACAGCGATGTAATTTGTAGGCGCCGACCGGGCAGGCTAATGGCTCGGTAACGCCGGCTTCGCCGCCCGGCAGAAAACGGGATGATCAACTTCGCCTGCGTTTGCACCGCAGGCGGACAGGAGTGGAAATGAGCACCAAAGCGCTTCCGACCCTGGCTGGGGGTTCCGTGGGACTGGCGCGGTATCTGGAGGAGATCCGCCGCTTTCCCATGCTGGAGCCGGATGAGGAGTACATGCTGGCAAAGCGTTGGCGGGAGCACGCCGACGCGGATGCGGCGCACAAGCTGATCACGTCGCACCTGCGGCTCGTGGCCCGCATTGCCATGGGCTACCGTGGATATGGCCTGCCCATCGGCGAGGTGATCTCGGAGGGCAATGTGGGTCTGATGCAGGCGGTCAAGCGCTTCGACCCGGACAAGGGTTTTCGGTTAGCCACCTACGCCATGTGGTGGATTCGCGCCTCGATCCAGGAGTACATCCTGCGCTCCTGGAGCCTGGTCAAAATGGGCACCACTGCTGCCCAGAAGAAGCTCTTTTTCAACCTGCGTCGCATCAAGGGCCAGCTCCAGGCACTGGAGGACGGTGACCTCAAGCCGGAGCAGGTCAAGTCGATCGCCAGCAAGCTCGGGGTTCCCGAGGACGACGTCATCACGATGAACCGGAGGCTCGGCGGCGATGCCTCCCTCAACGCGCCGGTGAGGGCGGAGGCCGACGCCGGAGAGTGGCAGGATTGGCTTGTGGACGATGCGCCGGACCAGGAGGAAAGGCTCGCGGAAAGCGAGGAATTCCACATGAGGCGTGGCCTGCTCAAGAAGGCGCTGGGCTCGCTCAGCGACCGCGAGCGGCGCATCTTCGAAGCCCGGCGGCTCGCCGAGGAGCCGGCGACGCTTGAGGATCTGTCGGCGGAGTTCGGCGTCAGCAGGGAGAGGATCCGCCAAATCGAGGTCCGCGCCTTCGAGAAGGTGCAAAAGGCGGTGAAAAACTCGGCAAAGAGCTTGGAGGCAGGGGCGCGGGCGTAACCGCTGACCTGCGGGACAGTCGCCGCAAATCACCGCTGCCCACCTCGTCAAGTCCGTTTCTGTGCATCGCGCGACAGAATTCGCCCACCGCGGCGTTGCCGGCCGACGCGCCGCAGGCCCGAATCACTTAGTTTTTATCCACAGGGTGAGCGACCCTGCCCGCCGCGCTCGTGCGTTGGCGACGCGGCGTGGGGTGCGCGTCGGGGCACGAAGGCTGTCAAGCCTTGTGGCAGCTGCAAGTTTATAACAATTGGCTCCGGCACTGGCGTGCCGACTGGGTCCAGGGCGGGATGGATGGGACCGCCGGGGGAATGGCCAGCCGGTCGTTCGAAGGGCAGTCCAGTCTTGCTTCTCTCCCATCCTGGACCGCTGCGCCGTTCTGCCGCGAACATCGGGACGATGGCTGCGCTTGGGCACACCCCGTGCTCGAGCGCATACCCGTTCTGCCTCTGACGGACGTGCAGAAACGCCCTGTGATGGGCAGGCGCACACTGCAACTGAGATGGAGTGGCCCCATGCTGAAGCGCCGACATCCATGGTCCGTGCCCGTACCGAGCAGGCTTTTCCCTGGCTCGGCGCGCGCGCTCCGGCCGGAGCCGGAGTGGTTCCTGCTACCTCTCTGGCGTCGCAAGCTTCTGCAGCCGCCAAGTACACCCTAGTTCAATTCTGCCGGAAGGGTCGTGCGAGCCCGACGCCGGCCACGAAATCGGAGGGCCGGCCTTCAGGCCGGCCTTGACTTTTCGGGCCCACCCGTCAAGCGATCTTTGAGCTCTCCGAGCGCGGCGATCGAGCGGTGGCGAGAACATGTCGAGGGCCACGGCGGCGCGGATCAGCGCCTTCTCGTCGATCTGGTCGGTCCCAGCGAGATTGATGGGGTGCCGCGAGACGGCTTCGAGGCTCGCGTTGAACAAGCCCGCAGGGTCCTTGAGGGCGGCACCTCCCGCCGTTCCCTCATGCCATCATAGCCCATTGACATGCGGCCAGGCGGCGCTGGACGTCGTGGTAGGCGCTCTCCCCGCAAACGGCTCACTCGGGGAGCATGTTGGCGAGAGGCTTGGCCTTCTGATTGGCGAAGTAATTCTCGATCGCTTCCATGATCGAATCGGCCACCTTGTCCCGCCAATGGTCGGACTTCAGCAGCCTGGCGTCCTCCGCATTCGACACGTAGGCAAGCTCGATCAAAACGGCAGGCACCTGCGCGGTCTTCAGCACCCGGAATACGGCCGAGCGATCCGGGTTCTCTTTCAAGTTCGTGCTTTGCCCCATGTACTCGATAACTGAGCGGGTAAAGACCCCGGTACGCTCTTTCGTGATGTCGACCTCACTTTCGATGAGGTCGGCGAGGATACGACGAACGGCCTCCGCGTCGCCTGAGCGCTGAAGCGCCGCAAGCTCCACGCGCGACATCAAGCTGGAGGGGAGCTCGGTTTTGGCGGAACGGCGAAGGGCATCAGCAACCGATTCGCGAAGCGAATAGATGGTTGCGCCACGTGCCTGCGATCTCGCGTAGTCCGCGTGCACGGCGATGAACAGCGCGGCCTGGTTGTTCTCGGCGAAGGCACGACGCTCGTCGAGTGGCACGAACACGTCACTCTCGCGAGTCATAAGAACCTTGTACTTGCCGGTGCTCGCCAGCTTGTCGCGCAGGGCCTTGCCGAACGCCAACACGACGTCCTTCTCCACGACGCCGTTCTTCTCGGCGCCGGAATCGTGGCCGCCATGCCCCGGGTCGATGACGATCACCGGCTTGTAGGACTTGGCCGCTCTGACCTCGGGCCGTTCGGCCGGGCGCGGCACTGGCGGCTGCAGGCTGCTGGCGCCGAGGCCGTAGGAAGCCTTCTTCGGTGCGGTGGGCGCGCGCGGCACATCGTTGGTTACGGAGTAAGCGGGGATGAAAATGAGGACCAGCCTGTACCCCTTGCCCGACGGGGAGGGTTCGATCGTCTGCTGCTGCACGACGACAGGGGCGACAACATCGATGACGATCCGGGACTGCCCCGGAGCAGAAAGGCCGCCTCGAAACGACTTGACCAACCCTACCGGCTTGTCACCGGTCGGCGAAGGAAGCTGCATGCGTACCGCGGCGAGTTCGACGATGACTCGGTTCGGGTTGGTCAGAGTGAAGACCTGATAGTCGACGCTGCGCTCGAGCCCGACGGCGAAGCTGGTCGAGAGCATGTTGCCCTGCAGAGTCTGGTCCGGTGAGGCGTCCTCGGCCCTGCCATCAACGGCGCCGATCAGCGGGGCCAGCAGCAGCGCACCGAGCCCCGCCAGGCGACAAATCGCAAGGCCGGCGCTTCGCCAGGACTCCAGCATGTCGTGTCTTCCCCCTACACCCATGCACTGTTTAGGGAACGAGCTTGCCGGTCAAAGATGGCGTTTTGCGGTACGAGCCCACGCGCTGTTATGGAAAAGGCAACGTTAACAAATCGCTAACGCTCCTTGACGACCACCGGGCTCACCAGGCGCGCGTAGCCTGCCTCGATGGTCTCGGCCAAGAGTTGCTGATATTCGGCATAGGCGCGGGCTCCGTTCTTCACGTCGCCGAAGGCGGTGCCTGCAATGCTCTCCTTGCGCACGTAGACGATAGGTGCGCCGACCGGGACGAACAGCGCCCGTTGTTTATTGAGCGTCGCGATGATGCCCCGCATCAGGCCGGCCTGGTCGAGCTGCGAGACGGTTACCATCCGCATCGCGCCCTTGGTCAGTGAAACGAGGTGGATGAACATCGACGAGGCGGGAACGTAGAGCCGGCCTCGGTGCGAGTAGGGAGCGTCGGGCCGCTCCCGCTCCTCGAACAAGAGACTCGGCCATTCCTCGTCCCAGGTGATATCGGTCCGATAGGCAACGATGGTGCCCGGCGAGGTGAAGGACGGCCGAATGGTTAGATAGCTGCCGATGTAATGATCGACGGCAGCGCGGGTGTAAGCCCCCATGTAGAGGGGAGCCACGTTCTTCGAGGCGCCGGGGCGGCCGGGCTCGTCGCGACCGGCCTGACCTTGCCAGGCGAGCTTTATCTCGTCGAAGTCGAGCCCCAGCACCATGCAGACATCGAACAAAGTCTGGTCGCGAACTTGCCGGCCGTTGAGCAGGTTCTGGATCGTCTTTTCGTGACAGTCGGCGGCGTCGGCAAGCTCCGCCTGCGTCATCTTCTTCTCGATCATCGCCGTCTTTATACGGGCCAGGGCGCCGTTGCGCTCGATTGCGGCCATGGCGATCGCCTCCCCTCTCTCGCGCCGAGAACTTACCGCAAAACTCCGGTGCTTGTCCCAAGCCAGCCGGGCGCAGGGGACGGCTGCTCCCCCCGTCCGGAGGTTGCCGGTCACGCGCCTCCACTTTCCCGACCATGCCGGGCACACTCGCTCATCGATCGCCAGCTCGGGCGCGATGAACCCGCCTGGAGGCCGGTCGGAGGAATTCCGTTCGCCGGCGGCTCCATCCTCACCTCCTCATCCCCGCGGAGCCGTCGAGCGGGGCGCGGGCGCCCGCCTGCTTGGCAGTGACAGGCGGGCGTTCGCGTTTCATCTCAGGAACGGGGAAAGATCGATCGCCGCTGCTTCAAAGCGCCGTATCGCGAGGGGCGCGCGCTGCCTCGCGCGTCGTCTTGCGCACCAGAACCAGGATCGCCGCAACGGCGATGAGCGTCAGAACTGTCAGACTGACATAGCCGGCTCCCGAGCCGATGAGCCGGACCAGGAAGTCGATGATCTGCTCGTACTTGACGATGGCGACGGCGCCGCCGATCACGCCACCGATGCGGGCGAGTGCCTGGATCTCCTTGTCGCGGCGGCCGTAGAAATAGAAGAGCAACAGCAGCGCCCAGGCGCCGAAGGCCAGACTGAAGAGCGGCGCACTGGCGCGGAAGCCGCCGATGGGGCCAGCCCCGTAGAGCAGTGCGGCCGACTGCAGGAAGGCGTGGGTCATGATGGGGAAGATGACCATGGCTGCGGCGCCGATCAGAACGCCCCGCTCGATACCATCGAGGTAAGGCGCATAATGGTGCTCGAGCGACCTGCGGCGGAATGCCAGCATGAAGCTGATGGTCAACAGCATCAGCATGAAGAAGACCTTAAACGGCAAGGTCCAGTTGTGAATGAGCCCCGTCAGCGACCGTCGGGCCGGGTCGTCGTGCATGGCGTTCACGGCCGAGACGAGCTGCTTTTGGGCGCGACAACACTCCGCGTCGGTGGAGAGCGTGAGCTTACCTGCCTGGCCCTCGCCGGCCGGCAGCGGCGTTGAGGCGAAGCAATAGCGCGGCTGCTCGAGCGAGCCCGTTCCCGCACCTTTGAGAGGGTCGGGCGTGCAGTTTCGCGCGAGATCGGAAAGTCCGATGCGGGACTGGCTCACCCGGCGCACGTTCTTGACGGCAGCGAGGACCGGCATGCGCTGGCAGATGGCCTGGTCCGCGCAGCCGGCGGGCTCGCCCTTGTCGGCGGCGAGCACCTCCGGCTTGACCTCGAACACCGACCGCTCGGGGCCAGCCCTCATCTGTTGGGCGATGACGAAGGATAAGAGCGCCACCGTCAGGAAGCCCACGACGAAGCGCAGCCGGCCAAGCGGCACGTGCCGCCAGTACATGTCGAGAAAGCCGCATGCCGGGGCATAGAAGCCGACCAGGGTCACGATGCCGAAGATTGGAAAGAACACGAACAGATGGCTGTAGAAGGTGGCGAGCGCCAGCCAGTCCGTGTCCCAGAACTCGTAAACCAGTGCCCCGGTGGTGGCGAGGAATGACAGGCCGATGACGAGGAACACCAGAGCGATGAAGATACGGACGCCCACCAACATGTCCCACCCCAGCACGCACTTCCGCGCTCGATATTAGAGCACAGCGGGGCGGGGATGACACGGCGGGTCCGCATCCGAAGGTCGCCCTGCGTCGTATCGGCAACAGCACGTTACCCGCCGGGCCCCCCGGTGGAAGGACTGTCGCAGGCCGGCGGGATGGCACAGCACCGTTGCTGGTGTATTGATCGCTCGGAACGACGCACGAGGCTCAGTTCGATGCTCACGATCTATGCAGTGGAGGGGCAAACCCTGGTCAGGCGCGGCGGGGATGACCAGGAGGCGGGCGCCGCCGTATGGATCGACCTCGTCAATCCGAGCGGGGAGGAAGAGCGCGCCATCGAGAAGCTGGTGGGACTTCAGGTCCCCACCCGCGAGGAGATGTCGGAAATCGAGGTCTCGAGCAGGCTTTACCAGGAGAAGGGGGCGCACTTCATGACCGCCACCATACTATATCATGTCGACCTGCCCGACCCACAGGCAACCGCAATCACCTTTATCCTGGCGGAGAAGCAGCTCATCACGGTCCGCTACGCAGAGCCCAGATCGTTCCAGCTCTTCCTGACGCGGGCGCAGAAGGGCGACATCGGATGCAGCACACCGATGGCAGTGCTGCTCGGGCTGCTCGAGACGATCATCGACCGCGAAGCGGACCTGGTCGAACGGCTGCAGTCGGAGACAGAGAAGCTCGCCCAGCTGATCTTCGACATTCGTGGTGGTTCGCGTACGCGGAGCGCGCGCTTCGACGTGATACTGAGGCAGATTGGCAGGGTCGGCGAGATCACGTCGCGCCTGCGCGAAAGCCTGCTGTCGATCGGACGCCTACTGACGTATCTCTATCAGATCGCTCAGCAGCGCAGCGAGCCCGACGCGCTGCGCCAGCGGATCAGGACCGAGGACAAGGACGTTCAGTCGCTCAGCGATCATGCCAGCTATCTCAACGCGCGCATCACGTTCATGCTCGATGCATCGCTCGGCATGGTGTCGATCGAGCAGAACCAGATCATTAAGCTGTTCTCGGTCGTCGCCGTGATCCTGCTGCCGCCGACCTTGGTCGCCTCCATCTACGGCATGAACTTCCACCACATGCCCGAGCTCGACTGGGCATGGGGGTACCCGATGGCGCTCGCTCTGATGGTGCTCTCGGCGCTGCTGCCTTACCTGTACTTCCGCAGGAAAGGCTGGCTCTAGCTGCTAGAGCAGCGTCCAGCCGAATGCAAGCGCGCCGCAAACCGCGAGGGTCGTGATGATACCGCGGTGGAGTACGAACAGCAGGAAAAAGGCCACGGCGGAAAGGGCGAGCGCCGGCCACACCAGCGTTTCCGGGTCGGGAACGTAGAGTCGCAACAGCCCGGCATGGCGTTCGCTCACCCCGGCGAACAGCACGTTGAGCGCGAACCAGATGGTCAGGTTCAGGATGACGCCGACTACGGCAGCGGTGATGGCACCGAGTGCGCGCTTGAGAAGCGGTTCGGCATTGAGGCGGTCGATGTAGGGAGCGCCCGCAAAGATCCAGAGGAAGCAGGGGGCAAACGTCGCCCACAACGCGACGGCCCAGCCGAGTACGCCCGTCACCATGGCCCCCCCCTCACCGAGGGATCGAAAGGCGCCGAGGTAGGCGACGAAGGCATTTACCAGGATCAAGGGCCCTGGCGTCGTCTCGGCGAGGCCGAGCCCATCGACCATCTCGCCGGGCTCAAGCCAGCGGTATGTATTCACAGCCTGATCTGCAATGTAGGTGAGCACCGCGTAGGCACCACCGAAGCTCACCACGGCAAGCTTTGAGTAGAGGACGGCCATATCGCCGAGCACCGGCCGATCGGAGTACGCATGGACAAGGGCGAGCAGCGGTAGGAACCACACGGCGAGCCAAATGCCGATCGTGCGCAGCGTGGCGGCAGCGGATACCGGGGCAGATAGGGCCTGCACGCCGGGCCGCTCCCTCTGGCGCGTGGCGCCCAGCATGCCGGCGAGAGCGGCGGCCAGTACCACAATGGGGAAAGGCACGGCAAAGAAGAAGATGGCGACGAAGGCGGCGCCCGCTATGGTCCAGTCGAATGGCGACTTCAGCGCGCGCCGCGAGATCCTGAGCAGCGCCTCGATGACGATAGCGAGCACAGCGGCCTTGATGCCGACGAACAGGCCTTCGACCAGCGGCAAGCTGCCGAATGCGCCATAAAGCATCGACAGCGCCAGGATCACCAGCGCGCCCGGCATCACAAAGAGAAGTCCAGCGGTGACGCCGCCCTTCACCCCGTGCAAGCGCCAGCCGACGTAGGTGGCAAGCTGGGTAGCCTCTGGCCCAGGGAGCAGCATGCAGAAATTGAGTGCAGCCAGAAAGCGCTGCTCGTCGATCCATTTTTTCTCATCGACGAGAACGCGATGCATGAGCGCGATCTGGCCGGCCGGGCCGCCGAACGAGAGCAGGCCGATTCTGGCCCACACGCGCAACGCCTCAGCAAAGGTCGGTGCAGGCGATGCGGTAGGGACCTCCTGCTGGCTCGCCTCGTTCATGCCGCGCGGCTCGCCGGCCAGTTGTGGGTTTCGCTCGCTGCGTGCCTGCGCCACGCATAAAGGGCGTCGTAAACCTCCATGCCGCGCTCGACGGCAGCACGGTCGTCTCCACCGGCGGCGGCGGAGATGCCAAGCGATACCGCGAGCAAGCCGGCAGCCTCGGGCGCAAGATCCAAGCGCGCCGTATCGGCGCCGCGCACGATGAGCCGCAAATACTCGAGCGCCGGATCGGCGAGGCCGAAGCGGTCGATCAGAGTGTCGAATGTACAAGTCGGCCCCACATGAGCGAGCTCCGCGCCCTCCACGTCGTAGGCGATTGCACCAAACTCCTTTGCTGCATCCATCACGTACGCCGGCTCGACAAACAGAAATACCGCCTCGCGGTCGATGAAGCGGCGGATCAGCCAGGGGCATGCGATGCGGTCGATCTTCGGTCGGATGCGCGTGACCCAGCGAGAAGGGGTCTGTTCGTCGCGCCCCGGAAGGGCCGCCTTCAGAATGGTCGGGCCGCCGGCTTGCCGCCACGCTTCGAACCCGCCGGCCAATGTTCTCGCATCGATACCCCTTGCTCTCAGTGCGGCAACGGCAAGCTGACTGACGTTATGGCCGTGCAAGCAGTAGCACACCACCGGCATACCGGCTGGAATGCAGCCGGCCCAACCTTCGACGCGCGTGTGCTCACGCCAGTGCGCGGTGGGCAGGAGACGCTCGGATTGGTCGAACACTTCACGGCGCCGCACGTCGAGGATCAGAGGAGCTTGGCTCGTTCCGATCCGGTCTCTCAGTTCATCGACAGAGATGAAAAAGTCACCCATCGCAATCGCTCCGCAGCATGAGGGAGCGGCGCTTGGGCGAGGGCCCATAGGGCCCGAAGCCTGACGGGGCGGCCACGCTGGCCCCGTTCATGAAGCCCTAACGCCTCGCAGCATGTGGGTCAAGTAAGTACTTCGATATAGGGACGTGGACGATCGGCTGACAGCTACCTATTTGTAGAACACACTACGCATCAGCCTGGGAAGAGGCCGATGGGCGGCACGATCGCCGAGCAGCGCGAGGCTCTGCAGGCCGAACTCGAACGGCTGGAATCGCTGCTGGCGCTCAACGCCAATTGGCAGGCGCTGCGGCTGCTCAAAGGTCGGACCTCCGTTCCATCTGCCACCGATCCGGGGGCCGCCATGGAGCAGGCCAGGCTTGAGTCCGCGCTTGAACGCAACCCGGTGTTCCGGCAGCGCAAGCTGATCGTGGAAGCCCTTGCCGCAATCGGTACCCTAGCGCCGGAGACGGGGCTCAAGGGTCTCGACGCTGAGCCTGCTGCAGACCTGCCTGAGGTGCCGCCCCCGGCACCTCGGCGCATCGTCCTCGCCGCAGGCACGGAAGCCTCCGGCCGGGCCCACAGTGGCGGGGCGGCCGAAACCGCCGGAAGTCCAGTCGCCAGTGACGCGTTCGCCGTGGAACCGTCGCCTCCGCCTTCATCCGCACCGCCCATGCTTAAGCCCGCGGAGGCGACTGTGGAAGCTGCTCCGGTGCCGATACGCGGGCGAAAGCGGGCAGGGAGACGTGCGGCGAAGGATACACAGCCGAGTCCGAAGCCTGGATCGCTGCTGAGCCGCCTGAGGCAGGTCCGGCCGCAGTCCCAATTCGACAGTGCTGGCTACGCCGCTTACCACTCGGAGATCGAGGAGGCGACGGTCGAGATCATCCGCCGGGACAAGGGCCGCGATTGACACCCGCCCACTCCTTTCCAATTCCTAGGCTTGCGCGGCAGATCGGGTGCTCTATCTTGCGCCGCAACATCAGCGCTCCGAGGTGCCGCCATGCCGACCGCGCCGCTCATGCCAGACGCTCTTGGGCGCCAGGGTGAAAGATTCGCCGCGGTGGTGGCCGCTGCCGAGCGACTGTTGGAGGCGGCGAAGGGGGGTGTGCGGACGCAGTTGAAAGCCGCGGGCGGGTTTGATGCCGTCCAACACGCCGCACACGGGCTCGCCTGGCTCGCCACCTACGTGGAGGCGATTCGGCAGCTCAAAAGCTGGAGCTTGCGGCTTGCCGGCTCTGGTCGCCTTGGCGAGATCGAGCGACTTGTGCTCGCCATTGGTGTTGCCGAGTACGCCGCGCAGATCGCGGGCGGCATCGCCATGAGCCCGGGCGAAACGATCCGCCTCGCAAGTCTCGGCGTTGGGAGGGAAGACGCGCGCCGGTTCGAGGACGCGGTGGCGGAGGCGGTTTCGCAAGGACTATGCGAGGATGCCAAGGCGCGGCTCGCCGCGCTTGTCGCTGAGCACGCCAATGCCAGCACGTTCGGCGATGCGGGTCTCGACGAGACCCACGCCGCCATGCGCGAGGAGATGCGCCGCTTCTCGCAATCGGAGGTCGCTCCTCATGCGCACGGCTGGCACCTCGCAAACGCTTACGTTCCGCTCGAGGTGATCGCCAAACTCGCCGAGCTCGGTGTGTTCGGGCTGTCGCTGCCGGAGAGCTTCGGTGGTCTCGGGCTTGGCAAGGAGGCGATGTGCGTCGTCTCCGAGGAACTGTCGCGGGGCTACATCGGCGTCGGCTCGCTCGGCACGCGTTCGGAGATCGCCGGCGAGCTCATCCTCAACAACGGCACCGAGGAACAGAAGCAGAAGTACCTGCCGAAGATCGCCTCGGGCGAGATCCTGCCGACGGCGGTGTTCACCGAGCCCGACACCGGTTCCGACCTTGCCTCGCTAAAGACGCGAGCCGTACGCCAGGGCAACGTCTACAAAGTGACCGGCCAGAAGACCTGGATCACCCACCCGGTGCGGGCCGATCTCATGACGCTGCTCGTGCGTACCGATCCCAACGAGTCGGGATACAAGGGCCTGTCCATGCTGCTCGCTGAGAAGCCGAGGGGCAGCGACGAGAGTCCCTTCCCCGTGCCGGGCATGAGCGGTGGTGAGATCCAGGTGCTCGGCTATCGCGGCATGAAGGAGTACGAGATTTCCTTCGACGGCTTCGAGGTGCCGGCGTCTCAGTTGCTCGGCGGCGAGGAGGGACAGGGCTTCAAGCAGCTCATGAATACGTTCGAGACCGCGCGCATCCAGACTGCGGCGCGGGCCATCGGCGTGGCCCAGTCGGCGATGGACCTGAGTCTCGCTTACGCGCTCGAGCGGCGCCAATTCGGCAAGCCGATCTATGCCTTCCCGCGCGTTGCCAACAAGATCGTGATGATGGCGGTCGAAATCCAGATCGCGCGACAGCTCACCTATTTCGCGGCGCGCGAAAAGGACGATGGTCGACGCTGCGATCTCGAGGCTGGCATGGCCAAGCTACTCGCCGCGCGGGTCGCCTGGGCCAGCGCCGACAACGCCGTGCAGATCCACGGGGGCAACGGCTTTGCGCTCGAATATCCGGTGTCGCGAGTGCTCTGTGATGCTAGGATTCTCAACATTTTCGAGGGCGCAGCCGAGATTCAGGCGCAAGTCATCGCGCGGCGGTTGCTCGAGGGTGCGAACTAGCGTGGGACCGAGGCTTCTCGAATTGCATACGGCGTGGCAAAGGTATCACTGCATACGCGGGATTTGGCGGGTGCCGTCCGTCTCCCTTTCAGCGAGCAATGAATCCGCATACCCATCGCCGGTCAGCGGGCTTGTTGACACCCGCAAGATGCCTTCTTATTGCAGGCCCACCTGAAATAACCGGGAACAGCTCATGTCTACGAAATCGAACGGCGCCAAGCCCACGACGGTAACGCTACGCCACCTGAGCAATGCGCTCGCTGAGGCACATCAGCTGCCGCGCAAGCAGACGGGCGAAGTGCTCGAGAGCTTGGTCGAGATGATCACCAAGCATCTGAAGAAGGGCGAGCGGATCCGTATCGGCGGGCTCGGCATTCTCCAGGTGCGCAAGCGCCCAGCGCGCATGGGCCGCAACCCTGCGACCGGCGAGGCGATCAAGATCAAGGCCAGCAAGAAGGTTGCCTTCCGCCCCGCAAAGGAGCTGAAGGAATCCATCTGACGCGCGTCGGAGCGGCGGGCGCCAAAGGGCCGGCGGTGAGTTGGGTCACCGCTGCTCCGCGCTGGGCAGCTACCAGCGTTCGGAGGGGTCACGCGGTTTGGGCAGCGCGGCCCGAAGTCCAAGCTCTCGGGCGAGCCTCCCCAGCTCGGTCATCGTTTCCGGCGCGAGCCGAAGCCCCTCGCGCCGGTTGCGCGCGTCCTGCAACGCCTCGATCTCGCCGGGGTAGTAGATCTCTTTGGCTCCATCGGCCGGCTCGACGGACTTCAGTTGGGCGATCATCCGCTCTACGTCGGCCTCGAACGCCCTGAGCGGCCGGAAGGCAGCGATGTTGATTGCGATGAAGAGATGGCCGCAGCCGCTCTTGGGGTCCGGCTCGTAGGGCCCGTGCACGTCGGTCAAGAAGCGCGAGCCGGCAAGCACGCCCGACAGCACATCCATCATCACCGAGATGGCATATCCCTTGTGTCCACCGATGGGGAGAATGTTGCCGGCGATGGCCGCGCTGGGGTCCGTCGTCGGCCGGCCCGCGGCGTCAATTGCCCAACCAAGCGGAATCGGCTCGCCGCGGTTTCTGGCGAGGTAGATCTTGCCGCGGGCTACGCTCGTGTTGGCGATGTCGAGTACCAGCGGGGCATGGCGGCCGGCCGGCGCCGCAATCGACCAGGGATTGTTGCCGACGGCTTTGACCCGGCCGCCCCAGGGGGCCATGGCCGGGCTGCCGTTGGTCGAGCAAAACCCGATGCAGCCCGCCCGGGCGGCGAGCAGCGTGAAGTACATGGCCGTGCCGAAGTGATTGGAGTTGCGCACGGACACGGCGCCGATGCCGTGCCGCCGCGCACGGAAGATGGCCTCACGCATGGCGGCGGCCGCAAGCACCTGCCCTACGCCGTCACAACCGTCGATCACTGAAATCGCGCCGGCCTCGGCAATTGGCTTCGGCTCGGTCACCGCCCGCATGGCGCCTGACTTCAGACGCGCGGCATACCACGGGGTTCTCAGCACCCCGTGGGACTGATGACCCCAGAGGTCGGCCTGGACCAGGGTGTCGGCAACGAGGCCTGCGTCCCCTTCGGGCATACCGTGCGCTCGAAACGCGGCGGCGATGAAACGGGCAAGGCCAACCGGGTCGACCGGCGATGATGAGGCCACGGAAGTCTCCTCAAGGCTTAATTCCCGGCTCGGGCAAGAGGGGTGAAAATCGTACTAAGAAAGCGTAATAAAAGTGTGCAGGTCGGCACGGCGAATCCGGCGTGGAGGCGGAAGGCATGGACATCGAGATCGAGAAGCTCGACCAGGTGCGAGAAGGGGCGCAGGCGGTGCTCGAGGCGCTCAGAAGGGGCACGAGCGAGGAGATTCGCAGCTACCCGTCTCCGATCGCCGGGTGCGATGCCCAGTTCAATCATCTGCTTGAGCAAAGGACAGCCATTGTGGCCGAGCTGCAGCGGCTGGCGAAGCTCGCAGAGATGCGTCTCGATGCGCGGCGCTATGCCCAGGCGCTGGACGACTTTCTCGAGAGCTGTATGTTCCTCGACGAGGTGGCGCGGCGAAACCTGCGTGCGGGTCTGAGACCATCCGAAACGACAGTGTGCTTCGACGCGCCATCGCAGCTCGTCTCAAGCCGCTGACGCCAGCGCCCGCTCCTTCTTCTCCTGCGGCCACACGCTCTCCGGTACGAACACCTCGCCCGCCATGATCTTGCGCGCGGTCCTCACGATGCCGGCGCGCTCCACCTTCATGCCGGGGCCGCGACCGCTCAAGACAAGGCGGATCTCGAGAACGCCCGAAGGATGCTCGATGACGATGGTCTCGGTGTCCGTGCCCTTGATGCGGGCGAGGCCGTCCGCCACCGAGCCGGGCAGTACGCAGCAGGCGGCCACGCACGCCCCCCCGGTCACGGCGTGGGCCTGGTGCAGCTTGTCGGGCACGAAATAGCGGGAGGTGATCGTGCTCCCGTGGCGTGGGGGGGCGAGAATGCCGAACTTCGGGATAACCTTGTTGCTGACGTCGCCGAGACCCATCATTAAACCGGCCTTCCGGCGCACCGGCTCCATCCGTTCAAAGAAAGCCTTGTCGCTTGCGAAGTGGTCGCGGCCCTCGTACCCCGTCAAGCCGAACGCATTCGCGCGCGCGATCACCATCGGCATGGCCACGTCGATCATCGTCACTTCTATGCCGTCAATGACGTCGCGCACCCGGCCCGTGGGCAACAGCTTGCCGGTCTTCGAACCGACGGCGTTGAGCAGGCCGAGGTTGATTGGCGCCGCCGTTCCCGGCACACCGTCGATTGCCGTGTCTCCAGCGTATTCGACCTGGCCGCCCGGCGTCTGCACCGTCGCCTCAATCTCGGTGTCGGTGTTGACGTCGTAGATGCGCACCAGCGTCACCGGGTCGACCGCCTTGACCATGCCGCGCTCGATGGCGAACGGCGCGACGCCCGAGAGCATGTTGCCGCAGGGAGGTGAGGTGTCGACGATGGCCTTGTCGATCATCACCTGGGCGAAGTGATAATCGACGTCGATACCCTTGCGCTTGGACGGGCCGACCATCGCCACCTTGCTGGTCAGCGGATCGGCGCCGCCGAGGCCATCGATCTGGCGCACGTCCGGAGAGCCCATCACGGCCAGCAGCACGCGGTCGCGGATGGCGCGGTCGGCGGGCAGGTCTTCAAGGCGGAAGTAGGGGCCGCGCGAGGTCCCGCCTCTCATGAAGATGCAGGGAATAGCGCGCTGGGGCATGTAGTCACCTCAATGGCCAGGGCAGCTCGACCAAGGACTGCAGCAGGCCAGACGGGAAATCAAGCACCAGCATGTAGCCGGCAAAGACCATGAGACCGACGGCAAGGGCGCCGTACATAAGCGACGGCAGAAGGCCGATCGAGGTGCGGGTCAGCAGGAAGGCGGGGATGAACAAGGCCATGGCGATGATGAAGCCAAACAGGCCTGCAAGCCCGAACAGCAAAGCGAACCACAACACCGGAGCCCAGACGCTGCCGACGCCGGGATCGCCGACGTGCTCCCCCTCCAGTTCCTGGTCGAAGCTCGACGGGTGGCGAGCACCGCCGAACGTCAGCGTCACCAGCAGATAGGCACTGAACACCAGCATCACCGCCGCCGTCGTCGTGGGGAACACCGCGCCTAGGAAGTTCAGTTGCGAGCAGGTGATGAGGGCATAGGCGAAGATGGCGAGCACGAGCAGGGCGAAGGCGATCTGTGGCGTGCGCTCGTTCAGGGCGGCAGCGGCAGCGGACCCATCTTTCTTGTGAGTCGCACCCGTCATTTCCCCCGTTTCGGAGATGCGCCCGCGCGTGGCGGCCCACAGCGAAACCACCGAGAGCGCGCCAATGATCAGCACGCCGGGTCGCGTGACGAAGTTCCAATCGTAGAACTGCACCGCCTGATAGAGGTAGTTCTCGATCTGCGGCGAGAGAACGAACCCCACCAGAAAGGCTGCGCGCGGCCAGCCGAAGCGGCGCATGAAAAGGCCGAAGAGACCGAGCACGAACAGCAGGACGAGATCGGTAAGTGACTGGCGTACCTGGAACGCCGCAAAGCAGACAATACTGATGACGGCTGGTGCCAGCAGGTTGAAAGGTACATAGGTCAACCGCGAGATGGGGTAGGCCAATAAGAAGCACAGCGCCGCGCCGATGACGCTGGCCAGCGTGAGCGTCCAGGCGATGGTGTAGGTCAGATGCAGGTCGGTGGTAACCATCGATGGACCGGGCTGGATCCCGAGCAGCACCATGCCACCGAGGAAGATGGCTGTGCTGCCCGATCCTGGGATGCCGAACAGGATGGTGGGCAGGAGGGCGCCGCCTTGCAGGGAGTTGTTGGAAGTCTCTGAGGCCAGCACGCCGCGGATGTCGCCCTTGCCGAACTCGGACTTGTCCCTGGCCGACTGCACGGCATGTCCGTAGGCGATCCAGTCGACCACACCGCCACCGACGCCCGGAATGACGCCGCAGATGGTGCCGATCACGGAGCATCGCAACACGAGAAACCAGTGAATGAAGGTGTCCTTCACACCCTGCAGCCAGCCGCTGCCGAGGGTGGAGGTAGTCGATGCTATCGGCCGGTTGCGGCGCATCAGGTCGGTCAGCTCCGGCAGTGCGAACATGCCGAGCCCGATGATGACGAGCGGGATGCCGTCGTTGAGGTACTCGATGCCGAGGTCGAGCCGGAACTCGCCGGTGGCCGGTGCCGCTCCCACCGCGCCGGCAATGAGACCCAAGCCCGCTGATGCGATGCCGCGGGCGACGCTCTTGCCGGCCAGTACGCCCACCACCGAAAGGCCGAGAATGCCCAACATGAACAGTTCGCCGGCACCGAAAGCGAGAATGACTGGCTTGGCGACGAGGACGAACGCGGTAAGGACAAACGCGCCGAAGATGCCGCCGAGCGCGGAGCCGGTAAAAGCGGCGCTCAAGGCGCGGGCGGCCTGTCCGCGCTTGGCCAGCGGGAAACCGTCGAGGATGGTGGCCTGGCTACCGGCCGCCCCTGGCACCCCGATCAGCACCGAGGTGTAGGTATCCCCCGTCGGTACGGTTGCGACGAGGCCGATCAGCATGGCCAGGGCCGAGACCTTGTCCATGCCATAGATGAACGGGATCAGCAGCGACATGCCGGCGATGCCGCCCAAGGCCGGTAGCACCCCGATGACGAGCCCCACCAGGATGCCGAGCATCATGAAGCTCAGATGCTGCACCGACATGAGATCGGTGAGGGCGGTTAACAGGGTATCCAACATGACGCTTGCTCGATCGGTAGCGCTAACCGCCGGCGGCGCGCACGAAACGCAAGTGGCCGGGCCAGCTGCGCCCGGCCACCCGCGGCGTGCCGCCGCCGCTCGCTACTCGAACTTCACCTGATAGTTTTTGATGAGGAAATCGCGCACCCAGGCCTTCGCCTCCGCGGATATGGTCGTCGCGTTTTTGTACAGTTCCTCTCCCGCCTGATCGGTGACCTGCTCGTACTCGCCGATCACCTCGTCGCGCTTGGCGAGGTACTCGGGGTCCTTGAGCAGTTGGCGCACTGCCGCCCGATAGGCCTCTACGATTTCCTTCGGCGTGCCCTCAGAAA